>Ga0233424_10001576_pt1 | contig 19202 bp, 15 predicted proteins | sample Watercolumn_Towu_FD_181011 | JGI IMG/M metagenome (GOLD analysis project Ga0233424, IMG submission 181011) | Freshwater microbial communities from Lake Towuti, South Sulawesi, Indonesia - Watercolumn_Towuti2014_125_MG | ecosystem: Environmental > Aquatic > Freshwater > Lake | place: Indonesia...
AACCTGTTAACCCTGAAAATCCGTAATGCGGCCCCGGTCTGCTGCAACGACTTGTTCGACCGGACTTGTGATCGCCGACATCCCCAGATTCCTTGGTCTAACGCGAGGCATTCACGAATTACAACCCCGGCAGATCCTCCTCTTGCGTTTTGACGACGAGTTTCAGTTGGCAGTCGCTCAGGTCTCCGAATGTCGGCTCGCCAACAGCAAGAAGCGCATGTCCTAACCACCTCGCCGTGTCGGAATCTAGGGTTAACACCAAGGGCTCGCAGTCGTGTCGATCGGGCTGAAGGTGAATCGTCACGAACCTCACTCCGCCTCCTCCCTCGACTTGGAGTGAGAATTCCCACAACTGAGCGCCATCATTTACAGCGATCATTTTGTTCATCGCGGGACTCCTGGGACAACGACGCCAATATTGAAGACTGTCACAAGAGGACAACCGAGGCCGAACGAGCAAGCTCAGCAGCGGCGGGGGCCGAGTGAGCTATGAACCCCAGAAACGCTACATGCCCCCGCTGTCTGCTGCAGCGCCTTGATACTCATCATGGCCTCCTGGAAGGGAGGCAGTTGTCCTAACTTTTGAGGCGATGCCCGGAGGCTCGCAGGCTGGAATGGTTCCAGCGCTGGTGACGGGATCAACCGCTTCATCCAGGAGACCGATGATGAGATTCTATCAACAGCAGCATGGATTTTATTGTGGCGTCGATTTGCACACAAGGACGATGCACGTCTGCGTGGTCGATGCGAACGGGGTCACGCGGGAGTATGTCAACTTCACCTCTGGTTCCCAAGCTCGCACCCAGCAGCCCGGCTGCTTTCGAGCAGCCGGGCTGCTTCCCTGTGCGCGGGTCTTGTTGTGCGCGGGTCGACTGACCGCGCCGGGTGCCACTGGCGGCTTGCCCGCCAGTGCGAGTGACTCTTGACCCCCGATGGGCACTGGCAGACAAGCTGCCAGTGGCACCCATTCACACCGCCACTCGCCGACCGCAGGTCTCCTCGTCGCCGCATGCGTTCCGGGGGCTCGCCTGTCGGCTCGACTCCGGCCACCCGACCATTGTTTTGTGTTCTCTCATCGATGCGCGAGGGGACGGCCTAGCGCGGCCATCCGACATCAATACTGATTCGCTTCGTCGCCTCCTTCGTCGAACGATTTGAACGACGACTTGACGACTTGCCGCACGCGGCGGTCGGCGACTTCCTGCGAGAGTTTCGCGAGGGCTTCGGACACGGGCATCGAGCCGAGGTCGCCGGAGATACGGTCGCGCACGGAAACGGTGTCGGCGGCGGCTTCCTTTTCGCCGACGACCAGCATGTACGGGATGAGTTCGAGCTGCGCTTCGCGAATCTTCGCGTTGACGCGGCTGCTGGCGTAGTCGGTCCGCACTCGAAAACCCGCGTCGCGGAAACGGCGTTCGACCGACGCGGCGTAGTCGGCCGCCTTGTCGCTGATCGGCAGCACGCGAACCTGTTCGGGAGCCAGCCACAGCGGGAAGGCTCCGGCGAAATGTTCGATCAACATGCCGCAAAACCGCTCCATCGAACCGAACGGTGCCCGGTGGATCATGACCGGCCGGTGAGGCCGATTGTCCGGCCCGATGTATTCCAGCTTGAACCGCTCCGGCAAATTGAAGTCAAGCTGCACGGTGCCGAGTTGCCATTCGCGGCCGATGCAATCGCGGACCATGAAGTCGGTCTTCGGCCCGTAGAACGCGGCTTCCCCTTCCATCGTGGTGAAGTTCCAACCCACGTCGCTCAGCACGCGCCGCAACGTCTCCTCGGCCCGATTCCAGTTGTCGTCGCTGCCGACATACTTCGACTTGTCCTTCGGATCGCGGAGCGAAAGCTGCACGCGATAGTCTTCCAGCCCGACGCTGGTGAGCACGAACTTCACGAGGTCCAGCGTGGATTTGAATTCGTCTTCGACCTGATCGGCGGTGCAGAACAGGTGGGCGTCGTCCTGCGTGAAGCCGCGGATGCGGAGCATGCCGTTCAGTTCGCCCGTCTTTTCGTGGCGGTAGACCGTGCCGAATTCGGCCAGCCGCACGGGGAGATCGCGGTAACTTCGCTGCTGCGATGCGTACATCTGCACGTGATGCGGACAGTTCATCGGCTTGAGCAGATATCGCTCCTGTGAGTGTTCCCATGTGTGGAGGAATTCGACTTTGGCATCGACCGAGCCGGTCAGCGGGTAGGCCGCGATGTCGGCACCCATCAGCCGGGCTGCGTCGAGAAGCTTGCGCTCGTCATCGTAGAGCAAGCTGGCAGCTTGCTCTACGGGTTGGAGCTTGCGAATCCAAAAGTCCACGAGGGCCCCGGCATCGTGGCCGAAGATCGGAGAGAACTGGGCCTCGCGATAGTACGGGAAGTGGCCGCTCGTTTCGTACATTTCCACGCGCCCGATGTGCGGCGAGTAGACCGGCGTGTAGCCGCGGCGAAGCAGTTCGCGCTTGATGAATTCTTCGAGCGTGGCCCGGACCGTCGAACCTTTCGGCAGCCACAGGCAGAGGCCGGGACCGACGTCGGGCGAAATGCTGAACAGACCGAGCTGCTTGCCGAGCACGCGGTGGTCGCGCTTCTTCGCTTCGTCCACCTGCTTGATGTACTCGTCGAGGTCCTTCTGGCTGAACCAGGCCGTGCCGTAGAGTCGCTGAAGCTGCTTGTTCTTCGCGTCCCCCTTCCAGTACGAACCGGCGATCGAAATCAATTTGACGGCCGCGATCCGCCCGGCATCGGGAACGTGGGGGCCTCGGCAGAGGTCCACGAATTCGCCTTGCCGGTAGAAGCTGAGCGAGCCGTGATCGGCCAGGCCGGTCTGAATGTGCTCGACCTTGAGCGCCTGATGCAGGTCGCCGCAGAATTTGACCGCTTCCTCGCGCGACAGGTGAAACCGCTCGAATGGCTCGGCCTCGGCGGTGATCTTCTTGATCTCCTCCTCGATTTTCGGGAAGTCATCTTCCGAAATCTTCGTGTCGAGATCGAAGTCGTAGTAAAACCCGTGCCCCGTTGTCGGACCAAATGCCAAGCCGACTCCGGGAAAGAGCCGCATCACCGCCCGAGCCATCACGTGCGCCGCGGAATGTCGCATGACGCCGAGTGAACGCGGGTCCTTCGAGGTCAGCAGCTTGAACACGATCGGGCCGGAAGCCGGCGCGACTTCCGCGAGCGGTCGCATGGCGTCCACGATCGTCCCATTCACGTCCGCCGCCAGCGTGGCCGCGGCGAGCCGCTCGCCGATCGTCCTGGCCACGTCCAGTGCGGTGAAGTTGTCGGGATATTCCTTGACCGATCCGTCGGGGAGTTGGACTGAAAGCATGTTCTCGATTCAACGCAGTTTGAGGTTAGCAACAAACAAGACGGCCGGAGTATCTGAAAAGCCGGGAGGGTCCGCAAGCGCGCGGACTGGCTCTTGGCAGAGCTTTCCGCCGCGCGTAGACTGACGCCCATGAATGGGATTCGGTTCACTGGTTGTGCGGACTTCCGCGCGGCGACGATGCTGCGGCGAGACGCATTGCGCATCGGCGGCCTCGGGATGCTGGGACTCACGTTGCCGCGCGTGCTGGCGGCGGAGAAGGTGACGCATCCCAAGCCGCGGGCGAAGTCGGTGATCTTCCTGTACCAGTTTGGCGGGCCGAGTCACGTCGATACGTTTGACATGAAGCCGAACGCTCCGGACGGAATTCGGAGCAAGTTCGATCAGATCGACACCAGCCTGTCGGGTCTCCGTATCTGCGAGCACCTCCCCGAAACGGCCAAGGTGATGAACAAGGTCACGCTCGTGCGGACCGTGTTCCACAACATGAAGAATCACAACAGCGCGGCGTACTACGCGCTGACCGGTCACGCCCCGCCGCTCGACGACATCCGTCTGCGCGATTCGATCGACTTGTTTCCGGCGTACGGTTCGGTCGTCGATCATCTGGCTCCCGTCAGTAGCCGTCTGCCGACATTCGTGGCCTTTCCGCATGTGATCCGTGACGGGGCCATCACGCCCGGACAGCACGCCAGTTTTCTCGGCAAGAAGCACGATCCGTTTTTGATCACGGAAGACCCGAACGACGACAGTTTCCGGCTGCCCGAACTCAGCCTGCCGAGCAATCTGAATTCGGAACGGCTCAACAACCGACGGGCCATTCAGGAGCTGGTCAATCGCCAGACGAAGCAACTCGACGCGAGTGCCGCCGCGCGCGGGCTGGATGAATTCTACGCGAAGGCGCTCACGATGCTCGGTTCGCCCGACGTGCGGCAAGCGTTCGACCTGACGCAGGAGCCGGAGTCGGTTCGCCGCCGCTACGGCCGCACGACGTACGGTCAGTCGTGCCTGCTGGCTCGTCGGCTCGTCGAAGCGGGGGTGAAATTTGTGAATGTTTATTTTGACGAGAGCATCGGCGGACAAAGCACCGAGCGTGGTGGATGGGACACGCACGGATTCAACGACACACGAATGTATCCCATTCTGAAGGGGCGGCACCTGCCCATCACCGAGCACACGTTTCCCGTGCTGCTGAACGATCTGGACGAACGCGGGCTGCTCGACGACACACTGGTCGTGTGGATGGGCGAATTTGGTCGCACTCCAAAAATCAACGAGAACATCAGCCGCGATCACTGGCCGTCTTGCTACACCGTGTTGCTAGCCGGCGGTGGCGTGAAACGGGGTTACATCCACGGCGCGTCGGACAAAAACGGAGCCTTCTCCGACCGCGACGGCGTGATTTTGGATGACCTCGCCGCGACAATCTTCCACCTGCTGGGCCTCAACCCGCAAACCGAAATCCACGACAAGCTCAATCGCCCGCTGGTAATTGCCGCCGGGAAACCGGTCACGGCCGTGTTGGCGTGACCCGGCTTCGCAGCCAGCGTCCGACGAGGGCGACCGCTGCAAGACCCATCGCGGCGCCTGTCACGTCCATCAACCAGTCGACCACATCCGCATCGCGACCGACCGGAATTTGGAGCAACTCGTCCAGTGCGCCGTAAGTCGCGACGGCAAGCCACAGCCGAACGTAATGCCGCCGCGTCAGGGCGCGACTGCAACCCAAGCGAGCCGCGACGAGGAACGCGAGGCCTCCGTAGGCCACGAAGTGCAGATGCTTGTCGGAGAAACCTTCGGTCAGCGACGGCGGTGGTTTGGGAGTGTGTGTCCCCCAGAACATCGCGACGAAATAGCCGAGCGCGGCGAGGCTCAGCCAGCGGCGAAGTCTCGCGGAGACCGGGCTGCCAGGTTGCATGTTCTCGATCTCGTCCATCACCGTGAGAACTCGCGCTGCAGACTCCGGACCATCGTTTCTTCGAGCGCCGGGTCGCGTCCGAGAGTGATCCAGCCCACCGGGCTTGGCCGTTGGCTGACCAGGTTCAAATCACGGCGCAGTGGGTTCGCCTGCTGAAACGTCGCCGCGCCCGGTTGGTTCGCCGCCAGGCCGGGGAGGTCTTCGATTTCCTTGTACACCTCGACCGCGACGACATACCCGCCGTCAGCCGCCGAGATGTTGATGAACCCGCGCCGGCGGATCGACTGCATCGTGCTTTCCAGACGGTTGTGCAACCCGGACGAATCGCGATGCCACGGTTCGAGCACACTCGCGCCAACCTTCGGCTTCGTCTCAATCTCAATCACGCCCGAAAACGGTTTGTTCTCGCGGGCGATCTCGAAGTAATCGTGCACCACGTCCACCGTGCGTTCCCACACGGCTTCTTCGTTGGTGGCGGCGACGAAAAGCTGGTTCGTGCTCGCCGGTCGCGGACCCATGGCACATCCGGACAGCGACACTGACATCCAGGCCAGCGCGGGGAGGAGCACCAAAGGTCGCATGGCGAGGTGGTAGTGCGAGGAATCAGGTCGAAACTGAGAATCCGAAAGGGGCGGAAGTGTGCCAAGTGGTGAGATTTGCGGCAAGCCCATTTCCTCCACCAAACTTCAATCCAAGCGTAGCAATGTGCCCCGGTCTGTTCGATTCTGCCGATCAACGTCGACCTTGGCGCGGCTTTGTGACCCTGAGATTTGCGAAGACTCGCCAATTCCCCCTCTTCGAGAGGGCTTGGGTGAGAACCTGGCGACTGGCTCGGAAACTGCATCGCCGTTTCTATGGTTGCTGACTTCTCATTTTCGTATGCGCCGAGAAGCGAGGAGACCATGCCAATTGCTCAAGAGTTTTTGCGTGTTTACGAGACAGGTCCCGTGACCGTTTTGGGCTTCGGCGGGCAGGGAATCGTTGATCAGATTGACTTGGGACAGTGCCGCACCGAGTTGCTGGAACTGCTGGAACAGCATGGCTGCCGAGTCCTTGGGCTCGACCTGACCGGCGTTCGCTATGTTCCAAGTGGGTTCTTGGGGTTGCTGGCGTCGTTCCGCAGACAGGGGATCGATGTCCACCTTTATAACCCGTCCGAGGATGTGCGTGAGGTGTTGGAGGTTACCAAGCTGAGCACGATCTTCGAGCTTCACGAATTGGAGATCTGATCGATTGTTCTCCAGACAGGTCGCAAATCGATCACACTTGGACCGTTGAACTTCGCGCGGAACCACACGACAATTCACACCCTTGCGATTGGCTCGCAGGGGCGTTTTTTTTGGCAACCGAATGCGACTCGGGGCCTCCAAGATGCTGCGGACGGTTCATGGGCCTGAAGAAGTGGGGCTGTACTCCGATCGTTGGCAATCGGCTTTGCACCTGATCCAGAATTGGTGCGAGACCGACCGCGTGCCGTCCGCCGGCTTGATGCTCGCCCGCGACGGCAAGACGCTTGGGCCGCAATTGTTCGGTCGGCAGACCCTGAGTCTCGAATCCAAGCCGATTCGACAGGACGCGATTTTCTTGATCGCGTCGATTACCAAGCCGGTGGTTGCGATGGGAGTGCTGCTGCTTGCCGAGCGTGGCCTGTTGTCGCTGGACGATCGCGTCGAACAATTCGTCCCGGAATTCGGTGGCCACGGAAAGCATGCTGTCACCCTGCGGCATCTGCTGACACACACGTCGGGCCTGCCCGACATGTTACCGAACAACCGCGAGCTTCGAGTCGCGAACGCTCCGCTCTCCGAATTCGTGAAGCAGGCGTGCGCGATCGGTCTCGACTTTCCACCCGGACGCGGCATGCAATACCAGAGCGTCGGCTTCCTGATGCTCGGCGAGATTGTGCAGCGCGTGACCGGGCAATCGTGTGCGCAGTTCCTGCGGCAGGAAATCTTCCAACCGCTTGGAATGGCCGACACGGCGCTTGGTGCTCCTGGCCAGTGGCTGGTTGGATCTTCTCCGGTCGTCAACCGGATCGCCGAAGTTCGCGTGACAGAGGATCAGGTCGGGGAATCAACGTGGAATTGGAACAGTCCGTTCTGGCGTCGCCTCGGCGCGCCGTGGGGCGGATTGCTCACCACGCCTGCCGACCTCGGTCGGTTCGCGCAAATGATGCTTGGTGGTGGCACACTCGATGGCATCCGCATCCTCAGTCCGGCAACCGTGCGAGCGGCGACGTCGAACCAACTTGAAGCCATGAAGGAAGTGCCCGCCGACGATCGCCGCTGCCGCCCGTGGGGTCTCGGCTGGAGGCTGAACTGGCCGGGTCACTCCGCGAACTTTGGCGACTTTCTCAGTCCGAGGACCTACGGCCACTGGGGTGCCACCGGCACCGTGCTGTGGATTGACCCGGATCTGAACGCGTTCTGCGTGCTCTTCACCACGCAGCCGCAGGAACCACACGGCAACTACCTTGCTCGAGCCTGCAACGCCGTCGTCGCGGCGATGGTGTGAACGTCCAGACAAAACGACGCCCGGCCCCACGTCGAGGCCGGGCGTCCGCGGAAACATCACGGATTCCGAACGTGCACCACCTCGGTGTCGAACGACGTGAAGCCGCTCGGCGTCCGGCCGATCATCATCAGCGTGTAGCGACCTGCCCGTGTATTCGGAGGAATCCGCAGGTTCGAGTGGAGGCGTTCCGCTTGGCCGTGTCGCAGCTTGACGCGATCGCTGCCGACATGAATCCGTCCGTCCTCGTTGAGCAGGTAGAATTCGATCCCCGCCCGAGTCGCCTCGCCGCAGTTGGTCACGGCTGCCGCGACACGGGCCGTTTCGCCCGCCACCACGGCCTGCGGAACCTCGACCAACTCGACCGAGATGCACTGGTGAGCCTCCGCGGTGGACCCGGTCATTACAATTCCGACAAACGCCAGTACGAACGCGGCCGAAAATCGCACTAATCTCATGGCAAGCTCCCTTGCGAAAAATGGACCTTGGAACGATTGGAGTGACATCACCTCACGAGTTCGGTTGGCCCGCGTTTCGCATGCGATTCGGAAGGTTTGGTGTGCGTGAGGCCGATCTTCGTACGTGGTGACGCGCCGTTTTTTCGATTTTGTGTCACCTGCCGTTTTCTCGTAACATCCCGTCCCGTAGCGCAGGCGCCTCGCCTGTCAATCAAACGTCAGCGCTGATTCACCTCGACCGGGGTTCCTCATGTCCGACCGTTGGCAATCCGACCTAGAACTCGTGCGGCGGCTGATCGGCCGCGAGGCCGGAGCGTGGTCGGCGTTCGTCAGCGAATACCAGGGACTCGTGTTCTCCCGCGTGCTGCACGTAGTCGGGGAATGGCGTCGATGCCTCGATCGCTCCGACGTGGAAGACCTCGTCGCCGATGTGTTCACGAAGCTGGTCGCTCACGACTTCGCGACGCTCCGGGGATTTCAGGGGCGCAGCAGCCTGACCACGTGGCTGACCGTCATCACCCGACGCATCTGCTGGCAAGCCCTGTCGCGACCGAAGATCGAACGGCCGGCGAGCCAGCACGGTTCGGATTTCGATTTGCAGACGGTCGCCTTGACGCGCGACGATGCCCTGGGCCGGATGATCCGCAGCGAGGACGAATCGCGCCTGGCCGCCGCGATGGAACGCCTCACCGAGCGCCATCGCGAGTTGCTGCGATTGTTTTATGTCGAAGGCTTGAGCTACCAGGAAATCGGTGTCCAGATGCAAATGCCGACCAACTCGATCGGCCCGACGCTGCAACGCGCCCAGCAGAAGCTGAAGGAATTGATGGAAGCGTAGTCGCGACCTGTTCAAGAAAAAACCAAAATGCCTGCCAGCCGATGTACGAACGTTGCGAAATGCCGCACCAAGCTGATGACGCTGAGGCAATTCGCGTCGATGCGGTGGCGGAGAGTGATTATCGGAAGATCGCCATCGCGAGTCCGCTGCGAGTGAATCATCATGAGCCAACCGGTTGACCTTCTGACGCTACTGCTCTTGCTCGACGGGCGCGTGACGCCGTCCGAAGGGACCGCGCTGCGCGAGTTGATCGCCTCGGACACCGGGGTCCGTCGCCGGTGGCAGCTTCTGTGGCAGGCCTCGCAGGGTCAGCTCGAATCCAGATCCTCGGTCGAATCGTCCCGGCCGATGAATGGACAGCCGGACGGAGTGTCATCGGAATTGCTGGCCGCGCTCGTCGAAGGTTCGCTCGAGCCCTCCGAGTCCGCGGCGGTCGAGCGTGAATGCTGGCGGTCGCCGGTCCTGCTGGCCGAGGCACTGAGCGCGTTTCGGTTCCGGTATGGATTGCTGGAAAAACCCGATGTTCCACCGAGCCTGACCGCGCGGCTGCTGCAAATCGGAGCGAACCCAGAAGCGCCGCCGGCCCCCGCGTCGGCAGAGATTGTGATGACCCTCGACGAGGTTGCCGCCACGCAATCGAAGTCCGATCCGGGCGGCCGCCGTCGCTCGACGAGATCGCGGATCGCCGTCGCGGCCATCGTGCTGCTGATCGCCGGTGCGGCTGTGGTGGTGTGGCTGCGAAACGGTCGCGACCTCCAACAGCCCGGAGTCGGACCTGGCAACATCGTGCAGCAGCCGAAACCGGCTCCGCGAGACAACGGCACCGAACCGCGATCACCCGACGACGTGACACCGCCACCGCGCGAACCGCAGGAACCAATCGTCGTTCAAACTCCTCCCGGCACGACCGACAAGAAACCGGACGAATCGATCGTGAGCTCGCCCGCTCTGCAACCCAAGCCGAACACGCCACCGACGACGCCAACTGAACCACGGGCTGTCGCACAGCTCACCTGGACCGACGTTCGTGGGCTGGTCGTTCGCAGCCTCGATGACGCGACGACATGGCAGTCGGCGGCGGAGTCGATCCGCCTCGACGATCCTGCGCGCCTGGCGACGCTTCCCGAGAGCTGGGCGCTCGGCAAGCTGGGCAAGGCGATCGAAATGGTGCTTGCCGCGGACTCTGATATCGAGTTCATGGTCACTTCCGATTCGGCTCCGAATCTCGAACTGGCGCTCAACCGGGGACGCGTCGCACTGCGAGATCTGCCGGTTGACACGCTCCTCCGATTTCGAGTTGCGTCGACTCAATTCGAACTGACGGTGGTCGATCGCAACTCGTCGCTGGGAGTCGAGTGGCACGCGAACAGCCCGCGACTGGTCGTGCGAGCCGGACAGGTCAAGGTGAACGGCAAGACGATCAAGTCGGGCCGCCAGGTCGTGTGGGCCGACACCGGTTTCGGTCCCGTTCAGCCCACAAAAGGCAACGTCGCGTGGATGCAGCGCCCCGACGTGACCACGCGCCTGCCGGCGAGTCTGCTCGCCAGTCTGAAAGCGAGCGACGATGTGTTCGCGACGCTGACCGAACTGCGATCGAATTCGAAGGCCCCTTCCGACGCGAGGCTGATCGCTTCCCGCTGGAGTTTGGCGCTCAATCCGACCGACGCGGCGTGGGAGTCCCTCAACTCGCCCCTCGAATCCATGCGCGTGCAGACGATCGAAGCGATCGTGCGGATGTCCGATCACGATCCGCGTCTGCCGCAGGTGGTTCGGGCCGTGGCCGCGGCCATCAATGATCAGCAGGCTGCAGCCGACATGCACCGCTGGTTCCAACTTGCCGCCCGCCGTGAACGACTCGCCGCGGCCGATGCGTGGTCGATGGTCGATTCGCTCAACCATTCGGAACTCGCCGCGCGGCAGATCGCGGCGACGTTTCTCGAACGCGGCACCGGCATGCGCATGCCCGGCTACAACCCGACCGATGCCCCCCGCGCCCGGATGCAAGGCATCCAGCAATGGTCGCAGGTCATCAACCAGCAGTTCGGCCCGAGACAAACTCCGCGCCGCCGCGTCCCGTAGCCGAGGCCCTTGCGGCCTCGATACGTGCGGGCATCGCTGGTTGACGAGCCACCGAGCGGTCGCGAGAGTACGTGCATGGCTGACACCTCACCGCCGCGACTCCCACTTCCGATCGATGACGTTTTGCCGTCGATCGTGGAGGCATTGCGATCGAATTCTTCCGTCGTGCTGCGAGCGCCGACGGGAGCCGGGAAGACGACGCGAGTTCCGCCCGCGTTGCTCGACGCCGGCCTTGCCGGATCGAAACGAATCGTGATGCTCGAACCGCGACGCATCGCCGCGCGCGCGGCCGCGCGGCGGATGTCGGCGGAGCGCGGAACACGGCTCGGCAGCGAGATCGGTTACGCCGTGCGGTTCGACCAGCGAGCCGGACGCGACACGCGGGTGCTCGTCGTCACCGAGGGCGTGCTGCTGACGATGTTGCAGGACGATCCGTGCCTCGAAGAGATCGGCATCGTGGTGTTCGACGAATTTCACGAGCGGAGCCTGAACAGCGACCTCGCGCTCGGCATGGTGCGTCGAGTCCAGCAGACCGTGCGGCCGGACCTGCGGATCGTGGTCATGTCCGCGACCCTCGCCGCGCAGCCGATCGCGGCGTACCTCGGCAACTGCCCTGTCGTCGAAAGCGAAGGCCGGTTGCATCCGGTCGAGATCCGGTACTCGCCGCAAGCCGACTATCGCCGCGTGCGCGATCTGGCCGCCCGAGGCGTTGAACAATTGCTCGGCGACACCGACGGCGACCTGCTCGTGTTCCTGCCCGGTGTCGGCGAGATTCGGCAGCTTGGCCGCGACCTCGCGCCGCTCGCGGAGCGTCACAATCTGGCCGTGATGGAACTCTACGGAGACCTGCCTCCGGAAAAACAAGACGCCGTGTTGTCCCCCAGCGGCCGACGCAAAATCGTCCTCGCCACGAATGTCGCGGAAACCTCGATCACGATCGAAGGCATCACCGGCGTCGTGGACACGGGCCAGGCGCGCGTGCTGCGGTTCGATCCGCACGTCGGGTTGGACCGGCTCGAAATCGAACCGATCTCGCGGGCGTCAGCCGATCAGCGGGCGGGCCGAGCCGGTCGCACGCGGCCGGGGGTCTGCCTGCGGCTTTGGACGGAGCAATCGCATCGCCAGCGAACCGACACCGACACGCCCGAAGTGCAGCGCGTCGATCTGGCAGGCTCGGCGTTGCTGCTTCATTCGTGGGGGGAATCGGACATCGCGGCGTTTCCGTGGTTCGAACCGCCGCCAGCCGCCGCGATCGAACAAGCCGAGCGGCTGCTTCGGCGGCTCGACGCGTTGGACGACGCGGGGCAGGTGACGGACCTCGGCCGGCAGCTCGCGCGGCTCCCCGTGCATCCGCGCGTCGGACGCATGCTGATCGAAGGAGCGCGGATGGGGTACGCCGACCGGGTCGCCCTCGCCGCCGCATTGCTTTCGGAACGCGGTCCGTTTTTCCGCCCGCGCGATCGCGACGGCCGACCGACGTCACCGAGTCATCGGTCGCGCTCCGACCTGCTCGATCGCGTGGTGATGCTGGAAGATTTCGCCGCTGGCCGCCTGCGCGGTACGGATGCCGACGACATCAACCGCAACGCCGCACATTTCGTGCTGCAGGCGCGGGAGCAGTTGGTGGGGTTGGTGGAACACTCCCCCTCCGGGGGCGAGGGGAGTGTCGATGCGGATACCGCCCTGCTCCGATCCGTGCTCGTGGCGTTTCCCGACCGGTTGGCTCGGCGGCGCGAAATCGGCGGCGGGCGGGGAGTCATGGTTGGCGGCAAGGGGGTGAAGCTGGCTCCGCAGAGCACGGTCGGCGACGAGCCGTTGTTTGTGTGCCTCGACGTGGATGCGGCCGGGACCGACGTGCTGGTTCGCATGGCGTCGGGCATCGACCGCGCCTGGCTACCGGAGGAACACCTGCGGAACGTCGTGATCGTGGAGTTCGACGAAACGAGCGAGCGAGTCGTGGCGCGGCGGCGATTGTGCTGGGAGGACCTCGCACTCGACGAAGCCAACGTCCCGCTGCCGGACGACGACCAGCCAGCGACTGTGCTGGCCGAAGCGGCGGCGAAGAATTTCGACCGCGTGTTCCCCCGCGACGACCGCGACCTCGCGGGGTATCTCGACCGAGTCCGTTCGCTGCGCGAATGGCGGCCGGAGCACAACCTGCCGTCGCTCGACGACGCCCAGCTTCGCGATCTGCTGCCGCCACTGTGCGTCGGCCGACGGTCGTTCGACGAACTACGCAAAGCGCCGTGGATCGACTTCGTCCGCGGACTGCTCACGCCGGCGCAGCAGCAAGCGGTCGAGCGGGAGGCTCCGGAGCGGATCGAAGTTCCCAGCGGCAGCAAAGTCCGGCTGACGTATCGCCCCGGCAAAGCTCCCGTGCTGGCGGCTCGCATGCAGGAATTGTTCGGCCTCCGCGAGACACCGCGCGTCGCCGGTGATCGCGTCCCGGTCCTGCTGCACCTGCTGGCTCCGAACATGCGTCCCGAGCAAGTCACCGAGGACCTCCGCAGCTTTTGGGACAACGTGTACCCGCGCGTGCGCAGCGAACTTCGCCGCCGCTACCCCAAACACTCGTGGCCGGAAGACCCGTGGAACGCGACGCCCGAACGCAGGCCGGGGCGACGAAGCCAGTAGGATGGGCACTCTTGCCCGTCCCTCGGCAGGACAAAGCGATGAAGGGACGGGCAAGAGTGCCCATCCTACGACAAGAACGCCGCCAAGTGGCGGTCGAAGTGGCGTTCGATCAGGTCGGTGTAGACGTCTTCGTGGGCGCGAAGTGTTTCGAAAAACTGGTCCCGGAATCGCGTGTCCTGGATCACCGAGCCGAACGTCACGTGCAGGACTTCACGGGCGTGGAAGTCTTCGAGCAGCTCGGGCAGGCGAGAGTCAGGCAATGACGCCGCGGGCGGGACTTTCGCCACCTCGGCCGAGACGTGATAGGTTGCGCGGTCGGTCGGGTAGCGTTCGCACGCGAAGGCCAAGATGTCGCAGAACAGGTTCGGGGACAGCCGGGCGATGGCTCTCAGCGCTTCGAGGTAGTTCGTGCCTGCGGTCTTCAAATGGACGAGGCCTCCGCAGACGCGGGCCGCGATCGGGTACACGCTGAACTTGTCCGACCCAGAATGCAAGCTGAGCTTGTACGGGCCAAACTGCCGAGACACGGCCAGATGCTGCTCGATCGACGCGGTGAATTGGTCGAGGTCGCCGATGTAGTCGACTCCCTTCTCAAACGTGCCGACGTATCGCGGCGCGAGGCTGACCACGCGCACGCCCAGTCGCCGCAGTTCGGACGCGATGTAGATGTGTTCCGGCAGCGACGTGACCGTGTCGGTTTCGTCCACGCTCATTTCGAGTTCGAACGGCCGGCCGGCGGCGTGACTCTCGAGGTGTCGATACATCGTGACCGTGTGAGCCACCGCGCGGCCGTACTTGGCTGCGGCGCGGATGACTTCTTCGGGAGTCAAGATCACGCCGCCATCGTCAAGCGGAATGCGGCGGCGAGCCAACCGGTTGACGAGGTCGTTCAGCGTGTCCTCGAGAACAGCCCACGGCAAGGCATCGACGCGCGCTCGCAACGGCTGCGGTTCGAGCGATTCGGCTTCGTTGTCCACATGCGCGCCAGGGTCCACGGTGAAGAACGTGTAGCCGGCGGCGAGGCACAGGTCCACGTCGTCCGTGGTCTTCAGGTGATCGGCATCGGCGCCGAAGCCGGATCGAAATCCTTCCTGGAACACGCCCCACATCGCGTCGTCCATGACTTGCTGCGGCGTTCGCCCCGTGCGAGCGTTCTCGCGCATCGACTGCTGCGCGAAGATCGGTGCCATGCGGCAGGTGCCGTCGGGTTGACGACCTTTCAGGACGGACTTGATGTGGCCCGGCGTGGCCAAGCCCAGCCGGTCGCCACAGCCGACGCTCTTCTGCAACCCCCACGTGCGGGCTTTCAGAAACGGCAGCGTGTCACGCAGCGCCGCCGCGTTCGCCGGCGATGTCGGACCAATGGTGAGTGTCATCGACCGCTGGGCCACGGTGACGCTCGCTGATTCGCCGCGAAAGCCGGTCGGCAGCGGGCCGTTGTGCAAGACGCCCAGGGTTTTGACGGCGCCGCGCTTGGTGAGGAAGTAGACGCTTCCGTTGGATGACACAAGCGACGCGGAGAAAACCGTGTCGGCGCGGCACAGCGTCTTGAGAGACTGAACGAATTGGTTGATTGAGTCGTCACTGAAAGCAGGCGACGGTTTTTGATGATCGAGAAGCGTCAGCAGATCGGGCGTCATGGCTACAACCTGTAGCCCCGGCTCTTGTGGCCGGGGCGGTTCACGATGGTGGATTCGGCTGAGCCACGTGGCTCGGGCTACGGTTGGGCGAGGATAGAGAGTTGGTGGCGCGTGTGCGAGTCGGGAGGCACACGACCCCCGCACCCCCAACCCTTCTCCCCCCGGAGGGGAGAGGGGAGAATCTGTTTAACCTCCACCCTCGACCCTCCACTCTCATCACAGCCGGCCGCTGCGGAAGATGCCGTAGATCAGCCAGATGCCGAGCAGGCTCGACAGGGCGAAGATGGGGACGGCGAGCCACCACGGCGTGATTTGAGCCGTACGGATGATCAGGGCGGAGGCGACGATCAGTGACGCGAGCACCATGCCGATCGTCACGCGGTTGCTGGAGCGGTCGAGTTCGGTGATCAGATGGTCGAGGCCGCGGTGATCGAGTTGGAACCGCAGGTCGTCCGTGCTCAGTTTTTGCAGCGTGCGGCCGACCTGCACGGGCAAATCGTGAAGCACCTCCGCCAGCGTGCGCACTTCGCTGCCGATGCGTTGAGCGATGCGCTTCGGGTTGAATCGCTCACTGACCAGCTGCTCGACGAGCGGAGCGAGGTGTTCGGCCAGATTGAAATTGGGATCGAGGCTGCGGCCCACGCCTTCCAGCGTGATGATGGCTCGGATGAGGAGCATCAGGTCGGCCGGGTAACGAATCCCGTGTTGGGCGAGGATGCCGACGAAATCGGTCAACAGGCGGCCCATGTCCATGCGTTCGAGCGGCACGCCGTAGTACGTCTCGATGAAGTCGCGGATATCGCTTTGAAGGAGTGGGCGGTCAATGGGGCGAAACGGTCTGCCGATCAAGAGCACTTGATCGACGGCCAGCCGCACGTCCCCCTTCACGATCGCGAGGAACAGGTCGATGAGCTGCTCGCGTTTTTCCTCTTCGAGGCGACCGACGAGGCCGTAGTCGAGCAGTCCGATGACGCCACCGGGAACGATACGCAAGTTGCCGGGATGCGGATCGCCGTGGAACAGGCCCAACTCGAACGCCATGCGCATAAAGATGCGGGCTCCGTTGGCGGCGAGTTGCGCGGGGGAATAGCCCGCGGCGACAAGGGCCTCGCGGTCGGTGATCTTAAGCCCGTCGACAAACTCCTGCGTGATGATCGCCTCGGTGGTCAGGTCCCAGTACACGCGGGGAATTGCCAGCGTGGCATCGGAGCGGAACAGCCGTCGGAATTCGTCGATCGTCCGGCCCTCACGGGTGAAGTTGAGTTCGCGGCGGATGCTGCGGGCGAGCTGGTTCACGAGTCCGACCGGATCGAAGATTTCGGACTCGGGGATGTGCCGTTCGACCAGGGGGGCGAGTTCGAAAAGAAGCGACAGGTCGCGCTCGATGTCGCGCACGACACTTGGCCGACGAATCTTGACGGCCAGCGGCGTGCCATCGAAGTGCCGTGCCCGATGCACCTGCCCGAGCGATCCCGCCGCGATCGGCTGCGGGTCGAACTCGGCAAACAGTTTTTCCGGCGGAGCACCGAATTCGCCCTCGATGAGTTTCACGGCCTGTTGTGAACTGAACGGTGGCACGCCCTCCTGCAAACGCGACAGCTCGCGGATGACGTCCGGCGGCACGAGATCCGGCCGAGTACTCATCACCTGACCGAACTTGAGAAACGTGGGACCGAGCTCTTCGAGGGCGAGACGGATGCGCTGCGGACGCGTCAGCCGCGGCTCAGGCTGTCGCCGGCGAAGTCGCCGCCACCACTGAAGGTATCGCGCGAGATGCAGCCGTTCGACGACGTCGTGAAATCCGTGGTTGAGCAGCACGGTCGCGATCTCGCGACTGCGGCCCAGGTTCCGCAGGAATTTCAGCGGTCGGAATTCAAACACGATGCGTCGCGAATTGGAGTCACGCGGTGTTCAGGAAGGCTGGCAATCGATTCCGATCGAACAAAGAACCCCGGCCGCGACGCGAGGTCACGACCGGGGTGGTCAAGCTAGGTGTTGGAGACCAATTCCATGCGAAACTGGTGGATACGTTAGAACTGATTGTCGCTCAGCGGTTGCTGTCCGCCGAATCGCACGCCGTTCGTGGTGACAAGTCGGAGGTAAACTCCGTGATCGATTTGTTCGCTCAGCGCACGCACCGAGCCATCACACAGCAGCGTGTTGACGCCACCGGGGTGATTCGAGCTCGGAACCGGCCAACGACCCCGCAAGGTGCCGCGGTTGGAGTTGACCGCCGAGTTGACCAACGTGTAGCCGGTGAAGCGCAGGTAGTTCGGGCCGCCTGGCGGAGAGCCGGTGACCGGTGCCTGATAGGTCACTTCAGTGGCAGCGCCACCGCGAGCGCCATTGATGACGAAGGCGGTATCGAGCAACGAAGTGTCCGTTCCAGCAGTGCCACCGGACGGCGTGTTCGTGGACATGGCCCAGTTTCGGGAGTTCAAGCTTTCCGACATCATGATCGTCTGACCCATGCCGTCGGCCTGCGAAATCGCATCGAGCGTTTTCGTGAACGGGTCGAGCGTGAACCCCGGCGAGGCGATGTTTGTGTCCGTCTGTCGCCAGAAGACACCGGTTTCGCGAGCGATCTGACGATCGAGCGAAGAAATCGACGCGGCGACTCCATCCCAGTTGGAATAGTTTCCATTGTGGCCGCCGTTCGGCACGCCAAGGTACGTCGCGCTGTCCGGCCCGTCGTAGCCGGTTTCAGTCCAGCCCACACCAGCGGTTATGCCGAAATCTCCGTAGCCGGCGTTGGCCACATAACTCAGGCCGTTCGCCTGCCGGAAGTTGTTTGTGTCGTCGGGGCAGGTGAAGACCTTGATCCAAAGATTTTGCATCTGAAGGCTCAAGGGCGGAGTGCCCACCAGATCGCTGCGGTCAGTGAATCCGAGAATGGAGACAGGCCAGTTGCCTCCCGTTTGCGGATTCTGAAGGTTTGGCAATTGCCCGCCGTGTGCGGTGGCGAAGTTGTGCATGGCCAAACCGATGTTCTTGAGGTTGTTCTTGCATTCCAGGAAACGGGCGGCTTCGCGCGCGTTCTGAACGGCGGGGAGAATGAGGGCCATGAGCGTAGCGATGATCGAGATCACCACCAGCAGCTCGATGAGCGTGAACCCGCGTCGGGTTCGGTGACGGTTCATGTGGCGTGATTGCATGGTCGTCTCCAGAAGTAAGGGGTGAAAACAAATACCGAACAATGTTCGATGGGTCGTCTCTGTTGGAGTCCCGCCTTCAGGCGGCACACTCCGGCTAAAGCCGGTACTCCAGCACTCTCCTGTTCGGCCCGCTCGCGGAGACGCACTTGGTCGCGTAACCCACGAGCAAATCCTAGCTTGTTCCTGCGGAATCATCCATCCAAATTCTGTTGTCGTCACGCTCCGCGTGACAAACCATCACGCGGAGCGTGATGGCCACATTGGTCGTTTGCGGTCATGGCATGGCCCGGCTGTCGGCTGAGGGGATCAGGTCATGGCTCCACGGCTCCTTTTGTAGGGGTTGTGACAGAGAAATTCCGCAGGGTTCACGGTTTCAATTGGTACTTGATCAACTGACGCCAGTTGGCGAACGTGCCGGTTCCGGGGTCAAACGCCTCCTCCGCCAGCGAACGATCAATGACAAAGAAGCCCCACTTGCGGTCGTCCCCCACGGTTCCGTCGCCGTCCAGATCGTACTCGCCGCCGATCCGCACCTCGCCGGTCGCGGTGTTGAGATTGGCCTCGAAGAATCCGACCGTCACGTAGACGATGAACACGTTGCTGCGAGTGGACACGTTGTTGAGCATCTTGGAAAGGATGCGATGGCGAATGTAGGG
>Ga0233424_10001577_pt1 | contig 19201 bp, 19 predicted proteins | sample Watercolumn_Towu_FD_181011 | JGI IMG/M metagenome (GOLD analysis project Ga0233424, IMG submission 181011) | Freshwater microbial communities from Lake Towuti, South Sulawesi, Indonesia - Watercolumn_Towuti2014_125_MG | ecosystem: Environmental > Aquatic > Freshwater > Lake | place: Indonesia...
GCCGTCGTCACTTGGATTGGAGCAGGAGGTCGAGTAATACCATTTGCCCGGTTCATTCGGCGCGAACCGGACTTTCCAAGTTTGGCCGCCGTCCCAGAACCCGTAGATCAGCTGACTTTTGCCCGTAGGCGAAGTGAACACCACGCGCAGCTCGGCGTCCTGGATAGGATTGGGATAAGTCCGCCGGCTTGTGAAGCTTCGCTCGAAGCGATCCCATTTCGACACGACGGCGAGTCGTTCCGCTTTGGGCGTTGAACAACTCGCGGCGTGGAACGCTCCAAGGGTTGGCAGAAGAAGGCTGAAGACGCGAACGAACATTTCGCGGCGTTTCTCAAACTGGCAACAAATCGAGGCTCGCATGTCCATGTTTCCTGGATATTCGTGGCGATACTGGCAGAAGCAACGCCAGAGTGTCAAACGAGCGAGTTTTCGTGTAAGGTCGCTCTCCGTATGAGAGCGATTCCATCCCTTCTAGCGCACGCGATGATCCTGGGCCGTAAGCATGGTTCCGAGACCAAGGGGCTTTCCCGTGAACCCAGTCACAACCCACGCCCCTATGGAGTGCGGGGGCAAGCGCAGCGCGACCCCGCTTTGGTTTCGAGACCGGAAGGCGCGGCCTACGCCAAAGCGCCGTCGCCGCTGCGCTCTGCCGGCGCACTCCATAGATTCCTGCATTGGTTTCTCATCGCGTCCTGCTTTCTCGAATGTCTCTCATCGCGGAGCCTCGCCGACACCGCGCGCGGGCAACGCGGAATCGTCGCGACCGTTCATCCCATCGCCACCGAGGCCGCCCGCGTCGCTTTTCAACGCGGGGGAAACGCGATTGATGCCGCCGTGGCCGCGGCTCTGACGCTGGGCGTGGTCGATGGCTTCAACTCCGGGATTGGGGGAGGTTGTTTCATGCTGATTCGCTCGGCCAATGGGCGCACGACCGCGATTGATGCCCGCGAAGCCGCGCCGCTGGCTGCGACGCGCGACATGTACCTCCGCCATGGCCGATTCGATCCCCAACTGAGCCAGCTTGGGCCTCTCGCGGTTGGCATTCCGGGCGCGTTGTGGGCCTATCATTACGCCGTCGCTCAATTTGGCAGGCTGACGCTCGCCGATCATCTTCTCCATGCGGCGCAAATCGCCGAACGCGGTTTTGTGATCGACGAACGGTATGCCCGGCGTCTGGAAGAATCGGCGCGCGATCTCAGCTTGTTCGAGGCTTCGAGAGTGATCTTTCTTCGCCCGGACGGTTCGCCCAAACGCCCGGGGGAAATCCTGGTGCAGCCCGATCTGGCCAACTCCTACCGCGCGATCATCAACCACGGTGTCGCGTGGTTTTACTACGGAGTGTTCCCCATTCTGGTTGGAGATTGGATGGCGCGAAACGGCGGGATTATCATTCCCGACGATTTCGCGATTTATCAGGCCAAGCTGCGCACGCCCCTCGCGACCACGTATCGCGGCCACACCATCGTCGGATTTCCTCCGCCCAGCTCCGGCGGCGTGCATGTCGCCCAAATCCTCAACATCCTCGAAAATTTCGATCTGAAAACAATGGGAACCAACTCGGTGGAGTTGATCCACGTCGTGACGGAGGCGATGAAACTGGCGTTCGCGGATCGTTCGTTTTGGCTGGGCGATCCGGGTTTCGCGAAAGTTCCGCGCGGCCTGGTGTCCAAGCCTTACGCCGCCGCGTTGGCAAAAAAGATCAACCTGGAACGGGCGACTCCCGTGCCCCGGCACTCGATCCCCGCCGCTGCCGCCAAAGACTTTTTCAGCGGGCACACCACGCATTTCTCCACCGCGGACGCGGCAGGGAATTGGGTCGCTTGCACGGCGACGCTCAATACGTCGTTTGGATCCAAAGTCGTGATTCCCGGAACGGGCATCGTATTGAACAATCAGATGGATGATTTTTCGGCGCAGCCGGGCGTGCCGAACTATTTCGGGTTGATCGGCGGCGAAGCCAATGCCATCGCGCCGCGCAAGCGTCCGCTGAGCAGCATGAGTCCGACAATGGTCTTGAAAGATGGCAAACCGATCCTGTCGCTGGGGGCCGCCGGAGGCCCGACCATTATTTCCCAGACCCTGCTGACCATCATCCACGTCATCGATTTTGGGATGGACCTTGAAACCGCGCTGCGGCAACCCCGCTTTCATCACCAGTGGCTGCCGGACGAACTCAGGATGGAAAGGAGGATCGACCCGGCCGTGGTGAAGGAATTGGAGAAACGCGGGCACAAAGTTGGCCTCGTGGAGAGCATTGGCCCCACGCAGGCCGTGGCTCGCGATCTGAAGAACGGCGGGCTGGTCGGCGCGAACGACCCGCGCGTCAACGGCAAGGCAGCGGGCTGGTAAAGTGCGAATCCCGAGAGGCTCGCCCTCACCCTAACCCGGTCACTAAACAGTGATGAGTCCGCGGGCGGCAAAGGTTAGGTTACTCCCTCTCCCTGGGGGAGAGGGCCGGGGTGAGGGCGAGCTTTTCATCGCACTGAATGCTTACGGCTCAGATATTCCTTTCTTCCAATGGGCGAGACCGTGAGAATTTGTTGCGCAGATTCGCCTACCTCCAGAGCCACCCCAGGGGCTGGTGCAGCGTGGACTATTTCCCAGACGCTGCTCAATGCTTCGTTTCAGCCGGTCCGCCGCCGCCGGGAGCCGCCGGCAAATCCCCCTCGCCCAGCTTGCGTTTGAATAATTCAATCACGAGCGAATAGCACCCGTGCGCCAGGGCCGGATCGTAGCGATGGCCTTCGTCGCGCATGAAAGCGTGCTGGCCGTTGAACTCGTGCCAGGTGAAATTCAAACCCGCATCCGCCATCGCGTTGTAGATCACGGCCCGGCCTTCGCGCGGCACGTGAGGATCCTGCCGCCCCCAGATCATGAGCATCTCGCCCTGAATTTCCTTCATCCGATCGAGCGTGTTGTCCCGCGTGCCTTGGCCGAGGCCGCGCTTATGAATGTCCGTGGCGTAGAAGCAAACGCCGGCCAGCACCTCCGGGTTCATCGCAGCGCGGAACGAAAGATGGCCCCCGATGCAAATCCCCATCACGCCGACGCGGCCCGTACACACGGGATGCGATCTCAAATAAGCCAGGGCGGCGCGCGCGTCGCTGTCGTAGCTCGCCAGCTCTTTGGTGATTTTTAGCGCGTTGCCGCGGTCGGCGCCGGCTTGATCGTAGGCCAACACCGTACCCGCGGGCTCAAACTCGTGATAGATTTCCGGCGCAATCACCAGGAAGCCATGCCCGGCGAGCATGGCAGCGGTGCGACGAATCGGTCCCGTGACTTGAAAGATTTCCGAATACAACAGCAGGCCGGGATAACGGCCAGCGGCGGCGGGACGAAAAATGTAGCTCCGCATCGGACCGGTGGGAGTGTGCGCATCGACGGATTCGGTATCTTTGATAGTCATAAGAATTCACCCATTTAACGATTCAACGCGGCAACGCGGCAACGACTTCGCGGAGGCTCCGCCGCGCGGTATTAGCCCGGCCCCAATCGTCGGGCTGCAAGTCGTTTCACAAAGGCCTCGTGATCTGGCTGACTGAGTCTGGCCTGCAAAGTCCGCGCCAAGACCGCCTTGTCCTGCGTCAGCAGGGCGGTCAGATTCAAGACGAGACCCGGAAACACGCGGCTGGAAAGGGTATTGTTCGGCCCTGGAAGATTCAACGTGTATTCGCCTTTTTCCAATTGGAACCATTCGATCTTGTTCTCCAGCACGCGCCAGGCGATGAATTCCCGGACGCCGTTGCGCCGATACGCCGAGAGTTTGGCGCGCAGATCGTTGATCCCTCGGCTGAAGATGGCTTCGGCGATCAATTCGGGAGCGCCGGCGATGCGGTCCTTCCCTGGCTGGCCGGAACCGCGCTCGAAGTCCGCCGGCATTTGCAGAGCGCCGTCGGGCCGGAGCACGTTCTCCCGGTCCAGGAGAACGGTCGGCTGCGCGGCGAATCGGATGCCAGGGGTCTCCATGGCGTAGCGTTCCAAACCCACGGTGATCACGCTTCTTGGACCGAGGGATTGCGGCGAATTGCGCAACGCATCCACCTGGACAATGCCTTCGACCAGTTCGATTTTTGCCGGTTCGGAAAGCGCCTCGCAACGCCGCAGGAATTCCTTGGCGTTCAGGCAATCCCCATCCTCCAAAGGCCCGACGCTGGTTTCCAGCCTCATCGGGCGTCCGGGAGCATTAGTGGAGGGGTCCATGGGGTCCGGCTACGGCATTCCGTAGTTGGGCGTCAGGGCGCCGCGCCAGACTCTGAGCCAGGTCCGGCCAATGAGAAACAGTTTCTGAGTCCTGCTCAAACGCGTCAAAGCGGAATCGAACACGTTGAAGCGGTGGCGTTCCAATTTTTCCAACAACCGCCAATAAACCGACCCCATCAACTCGGCGCTGGCCATCGAACGCCGGTCCTCGTCCGGGAGGGCCTGGCGAGCCTGCAAATAGAATCCCCTGGCGCGGTGGGCCACGCTCTGGGCGAGCTCGTAAAAGCGGCTCGAATACCGGCGCTCCAGGATGTCTTGGGGCGCCACGCCGAACCGTTGCAGTTCGGACATGGGCAAATAGATGCGGCCCCGCTCGCCGTCGGATCGGATGTCCCGCAAGATGTTCGTGAGCTGCAAGGCTTTGCCCAAATAGACGGCGTAGTCGTGGCAGCCCGCGTTGGTGTAGCCGAAGATTTCGATGCTCAGCAAGCCGACCACCGAAGCGACGCGGTAACAATATTCGTCGAGTTCCTCGTAAGTGACATAACGGTTGATATCCAGGTCCATCTCGACGCCCCGCAGGAGTTCGTCAAAACGGGAATACGTCAGGCCGTATTGAGCAATGACCGGTTGGAGTTCCTGCACGACTGGCAGAGATGGAACGCCCCCGTCGCAAGCCGCACGAACATCCCCGCGCCATAGACTTAAGCGGTGCCGTCGCTCCTCGATCGGCAAGGATTCATCGTCGGCGATGTCATCGACTTCACGGCAGAAAGCGTAGAGCGCGGCCATGCCCGCGCGTCTTTCTCGGGGAAGGAGAATAAAAGCCAGCGCGAGGTTGGAGGCGCTTTTCCGAGTGATCGACTCGCTGACTTGCATTCCTTTCAAGAAGGCTTGGTCGATTCATCGGCCCGTGGAGGAGGCAGGCTGCCCGTCTCCGCCAGGGTCGGATTCCGCGTCCGATGGCCGCGGCGTTTCCAACGATATTTGTAGCGTCGCCGGCTCTCGGACGAATCGGTTTTGTTTTCTTCGTCCTTCGGCGGGTCGCTTTCTCGGTACACCTTTCGAGCCTCATCCACGTGCTTCTTGGTTCGGCGCCGGCGATACAGGTACCTGACCAGGGCCATCGACGCGAGCAACAGGAACAGGCCAATCGTCACGATCAGCACCACGTCCTTCATCAACAGGCCGGCGATCTTGCCCGGGGGTTGTCCTAGCTTGACCTCCATTTGCGCCAGCAACGGCAGCAGTTCTCCAGATTCGATCATCGCTATGTTTCCTTTTCGTTTGGGACCGCCGAATCTTCGTCAATAGCCGCCTCGGCGCCAATGTTCAAGCGTTGCATGCGGTAGCGCAGCGCGTGCCGGCTGATTTTAAGCTGATCGGACGTTTTGCTCAGGCTGTAATGGTTCTGCTCCAGCACGGAAATGATCAGCTCCCGCTCGAACTTCGCCATCGATTCATCCAGCGAATTGGTGACCGGGATAGTCGGCACGCCGGATTTGCGCAACCGCGCTTCCAGTTGAAAATCCGGGAGGCTCGTGATCTGGATTTCGGCGCTGGATTCCAAAATGACCGCGCGCTCGATGACATTGCGAAGTTCGCGCACGTTGCCGGGCCAATGATGCGAGAGCAGTTGCTGCTGCGCCGCTTTGGACAAGCCCTGGATGTGCTTGTTCATGAACAAGCTGAAATGTTTCAGAAAATGCTCCGCCAGCAGAACGATATCATAGCCGCGCTCCCGCAGCGGGGGCGGGCGGAACTGAACCACGTTCAACCGGTGGAACAGATCTTCGCGAAAATGATTCTCCCGGATCGCGTCAATGATGTCCCGATTGGTGGCGGCAATCAGCCGGACATCGACGCGCAATTCCTGGTTGCCACCCACGCGCGTGAACGTGCCGTCTTCCAAGAACCGGAGCAGCTTGGCCTGGAGCGACCGGCTCATGTCGCCGATTTCGTCGAGAAAGATCGTGCCGCCGTCGGCTTCCTCCACGCGCCCGTGCTTTTGCTTGAGCGCGCCCGTGAATGCGCCCTTCTCGTGGCCGAACAGCTCGCTTTCCAGGAGGTTCTCGGGGATGGCGGCGCAGTTGATCCGGACATAGTTCCCCTCGCTGCGCCGGCTCAAGCTATGGAGAGCGCCCGCGATCAATTCCTTGCCCGTGCCGCTTTCGCCCAGGATAAGCACGGTGGCGTTGGTCGGCGCGACGGTCTGGATAAGTGACCGCAATTCCTGAATGTTGGGCGACTCCCCAATCAATTGATCGAGCCGGTACGGTTCGCCGGCGCGGGCCTTGAGCGCGGCATTTTCCATGAGCAGCCGGAAACGCTCCGCGCACCGGGCCACGGCATGAAGTAATTCTTCCGGAGCGAAGGGCTTGGCCAGATAATCGATGGCCCCGGATTTGATCGCCTCGACCGCCAATTTGGGCGTGGCGTAGGCGGTAATGACCAAAATCGGAAGATCGGGCCAGCGGATTTTGGCTTGGGCGAGAAATTGGTATCCGCTCATCCCGCTGAGCCGGGCGTCCGTGATGACCATGAAGAACTGCTCCTGCTCCATCATTCGGAGCGCTTGCTCGGCAGAATCCGCCGCGCGGAACTTGTAGCCTTCGTCCTGCATGACCGCCTGCAGCGAGAGGCGCATGTTTTTCTCGTCGTCCACGACGAGCAATGGCGGCAGGTTTGCGTTCATCGGCGAATTCTCATTACGGTCTTTGCCGGTAAATTTATGGTAAATCGAGTGCCTTTTCCAGGTTCGGATTCGACTTCCACCGAACCGCCGTAAAGTTCGGTGTTGTGTTTGGCGATCGCGAGCCCCAACCCCGTGCCCTTTTCTTTGGTGGTGAAGTACGGTTCGAACACCTTCGGCAGATGCTGCGCCGGGATCCCCGGCCCATCATCCGCAATCGTCACGATCACGGAGTAATCTTCGCCGTAACGGGTCGCCACGGTGATGTTGCCATGCCCGATCATGGCTTCGCGCGCGTTCTGCAGGACGTTGACGAACACTTCGGAAATATGGCCGCGTTGCATCATCAGCGGCGGCAGCGCCGGCGCGTGATTGCGGTGAATGAGAATCTCGTATTTGGCGCCGGGCGGGAAGACACGCTCGATCGCCTTCTCCAATTCCTCGGTGACGTTCAGCCGCTCGACAGCGCCTTCGGTCAGGCGCGCGTAACCCATCAATTCGGTAATGATCCGGTCCGAGCGCTCGACTTCCTCCCGGATGATCTGAATCTGCTGGGTGATGGTCTTGCCCTCCTTCACCGTGCGTTGGAGTGTAAATGCGGCATTGTTGATGATGCCGAGCGGATTTTTCAACTGATGCGCGATTTCCGCGGCCAGCCGGCCCGTGGCCTGCAACTGTTGCTGCCGCAGCGTGTATTCGCGCGCTTCGGAATCCGCGAGGCGCTGTTTGTCCAACAACACTTGCACCCCGTAACAGCAAGCGGTCATGAAAATCAGCAAGGTCAGCCGCAGGAGAAAGGACTCCGGCGTGTGGTCCTGAGGATTCTGCTCGAACTGCCGCACCAGCTCTTGCTCCCAGTTCTGCTCCCGCCAATGGGCCGTGACCACGTCCGCGACGCCGACCAGCACGTAACAGAAATTCACAATGACGTTCAGAATGATTTGCCGCGCCCCGACCGGATTGCTCACGGCGTTGCGCACGATCAACCCCAGGAACGCCCAGTAAAGAACGCTATCGACTCCGCCCGTCACCGTCGTCAGCCCTGCCAGGAACAACGCATCCACGACACTGATGCCGTACACCGCCCACTGAACCCAGACTCGCGGCACTTTCTCCATCGACCACAGCAACCCGGCCACGCCCGCGTTGACGACGACATAGATCAGGAAGAATTGCCGGATGATTTCCAATTCGATTTGCGGCGGCGGCCCGGAAGCCCCTCCGCTCCGGACGCTCATTTCATCAAACCAATTGGAGAGGAACAGATAATAGGCGAGAACGACAACCACCGCGGCCTTCACGGGAAGGCCAATGCTTCGTTCCATCAGTTGAATGCGGGCGGTCTGCTGCTCCGGGTCGGCGGCCGGAACCGTGAGCAGTCTCGGAAGCTGCTTGAAAGTCTGCCAACTGAGATTCATCAGAATCCGCTTAGCATGGGCGTTTTGGTCCTTTAAGATAGCAGCTCCAGTGCCCGCGCGCCGATCTTTTCAACCGGCCAAAGCCGTCCGATGCCTTCATAACCGCACGCCAGCATGCCCTCCTCCGGACCGATGAACTCCACTCGGCGCCCCTTGAGCACCGCCACATTCTGCTGCGTGGCCGGGTGCAGCCACATCTTCCCGTTCATAGCTGGCGCCAGCAGAACCTTCGCCTTCGGGTTCAACGCCAGCGCCACGCAACTGAGCGCGTCGTCCGCCAACCCCTGCGCCAGCTTCGCGATCGTGTGCGCCGTCGCCGGGGCGACCAGCAACAGGTCCGCTTCGTCCGCCACGCGGATGTGCGACGGCTTCCAGCCTTCTTCTTCGTCGTACAAATCTGTGATCACGGGATGCCGGGAAAGAGTTTTGAAAGGGAGCGGGGTGATGAATCGGAGCGCATCGGCCGTCATCACGACCTGGACGTCGCAGCCTTGTTTGGTGAGCAAGCTGGCCAGGTCAGCGGCCCGGTGCGCGGCGATGGATCCGGTGACCCCCAGCACGATTCGCTTCGGCGAGTTCATGTCGGCGAGTATCCTAGCGAAGGCGGGCCTTCTGGGAATCACGAATATCTCAGCAAGCCTCAGCAAGCTCTCACCGAACGGGGACTGTCGGCTGGACATCCGATGCGGACGGTGCTTTGAACCTTCAACGGGGCCGCGCACACGTGAGCGCGGAAGGAATTCCAAAACGGGTATGGGTCTATCTAGCTATCTACTCATTGGAAAGGTGACTCGCCCTCACTCTAACCCCCTCACCCTAACCCTCTCCCCCAGGAGAGGGAACCGCTCTATCCCGCACCGGGAAACGGTCACTAAACAGTGATGAATTCGCGAGCGGAAAAGCTACTCCCTCTCCCTGGGGGAGAGGGCCGGGGTGAGGGCGAGATTTTCATCGCACTGAATAGTCCCGGCTTAGTTACTGGAGCTTCGCTGAGGATTGGTTGATGAATGACCGCAACGCCGCCCACGACTGCATCACGTCGCGCAGGGATTCGAGATAGGTCAATTGCACCGCAGCCCAATCGCGGCGCACGGGCAGGAGTTCGGCCAGGCCAATGTCGCCTGCGGCAAAGCGGCCCTCGGCGGCTTCGATGAGCGCCTTGGCTTCGGCCCGTTCGGGTTGAAGACGCTCGGCAAGCTGGAGAGCCTGTTCGAGGTTGAGCGTCTCGAACTCGTTCGTCGCCGAATACTCCGCAGTGCGTGCGACCAGCGAGGTAGCGAGAGCCAAAGCCAATATGTTCAGCAGCAGAGAATGTTTAATAGTCTTGTTCCTCAGAGGTTGACGCCAAGCTTTTTCAGGCCCAAGACCATTGCTCCGTAACAGACGAGCATCAGGCCAGTCGCCAGCGCGAAGCTCAGATAGAAATTGAGTTTCAGCTTCAGCAGCGGCGGCAGGGCGAGAAAGAACACCAGCGACGGCAGCACCAGCCAGAAGATGCTGGTTGAAAGTGCCGCGACTTTCCCGGCGTCCTTCGTGTCGAAGTAAAGCCACAGCATCGCCAGAAGCGAAAGCAGCGGGAGCGAAGCCAGTAACCCACCCGCGAACGAATTGCGCTTCGACAGTTCGGAAACCGCCACTACCAATGCCGTGGTGACTAGAATTTTGATGATGTATTGAGTCATATCAGGAATTGGGGCGAAGGCGTCTTGCTTCTGTTTCAAGCGTGGAAGATGCCGGTGGGCAGCGATCAAACGCTGCTTACTTCTTTACCTCACCCGGTTTGAGCTTCGCTTCGAGCGCTTTGACGGCGGCGTCCAGTTTCTTCACGTTCTCCTCGGTTGCCTTTTGCGCTCCCGCCGCGCCGGACTTGTCAATGTCAGCGGCGAATTTGGCAATCTCCTTCGCGCTCGCCTCGGCCGTGGTCTTGTGCTCGGCGGCAATTTTTTCGGGCAACGCTTTCACCAGGTCGCGGATGGCGAACGCGTGATCGTGCGCCTCGCCCAAATCTTTTTTCTCCACAACGGTTTTGAGTTTCTCCTGCTGCTTGCGAATCGCCGCCCAGATCTCCGGCACGGTCGCGGGAATCTTGGTGAAGTGACTGTGCCCTGCGCCGCCCGGCGCAGGGGCGGCCGGCTTCTTGTCCGATTTCTCCTGCGCGGAGCTGGAGGTTGCGATTAGAGCGATGAAAGCGCACAGGCCGATCGCAATCAGTGTTTTGGTCTTCATGTGTATTTTTGCTTGTTTGGTTATGGTTGCTGGTTGTTCGGCAAATTGGACTGTGGCGCATTCGTGTCGGCCTCCGTTCCCGGATCGCGAACGCGTTCCATGTTTTCGTGAATGTGAAAATGTTCGTCCTTGTTGATCGGGAAACCGTCGCTGAAGCGAGAATGTTGGTAACCGTGCAATTGCATCAGCAACAGGAGAAACCCCGCCGCCATGAGCACGACGTTGGCAAATTTGCTGAACCTTGCGAACGACGCTGTCTTGCGCCAGCCCGCCAGGAAAATCCACATGACCGACAGCGCCAGCATCTGGCCGACCTCGACCCCGACGTTGAACGACAGAATCCGCAGCACGAGTCCCTCCTGACCAAGCGGCAGTTGCTGCAGGCGGGTGGACAGGCCAAAGCCGTGAATCAAACCGAACAACGTCACCGCGCCCAGCAGATTGGGTGGCGTCATGGCCAGGTATTGCTTGAACCCGTCGAGGTTGTCGAACGCCTTGTAGCACACCGTCAGAGCGATGACGGCGTCGATGAGGAAGTAGTTGGCTCGGATGTGCAATAACGTGGCGAAGATGAGCGTGACACAATGCCCGACTGTGAAAGCGGTAATGAACTTCACGATGTCGCCAAAGCGGGCCAGGAAGAACATCACACCGAACAAAAAAAGGAGATGGTCGTAGCCGGTCAGCATGTGGGTTGCGCCGAGCTTGAGATATTCCAGGTTGCCGCCTTCGAGGATGCCCTGCTTGTCCGCATCAGAGATGCCGTGCGCGCCAACGCTCAGTGCCGCCAGCAGGAAAATCGCCCACGAAACACACCAAACACACGAACGACGAATTGATTGTAGCCGAGGCATGGATTGCGGATGCGCCTTTTTTGCGGAGCGCAGAGCATTGCTCTGCGCGATTTTCGCCCTGGCGGAGGAATACTCCGAGATCCCCAAACGCTTCGCGCGCCTGTGTTGTTCTGTTTCCATTTTTAGTGTGCTTCGCGTGTTTCGTGGGCCTCCACTGCCGGACTTGCGTTCTCTGCCCGATGGAACATGCGGTAGAGGCCGGGCAACACGAGCAATGTCAGCGCGGTGCTCGACAGAATGCCGCCGATGACCACCGTGGCGAGCGGACGTTGCACTTCCGCGCCCGTGCCGGTTGCAATCGCCATCGGCACAAAGCCGAGTGACGCGACCAGCGCCGTCATCAGCACGGGCCGCAATCTGGTGAGCGAGCCTTCGGTGATGGCTTCGTCGAGGGGTTTTCCTTCGGCGCGGAGTTTGTTGATGAAGGAAATCATCACCATGCCGTTGAGCACCGCCACGCCGGAAAGCGCGATGAAGCCGACGCCCGCCGAGATGGACAGCGGGATGTCGCGCAGCCAGAGCGCCGCCACGCCTCCGGTCAACGCCAGCGGCACGCCGGAGAAGACGAGCAGGGTGTCCTTGGCCGTGCCAAACGTCATGAACAGCAGCGTGAAGATGAGCAGCAGCGATACCGGCACGACGATTTGCAATCGTTTGGTCGCGGAGATCAGTTGCTCGAACTGGCCGCCCCACGAAATCCAGTAGCCCGACGGGATTTTGATTTCCGCGTCAATCACCTGTTGCGCTTCCGCCACGAACGAGCCGAGGTCGCGTCCACGAACGTTGGCCGTGACGACCACGCGGCGTTTGCCATTCTCGCGGTTGATCATGTTCGGGCCGGGAGCGATGGAGATTTCCGCGACTTCACCCAGGGGGATGAATGCTTGCGCCGCGTGGAAGCCGGAGGGGCGTGTCGAAATGCGAGTGAGGGCCGCAACACTGCCCCCGTTCGCTTCGCGCTTGGGCAGCGGCACCGGCAGGCGTTCCAGAGAATCAATATCGGTGCGGAGATCCTCCGGCAGCCGCATGACAATCTCGAACCGCTTGTCGCCTTCAAACACTTCGCCCGCCGCCTTGCCACCGAGGGCGATCTCAATCACCTCCTGCAAATCAGCGATGCTCAAACCGTAACGCGCCAGAGCCTCGCGCTTCGGCGTGATGCTCATCAGCGGCAGGCCGGTGGTTTGCTCCAGCTTCACGTCGGACGCGCCGGGGATGGTTTTCATCTCCTTCTCAATCAGCTTGGCGGTCTGTTGCAACACGGTCATGTCCTCGCCAAACAATTTTACAGCCACGTCGCTGCGCACACCGGCGATGAGTTCGTTGAAGCGCATCTGAATCGGTTGCGTAAACTCGTAGTTGTTGCCGGGGATTTCCTTCACTGCCGCTTCGAGTTCGGCAACGAGTTGCGCTTTGGGCTTTTTCGAGTCGGGCCATTCCTTGCGCGGCTTCATGATGATGAAGCCGTCCGCCACGCTGGGGGGCATGGGGTCGGTGGCAATTTCCGCGGTGCCGATCTTGGCGAACACACTCCTGACTTCGGGAAACTCCTTCAAGCGCCGCTCCAATGCGTGCTGCATTTCAATGGCCTGCGTCAGGCTCGTGCCGGGAATGCGTAGCGCGTGCATCGCCACGTCGCCTTCGTCGAGGCTTGGGATGAACTACGTGCCCATGCGCGAAGCGACGACGCCGCTGATGACCACCAGCACCACGGCGGCGAGAACAGCAGCGCCGCGAAAGTGCAGGCAGAATTTCAGCGCGGGCAGATACAACGCTTTCGCGCCGCGCATCAGGATGTTTTCCTTCTCGGAAATCTTTCCAGCCAGCAAGAGCGCAACGGTTGCCGGGATGAATGTTCCTGCCAGCAGCATCGCGCCCAACAGCGCCATGATCACGGTGTAAGCCATCGGGTGGAACATCTTCCCTTCAACCCCGCGCAAGCTGAGAATCGGCAGATACACCACCATGATGATGAAGACTCCGAAAAAGCTGGGGCGAACCACTTCCTTCGTGGCGTCGCGCACGATCTCAAATCGCTCGAGCCGCGTGAGCAGCCGTTTCAACTTGTGCTGTTCCTCGCCCAGGCGGCGGATGCAGTTCTCCACGATGATGACCGCGCCATCCACGATGAGGCCGAAGTCGAGCGCGCCGAGGCTCATGAGGTTGCCGCTGATTTTCGAACCAACCATGCCCGTGATGGTGAACAGCATGGACAGTGGAATGATGAGCGCCGTGATCAATGCGGCGCGAATGTTGCCCAGCAGCAAAAACAGGATGACGATGACCAGCACCGCTCCTTCAAAGAGGTTCGTCTTCACCGTTTCGATGGTGGCATTGACCAGGTCGGTGCGGTTATAGACCGTCCTCGCGACGATGCCCTCGGGCAGCGTCTTGTTGATTTCCGTGACCCTGGCGTGAACGCGCTCCGAAACGGTGCGGCTGTTTTCGCCGATGAGCATGAACACTGTGCCGAGCACCACCTCGGTTGAATTCTTGGTCGCACCGCCGTTGCGGAGTTCCTTGCCGAGAAACACGTCCGCCACATCGTCCATGTGAATGGGAATCCCGTCGCGATTGCCGACGACAATTTGCTGGATGTCCTCAATGCCCGCCACCTGGCCGGGGCTGCGGATGAGGTATTGCTCGCCGTTCCGTTCGATGTAGCCCGCGCCAATGTTGGCGTTGTTATCGGCCAGCGCCGTCATCAGGTCGCGGAACGTCAGGCCGTAGGCGCGGAGTTTGTCGGGATGCGGCGTGACGTGATACTGCTTGGCGAACCCGCCGATGGAATTCACATCAATGACGCCGGGCACGTTGCGCAACTGCGGCTTGATGATCCAATCCTGCACCGTGCGCAGGTCGGTCGGAGAAACGGGAGTTCCGTCCGCGTTGCGCGCGCCGGGTTCGGCTTCGACATTGAACATGTAGATTTCACCGAGGCCCGTTGTGATCGGGCCGGGCGACGGCTCGATGCCCGGTGGCAGTTTGCTCTTCACTTCCTGGATGCGTTCGTTGACGAGTTGCCGCGCCCAATAGATGTCCGTCCCGTCTTTGAAAATGACGGTGACCTGAGACAGGCCGTAGCGCGAAACGGAGCGCGTGTATTCGAGCCGGGGCAGTCCGCCCATCGCGGTTTCGATCGGAAAGGTGACACGCTGCTCCGCTTCCAACGGCGAGTAACCGCTCGCTTCGGTGTTGATCTGCACCTGGACGTTGGTGATGTCCGGCACGGCATCAATCGTGAGCCGCTGGTAATTGTAGATGCCCAGCACGGCAATCGCTGCCGTGGCAATGAGGATGAGCCAGCGCTGGCGGATGGAGAAATTGATGAGTCGTTCGAGCATAAAATCCTTAGACAGCGTGTTCCTGTTTTTCGCCAGTGCGGATGCGGGTTACTTCGCACGGTTCGCTGGCGACGATGATGCCGTCGCCCTTGTTTCCAGTGTGGGCAGCCTGGCGAATCGCTTCGGCGATGCCCGGCGCGAGTTCGTCATTGCAGACCACTTCGAGGATGACCTTGCGATGGTAGTCAATATCGTCTTCGGACAGTTTGAACGAACCGCCCGCGCCGCGTCCGCGCCCCTGGCCGTGCGCATCGCTCAAGGTCAGGCCGGGGAAATGCGGCAGCGCGTGCAAGGCGCGCACCACCTTGGTGACGATATGCGGTTGGAGAATGGCTTTGATTGCTTTCATGGGAATCTCCGTTCAGTGATCGTGGCTCGCGCCCGACTTCAGAATGTCCGCCTTGATGATGAAGCTGTGTTCGCTCGCGTATTTCTGGCCGGCGCTCAAACCGGAAACTACCTCCGCCCATTCGCCGTCGCGTCGTCCCAACTCCAAAATGGCGATCTCGAACATACTGCCGTCCTGCATGAACACCACATCCCAATCGCGGAAGGTCTGGAGCGCGCTTGTTTTCACCGCCAGCGGCACTTCGGCTTCTTCCACGACGATTTCGCCGGTGACAAACAGTCCCGGACGCCAAGCGCCAAGCGGATTGGGCAACTCGACCCGCGCCAGCATGGTCTGCGTGTCCTCCGCGCCGAACGGTGAGATATAACTCACCGTTCCGGTCGCATTGGTCAGTCCGTCGCCAGCGAAGATGGTCACGGACTCGCCCACTTTCAGCCTGGCGAAGTCCTTGCGATTGACGTTCAAGTCCACCCACACCGTGCCCAGGTCCGCCACGGTGTAAATCACTTCGCCTTCCTTGACGAATTCCCCTTGCCGCACGTCTTTCCCGATAACCGTTCCGGCGAGGGATGATTTAACCTCGTATGGTTGCAAGCTCTCGTTGCTCTCCACCACGGCGACAACTTCGTCCTTCGCCACCGGCTCGCCGAGCCGCTTGGTGATCTTCTTCACAATGCCCGGATAGCGCGGGATGACGTGCGTCATGTGGTCTTCATTGGGCTGAACCCGGCCATTCACCTTGATGACGGTCTTGATTTTGGCCGGCCCGGCGGACTCGATGACAATGCCCGAAGTTTTCACCGCCTCGGCGGTCATCGTCGTGCGGCCTTCGTAGGAGTCGTATTCCCACTTGGCGGACTTGCCCTGGTATTCCGCCATGACTTTCACGTCGAACGAGTGCGGCTCGACGATTTCCTTGTCGCCGAGCAGATAGTCGTCCCGTTGGGCAAAACCAATCTTGTCCACCCGCCCGCCGAAGCGATGAAGCTCAATCGTCAGCTTCACTTCGGATGCATCAATCGGCTGGCCCTTGTCGTAACAGAAGACACGGAATTCCGGCGGCACGCCGCGCTCGAAGATGGTTACTTCCGTGCCGAAATCGCCGTCGCTCAACAGGCGTCCACCGTGCGGGCCTTTCGCTTCTTCCGCCTCCGCCGCACCGTGACCGCTTTCGCCCGCCGTGTGGACGGCAGGCTTGGGGTTGCGCACCGCATACCAGGTGAGGCCCGCCCCCGCGAGCAGGACGAGGATGATGGCCGTGATTTGCTTTTTGTTCATAGGATTGAATTGGAGAAGAGTTGTTGCCCACGAAACACACCAAACACACAAAAGAAGCAGACGTGGGCAGCAAAAATCCTTTGCTCCGCCGCGCAATTCAACGGCCTCCATTTCATGTGTTTGGTGTGTTTCGTGGGCTTCATTCGATGGGCTGGCCAATCAGTCGTTCTATCTCGACGAGGAACTGGTGATAAGTCGTGGCGGTCTGGATGTATTCCTGTTTGACCTCAAAGATGGTCCGCTGGGCGTCGAGCACTTCGAGATAGGAGAATCTCCCTTGGGCGAAACCTTCCCTCGAAATTGCCAGCGCGTCCTCGGCCTTTGGCAGGATCTCCTTTTGCAATCCCTCCATGACGTGAACGTCATGCACCATCTCCTCATAAAGGCCCAGCAGGACCATGCCGAGGCGAACCTCGGCGGCCTTCTGTTCCGCCTCAGTCCGGCCGAGCAGCGCCCGCGCTTCCGCCGCGCCGCCCTGATTGCGGTCGAACCATTGCAGCGGCATGGAGAAGCCGAACACGAACGCTTCATCGCCCGACCTTTCCAGACGGCGAATGCCCGCCCCCACGGTCATATTCGGCTTGCGTCGCGCGTCGGCCAGTTTGATTTCCGCCTCGCGCAGCTTCTTCTCCGAAACCCAACGGGCAATCTCAGGGCTTTGGGAGATGCGATTCGCGAACTCCTCAAAAGCCGGAACGGATTTGCGGGCAAATAAATCCGCCGCCACCTTTTCAAACACCGGATGGCGGCTGCGCCAGCATGCGGCAAGTTTCTTCCGGGCCGCGTTCAACTCATGTCGCGCGCCCTCGACGAGCACCTCGCCCCTAGCCAGAGCCACTTGCGCCTTCCGTTCTTCCAACGCCGAACCTTTCCCCGCTTTGACCCGTTCTTGCACGGTGCGGAGCGCGTCCTCGGCCAACTGGCGATTGGTCAGCGCCAGATCCAAGGCGTGCTGGTTCGCTACCACTTGGATGAAGCGCTGCGTGACATCGCCCAAAACCTCCACGCGCTTCAATTCATACTCGGACTTCGTAAGCCCGCGCGACTGCGACGCCACATCCCTCCGCGCCGCTCGCTTGCCGCCAAGCTCGATCACCTGGCTGAGTTGCAAGGTCGTTTGCGCTTCCCGCCCACCGCTGAAATCGCCCGTGCCGAGAACGTCTTCCACTTGCAAACCCAATTCAGGATTATGCCGCAAGCCCGCCTGAAGAATCCGCGCCTCGTTCGCGCGCTCCTGCCAGGCAAAGGGCGCGAGTTCCGCGTTTTCATACAACGCCAGCGCCAGCGCATCGCGCAGTGTGAGAGCGCCCGTCGGCTCGGTGGGTCGCGCAGATGGCCCTGGCGGCTCTGCCGTGTCGGCAGGCGAAGCAGAGGCAGCGCTTCGTGCCGCCGACTCCGGCATGGATTCGGTTTTGGCGGGCGGTTTCGTGGCGCACCCCGTCAAGCCGGAGATCAAACCGGCGACCAACAGTCTTTTAACGGACAAAATTTGCTTCATAAACGAGCATTCAACGAACATAAGCGATCAGGGAAATGGATACACGTCGCTTCGTCACAGGTTCGGCTTTGGTCAAAATCTTCCACTGCTGCTCTTTGAGAAAACTGAGACCTTCGGGAGCTTCCAGCTCGGGTGCATGCGCGGCGTCGTGGTCACTGGCAAAAACTTTTACTGGCGGTAACGCGACGGTCTTTTCGCTCTCGTCCGTCGGGATGACGACCGATACATTCCAATCCCCCGCCTTCGGGAACGTGAGCATGGCTTCATAGATGCCCGCGCGCGTCGGCGTTTTCTCGACCTGTTCAACGGGAGCATCCTGGCCCAGCCGGAGGACAAATTTGATTTGGCCCTCGCGACGCGGTTCGAGCGTTTTCAAGTCCGTGACGTGCGTGACGAACTAGGTTGGCTGGCCCGCAACCACGAAACGGTGTTCGGCAAAAATCTCGTGGCGCTCGCCCCACACGGTGATTTGAGCAGTCTTCAGTTCTTCGCCCTGATGATGGTCGCTGCTGTGTGAATGGTCGCGGTGGCAGCCGGCAATCAGGAGGAGTCCAAGACTGGTGGTTGCGCACAGCCCCAGCTTCTCAAAGTCATTCTGGTTCATATCGGAAAAACGGATTCGCCTCAAAGGACACGCCCGGAATTGACACCGCCCGTGAGGCATTCAGGCGGAAAAGGGCAAAGCACGCCTGCGGTCAGGCGTGACCATTCGAGAAGGGGCTAAGCGAGGGGAGGAGCGCGAGGCTGCGACAGCTCAGGCGGTGATTCGCCGGGCGGTTTAATACGCTCGACAAATGAAGGCGCGGAATACGACTGCGGGACTTCGATGACCACCGTCGCAATAGTCGGAAGAAAAGCGATGCCAACAGCAACAGACCCGGACTTCGCCAGCATCTGAATGGAGTGCTCTGAAGCGGGATGACGCCTGTGATGCCCGTCGTGGTCATGGTTGTGATCTGCGTCTTCGTGATCATCCAGATCAACGTGCGTGGCCTGCGCTGCTGAGGGAACACGATCGTCCCAATGCCGCTCAGTCAGAAGATGAAACGGACCGTAGCTGACGTAGAACACCAACAGCAAAGCCATCAGCCCCCGCGCAACCAATATTGTGGCTGCACGTGATCGGCTGCCCGGCAGTTTGCGATCGCGAATCGTCATCGCTCAAACATTCTCCTCGTTTGAAAGGAGTTGTGCAAGCTCTCAAGTCTGTCTGCAGCAATTCTGCCCATGAACCTGAAGCTCGGAGCGCGGCCTTCCAGGCCGCAGCGGCCCCGGAAAGCGAAAACGGCGCGGAATAGCCTGGCGCGTTCGGATTTCCCTGCGCGCTGCGCCCAGGATGGGC
>Ga0233424_10001580_pt1 | contig 19166 bp, 17 predicted proteins | sample Watercolumn_Towu_FD_181011 | JGI IMG/M metagenome (GOLD analysis project Ga0233424, IMG submission 181011) | Freshwater microbial communities from Lake Towuti, South Sulawesi, Indonesia - Watercolumn_Towuti2014_125_MG | ecosystem: Environmental > Aquatic > Freshwater > Lake | place: Indonesia...
CGATCTGGTCGTACGCCTTGGCTTCGCCGCCGAACTTCTTCGCCAGCACCGAGGTGATCGCAGCCGTCAGCGTGGTCTTGCCGTGGTCGACGTGACCGATGGTGCCGACGTTCACGTGCGGCTTGGTCCGCTCGAACTTACCTTTTGCCATTTCGATTCTCCTGAACAAAGAGCATCGCACCGTGTGTGTTTAAGGTCTCCCCACGATGTCCGCCACGGGCAACGGACGACGGGGTGGGAAGACCGTTCTCGAAAGAGAGTGAGTTACTTCGCGCGGGCCGTGATGATGGCGTCGGCGACGTTCTTCGGGGCTTCCGAATAGTGCTTGAACTCCATCGTGTACGTCGCACGGCCTTGCGTGGCCGAGCGCAGCGAGGTGGAGTAGCCGAACATCTCGGACAGCGGGACTTCGGCCTTGATGACCTTGCCGCCGCCGACCATGTCGTCCATGCCCTGCACCATGCCGCGACGCGACGACAGGTCGCCCATCACGGTACCGGCGTAGTCTTCCGGCGTCTCGACTTCGACGGCCATCATCGGCTCGAGGATCACCGGGTTGGCCTTGCGGCAGCCGTCCTTGAAGCCGATCGACGCCGCCATCTTGAAGGCGTTTTCGTTCGAGTCCACGTCGTGGTACGAACCGAAGGTCAGCGTGACCTTCACGTCGACCACCGGGAAGCCCGCCAGCACGCCGTTCGGCAGCGTGTCGATCAGGCCCTTTTCCACCGCGGGGATGAACTCGCGCGGCACCACGCCGCCCTTGATGGCGTCGACGAACTCGAAGCCCTTGCCGGCTTCCTGCGGTTCGATGGTCAGCACGACGTGGCCGTACTGGCCCTTGCCGCCCGACTGGCGCACGAACTTGCCTTCCACGTCGCTGACCGACTTGCGGATGGTTTCGCGGTACGCCACCTGCGGCTTGCCGACGTTGGCTTCCACGCCGAACTCGCGCTTCATGCGGTCGACGATGATTTCCAGGTGCAGCTCGCCCATCCCGGAGATGATGGTCTGGCCGGATTCTTCGTCGGTGCGCACGCGGAACGACGGATCTTCCGCAGCCAGGCGGCCCAGCGCGATGCCCATCTTTTCCTGGTCGGCCTTGGTCTTCGGCTCGACGGCCTGCGAGATCACCGGCTCCGGGAACACCATCTTCTCGAGGGTGATCACGGCGTCCGGGTCACACAGCGTTTCACCGGTGGTGACTTCCTTCAGGCCCACGCAGGCGGCGATGTCGCCGGCCAGAATTTCCTTGATTTCTTCACGCTGGTTGGCGTGCATCTGCAGGATCCGGCCGATGCGTTCCTTCTTGCCCTTGATCGGGTTGTAGACGGAGTCGCCCGACTTCAGCACGCCCGAGTAGACGCGCACGAACGTCAGCTGGCCGACGTACGGGTCGGTCATCAGCTTGAACGCCAGGGCCGCGAACTTCTCGCTGTCGTCGGCGCGGCGGGTGACTTCCTTCTCGTCTTCGTCGGTGCCGCCGACCGGGGGAATGTCCACCGGCGAGGGCAGGAAGTCGATCACCGCGTCGAGCATGCGCTGCACGCCCTTGTTCTTGAAGGCGGTGCCGCACAGCATCGGCTGGATTTCGGTCGCGATGGTGCGCGTGCGCAGGCCGAGCTTGATCTCCTCTTCAGTCAGTTCACCCGACTCGAGGTACTTGTTCATCAGCTCTTCGCTGGCCTCGGCAGCGGCCTCGACCATGTTCTCGCGCCATTTCTGGCACTCGGCCTCGAGCTCCGACGGGATCGGCTCGTAGTTGAACTTCATGCCCTGCGAGGCCTCGTCCCAGATGATGGCCTTCATCTTGAACAGGTCGACCACGCCCTTGAAGTTGTCTTCGGCGCCGATCGGCACCACGACGGGCACGGGGTTCGCCTTCAGGCGCGTCTTCATCTGGTCGTAGACCTTGAAGAAGTTCGCACCGGTGCGGTCCATCTTGTTGACGAACGCGAGGCGGGGCACCTTGTACTTGTTGGCCTGGCGCCAGACGGTCTCCGACTGGGGCTGCACGCCGCCCACGGCGCAGTACACCATGCAGGCGCCGTCGAGCACGCGCATCGAACGCTCCACCTCGATGGTGAAGTCGACGTGCCCCGGGGTGTCGATGATGTTGAAGCGGTGCTCGGGGTAGGACAGGTCCATGCCCTTCCAGAAGCAGGTCGTCGCGGCCGACGTGATCGTGATGCCGCGCTCTTGTTCCTGCTCCATCCAGTCCATCGTGGCGGCACCGTCGTGCACTTCACCGATCTTGTGGTTCACACCGGTGTAGTACAGGATGCGTTCGGTCGTGGTGGTCTTGCCGGCATCGATGTGGGCGGAAATGCCGATGTTGCGATACCGCTCGATGGGGGTCTGACGAGCCATGAGTCACTCCAAATGCCAGAAATGGCGAAAGCCGCCCGGGGTCAGCAGTAACCCTGAGCGGCCGAAATACGGTGGATCAGAAGCGGAAGTGCGAGAAAGCCTTGTTGGCTTCTGCCATGCGGTGCACTTCGTCGCGCTTCTTCATCGCGCCGCCCCGGCCTTCGGAGGCCTCGAGCAGCTCGTTGGCGAGGCGCTGGGCCATCGACTTCTCGCTGCGCTTGCGGGCGGAATCCTTCAGCCAACGCATGGCCAGTGCCATCCGGCGCAGCGGGCGAACTTCCACGGGAACTTGGTAGTTCGCGCCGCCGACACGACGGGACTTCACTTCGACCATCGGCTTCACGTTGTTCAGCGCGGTCAGGAACACTTCCATCGGATCCTTGCCCGAACGCTTCTCGACGGTGTCCAGGGCACCGTAGATGATGCGCTCGGCGACAGCCTTCTTGCCCGATTCCATGACGACGTTCATGAACTTGGACAGGTCGACCGAACCGAACTTCGGATCGGGGAGGATCTCGCGCTTGGGTACTTCGCGACGACGTGGCATTTCAATTCCTTTCGATGCTTCAGTTGGTGCCAGCCCACCTGGGCCCGCGCACCTCGGACATCACCTGCTGTTTCCAGCGACGCACCGGATGTCCACTTACTCGATGAGCCCGCCCTGACACCAGGACGCTCACCGCGGATTCCACCTTCAGAGCTTGCGCCCCGCAGATGACGAGCGCTTGAAGAAGCCGATTTACTTCTTCGGGCGCTTCGCGCCGTACTTCGAGCGCGATTGCTTCCGGTCCTTGACGCCCTGCAGGTCGAGCGAGCCGCGGACGATGTGGTAGCGCACACCCGGCAGATCCTTGACCCGGCCGCCGCGCACCAGCACGACGCTGTGCTCTTGCAGGTTGTGGCCTTCACCGCCGATGTACGAGATCACCTCGAAACCGTTGGTCAGGCGCACCTTGGCCACCTTCCGCAGTGCCGAGTTCGGCTTCTTCGGGGTGGTGGTGTAGACGCGGGTGCAAACGCCGCGGCGCTGCGGGCAGTTCTGCATCGCAGGCGACTTGGACTTCGTGACCTCGGCCTGACGGCCTTGGCGCACGAGCTGGTTGATGGTTGGCATGGGTAACTTGTTCCCGTTTGAAGTTACATGGATCCTTCGGCGCCGTTCCGTGCCCGGGAGGGGTTGCCGTTCGGCAAGCACCAATCCCGGCCCAAAACGCCGAAAAGCCCGCGAGTATAGCGCAGTCAGCCTCGCAGCGTGTCGAACACCAGTCCGGAGTGCTCCCGCATCGAGTGGAACTTGATCGCCGGTGCGCGTTCCTGCGCCACCCGCAGGTCGCTGCCGTACTGCGCCAGGAAGGCCGGCGCCCCGACCACGTCGTAGGCGATGCGCAGCGGCTCGGAGGCGATGAACTTCTCCAGCGCCGCCTTGTCGTCGCTGGTGATCCAGCGCGCGATCGTGAAGCGGCAGGGCTCCAGCCGGGCGTCGACGTTGTACTCGCCCTTCAGGCGGTGCAGCACCACCTCGAACTGCAGCTGGCCGATGGCGCCCAGCATCAGCGAGCCGCCGGCGGCCGGCGTGAAGACCTGGATCGCGCCTTCCTCGCCCAGCTGCTGCAGCCCCTGGCGCAGCTGCTTGCTGCGCAGCGGGTCGTTGATCTCGACGTTGCGGAAGCTTTCGGGCGCGAAGAACGGCAGCCCGGTGAAGGTGAGCGCCTCGCCTTCGGTCAGCGTGTCGCCCAGCTGCAGCGTGCCGTGGTTGGGCACGCCGATGATGTCGCCGGCCACCGCCTCGTCGACCAGCTCGCGCCGCTGCGACAGGAAGCTGACGACCGTCTGCGGGCGCATCTCCTTGCCGGTGCGCGTGACCTTCAGCCGCATGCCGCGCTGGAAACGCCCCGAGCTGACGCGCACGAACGCGATGCGGTCGCGGTGCGCCGGGTCCATGTTGGCCTGCACCTTGAAGACCACGCCGGTGAATTTTTCCTCGGTGGGTTGCACCACGCGCTGCTGCGCCGGTCGTTCGCCGGGCGGCGGCGCCAGCGCGACCAGCGCGTCGAGCACCTCGCGCACGCCGAAGGTGTTGACCGCCGAGCCGAAGAACAGCGGCGACTGCCGGCCTTCGAGGAATGCCTGGCGGTCCAGCGGCGGCGTGGCCTCGCGCAGCAGCTCCAGTTCGCCGGCGGCGTTGTCGTAGTCGAGCCCGAAGCGCTCGTGCAGCACCGGGTTGTCCAGGCCGTCGACGGTGTCGTCGCTGACCTCCTCGAGCTTCTCGACGCCGGCCTTGAACAGCCGCATGCGGTTCTTCGGCAGGTCCATCACGCCGCGGAAGGTCTTGCCCATGCCGACCGGCCAGGTCATCGGCACCAGGCTCATGCCCAGCGTCTGCTCGATTTCGTCGAGCAGCTCCAGCGGCTGCTTCACCTCGCGGTCCATCTTGTTGACGAAGGTGAGGATCGGCGTGTTGCGCGCGCGGCAGACCTTCAGCAGGCGCAGCGTCTGTTCCTCGACGCCGTTGGCGGCGTCGACCACCATCAGCGCGGCGTCCACCGCGGTCAGCACCCGGTAGGTGTCTTCCGAGAAGTCCTGGTGGCCGGGGGTGTCGAGCAGGTTGATGACGCAGTCGCCGTATTCCATCTGCATCACCGACGACGCCACCGAGATGCCGCGCTGCTTCTCGATCTCCATCCAGTCCGAGGTGGCGTGGCGGCTGGCCTTGCGCGCCTTCACCGAGCCGGCGATCTGGATCGCGCCCGAGAACAGCAGCAGCTTCTCCGTCAGCGTGGTCTTGCCGGCGTCGGGGTGGGAAATGATCGCGAAGGTGCGGCGGCGCTGGATTTCGCGGGCCAGCGGGCTGGCGGCGGCGGTCGGGGTGCTGCTCATGGCGGGATCGGCGGAGGGGAGGGGGCGACGCGGGGCGGCGGAGGCGGCGAACCCTCGATTCTCGCCGACACTGCGAACCCTTCCCCTCACAGGAGACCTCATGATTCTCGAGTTCGTGGACATCCGCATCCAGCCCGGCCGCCAGGCCGAGTTCGACGCCGCCATCCAGCGCGGTGTCGAGACCGTCATCGCGAAGGCCCGCGGCTTCCGCGGCTACAAGGTGAACCGCGGTGTCGAGTCGCCCGACCGTTACCTGCTGACGATCTTCTGGGACTCGGTGGACGACCACATGGTGGGTTTCCGCCAGTCGCCGGCGTTCGCCGAATGGCGCGGCATCGTCGGGCCGTTCTTCGCGCAGCCGCCGGCGATGGAGCACTTCGACCTCGTCTGCAAGTCCCCGGACGTCGCCTGAGCGGTCCGCCGGGCCGCGCACGAACCAATGCGGCGCATGCGCTGCAATCTGATGGTGCACCGCATCGGGGTTTGGGGCACCGATCCCGCGCGGTGCCCGTTCAACACTGGGTTTTCCGGCCTGTTTCCCTGGGGCGACCCTCCACAAGGACACCTGGCACGCTCCCTGCAATAAGTCCTGCGAGGCCTCAGCGATGAGGTCTCACTAGGTGGGACATTTCTTTTGGACAACGGCGTCCGATCGTCCCGATCTCCAACGCGCAAGCAATGGGGTCGGTCAATGATCGTGACGCCGCTTTTTTTTTGGAGCGTGAGCCATGACGACGCGAGACGGTTCGATCAACCAGCCTCGGCGCCACTTCATCCAGCAGGCTGCGGCAGTGGCCGCCGCGGGTGCGGCGACCTCGGTGCCCCAACACGTCTGGGCGGCCGGCTCGGATGCGCCCGAGAAGAAGGAAGTCAAGGTCGGCTTCATCCCGCTGACCGACTGTGCCTCGGTGGTGATGGCCTCGGTGCTGAAGTTCGACGAGAAGTACGGCATCAAGATCATCCCGAGCAAGGAAGCCTCCTGGGCCGCCGTGCGCGACAAGCTCAGCAACGGCGAGCTGGATGCGGCCCATGTGCTCTACGGCCTGGTCTACGGCCTCCATCTCGGCATCGGCGGCCCGAAGAAGGACATGGCCATGCTGATGACGCTCAACAACAACGGCCAGGCCATCACGCTGTCGAAGAAGCTGGCGGACAAGGGCGCGGTCGACGGCCCGAGCCTCGCCAAGCTGATGCAGAAGGAGAAGGGCGAATACACCTTCGCGCAGACCTTCCCCACCGGCACGCACGCGATGTGGCTGTACTACTGGCTGGCCAGCTACGGCATCAACCCGATGACCGACGCCAAGGTCATCACCGTGCCGCCGCCGCAGATGGTGGCCAACATGCGCGTCGACAAGATGGACGGCTACTGCGTCGGCGAGCCCTGGGGGCACCGCGCCATCGCCGACGGCATCGGCATCACCGCGGTCACCACGCAGGACATCTGGAAAGACCATCCGGAGAAGGTGCTGGGCACCACCAACGAGTGGGTGCAGAAGAATCCCAATACCGCCCGCGCGCTCGTGATGGCCGTGCTCGAAGCCAGCCGCTGGATCGATGCCAGCCTGAGCAACCGCATGAAGATGGCCGAGACCGTGGCCGACAAGGCCTACGTCAACACCTCGGTGGACGTCATCAACCAGCGCATCCTCGGCCGCTACCAGAACGGCCTGGGCAAGACCTGGGACGACCCCAACCACATGAAGTTCTTCAACGACGGCGCGGTCAACTACCCGTACCTGTCCGATGGCATGTGGTTCCTGACGCAACACCGCCGCTGGGGCCTGCTGAAGCAGGACGTCGACTACCTCGCGGTAGCCAAGGCGATCAACAAGACCGAGCTCTACAAGGAGGCCGCCAGTGCGTTGAAGGTCAGCGTGCCCAAGTCCGACCTGCGCAGCTCGAAGCTGATCGACGGCACGGTGTGGGATGGCAAGGACCCGGCCAAGTACGCCCAGTCGTTCAAGATCAAGGCCAGCGCGGCGTGACGCCGCGCCGCTGCAGGAGTTCGTGATGAATGCAAGCACCCTGAGCCTGTCGCCGTTGGATGGCGATCCTCCGGTCCAGGCGGCCAAGCCCGTGCCGCTGCAGGCCGCCAACGACGCCTCGGCGCCGTCGGCCTCGCCGCGGCCGGCGGCCGCGTCCGAACGGGGCGCCACGCGCCTCACCGTCGACGAGCAGATCGCCGCCAACAAGCGCCAGCAGCTGCGCCGCGCGCTGGGCCGGGTGCTCGCCCCGCTGTTCGGCCTGCTGATGTTCGGCCTGGTGTGGCAACTGGTCTCGCACAGCGGCGACAAGCAGTTGCCCGGGCCGGGGGTGGTGTGGACCGCGGCCGTCGAGCTCTTCGCCGACCCGTTCTACGTCAAGGGCCCGAACGACCAGGGCATCGGCTGGAACGTGCTGTCGTCGCTGCAGCGCGTGGGCCTGGGCTTCGGCCTCGCAGCGCTGGTCGGCATTCCCGCCGGCTTCCTGCTCGGCCGCTTCACCTTCATGAACCAGATGGCCTCGCCGGTCATCAGCCTGCTGCGCCCGGTGTCGCCGCTGGCCTGGCTGCCGATCGGCCTGCTGGTGTTCAAGAACACCAACCCGGCGGCGATCTGGACCATCTTCATCTGCTCGATCTGGCCGATGATCATCAACACCGCCGTCGGCGTGCGCCAGGTGCCGCAGGACTACCTGAATGTGGCGCGCGTGCTGAACCTCTCCGAGTGGACGGTGATGACACGCATCCTGTTCCCTGCCGTGCTGCCCTACATGCTGACCGGCGTGCGGCTGGCCGTGGGCACCGCGTGGCTGGTGATCGTCGCCGCCGAGATGCTGACCGGCGGCCAGGGCATCGGCTTCTGGCTGTGGGACGAGTGGAACAACCTCAACGTCGCCCACATCATCATCGCGATCTTCATGATCGGCATCGTCGGCCTGGGCCTCGAGGCGCTCCTGGTCGCCATCGCCCGCCGCTTCGACTACGACTAGGCCCCCCAGCTCCTCCCGTCGCGGCCCCCCACGGGGGCGCTTGCGACGGACCGGCAGAGCCGGATCCGTGCAAGAGCTTGGTCAATTCCTCCGAGAAACATCATGAGTACCTCTACGCGTTTCCTGAGCATCGAGCAGGTGGGCATGACCTTCCCCACCAAGAAGGGCCCGTTCATCGCGCTGCGCGACATCGACCTGCAGGTCAACCGCGGCGAGTTCATCGCGCTGATCGGCCACTCGGGCTGCGGCAAGTCGACGCTGCTGAACCTCGTGGCCGGGCTGACCACGCCGAGTTCGGGCGTGCTGCTGCTCGACGGCCGCGAGCTGCGCGGGCCGGGGCCCGACCGCGCGGTGGTGTTCCAGAACCACTCGCTGCTGCCATGGATGACCTGCCTCGAGAACGTGCTGCTGGCCGTCGAGCGGGTGTTCGGCGCCACCGAGAAGAAGGCGCAACTGAAGCAGCGCGCGCTGGCCGCGCTCGAGCTGGTGGGCCTGGCGCACGCCAAGGACAAGCGCCCGGGCGAGATCTCCGGCGGCATGAAGCAGCGCGTGGGCATCGCCCGGGCGCTGGCGATGGAGCCGAAGATGCTGCTGATGGACGAGCCGTTCGGTGCCCTCGATGCGCTCACGCGCGCCAAGCTGCAGGACGAGCTGATGAAGATCGTCGCCGCCACCGGCTCCACCGTGATGATGGTGACGCACGACGTGGACGAGGCGGTGCTGCTGTCCGACCGCATCGTCATGATGACCAACGGCCCGGCCGCGACCATCGGCGAGGTGCTGACGGTGCCGTTGCCGCCGGTGCGCGAGGCGCCCCGCAACCGCCTGGAGATGGCGCACAACGCCGACTACCTCGGGGCCCGCGAGGCGGTGCTCGAGTTCCTCTATCACAAGCAGGCCCACGTCGAACCGCAGGCAGCCTGAGCGTCCACGCAACAGGTCGGATTTCCGGTTACTTTTGCACGCACAATCGCCGCATGCCGGGCGGCCGCCCGCGGCCCGGCGCAGACGTTGTTGCGAGGTCCGAACTTGGGGATTCCGTGCAAGACGGCGGCCGGCCATGCCGAGCTGGCGGTGCGGCAGCGAGGCCTGTCACAACGCCACCGGACGTTGCTCTTCCTCGTCGACGGGCGGCGCACGCTCGAGGAGGTGATCGAGCTGGGCGCCCGGGCCGGCGTGCCGCGAGCCTACATCGACGAGCTGATGGCGCTCGGCCTGGTGGTGCTCGGTGCGCCGGTGGGGCCGTCGCCGGCCGAGGCACCGATGGCGCCGTTCGGCGAGCCCCTGCCGGACATGGCCGGCGACACCGCGCCGCATCCGTGGGACGACGACACCGTCGGCCTGGGCGAGGCGGTGACGAACACCCAGCTGGCCGAAGCCGACGCGTTGGACGCCGACGTGGCCGAGGCTCGCCAGCTGCTGCTGATCGCGCTGCGGGCCCATGCGCCGGTGAGCGGCGCCGTGACGCAGCTGCGGGTGCGCCGGGCGCGCCACCGCGAGGCGCTGCGGGCGTTGCTCGACGAGGTGCACACGCGGCTGCGGCGCCACCGCGACGAGGCCGAGTTGCAACAGCTGTTCGAGCGCGTCGGCCGGCTCCTGGCATCATCGTGAGATGAGTTTTCTCGTCATCGACATCGGCAACACGCGCCTCAAGTGGGCGCTGTACGAGGCGCCCGATCCCGGGGCCCGTCTGCTGGCGCAGGGCGCGGTGTTCCATGAGGCGATCGACCGGCTCGCCGAAACGCAGTGGCACGGCCTGTCGGCGCCGCTGGGCATGCTCGGCTGCGCGGTGGCCGGGGATGCGGTGCGGCGGCGCGCCGAAGAGCAGCTCGAGGTCTTCCCGGACATCGAACCGCGCTGGATCGTCGCCGACGGTCGCGGCGGCGGTCTCGTCAACGGCTACGAACACCCGCACCGGCTCGGCAGCGACCGCTGGGCCGCGATGGTCGGCGCTCGCCACCGCCTGCTCGCGTCGGCCGGCGCCGCCCGGCCGGCGCTGGTGGTGATGGTGGGCACGGCGGTCACGGTCGACGCACTGTCGGCCGACGGATGTTTCCTTGGCGGCCTGATCCTGCCCGGCTTCGGCCTGATGCTGAAGGCGCTGGAAATGGGCACCGCCGGCCTGCGCGTGCCCACCGGCGAGGTGCAGCCGTTCCCCACCAACACCAGCGACGCGTTGATGAGTGGCGGTACCTACGCGGTCACCGGCGCGATCGAGCGCATGCACCGCCACCTGCGGCAGCACGACCGGCACGCCGCGGCGCCGCGGCTGTTCATCACCGGCGGGGCGGCGATCAAGGTGCTGTCGGCCACCGACCTGCCGTTCGAGCTGGTCGACGAACTGATCCTCGAGGGGCTGCTGGTGCTCGCGCAGGAGCGGCTCAAGGCACCCGCGGGAACGACGCCAGCCAGTCGCTGATGCGCGCGGCCGGCACCGGGCCGCTGACCAGCAATCCCTGCAGCTTGTCGCAGCCGGCTTCGGTGAGCCAGCGGCGCTGCGCTGGCGTCTCGACGCCTTCGGCGACCACCGTGAGGCCCAGTCCGCGGGCCAGCTCGACGATGGCACTGGCGATCGCCGCCGAGGCCCGTTCGGCCGGCAGTCCCTGCACGAACGCGCGGTCGATCTTGATGGTGTCGATCGGCAGCGCCTTCAGCTGCGCCAGCGACGAATAGCCGGTGCCGAAGTCGTCCACCGACAGCCGCACGCCCAGCTCGCGCAGCCGGTGCAGCCGGTCCAGCGCCAGCGGCAGGTCGTCCATCAGCATGCGTTCGGTCAGCTCCAGCTCGAGCCAGCCGCGCGGCAGCGCGGCGCGCTCGAGCACCGCCTCGATCTTCTCGACGAAGTCGGGCGCCTGGAACTGCAGCGCCGACAGGTTCACCGCGACGCCCAGGGCGAGGTCGGGGCGCTCGCGGTGCCACAGGCCGGCCAGCCGCGCGGCCTCGTCGAGCACCCAGTCGCCGATCGGCAGCATCAGCCGGTGCTGCTCGGCCAGCAGGATGAACTCGTCGGGGGACAGCAGGCCGCGCTCCGGGTGCTGCCAGCGGATCAGCGCCTCCACGCCGGCAGGCTGCCCGCTCTGGGCCTCGATCTGCGGCTGCAGCAGCAGCTCGAACTGCCCCTGTTCGATGGCATGGCCCAGCTGGCCTTCGAGCACGAGCTGGGCGCGCGCCATCTCGCCGATCGCCGGCTCGAACTCGGCCAGCGTCGCACGGCCCCGCGCCTTCGCCACGTGCATCGCGGTGTCGGCATGCTTGATCACCATGTCGGGTGTGTCGCCGTCGCGCGGGTAGACCGCCAGGCCGATCGACGGCGTCACCGAGATCGGCCGCCCTTCGATGTCGATCGGGGCCGAGACCGCGGCGATCAGCTTGTGCGCCACCTGCACCGCGTCCTGCGCATCGCGGATGCCGGGCAGCAGCACCATGAACTCGTCGCTGCCGAAGCGGGCCACGCGGTCGGTGCTGCGCAGCTGCGCACCGATGCGCTGCGCGATGGTCTTTAGGTGTGTGTCGCCGATGGTGTGGCCGAGCGAGTCGTTGACACGCTGGAAGTGGTCCAGGTCGACGCACAGCAGCCCGAGCTGCGTGCGCGCGGTCTGCGCCGCCACCATCCGATGCTCGAGCTGCACCATGAAGGCCTGGCGGTTGGGCAGCCCGGTGAGCGCGTCGTGGTGCGACAGGAAGTGGATGCGCGCCTGCGCCGCCTGGCGCTCGCTGGTGTCGCGGATCAGCGTGGTGCCGCGGTCGTGCGCCACGCCGTGCTCCTGGTCGGCAGTGGTCAACCACTGCAGCGTGCCGGTGCTGCCGTCGGCGCGCCGCTGCGGGCCTTCGCACTGCCACTGCGGCGCGGTGCGCCAGCCGGCCTCGAAGGCGTCCTGCAGCGCTTCGGGCAGCAGGCTCACCAGCGGCCGGCCGACCAGGTCGTGCCGGGCCAGGTCGAGCAGTTCACAGGCGGCCGGGTTGGCGTCGGTGACGCGTCCGTCCTCGTGGAATAGGATGCCCTCGGTGGCGGCTTCCATGAAGCGGCCGAGGCGTTCCTCGGAGCGCGCCACGGCCCGCTCGAGTTCCAGCTGGCCGCTGACGTCGCGCAGCCGCAGCACCAGGCCGGTGACGTCGCCCTGCGGCCCGAACCGCGGGTCGACGGTGGCCTCCATCGAGCGGTGTTCGCCGCCGGCGATGCCGGGCAGCGAGGTCTCGAGCCGGCTGCTGCTGCGATTGCGCAGGGCCTGGTCGAAGGCCGGGGCGAGGTCGCGGGCCAGGTCGGGCCCGAGCAGCTCGGCCACGCCCAGGCCTTCGATCGCGGCGGCATCGAGGCCGAAGGTGCGCGCCAGCGTGCGATTGGCGTAGCGGCAGCGCCGGGTGGCGGCGTCGAAGTTCGCCAGCATCGTCGGCGCGCCGTCGAACATGCTGCGCAATTGCTCGTTCTGTTCACGGGCCTGCAGCGCTTCCTGCCGCAGCAGCGTGACGTCGTGGAAGGTGGCGATGCAGCGCGCGCCGGAGCTGCGCCATTTCAGCGTCACCGACAGCCAGCGCAGGGCGCCGTGCCGGGCGCCATGCCAGGCCAGTGGCGGGACGGCGCCGCGGCGGTCGGCGAGCGCCGTGAAGAGCTGCGCGCGGGCTTCGGGCGTGAAGCGGGCCAGCCAATCCAGCGAGGTGGTCTCGCTGCTGGCGCTGCTGCGCAGCAGCATCTGGAACGCGCGATTGGCACGCTGCACATGCCCGTCGGCGGTGATCACGGCCACCGGCAGGCCGAGCTGGTCCCAGTCCAGGCCGGTGTCGCGGTCGGGCGTCAGGGCACCGGCGGGCGGGGCGTGGTTCATGGAAGCAGGGCGGGGCGGTGGTGGCGCGGGCATGATAAGTCCGGCCGCCGCCGCGCGGCGCCCTGCGGTCAGAGGATGAAGCGCGAGAGGTCTTCGTTCCCGGCCAGCGCGGCGAGGCGGCCGTCGACCATCGCCGCGTCGACCGCGACGGTGGTGCCCTGCAGCTTCGGTGCGTCGAACGAGATGTCGTCGAGCAGCCGTTCCATCACCGTGGCCAGGCGCCGCGCGCCGATGTTCTCGGTGCGTTCGTTGACGCTGAAGGCGATCTCGGCGAGCCGGCGGATGGCGCTCTCCTCGAAGGTCAGCGTGACGCCCTCGGTGGCCAGCAGCGCCTGGTACTGCTTGATCAGGCTGGCGTGGGTGCTGGTGAGGATGGCCTCGAAGTCGGCCACCGACAGCGACGACAGCTCGACGCGGATCGGGAAGCGTCCCTGCAGCTCCGGGATCAGGTCGCTCGGTCGCGACAGGTGGAACGCGCCGGAGGCGATGAACAGGATGTGGTCGGTCTTCACCATGCCGTACTTGGTGGTGACGGTGGTGCCCTCGACCAGCGGCAGCAGGTCGCGCTGCACGCCCTGGCGCGAAACGTCGGCGCCGCTGCTGTCCTGCCGCGCGGCGACCTTGTCGATCTCGTCGATGAAGACGATGCCGTTCTGCTCGGCCTGCTGCAGCGCGCGGGTCTTGATCTCGTCCTGGTTGACCAGCTTGGCCGCCTCTTCCTCGATCAGGTGCTGGCGTGCCTCGGCGATCTTCAGCTTGCGGGTCTTCTTGCGGCCCTCGCCCATCTGCGAGAACAGGCCCTTGAGCTGCTCGGTCATGTCCTCCATGCCGGCCGGGCCCATGATCTCCACCGGCGCGCGCTGCTCGGCCAGATCGATCTCGATCTCCTTGTCGTCGAGCGCGCCTTCGCGCAGGCGCTTGCGCATCACCTGGCGGGCGGTGTTGTCGGCCGCCGGGGCGGGGGCGCTCTCGCCGAAGCCGAACCCCCCGCCGGTGGCGCGCGGCGGCGGCACCAGCGCGTCGAGCAGGCGGTCCTCGGCGGCGTCCTCGGCGCGGCTGCGCTGCAGCTTGATCTGCTGCTCGCGTTCCTGCTTCACGGCCACCTCGACCAGGTCGCGCACGATGGTGTCGACGTCCTTGCCGACATAGCCGACCTCGGTGAACTTGGTCGCCTCGACCTTCACGAACGGGGCGTGCGCCAGTCGCGCCAGCCGGCGCGCGATCTCGGTCTTGCCCACGCCGGTGGGACCGATCATCAAGATGTTCTTCGGCGTGATTTCGCCGCGCAGCTTCTCGTCGACCTGCTGGCGGCGCCAGCGGTTGCGCAACGCGATGGCCACCGCCCGCTTGGCGTCCTGCTGGCCGACGATGTGACGGTCGAGCTCCGACACGATTTCCTGCGGGGTCATGTTCATGGTCATGTGGAGGCTTTCCCGGTTGTGGGAGCGGCTTCAGCCGCGATGGGGCCGTGGCATCGCACGAATCGCGGCTGAAGCCGCTCCCACAGCAGCCGGTCGGTCCGCGTCGTCATTCCAGGACCTCGATCGTGTGCGACTGGTTCGTGTAGATGCAGATGTCGCCGGCGATCTCCAGTGCCTTCTTGACCACGTCGCGCGGCGCCAGCTCGGTGTTCTCGCAGAGCGCCTTGGCGGCGGCCTGGGCGTACGGGCCGCCGGAGCCGATCGCGACGATGCCCTGCTCGGGCTCGAGCACGTCGCCGTTGCCGGTGATGATCAGCGAGGCGGTGCGGTCGGCCACGGCCAGCATGGCCTCGAGGCGGCGCAGCACGCGGTCGGTGCGCCAGTCGCGCGTCAGCTCGACGGCGGCGCGGATCAGGTGGCCCTGGTGTTTTTCGAGCTTCGACTCGAAGCGCTCGAACAGCGTGAACGCGTCGGCCGTGGCGCCTGCGAAGCCGGCCAGCACCTGGTCGCGGTAGAGCTTGCGCACCTTGCGGGCGCTCGACTTCACGACGGTGTTGCCCAGCGTGACCTGGCCGTCGCCGCCGATGGCGACGAGCGCGCCGCGGCGCACGCTGACGATGGTCGTGCCGTGGTAGGTGGTTTCCATGGGGCTATCCGATGTTGAGGCCCGGCGCGGGTCCGGCTCTGCCGGTCCGCGACGGAGCCCCCTTGGGGGGTACCGAGCGAAGCGAGGTTGGGGGCTTCAGGTGGTGCGCACCGTGACGCGAGCGTGTTCGCTGATGCCCATGGCGCCGCAGAACAGCGCCACCAGGCGGTGCGCGTCGACGAACTTGACCGCGCGGTTCTCGCTGCGCTTGGCGATGACCCAGTTCAGCAGATCGCCGGCGGCGATGAAGTCGACGCGGATCAGTCTGGCACAGGAGACGTGCACCATGGTCGCGGCGCCGATTTGCCCATCCAGGCCGCGGAGCAATTCGCCGATGTCGCCGACCAGCTGGCCGGACAGCTCGACGTGGGCGGTGTGCTGCTCGTCGGCCGGCTGCGACTCGAGGAAGGTGGTGGAGACGTCGGCGATCTGCGTGATCGGCGCCACCGTCAGGCCCCCGCCGCTGGAGGCGCGCAGCGTGCAGCGTGCCGGCGTCCACGACGGCGGCGAGACCTCGTAGGTCAGGCAGTAGTCGATCGCGACCTGGTCGAAGTCGACCGGCCGGTTGGCCAGCCGCAGCGCTTCCAGGCGCAGCAGCCAGACGGCGGGATCGGCGTCCTTGACGCCATTGGGCGCCAGCTCGCCGAGCAGCTCGAGGAAGGCATCGCCGCCGATCCAGCGCATCTCGATCGGCTCGGCCGACCACTCGCCGAGCAGTTGCGTCAGCGCGCTGCAGGCGGCCGCTTCGACCCGGCGCACCGCGCGCCAGTCGAGCACCCACGGCAGCGGCAGCTGCAGCAGCTGCGAGCGCAGCTCGGCCACCGCGTCGAGGTCGACCACCGGCGGGGCGACCCAGCCGATCGTCGTGTCGCCGCCGTGGCCCCGCGCCACCGGGCGCTGGCGCTCGCCGGCCGCGGCGGCATCGGCCACCAGCTTGGGCATCGAGAACCACTGCGGCGCGGACCAACCGAAGCGCTGGGCATATTCGACCGCCAGCGCCTCGAATTTCGGCTGCTGGCCGATCGCGCGGTAGAGGTCGAACAGCGCCGCCCAGGTGTCGGGGTGCTGCGCGCGCGCCCCGCCGTTGCTGACGAGGCTCGTGAGCATGCGCTAACACTGCTCGAAATCGGCGTTGGCGAAGGCAATCACCGCCTCGTCGAGGTCGGGGTCGTGTGCCAGCTCGGTCACTTCGACCGCGGCGGCGTGCGGGTCGGCCGCGAGGGCCTGCAACGGCGACAGCGCCGACAGCCGCTGCCCGCCCGACAGCGTCGCGCCGGCGGTGCTCAGCGTTTCCGGGCCGGTGATGATCGGCAGGTGGGTGCTCAGCCCGTCGAGCCCGACCGGCTCGGTGATCGGCTGCGGCCGGGTGTGGTGGAACGATTCCTCGGGCACCGCGCGCATGATCTGCGGCGCGGTGGTGGCGCTGAAGCGCGAGTCGCTGCCCAGCGGCATCGCCCCGCTGGCGCGCATCGTCGCGCCGCGCCGCGGCAGGTCGGAGCGCGAGCGCAGCCGGTCCGGGTCGGTGGCGTTGCCGACCATCTGCTGCTCGATCTCGTCGATCTTCGCCTTGACGCCCATGTCCTGGCGGCTGCCGCTGTCGGCGGCGCGCACCTCGGAGTCGTCCAGGTGGGAGAGGTTGTCGAGGCCGGCGAGGCGGTCGCCGGTCACCCCCTCGCGGCGGATCTTGCGCAGCATGTCGAACTCGCGCTTGCGCACGAAGTCGTTGCGGCGCTTGCGCTCGATCATCGCCTTCAGCTCCGACTTGGCGAAGTCGGCTTCGGCGCTCTCGCGCTGGATCGTGTTGAGGTCGGCCCAGTCGGTGGTCGGGTGCGACACGAAGCGCACGACCTTGCGCAGGAAGCTTTCGGGCTTCGGGGCGTCCTTGGGATCGGCCATGGGGGCGGGAACCGGCGTGCGCTCGATCAGTCTCCGAAGAGCTTCTGCTTCAGTTCACGGCGCTGCTGCGCTTCCAGCGACAGCGTCGCGGTCGGGCGGGCCAGCAGCCGGCCCAGGCCGATCGGCTCGCCGGTTTCGTCGCAATAGCCGTATTCGCCCGATTCGATGCGGGCCAGCGACTGCGAGATCTTCTTCAGCAGCTTGCGCTCGCGGTCGCGGGTGCGCAGCTCGAGGGCGTGCTCTTCCTCGATCGTGGCGCGGTCGGCCGGATCGGGCACGATCGAGGTGTCTTCGCGCAGGTGCTCGGTGGTCTCGCCGGCGTTGGAGAGCAGGTCGTCCTTCAGCGCCTCCAGGCGGGCCTTGAAGAACTCGAGCTGCTGCTCGCCCATGTACTCGCTGTCGGGCATGGCCAGCAGTTCGGCGTCGGTGAGTTCCCGTCCAGCCTTGGACTTCCAGGCATTGGCCAGTTTCGGGTCGGCCTTGGCGGCGCGTTGCGTATCGGTGCTCGACATGGGGCGGGGGGCCGGGGCCTCGGCGGTCAATGCTTGCGTGGGGGCCGCAGGCGCCGGCGTTTCGCGGGAATCCGGTGCGGACTCGACACGGGGCTTGCGGGCCGCGGCGGTTTTTTTCGCCGGGGGGTGCTTTTCCTGTGCCGTGGTCTTGCTCACACCGTTCTCCTGTAGGACGCCGGTCGGACCTGCTCTTTTGCCGTCAGGGGTGGCCGGGCCACCCCGACGGGCGCGCGGATTGTAGCCATGCGCACCGGCGCCGGCCGCCCGGCTCGAACAACCTTGCAAGCGGCTGTGTCACCGGCGTGGCGAGGGTCACGCCGCACGGTGTTTCCGGGCCGCGTGGCGTCAGACCAGGCACTGCTCCAGCCCCTGCAGGAAGATCTCGCGCGGCAGCTCGACGCCGATGAACACCAGCTTGCTGATGCGCTCCTCGTCCTTGCCCCAGGCCGGGCCCAGGTCGCTGCCCATCAGCTGGTGCACACCCTGGAACACGACCTTGCGCTCCGTGCCCTGCATGAACAGCACGCCCTTGTAGCGCAGCATGCGCGGGCCGTAGATCTGCGTGATCGAGCCGAGGAAGTCCTCCAGCTTGGCCGGGCTGAACGCGCGCTTGCTGCGGAACACGAACGACTTGACGTCGTCGTCGTGCGCGTGGTGGTGCGGGTGGTCGCAGTGCTCGCCGTGGTCGTGGTCGTGGTGGTGGTGATGCCCGTGGTCGTCCTCGGCGGCCAGGAACTCGGGGTCGATCTCCAGCTTGGCGTTGAGGTTGAAGCCGCGCAGGTCGAACACTTCGGACAGCGGCACCTCGCCGAAATTGACGCGGCGCTGCGGCGCGCGCGGGTTCATGTGCTTCAGGCGGTGCGACAGCGCGTCCACCGCGGCGGGTTCGACCAGGTCGGCCTTGCTGATGAAGATCATGTCGGCGAAACCGACCTGGCGGCGCGCCTCCTGGCGGGTGTCGAGCTGCTGGTCACCGTGCTTGGCGTCCACCAGCGTCAGGATCGAGTCGAGCAGGAAGCTCTCGGCGACCACGTCGTCCATGAAGAAGGTCTGCGCCACCGGGCCGGGGTCGGCCAGGCCGGTGGTCTCGATGACGATGCGCTCGAAGTCGAGCTCGCCCTTGCGGCGTTTCTCGGCCAGGTCGGACAGCGTCGAGCGCAGGTCCTCGCGGATCGTGCAGCAGACGCAGCCGTTGCTCATCTGGATGATCTGTTCCTTGGTGTCGGCCACGAGGATGTCGTTGTCGATGTTCTCTTCGCCGAACTCGTTCTCGATCACCGCGATCTTCTGGCCGTGCGCCTCGCTGAGCACGCGCTTGAGCAGCGTGGTCTTGCCGCTGCCCAGGAAGCCGGTGAGGATGGTGGCGGGGATGGGGCCGGAGGTTGCCATGGTGTTGCGCGCGTCCACAGAAAAGGAGAGGGAGCCCGCTTGTCACGGGCCATCGGGTATTCTCCACGGATCTCCATTCCTGGCTTGACGCCGTGTCCGATCCCCGACAGAGCGCCCGCCCAAGCGCGCCGGGCGGCGGGTCCCGTGTGCCGCACACGGACCGCCGGTCGCTGTTCGAGCGCCTGCTCGAATTCCTCTCGCCCGGCCCCGACTCGAAGGACGAGCTGATCGAGACCCTGGCCGACGCCGAGGACCGCGAGCTGAT
>Ga0233424_10001581_pt1 | contig 19159 bp, 18 predicted proteins | sample Watercolumn_Towu_FD_181011 | JGI IMG/M metagenome (GOLD analysis project Ga0233424, IMG submission 181011) | Freshwater microbial communities from Lake Towuti, South Sulawesi, Indonesia - Watercolumn_Towuti2014_125_MG | ecosystem: Environmental > Aquatic > Freshwater > Lake | place: Indonesia...
CGACGCCGCCGATTTCACCCATGTATGACGCAACCTCGGGCGGGACCTTTTCCTTCCAGTCATCCCCCGCTTTCATGCTCTTGCGAATGTCCGTGCCGGAGATGCCGGGAATCTCTTTGATCGTCTGGATTTCAAGGCCCGAACCTTCGAAACACTTTTTCGTGTCCGGGTTTCCGGTCCAGAGTTTGTGCACGTTCCCGGATTTTTCCAACACGTGCTTGGTCCAATCCGCGTCGCTTGCCATGTCCGGCACTTCGACAAACTCCACGTCATATTTCGGAATGATGTCCTTGCCTTGCAGGGCGCGCTGGATCATTTCTTTGCGTTCATTGACAGAAAACGGATTTTCCGCAGTTTCCTTCTCCCCCGCGCTGCCGATCGCGATCACGACCCGGCTGCACATTTTCGTCATGCCTTCGACAACCAAAAGATGGCCGTTGTGAAACGGCTGGAAACGTCCGACAAAAAGGCAGGCTGGTTTGTCGTTCATACTCAGGCGGGCTGGAAGGCTTTGGCCGCTTGCTCGACGATCGCGACGACCGCCTTGCTGTCGCGCTTGAGAAGCGCTGCGCGGACGTCGGGCAACAAGCGCACGAGCGCCGCGACGACTTGCGGATCCTCGAGCGTGACCAGTTTGGCGATCATCGTCTGAAGTGGCGGTTCGACGCTGTCATACAGCGCCGTTACCGAGTTTATGTCATCGTCGCTGACGCCGCGTTTGCGCAGGGTCACGATGATATGGACGCGCGAGTCAAGCACTTCAAGCGGCATAACATTAACGGACGGGGTCGCCCTCACGATCCGAAACGATCATGCCGGTATAAACCCCTTTATGAAGCTTCTTATCGTATGTAATGAGCACGGCGTTGTACGTGCGGTCGGTTTTTTCGAACACGATGCGCATGGTCGTCGGGCCGGTGAAGAAACCGACGCCGATAAACTCCTCATCCGCGGTGATCCATTGATAGTGTTCACCGTCGTCCATCGGCACGCCGATGGTGTTGCCGCGGCAGACAATGCCCCATTCATCCAGTTTATCTTCCATTTCCGGATTCGCGGCGCCGTACACGTCCAGCGTCACCGGATGCTTCGGCCGTTCACCCTCCTCGACCAGCACGCGGCTTTCCTTTTTTTGCTCGCGCTGCGCCCGCTGCTGCGTCCATTTTTCCGAAACCTCATCGAGTTTTTCCTGCGTACGCTCAACCTTGTTCTCGAGCCTGCCAACCTGACGCTCCGCGCGGCGTTCCTCCATTTTTGCCGCCATCAGATCGACGTCAACGGGAAGCGCGTCAGTCATCATGCGCTTATGCTGTGATTTCTCCAGGCTGTGCACCTTGGTTTCCGCATTGCGCTCGGCCTGCCGCGCCTTGAACAGTTCGCGCTCGAAATACGCGAGCTTCTGGTAGAGGATTTCCGACCGGCCGCCAGCCGTGATCGCGACCCCTTCGGGATACTGGTTCCCGCTCGGCTCGCGTTCCCCGGCTAAAGCCGGGCCCGCAGCCAATAGCAAAGCAAGCAAGGCGCCTTCGCGCATGAAACTCGCCCGTTGTCCGGAAGTTTTTCCCGCAGCGCTGTCGAGTGTGCCCGCAGCCGAAATCGCGGCCTGCTCCGGTGTGGCCGGTGCCGTTTCTTTTGCAATCGCGGCCTGCTCCGGTGTGGCCGGGGCCGCTTTCTTTTTTGCATCGGGATTGAACCCGAACATTTCGCCGAAAAAACCCATATCCGCTACAGCTTACCCGCGAGCCGGTATGATTACAAGTCGTTAAAACATCAGGCTCCACGCCCACGGCTGCGGAATCGAAAGCAGCATGAGCACCGCACCGGTCAGAGCAATGTTGCGCATGAACAGCATCCGCTGCATCCACATCTGCTGCTGGTCCTGAATCTTCCAAAACGCATGCATCTTGAAGGTCACGCCCAAGAAAAACACGATAAGACTCGCGATGCCGAGCTGAACCCAGAACCCGGTCAGGATCGACAAGCCGCCGGCCGCGAGCAGCACGCCCGTACCGCCGACGGCGAGCTCCGGTGCCGGAACACCCATGGACCGGGCGTACCCAGCCATGCTTTTGAAGTTTTTGAAATGCGCCCAGCCACTGTTCAAAAAGTAGCCACCAAGCAGGATTCTACCCAATAGAAAAAGATAAATGCTTGTCATACGTTGACAGAATAGCATTTTCCGCTTATGTTTCCAACCTGTCCTTAGGACAGATCGGAGGGATTTTGCCCATTGTCAGCATCGAACAGCTGGACTGGATCGTTCAGCAGCACCCCGCGATGTCGCACACAGTGTTCGACACGTGGGCCGCGCGCAAGCCGGGCCTGGCAACGCTCGGCGCGACGCTCTACCAGATCGGCGCGTTCTGCGATGCGACGCGGACGTGCGGATCCATGGCGGAGGGCCTCACGGCTCTCGGCCAGGACGCCGCACCGCAGCTGCTGCGGGAGATCGAAGAGAGCGAGCGCGGGCACGAGAACCGCTTCCTCGAAATGGCGCGCCGGCTCCTGATCGAGACCGAACCGGAACAGGCGCGCTACCTGCCGCTGAATGACCTCAGCAGCACGCACGAACTGCTTCGCCAGCTCTCGGTCCGCCGGCTGAACAACGTGCCCGGCGTGCACCACAAGGCGGGCCTGCTGGTGCAGACGGTCCGCTCACAGTTGCACTTCCGCCAGCGCGCGGACACGCGCCGGGAGATGGTCGCGTACAACGTCGGCGGAATGCTCGCGGTCGAAATGCTCGCCAACCGCCACATCATCCCGGGCGAGATCCGCGCGATCGCGTACAGCGATCACTACGACGTCGATCTCGATCAGCCTGACCTCGCCTACCTCGCCGAACATGCGGGAGAAAACGGGGCGGAGGCCCAGCACGAGAAAGCGATCAGGAAGATCACGGCGGACCTGCTCGAGCACGACAACCTGGCGGCGTTCGTCGGCAACGGCGCGCAGATCACCTGCGACATTGTCGGCGAATTCTACGACGTCCTCGAGACCGTTCTGCGGTTCGGCTGAGGATGTTTTTACTTCACGCGCAAATAATGATCTGCCGACGTACACGGCACGATCACACCTTCCTCGATCACGGCTCCGCGTACTTCAACCTCGTCGCCGACCTCGATCGAATAAACGTCCGCAATATTGTCCTTGGCGGCGCACAACGCCAAACCAAATGAGGGTACATTGATCACATCCTCCGCTCCTGCCGCGGTCCGGATCTTGATAATTCCAGGACCATCGGCGGCCATGCCGTCCAGACTGACTTCCGTGACCGCACCGCTCGTTGTCCGAGATTCCACTGCGACATCCTCCTCCGTGCCGGGAGCGGCGACGCGGTTCGTGGAATCGACACTGTCCTGTGACATAAGCGAACAGCCTGCGCCCATCAACATGAGCGGAAGAAGAAGTAACGCAACGCGTTTCATAACGGAATGTGAAAAGTTACGCTTTCAGTATACCTGGGTTTGATTTTTCGCGCATTTGCGATTATCATTGCCACGCATTCGGGGGTCGTCTAACGGCAGGACAGCAGCCTTTGAAGCTGTGAATCGTGGTTCGATTCCACGCCCCCGAACCAAAAACACCCCCGCATCCGCGGGGTGTTTTTTCTACACCTTCAAATACTTCCGCATCGCGACCATGGTCGACAGGACGTTGATCAACGAGAGCACGAGGAACTGTCCGCCGAAGATGATCCAGCCGTTCTCGACAAAATAACTCACGAGGCCGGTCGATTGGCCGTCGAAATACAGATCGAATTTCGGCTCAAGGAACGCAACGGTCGGGTACATGAGCGCCGCGACGATGCCGGTCGCCAGAGCGCCGTAGATGATCGATTCGAGCAGAAACGGTGCTCGGACGAACCCGTTGGAGGCACCTACCAGTTTCATGATGCCAATTTCCTCGCGATGGATGAAAATGGCGATGCGAACCGTGTTGAAGACGATCAGAATGGCGATCAAGAGGAACGTAAGCGAAAGACCGAGGCCGAACAGCCGGATGCGTTCCGTGGTGCTTTCGATGCGGCTGATGATCTCTTCGTAACTCGTGAAGTCCTTTTCGCGGATATCGTCACGGAACTGAGGATTATCGAGCGCGTCCAGAATGAACGGATACGCATCGACGTCCTGCGCCTTGATGACGAGCGTTGGACCGAACGGATTGCCGTCGATTTCATCGAGCGATTGGAGGATCGCCGTGTCTGCGGCGTGGCGCGTCTTGAATTTATCAAGCGCCTCATCCGCGGTGATGATTCCAACGTTGCGCACCTGCGAAAGGCCTTGCAAATACCCGGCAGCGTCCGCGACTTTCTCGTCCGTCACGTCCGCGTTGAAATACACCGAAACCTCCACGCGGTCTTCGACGTACGCGATCGCCTTCTGCCCCACCGCGTTCAGCATGATGAGCACATTAACCGAAAGCAAGGTCAGCACCAGCATGCTCACGGTGATCAGCGACAGCCAGATGTTACGCCAGAAATTCTGCAGGGCGAATTTCACGACGCGGTACGCCAATATGAACATATCCTCCTACAATTTGTATCTTCCCTCTTCGACATCGGAAACGATTTGGCCATCTTCGAGCGTGATGACGCGCTTGTGCAGGCCATTCACGACCTCGCGGTTGTGCGTTACCAAAACCACGGTCGTGCCAAACTCGTTGATCTTTTTGAGCAAGTCGATGATTTCGTGCGTATGGATGGTGTCGAGGTTTCCGGTAGGTTCGTCCGCAACCAAGATTTTCGGACGATGCACGAGTGATCGCGCGATCACGACGCGCTGTTGTTCCCCGCCGGAAAGCTGGCGCGGATAGCGTCCAACTTTTTCCTGCAAGTTTACGATGCGCAGCACCTGCGGCACCACTTCGCGGATGCGCCTAGGACCGACGCCCGCGACTTCGAGCGCGAACGCGACGTTTTCGAACACGGTTTTCTTCGGCAGCAGCTTGAAATCCTGGAATACCACGCCGATCTGGCGGCGGAGCAACGGAACGTCGTTGTCGCGGATGTCTGTGATGTCCCAGCCCCCGATAATCACGCGACCTTTGCTCGGCCGCTCTTCGGCAAACATCATTTTCGCGAGCGTGGTCTTGCCGGTTCCGCTCTGGCCCACGATCGACACGAACTCCCCGGGCCGGATGTGCAGGCTCACGTCATTGAGCGCCGTGATGTTCGGCGGATAAACCTTTGAGACGTTTTTAATGTGGATCATTGAAGGAACTGTACCACAACATCCAAAACGCCGCCGCGTGGGTTGCCGATTTTTTCAAACGCGACCCGGTCGAGATCGATCACGCGGTCAGGAAACACCGAACGGTCCGGGCCCCAGTCGTTGACGCGCACCGTGACGGCCCGCTCCGGATCGTCCGCCCGCGAAACCACGAGATACGTGCCCTTGGAATAATCCGGCGAGGCGGCACAGTCGCATCCCTGATACGCGTACCAGCTGGCCTTCCCTTCGCTCATGACCGCGTCCTCGAACACGGCGAGGCGAGCGTATGGCAACTGGATGATGGCGCGGACCGCGCGGTCTCCCAGCTGATCCGACGACGGAAGCGGGTGCCACATCTGCGTGACGCCGTTCCAAAAATACATGTGCCGGATGCCGACGGAATTCGAGTCGTAGCCGATTTGCAGCGACAGGGGCGTGTTCGCGTAGGTCGATTTGTTCACGATATCGAACAGATACACGTTGCCGAGCAGATGTCGTTGTACGTTCGGTACGCCGACGAGATCGGAAAACGAGGCGTAGGTTCCGTCCATGATGACCGGGTCCAGCGTTTTCACGTCCACACGCGTGTCGACAGCGAGCGTACCGGGCTGTATCCCCACACGCATGAGCGAGTCGCTGGACGCGAGCGAGGCGCCGTTCGCAATTTGCGCTCCGGCAAAATCCGTTGAGACGATGGTTTCCAACTCCTGGGCGTGAGCCGAAAATCCGAAGAAAAATAACGAAGCCGCGGCAAGAAAAATGCTTGTCTTTCGCATAGTGCTTGTATATGATAGCGTCGAAGCTTGGATTGAACAAGACTAAGACAAAATTTTGTAAAATCGATGAGATGTCGGCGCGCGGCAAGCACCCGACGGAGGCGTCCTGAAACGTACGACGACGGAGGGAGCGCAGACGCAAACCGACAGATCGCGATTTTACGAACATTTTGCGGGTATAGTTTAGTGGTAAAACGTGACCTTCCCAAGGTTGAGTTGGGAGTTCGATTCTCCCTACCCGCTCCAGATAAACAAAACCCGGCCATGGGCCGGTTTTGCGTTTTTACAATGTTCCGTTATTCTCCTCCCTCCAGCACGTCGTCTTCTCTCGCAAGCAAGGGATCCAATCGTTTGAGCAAACGCAGACGCGAGGAAGCGATCGGGCGGATGAAACGCGTCTGGAAACGGTTTGCCGTCAGACCGTTTTCGGTGACTTCACGGCAAGCGCCGACTGCCAGATAACAGACCGTGCTCTGGTCGGTCACGAGCATGCCGCTCGGCAACTCCCCTTCCTCGAGCGCGGGACCTCGAGCATAGCGGGCGAGCATCCATTCATCCAGATCCAGAATTTGGGAAGACCAGTCGGCGCCGAAGAGTTCCTCGGCGCTGCCTTCGTCGGGAATCCAGCGCAGGACCTCTCCGGGCGTCACGGCGTAGACTGCGGGATAGAGCGGCGTTTTTACGAGCACGGTTCCAGGCCTCGTGAGCGCAGGTTTGCCCAGAGGAATACGCGCCAGGTCGGCATCGGAGAGGACACGAACGAACGAGAAGGAGCCGAACCACGTGAAGTAGGCTGCCTCATTGATGAACGGGTGCCGCAGGCCGTCTCGGCCAATCATGTATACCGTCGTGGATGAAGCGCCTTTCACCGGCGCATACGCGTTCGCGAAGGTTGCGACGGAGGAGGCCGCCACGCGGATGTTGACGGCGTTTGAAGCAAAACCGAGTACGTTATCTGCCCGAACGGTTCCGAGATTCGTAAGCGTTGCCACGTTCAATTCGACGACCGCTGCGTCAAACTGAATGGTATGGGATTCTCCTGCGCCCAGAATCGGGATGTCATATGAAACCCTCTGGTCCGTGACGGAAAGCTTTGAGGGCATTAGCGTCGTGGAATCAATAAAAAGGCCCGAGGGTAACGTGTCTTCGAACCGAAGGTTCGCGGCCGGAGCGGTGCCGGCATTGGCGAGGGTGAAGACGAAACGCAGGCGGTCGCCGTGCGCGTAGGATGCGCGCGGGTCGATTGGGATAAGTTCCTGGGCTTCCACGCGCCAAGCGTTGCTGAAAGCGTCGGCAAGGATGAACGTGGTGGCGCCCGCGCCGAGGGTAACAACCAGAACGAACCCGAGAATGTTCCGGCACACCCTTCCGCTGCACCCCTTGCGGCGTCGATCAGCCGCAAAGAGAATCCCCGAGAGCAGGAAAATGGATGAAGAGACGGCGGCGGCGCTCGGAGCCGCATTTGAGAACGCAAGCGTTTTGGAGGGAACGAGCCAGACTTCCTGTATCAGACGCACATCCGGCGTGCCGATGACGGAGGCGGTTTGTCCGGCCGCGAGCGTGCGGGCGCACGGAAGCTCGCTCGGAGTCGACGTACCCACGCCGTTATAAGCAACGGCGTAGCGCTGGCAATACACGGTTTCTGGATCCAAATTCGTTTCGTCCAGGTAAGACAGATCGCGAACGATGTTCGGACCTGAGTCGGCGATCACGCGCACCCCACCGCCGCCCGAGGCATGTTCCTCGATGCTGAAACCGGTTTCGTCCGTTGCTTCGTCTCTGAAATACCAACGGATGGTGTGGTCGTCCAGCGCAACCGGGGCCAGCGCCGTGGGAGCGCGGGGCGGAACGGAGCTTGGACCGTTGATGCGGAGTAGGGACGCTTCGCCGATCTGATAGCGGTCGACGGATGCGGTCGTGATACCGGCGGGCAGATGCCCCGTGTCCGGATCGTCCGAGACATCGCCGTCGAAGGTGATGCTCGCGTCAGCGCGAAATCCGACGGATTCCGCCGTGACCTTATAGGGAGAGTAATCGAAACGAATGCCGGCGTTATCGTAACCAAACTCCCGCAGCAAAAACCATGTGGAGGCGTCTGTGTAGTCGATCCCGGACGGACCCCAGATCCCCTCCCCGCCTCCTGCTGAGGAAAACGAAGAGCCGGAACAGACGGACACGCATGCAAGTCCTCCCGCGGGTTTTAAGGTAACCGTGGCGCCGGAGATAACCGGGTCTCCGTCCATTCCCAGAACCTCGACCGCCACATACCAATCACGCGCAATGTCGTACGAACCGTTCGTGCCGATCGTGTTGTCCGTTTCGAGCGTGTCAATGTTAGAAGCATCCGCATCCATAAGATAGATGCCGCCCGTCGCGTTCCCGTCAACGTCATTGTTCGTGACGGTCGGAGCGCCAACCAAGTCCTCTGACGCTTCGTTTGGGTTGTTCGTGTTCGTAGGGTGAGAGTAAACGAGACCGATGAATTCCCCGATCGGCGGATCATCCGGATGATACTGGCTCCCGATCTCGATTCCGTACGTCCCGTTGTCGTTGAAGCTGTTGCCGTCGATGAGCGGGGAGGAACCTTGTGCAAAAATGCCGGAGAGCCCGTTGTCCTCCACCACGTTGTCGAGCACGGATCCGTCCGTCGGACCGACGACCGTCCCCTCAAGCTCCGTCAGGTACAAATAGATTCCATAGCCGCTATTTTGGGAGACGACGTTGTTTTCGATGATGTAATTTTCCGTCGGACCGCTTGCGTAATTGGGGGTCGTCGTCGATGAACTGCTCGTAAACAGGCCGTCAATGAGAATGCCGTCGTCGTTGAACATGACGACGTTTCGTCGGCTGGATCCCGGGCCGCCGATGATCAATCCGTCATCGCCGCGATGCACGAAAAACCCGTTGTCTGCATTGCCGTAGTCGAACGTTTGCGTGGCCTCGTCCGTTCCAACGATATTTCCATACGCAATGCAGTCGTTGCACTCATACCCGAAGCGAATGCCGTCAACACCGTTGTTGCTGACGATATTTCGTTCGTCCTCGACCGACCCTCCGTCGAAGCACAGCGTCGCGTGAACGCTTGTATCACACCAGCCCACGATGTTGCCCGTTCCGCGAATGTTCATGCCGCTCGATCCGTTCCCCACATCGGTCGCCCCGTCGGCCCCGATCCCGACGACATTTCCGGAGACAAGATTGCTTCCCGTCTGCAAAATGACGATGCCGACCCCTTGTAACAGGGCCGTTCCGCCCCAACCGCCGATGACGTTTCGCTCCAGATCGTCATCCACGCCGTCCCCGTCCGTGCCGATGTAATTGAGGGTCGCCGCGCGATTGAGCTGGATGCCGTTGCCATCGCCGGTAATGTCCGTGATCCCGTCTGACCCCACGCCGATGTAATTTCCGGAAATATGAATGCCGTCGGGCGCGACCGACGCGTCCCCTGCAAGATTCACGGCCGCACCGGACGTGACTTGAATGCCGATATCGGTTCTGCTGTCCCCGCCCCCGATCACGTTGCGCTGAGCCGACGCCGCGCATGTCCCGGACGTGCCTTCCTCGTACCCAACCAGCCCGTTGTCTGCCGAGGCGCCGGTAAATTGAATCCCTTGGGAGCCGAATGAGCTGGCCGTCACTCCGTCGTTCAACACTGCGATATAATTCCCACGGATTTTCACGCTCGAGACGTTGCTGACGAGGATCTCGCGCGTCGTTGCGCCATACAATACGTTGCGCTCCCGGGCGTCCAAGGACCCGTCGCAATCCGTCCCGATCGTCATGCTGGCAGCCGCAATGCTGATCCCGGTCGTGAAGCCGGACATCTCCAGGCCCTGTACTTTGCTCGCAGCGGCTGCGGCCGTGAAGGTGAATCCGACGCTGCCGCCGACCCGGGCAAGCTTGATGCCGGGACGGTCGTCATCAACGTCCCACGCGCTCGCGGCCGTGATCGTCGTCACGCCCGTGACGGACGTCATGGCGCTGGTTTCGGTGATCGTCCACTGCCCGTCCCCGTCGTCAGGAAACGAAGCATCAATCGCAAAAACGATTGTGTCGGCTCCGGCGGCCGCGTTCGCGGCGATAATGGCTTCGCGCAAGGTGCAATCACTGGCCGCATTGACGTACGGATGCACGCACGTGCCGTCGGTGGTGTCCTCGGTGGAATTCACCGTGAAGGTTGCCGCCTGTGCGGCATGCGGAAGAAACAAAAACGCGCCGAGAAAAACAGCAGCGATCCCGAGTACGACGCGGGAATTGTTCACATAGTTGGCATGATAGCATCTCTTACCCTCCAAAGACAGGTTCACGTTTCAATAAACGGGTTGAAATAACGCTTGACATCGTCGTTGTTTTTGACTAGACTGACGCGTCAACTGACGGTTCGGTTGGCAGAGGAGAACATGGAAGAGCCCGATGAACTCTGGACGGGACCCGCCATCGGGAATCCCCGCAATCAAACGCAGCTCCGGTGGGCCACCTGTCTGATGAGCGAACTCCCGGACGCGATCCGGGACGCGATCACGACCGGGGACACGCAGAAGCTGCCCAGTATCATGACTCTGCCCTGCTGGCAGGTCGGGGTGTCCGGCCGCGTCGACATCGATGTCGGCGCAGAAAACAAGCGCCTGCGCTGGATCCTCTGGGGCCGCGCGCAGAGAGACGACTCGCCGTCGTCCGGCTGGCGGGAGGCCTTCATGGTCGAAGCGGCCACCGACGTCGGCCTGCTCTTCATCGACCGCATCTGTGTCGCGCCCGATCGCGCGTCCGATGCGCCCGAGAACCCCTACGTCACCCGCGCCTAGAAGGCACGGGTCTTTTTTATTGCAAACAGAAAACGGCGTCCGAAGACGCCGCATTCTGGAGCCGATGGTGGGGATTGAACCCACGACCTCTGCTTTACGAAAGCATTGCTCTACCGCTGAGCTACATCGGCGAGTCGGCCCTCTAAAATCGCGAGCTGCCGGCGGCAGTCTATCAAACCCCACCGATCTGATCAAGTCTATTCTTTTCCGACCAACCGGTAGATTTTCGCATCGTCGATGCGCTGTGTCACGACGTCGTCCAGCGTCTTCTTGGGGATGACGATGACCGAGAGTTTGCGCTGCGCGCTGTCTTCGACGACGGCTTGGTCCGTCAGTTGAAAGATCAGAAACGCATCCTTGGTGTCGATGACGTTCGTGTACTGCCCGACGGAGAGAGCGCGAACCTGGTCGCCCCATTCCGGAGGCAGCTGGTCATCCGGCACGAATCCGACGTCGCCGCCCTGAGGCGCCGTTGAGTCCTGACTCATCTCGCCGGCAACGGTCGCGAATCCTTCACCGGACTGCAAACGGACATACGCCTGATCCGCGGTCGCTTTGGCGTCTTTTTGGATGTCCGCGCTCGCGGCGACCCATTCGCTCACCTGCGTTGCGAGAACGACGGAATCCACCACGCGCTCCCGGAACTGTTCCGGCGTCCAGCCGAACGTGGCCTGCAACTGCGTTTCGAACGCGTCTTCCCCGCCAGCGTCCGAAAGAACCTGGGTGTAAAACTCATCAGTGCGAGCCGTATCAAGCGTAATATCTTCCTCGTCTGCCATCAGCAAGACGACCGCCTTGTTTATCAGCGTGTCCACAATCTGGCGATCAAGCTCACTGTCCGTAGGCAGAGCGTCCGTGGTTCCGGTCATGCTGAAATAATTCACAAGCGCATCCCGTTCCGACAAAAATTCCTTCATGCTGACGTAAGAACCGTTCACGATGACCGCCGGATACGGAATCACGTTTACGATCTTGCGCGCGGCGTCGCCTGTAGGCTTTGCGTACACGAAAAAGGTCGGCGCGACCAGGGCAAGTAATGCGGCCCACGCGATCAGCACCGTCGCAATGGTCTTTTTCACGTGCTTGGGCATTCCCGATCGCGACGTTGTTTCCTCGGGAGCCGGAGCGACCGGTTCTGTCGTCTGCGTTGTCATTGGTTCCATGTCCATACGTTACAGTTGATGAAATCGCGCTGGGTCGAAGAAGTAATACCACCACTTCACAGGGTTGGCAACCGATTCCTGTACCGGGGCAACGTGCGCTGCCGCGTCATCGATTGCCTCGACCTCGTCAGCTGCCGCCTGTGTTTCTTGCGCGTCTGGCGCGACGTCCGGCGCCTGGATCACGACGACCTCTTCGCCCGGTTTTTTGAGACCAAGCTTGAGCCGCGCCTCGCGCTCAATGAATGATTCCGTCTGGAAGGCCGTATTGATCTGCGCGATTTCAAGCTGACGCGCTTCGAGTGTCTGCGCCTGGTCCTGAAGCGACTTGATGTCGCCCTGAATCTCCATGTTCCGTACGACTTCGCGGCCGAAGGAAAGCGCGAGTAGGACGAGCAACACTGCGTTCACGACGAAGAGCAGTCGGAACTCGAGCAAGCGACGAAAAAATGTTTTGCGCGGCGCTGGCATGAGTTAGTCTTTTGAAAACACCTGGCTGATCGCTTCATCCCGCTCCCGCTTCCGCACCTGTCCAATCATGGCGTTCATTTCTTCCGGCGTGAGCTTCGAAGTCAGCTGGCGGAATTTCTTCTCACGCGAATCTTTGTCGTCATGCCTGGCTTGTTCGCACAGATCATTGACGAGATCCTGCAGTTTCGACGGGCGGTGAACGCGGCGGAACGCGATGTCCGCCGCGGAACCGGACAGTTTGATGTTGATGTCTCCGTAGCCGAACATGGTCGGAATCATTCCTTTCACACGATACGACACTTCGTCGACGTGCGAATATGGCGCTTCGGTGACGATCCGGTCGAAGAGCCCGCGCTGTTCGATGTCGATGACGCGCTTATCCGTCACGACGAGCATGGTGCGGGTCCAGCGAAGCACGCTGCGCCACCCGACGACGAGCGCGGAAGCGAGCAGGGCGAGAAAAATCACGACGCCGATCCATCCCAGACGAAACAGCGGAAACAGGAAGAAGAACGGCACGAGAAACCACAGAAAGAGCAAAATGAACACCGGAACGCGCGCGAGCACGTCCTCGTGGACGACCTGGAGGATTTCCTCCTCCGGCTTCATTTGGATGATGCGCTCAATGTGCATAGCCGTTTTCATGCAACGCTTTGCGCGCGGCCAGACGATCGTCCCACGGCTCTTTGCGGCCATGCGCGACGGCCATCACCGGCTCGCAGCCTTTTCCGCTTAAGAGAACGAGATCTCCTGGCTGCGCCAGAGCGACCGCTTTGTTGATCGCTTCCTGGCGGTCCTGGATGCGCCAGAGGTTTTCCCCGTCGACTTTCCCGGCTTTTTTCGCGGCACCCGCAACATCGTTGATGATCTGCATCGGATCGTCGTCGTAGGGGTCCTCGTTCGTGACGATCACGACAGCATCATGCTCCGCAGCCATCCGTCCCAAAACCTCGCGACGCGCGATGTCACGTCCGCCGCCTGCGGAGCCGGTCACGTGAATGATGCGTTTGGCCTTCATGAGTGAAAGCGCGTCGTACGCGGCTTGAAGCGCCGCGGGTTCATACGCGTAATCAACGACGACCAGAAACGGCTGGCCTTCGTCTATCAACTCGAGTCGTCCTGGCACCGGAAGGAGCTTGCCAACGCCGTCCTGAATCACCTCCCACGACAAACCAAGCGCTCGGCAGGTCGCGATCGCGGCAAGCCCATTATACACGTTGAACGAGCCGAACGGTTTGAGATGAAAATCATGCCCTTCGACGGTGAATGTCGAGCATGTCCGGTCCGACGCGACGTTGCTTGCGATCACGGGGACGAATGCGTCGTGGGATTTCGCCTGTCCGAGTCCGTAGCCGTACTTCACACCCGTCTTGAACGACAAGAAGTACGGCGCGAATTCATCATCGATATTGACGACGGACATTTTTTCCAAGCCCGGCTTGTGCGCGCCAGCCGCCGTATGAGAGAACAGCCTGCCCTTCGCTTTTTTATAATTTTCGAAACCGCCGTGCGATTCGATGTGCTCTGGAGTGAGATTCGTAAACACGGCGACGTCGTAGTTGATGCCGACATGCCTGGATTGCGCGATGCCCTGCGATGACGTTTCGATGACCGCGTACTTGCATCCTGCCTTCACCATCTCGCGCAGCAGACGTTGCGATTGAAACCGGCCGAGCATAGTCATTTTTTTGTCATTGGGCCACTCGCGCTCCGCGACCTTGAAATCCACGGTCGTGGTCCAGCCCACGCGCTCCCCCGCATGCTCCAGGATTTTTCCGATGAAATGCGTCGTCGAAGACTTCCCGTTCGTTCCCGTAACGCCGATCACAATCAGCTCCTCGGACGGGTGGCCGTACGCGAACGCCGCGAGGTTCGCCAACACAAAATGATATGCCGAAATAATCGGTTCGGGTGTGAAGCGGCGAACCAGAGCTTTGAGCATATCCAGGGTCAAATTTTAGCATGGAGCCGGCGAAATTTACAGGCGGCCGAATTTCGGCCAATAGACGCTTGACAGCGCCGGTTTTTTGTTGCAGTATGCATGCTTGTTCTTTCATGGGGGTGTCTCATGCCGGATTCGGAACTCGCGGACATCGGGCCGCTGTTCACGGAGGCCCTGGCCGCGGACGCACAGCGCATCTTCATCGACACCGAGTGGAAGCGGGATGTCGGAAAGGACTGGGAAACGATGTCGCTCTCCGAGCTCCTGAGCCAGCCCGCGTTCTGGGCGCGCTACGGACTGCTGTCCGGCCGGACCCAGCTCGCGATGCTGGCGCACATCAAGCAGTGCACGGGCAAGGCGACGGGCCAGTGGCTCGATCCGCTGGATCTGCTCGTCTGCCTGCTGCGGAACACCAAGGAGCTGTTCCAGAAACAGATCCATCCTGCCTACCGCGACGCGATCCTGCTGCTCGCCCGCGCGCTCGCGCGGCGCGTCCTTCGCGACAAGGTGCGACGCGAGTTCATCGTGCACGCGCTCGCGGCCATCGTGCTCGCGACCGACAGTGCTCAGATGCGCGATGACGGACGGATCCGCGAACTCGTGCGCCGGATGCGACAGCCACTCAAGCAGCTCAAGGTCGAAGAGAAGATCCTTCTCTCATTCGCGAGCCCAGACGACGGTGAACGCCTGCTCGGCGGCATCCGGGCGATGGACCGCCTGAGCGTGACCGAAGGTCGCCATCTGCTGGCCGCGTTCTGGTGGTTCCGACGGCGGGCGGTGCTGCGCGGGAACATGACGGAGGCCGAACGCTGGGGCAGGCGCTCAGTGCGCGTGCGTCGCAACATCCGCAGCAGGAAGCCGCTCCCGCTCCACATCCCCACGGAACTCGTTCCGATCCTCGAAAACCGCTGGCTCCCCCACCCGGCCGCAACGTCAAATCCGCCCAGGCGTCCCTGAGCGGATGTTTTATTTCTATAACAAAGTCGAATGCATTTTGAAAATAAACACCGCCCGAGGGGCGGCTATTGCACGATCAGGAACCCGCCCACGCAGGCTAGCAGGATCCCGACGAGCACGCGCGTCGTGAGTCGTGGTGTCTCGAACACGTCCTTCAGGCCGGGAAGCAATCGCGCGAGTACGAGACCTTCCAGCAGGACGAAGATGGGTTGGACCGATGCCACGGAGCTTACCAGACCGATTGGTGCTACCAGCACGGCAGCATTCGTGGCGATGATGGCGGCGATGTTCGCTCCTTCCGCGCCGACAGTGACAGTCAGCATCCGTGCGCCGCGTCCGCGCAAGAGCGCCAAGAAGTCTTCGCGCGCGAAGCCGAAACACGCGGCGAGCACGCCCAAAACGCCGATGCCGAAGTACTGCCAGATCACCGCCTGCCAAAACCCGATCTCCTCTCCCCCGCCGAGCTTGAACAGAAGGATGAACCCCGCCGCGAAGGCACAGGCAAGAAGCATGAGGCCCACGACGTCGCGGCGCATCTCGAGGCGCTCTCCCGCCCGTTTGACGACGAGCAGTGAACCTACAAGGATCAGCGCGATCGCCAGCATGCGCGTCGGGGACAGCGTCTCTTGCAGGAACAGAAACCCGAGGACGAGGCTGAAGATCGGCCCGAACTGGAACAGAACGTTCACGGTCGTGGCAGACTCTTTCCCGAGGGCCAGGAAGTAGAACAGGATGTACAGGGCCTCGAAGGCTCCGGAGAGCAGGAGTAGTTCCTTCGAACGCGTCGACACTGCCTGGACCGGCTCGATGCCGATGCAGGCGGTTGCGATCAGCGCGAACACGACGCTCACCGCCGCGGACAGGATGAGCAGACCATAGGCGCCGCCGGACGCATCAGCCTTTGCCTTCGTCATCACGTACTTATCCAGGTAGTTGGCCACGCTCCAGAAGAGCGGCGGAAGCAGAGCGATGGTGATCCACGACATAACAGCTCCGTAATGAACAGTCACGCGTCATTCCGTAATGACGCGGCACCGAAAATGTGCCAGAAACAGCGCTAAATGTCAAAAAATTACGTAAGATTTTTCACGGCCTCGACGAACTGCCCGCCGCGATCGTACGCATTCTTGAACATCCCGAAACTCGCGGTCGCCGGAGACATCAGCACGATGTCGCCAGGCTTTGCCGTGGCGCGGCCAGCTTTCACGGCTTCATCCATCGACGCCGCATAACTCGCCTGAATTTCATTGCCGATCAGCTGTTCAATTTCGTCCGTCGCCGTGCCTTCGAGATAAACGACGTGCTTGCAATATTCACGAACCATCTTTGCCATGTCATCGAACTTCGATCCTTTCCCTTTCCCGCCGACGATGAGCACGATGTGTTTCTTGCCTGCGTCGCCGAAGCGCTTGAGCGCGGCCATCGTGCCTTCCGGGGAAGTCGCGTTCGTGTCGTTCACGTACGTGACCGAGTCGAATTCGCGCACGGTTTGCTGCCGACCCGGCAATCCTTCGAACGTGCGAAGTGTTTCGCAGATATGCGCGTCTGGAACGCCGGAGAGAACCGCGACGAGCGTTGCCGCGAGCGCGTTCTCGACGTTGTGTTCGCCCTGAAGCGCCGGCCATTCGCTGACGTGGCAGAATTTCCGTTGCTCTTCGCCGATCCGGACATACAGGTCTCCCATCGGATCGATGTATGTTCCGTTGATGCCGATCGGCAGCGGCTGTTTTGAAAACCAGAAACGTTCCGATTTCACCCGGTCGCCGACTGTTCGAACGATCGGATGGTCGTAATTCAACACCGCCTTCTGCTCAGTCGTCTGGTTGCGGAAGACGAGCTCTTTAGCAGCTATGTAGGATTCAAACGATGCATACCGATCCAAATGATCTTCCGAAACGTTCGTGAGCACGCTGATGTCGAAACCCCGGCTCATGTGACCGAGCGATTCCAACAGCCATGACGACATCTCAAGCGCGACTGGCACCGGCTGTTTTTCCTCAAGCATCCAGTCCAGCTCTTCGAGCGGCGAATGCATGATGTTTCCCGCAACCACGGTTTTCGGATTCACGCCTTTCAACATTTCTCCGATGAGCGCGGTTGTGGTTGATTTGCCGCGCGTGCCGGTTACGGCGATGGCAGGATGCGGATAGAAATGCAGAAACAGCGACACGTCGCTTTCGACGCGCACGCCTGCCTTTTCCGCGGTCTGCACGTACGCCGATTCTTTCGGCACGTCCGGATTTTTCACGACCAGCTGCACGTTCACGAAATCTTCCTCCTGATGCTGACCGAGCCGGAACACGGGCGCGTAAATCGCCCGGTCCGGATATTCCGCGCGATATTTCTCATACCATTCTGTCACGAGATCGACGGATTCCTTCAGATCTTTCTCGCTCTTCAAATCCGTCACGACGATCTGCGCGCCGTGACGCAACAGCCACTTGGCTGCCCCGACGCCGCTTCCCTGCTTGAACCGGCCCAAACCCATCACGGTCACAACCGCGTCCTGAACGTCTGAGACCGAATGGAGATCGCCGGAAGGCATAGGCTAGTAATTGCTCTCCGCATCTTCAAGCATTCGCTCGAATTCATCCTCGTCAAAACCCGAGGAACCCGTTTGATTTTGATTCATGGGGAATTTGCCGACGGAGTTGAGGAATCCCCACAGAATGATGAGGGCGATGATCTGCAAAATTTCCCCGCCCGTGAGCTTGTGCTTCGCCTCCGCGTCGGCGGCTTTGAAGCCTGAGATCGTTTCGTACATCTTGCGCGTCATGACGAGCATGATCGGTCCGGACACGAGGATCGAGAATGCGGTAACCGTCAATCCGTAAAGAAGCACGCCGGCCGGACCGAGCACGAAAATCGTCGCGCCAGTGAGCAGACTGAGTAAGGCCATCACAAGTCCGAGCGCCAGCGACACCCAGCTCACGCGGATGAACGTTACCCACCAAAAACCGCGCGTGATCTTCCACGATCGCTGAATCGTCGGCCAGACCGGCTGTTTTTCCTTAATGAGCAGGTAAGGAAAATACATGGCCGGAATGAGCAGCATGACGCCCGGGATGATGAACAGCAAGAAGCCGGCGATAATCAAGACGCCGTACAAAAATGTTCCGCCGATGAACCGCATCAGCAACGTCGTATCGAACGCTTCTTTCAACAAGCCATTCAGGGTCGCGCTTTTGCCACGGAACGCCGCATCCACTCCCATGATCTGCGCTACGGATCCGCCAATGAAAATCCAGAGAACGGCAAGCACTCCCAACATCCCGAACACAACGCTGACCAATCCGAACAGCTCGCCTCCGGCATCCGAGACGGAAAGGACAAACGCAACGACAGCGTACAAAACCAACACCACGAGCAGCGGTCCGACCGAAATCACGACGCCGACGAGCGTGACGAGCGCCAGAAATGTCATGTTGTCCTTGTAGAACGCCCACACGTCGCGAAACAATTCCCTGAGCGGCGGAACGCGCACGATGTGCGAACCGGTTGAAACGGGCGCTGTCTGCGGCTGGTCCATATAAATGCGGTTAAAAGCGTTTGAACAACGACGCGATTCTGACGGCAAGCGCGGCTTGAACAACCTGTCCGCTCATGCGAACGTATTGGCCGAGCGCGCGCTTCCATCCGACTTTCGCAACTTTGGTGCGAATGCCGAGTTTCGGCAGAAACACGGTTCCGTACGGAAGTTTACGCGTTTTACAGTAATAATTCAACGCCATTTCCACCATGAACCCCTGCATGAACTCCGCGGGGATTCCCTCGATCACCTGCCGGCGCATGGCGCGCTCGCCGCCGATCAGTGGAAGGTATAGCATCAAAGGAGAAATGA
>Ga0233424_10001582_pt1 | contig 19158 bp, 17 predicted proteins | sample Watercolumn_Towu_FD_181011 | JGI IMG/M metagenome (GOLD analysis project Ga0233424, IMG submission 181011) | Freshwater microbial communities from Lake Towuti, South Sulawesi, Indonesia - Watercolumn_Towuti2014_125_MG | ecosystem: Environmental > Aquatic > Freshwater > Lake | place: Indonesia...
CGCGGATCGGCCATAATGGAGGGGTGACGACCTCAGCGACGTATGCCCCGGCGGCGAGAACCATCAAGCGGCCCAACCCGGTAGCTGTCGGCACCATTGTGTGGCTCGGCAGCGAGGTGATGTTCTTCGCGGGACTCTTCGCGATCTACTTCACCCTCCGCAGCACCTCACCCGAGCTGTGGGCCGACCGTACCGAGCTCCTGAACGTTCCGTTCGCGGCAGTGAACACGGCGATCCTCGTGCTCTCCTCCTTCACGTGCCAGATGGGCGTGTTCGCGGCGGAGGACCTGCAGCCGTACAAGATCGGCAAGGGACAGAAGAACGGTGCCGGCCGCCGTCGTCTGTTCGGCTGGGGCATGGTCGAGTGGTTCTTCCTCACCTTCGCCCTCGGCGCGATCTTCGTCTCGGGTCAGGTCTGGGAGTACGCCCAGCTGGTCGCCGAGGGAATGCCGATCCAGGCTGACGCCTACGCCTCGGCCTTCTACATCACCACCGGCTTCCACGCCCTCCACGTCACCGGCGGACTCGTCGCGTTCCTCCTGGTGATCGGCCGCGCGTACGCCGTCAAGAACTTCCGGCACAAGGAGGCGACCTCCTCGATCGTGGTGTCCTACTACTGGCACTTCGTCGACGTCGTCTGGATCGTGCTGTTCTTCGTTATCTACTTCCTGAAATAAGAGCGGAGCTGATCCCCGAGATGGCACGAGAGAAGAAGCGCCGTTCGAGCGGTCGTCGCAGCCCACTGGCGGCGGCCGCACTCATCGGAGCAGGCCTCATGATCACCGGTGCGGTGTACGCGGGCGCGACGGCGGCCTTCGCCGCCAACGACGCCCCCACGGCGTCGACGCAGCTGACGGTCGAAGACGGCGAGAAGCTGTTCACGGCCAACTGCGCCACCTGCCACGGCCTCGACCTGGAGGGCACCCCCAACGGCCCGAGCCTCTACGGCGTCGGCGAGCTGGCGGTGGAGTTCCAGGTGTCGACCGGTCGTATGCCGCTGCAGATGCAGGGACCGCAGGCTCCGCAGAAGGAGCCGCAGTTCACCGAGGAGCAGATCCTCGCGATGGCGGCCTACGTGCAGTCCGAGGCCCCCGGCCCGACGTACCCCGCTGACGAGATCATCGACGGCGAGGGCGACGTGGCGCACGGCGCCGAGCTCTTCCGCGTCAACTGCGCGATGTGCCACAACGTGGCCGCCGCCGGTGGCGCTCTCACCGAGGGCAAGTACGCTCCGGCCATCACGGAGACCAGCGCGCTGCACATCTACGCGGCCATGGTCACCGGCCCGCAGAACATGCCGGTCTTCGGCGACATGAACCTGTCCGACGAGGACAAGCGCGACATCATCTCGGCACTGCTCTTCCAGCAGCAGTCCGTCCAGATCGGCGGCTTCTCCCTCGGCTCGCTCGGACCGGTCTCCGAGGGCCTGTTCGTGTGGATCTTCGGTATCGGCGCTCTGGTCGCCATCACCGTGTGGATCACGGCGAAGTCCAACTGACGCTTATTCATCGAAGAGGAACGTACGAGGAGCACCATGGCACACGACGACGACTCGCAGGCTCTTGACAGGGCCTACCAGCCCTCTCCGGGGCTGGGTGTCGCAGTCAGCGATCCCGTGCAGAACCCCGGTCTTCCGCCGCACCGCGAGCGGATGACCGACAAGGACCCGCGCGCTGAGAAGGCCGCCGTCCGCACCGTCTACACGCTGTTCTACCTGTCGCTCGCCGGCAGCATCTGGGCGGTCGCCGCCTACATGCTGTTCCCGATCGAGAGCGGCGCTCTCATCGACATCCGTCAGAACAACCTCTTCATCGGTCTCGGCATCGCGCTCGCGCTGCTGGCTCTGGGCATCGGCGCGATCCACTGGTCGAAGGCCCTCATGTCCGACAAGGAGCACGTCGAGCTCCGCCACCCCACCCGGGGCAAGGACTCGACGCGTGAGGCAGCCATCAAGGCCTTCGCAGACGCCAACGAGGAGTCCGGCTTCGGTCGCCGCACGATGATCCGCAACTCGCTGTTCGCGGCGATCGTCGCGTCGATCATCCCCGGTGTGACGCTGTTCCGTGGCCTCGCCCCGCACTCCACGCCGGACGACCCCACCGCGGGCGACCCGGTCGCGCTGCTGAAGCACACGATGTGGGATGAGGGCATGCGCCTCGTCCGCGACCCCGACGGCACCCCCATCCGTGCCGCCGACGTCACGCTCGGCTCCGCTTTCCACGTGATCCCGGAGGATCTCGCGGAGCTCGGTCACGATGAGGGCTACCTCGAGGAGAAGGCCAAGGCCATCGTGCTGATGATGCGCCTCCGCCCGGAGCAGCTCATCGAGGCCGAGGACCGCAAGGACTGGTCCTACGACGGCATCGTCGCGTACTCCAAGGTCTGCACGCACGTCGGCTGCCCCGTCGCGCTGTACGAGCAGCAGACCCACCACCTGCTGTGCCCGTGCCACCAGTCGCAGTTCGACGTCACGGACCACGCGAAGGTCATCTTCGGCCCGGCCGCTCGGCCGCTGCCTCAGCTGCCCATCACCGTGGACGACGAGGGCTACCTCATCGCACGCAGCGACTTCACCGAACCCGTCGGCCCGAGCTTCTGGGAGCGCCATTGAGCACCGCAACGCTGTCCAAGGACGAGAAGGACACCAAGGCGCCTCTCGGCGGCCGCTTCGTCGGCGCCGCGTCGAACTACATCGATGAGCGCACGAGCCTCTCCGGCTTCGTCAAGGAGCTGGGTCGCAAGATCTTCCCTGACCACTGGTCGTTCATGCTCGGTGAGATCGCGCTCTGGAGCTTCGTCGTCGTGTTCCTCTCCGGAACCTTCCTGACGTTCTTCTTCCAGGCGTCGATGGTGGAGACCCACTACACCGGCGCCTACGCCCCCATGCGCGGAATCGCGATGTCGTCGGCCCTCGAGTCGACCCTGCACATCTCGTTCGACCTCCGCGGTGGCCTCCTGGTCCGCCAGATCCACCACTGGGCCGCGCTCGTCTTCATCGCCGGCATCGGCGTGCACATGCTGCGCGTGTTCTTCACGGGCGCGTTCCGCAAGCCGCGCGAGCTGAACTGGGTGATCGGCTTCGTGCTGTTCATCCTCGCGATGGCCGAGGGCTTCACCGGTTACTCGCTCCCCGACGACCTGCTGTCGGGTAACGGTCTGCGCATCATCGACGGCATGATCAAGGGTCTCCCGCTGATCGGCACCTGGACCTCGTTCCTCCTCTTCGGCGGCGAGTTCCCCGGCACCGACATCGTGGGTCGCCTGTACACGCTGCACATCCTGCTGCTCCCGATGCTGGTCATCGCCTTCATCGCGGTGCACCTGATGCTCATGATCATCAACAAGCACACGCAGTTCGCCGGCCCCGGCCGCACGAACGACAACGTCGTGGGCTACCCGATGATGCCGGTCTACATGTCCAAGATGGGTGGCTACCTGTTCATCGTCTTCGGCACCATCGTGCTGATCGCGACGTTCTTCCAGATCAACCCGATCTGGAACTACGGCCCCTACGACCCCTCCCCCGTCTCGGCCGGTACGCAGCCGGACTGGTACATCGGGTTCGCGGACGGCGCGCTGCGCCTGGCACCGTCGAACTGGGACATCGTGTTCCTCGACCACACCTGGTCGTTCGGAATCCTGGCCCCGGTCGCCATGCTCGGCCTGTTCATCGTCATCGTCGCGATCTACCCGTTCATCGAGGCGTGGGTCACCGGCGACAAGCGTGAGCACCACATCGCCCAGCGTCCGCGCAATGCGGCCACCCGCACCGCGATCGGCGTCGCCGGCGTCATCTTCTACGCGGTCCTGTGGGCGGCGGCCTCGTCCGACCTCATCGCCACGCACTTCATGCTCACCATGGAGGGCGTGATCCACACGCTGCAGGCGCTGCTGATCCTCGGCCCGATCATCGGCTACTTCGTCACGAAGCGCATCTGCATCGCGCTCCAGAAGAAGGACCGCGAGATCGTCCTGCACGGCTTCGAGTCGGGCCGCATCGTGCGTCTCCCCGGCGGCGAGTTCATCGAGGTGCACCAGCCGGTCGACGTCTACGACCGCTGGAAGCTCATCGACGTCGACGGCTACGAGCCGCTGGTCGTCCGCCCGAACGCCAAGGGCCGCATCCCCTGGACGGAGAACCTCCGTTCGGCGATGTCGCGCTGGTTCTTCGAGGACCGTCTCGCCCCGCTCACGCAGGCCGAGATCGACGCGGCTGACGCGCACCAGCATCACGTCACTGCGGGGAACGAGGAGGCGGAGGCCGCCGAGATCCAGGGAGCTCACGAGCGCGCCGGGTTCCCGGACGCGCCGCTCACCGTCGACGAGACGCACGTCGACGAGACGCCGAACACGCCCAGCACGGTGATCTCGACCGAGCCCGTCAAGAAGCCTCGGAAGAAGAAGTCGGAGGACGACGAGTAAGTCGTCACTCCCCTTCGATGAAGGCCTCGTCCGATCGGACGGGGCCTTCATCGTTCTCCCCCGATGAGAGGATCGTCTCATGTCTTCGGCCGTCCGCCTGCTCCGTGCTCCCCTCCTCGCCGACGCGCTCAAGGCTGCCGGCGCCGCTCCGACGGATGTCATCAGCACGCGCGTCCTGGTGGCCTCCTCCGCGCAGCGGGACCTCGTCACGGCCTGGGACGTCATCCACGCCGCTTTCGGCGCTCACGGCGTCCCCAGCACCCTCCTCGGCGTGACCGTCCTCGGCTACGACGACCAGCTCGTCGAGGTCGAGGCGATCGCCGCTCTGCCCGCGGACCGTGCATGACCGCCCTTGTCCGACACGCGACGGATCAGGACCATGCCGTCCTCGAGGAGATCGAGCGCGCCGCTGACATCCTTCTGACCGATCGCTTCGGTGCCGAGGACTGGCCCCCGCCGTCGACAGCCGACGACCGCCGGCGCGCCGAGGGGTTCGTCCTGGTGGCCACCTGCTCCCCTACGGCGGAGCCTGCCGGCGGACTCGAGGTGCCGGTCGGGTTCGTGCAGGTGCTCGAGGGACCCGGGTGCGCCCATCTGGAGCAGCTGTCCGTCCACCCCGCCTCCGGTCGCCGCGGGATCGGTCGCGCCCTCGTCCTGGCGGCCCAGGACGAGTCCCGCCGTCGGGGCCGCTCGCAGCTCACGCTGCGCACCTACGCGGACGTACCCTGGAACGCCCCGTTCTACTCCCGCTGCGGCTTCACCGAGTCGACGCCGGACACCGACTTCCTCCGCGAGCTCGTCGCCGTCGAAGAGCGTCTCGGCCTGACCCGGTACGGACGGCGGATCCAGATGACTGCGGCACTCTGACCGGCTACGACGGCAGGATTCGCGCGACGCGCGACGGTATCCCTCGGTCGTCGGCGCCCGCACATCCCTAGTCTGGGCTCATGATCGATCGCCTCGACTACTTCGCCGCCCGACTCGCCTTCGAGACCGACCCCAGCGACGTGCACGCCGACCGTGCCGCCGGCCGCGCACTGGTCGTGGTCGACGTCCGCTCGACCGAGGCATTCGCCCAGGGGCGCGTGTCCGGCGCGCTCCACATGCCTCACAGCGAGATCGCCCACCGTGCCCCGGAGGAGATCCCGGCGGACGCCGAGGTCGTGGTCTACTGCTGGAGCCCCGGATGCAACGGCGGTGTCCGCGGCGCGCTCGAGTTCGCTCGTCTCGGCTATCGCGTGCGCGAGATGATCGGCGGCTTCGAGTACTGGGCCCGCGAGGGATATCCCATCGAAGACGCCGAGGGTGTGCACCACCGTCCCGTCGACCCGCTGACCGGAATCCCCCGCGTCCGCACCCACGTGTGAACTGTTCGCAGGAACGACGAAGGCCCCCGGAGTAATCCGGGGGCCCTTCGTGGTGCGAGGAGACTCAGCGGGCGAAGTTGCCGCGGTAGTACTCGTAGACCCAGCCGACGATCGCGACCACGAAGATCGCGAGGCCGATCGGGAGCAGGAAGTGACCGACCGCAAGACCCACGACGAAGACACCCGCCGAAGCCGCGAGGACGAGCGGCCACCAGGACCACGGGCTGAACTCGCCGAGCTCGGGGTCACCGTCGTCGATGTCCGACGTGAGGATGTCCTCGGGCAGCTCACCGTTCTGCGCCTTGTGCGTCCGGTCGAGGTAGAAAGCGACCATCGCACCCATGAAGGCCGAGAAGAACAGGGCGACCGTGCCGACCCACTCGATCTGGTTCACCAGCGGAAGGCCCGGGTGAGCCAGGATGTTCCAGCCCGTGTAGACGACGCCGACGAGGGCGAAGAACGCGGTGAGGACCCACCAGATGATGACGTTGTCGCGCATGGCTCAGTGGCCCTCTCGCTCGCCGGGTGCGGTGGTCGCGAACTCCGCGGCCTCCGGGTGGTTCAGGTCGAAGGCCGGACGCTCGCTGCGGATGCGCGGGATCGACGTGAAGTTGTGCCGCGGCGGCGGGCACGACGTGGCCCACTCGAGCGAGGCACCGTAGCCCCAGGGGTCGTTCACCGTGACCTTCGGCGCCTTGCGCGCCGTGATCCAGACGTTCAGGAAGAACGGCAGCATCGAGGCGCCGAGGATGATCGCGCCGATCGTCGAGACCTGGTTCTGCCACGTCCAGCCGTCCGCTGCGGAGTAGTCCGCGTAGCGACGCACCATGCCGTCGACACCGAGCCAGTGCTGGATGAGGAAGGTCATGTGGAAGCCGACGAACAGCATCCAGAAGTGCACGTAGCCGAGGCGCTCGTTCAGCATGCGACCCGTCCACTTCGGCCACCAGAAGTAGAAGCCGGCGAACATCGCGAACACGACCGTACCGAACACCACGTAATGGAAGTGCGCCACGACGAAGTAGCTGTCGCTGAGGTGGAAGTCCAGCGGCGGGGCCGCGAGGATCACACCGGTGAGGCCACCGAAGACGAACGACACGAGGAAGCCGAGCGAGAACACCATCGGGGTCTCGAACGTCACCGAACCGCGCCAGAGCGTTCCGATCCAGTTGAAGATCTTCACACCGGTGGGCACCGCGATGAGCATCGTCATCAGGGCGAAGAACGGCAGCAGCACGGAGCCGGTGACGTACATGTGGTGCGCCCACACGGCGACGGACAGGGCCGCGATCGCGATCGTCGCGTAGACCAGGGTCTTGTACCCGAAGATCGGCTTCCGGCTGAACACCGGGAAGATCTCCGAGACGATGCCGAAGAACGGCAGCGCGATGATGTAGACCTCGGGGTGGCCGAAGAACCAGAAGAGGTGCTGCCAGAGCAGGACACCGCCGTTGGCCGGGTCGTAGATGTGCGCACCGAGCACGCGGTCGGCGGCGGCGGCGAAGATCGCCGCGGCCAGGACCGGGAAGGCCATCAGGATCAGCAGGCTGGTGATGAGCGTGTTCCAGCTGAAGATCGGCATGCGCCACATCGTCATGCCGGGAGCACGCATCGTGATGATCGTCGTGATGAAGTTCACCGCACCGAGGATGGTACCGAAGCCCGAGATGCCGAGACCGAGCATCCAGAGGTTTCCGCCCGCTCCTGGCGAGAACGACGCGTTGGCCAAGGGCTGATACGCGAACCAGCCGAACGAGGCCGCACCCTGCGGGGTGAGGAAGCCGGCGACCGCGATGGTCGAGCCGAACAGGAACAGCCAGAAGGCGAAGGCGTTCAGACGCGGGAACGCGACGTCCGGAGCGCCGATCTGCAGCGGCAGGATCGCGTTGGCGAATCCCGCGAACAGCGGCGTCGCGAACATCAGCAGCATGATCGTGCCGTGCATCGTGAACAGCTGGTTGTACTGCTCCTTGGTCGGGACGATCTGCATCCCCGGAGCGAACAGCTCGGCGCGGATCACCAGCGCCATCACGCCACCCAGGAGGAAGAACATCACCGAGGCGATGAGGTACATGTACCCGATCGTCTTGTGGTCCGTGGAGGTGATCCACTTGACGACGATGTTGCCCTTCTGCTCGACGCGCGAGGAGCTCATCAGAGCAGCCTGGCGCGCGGGCAGGGTGGTGGGACGGGAGCGAGGTGCCTCGTCGGTGCGAGGAGCTTCAGTGGTCGACATGGCTTACTCCTCTCCTTCCTCGGTGTCGGTCTTCCCGGAGGTGCCGGGGAGGTTCGAGAGACGGTCGTACGCGTCGGTGATGTCCCCGGTGTTGCCCTCTTCCTCGAGGGTCTCGAGGTAGGCGTTGTACTCGTCCTGCGAGACGACCTTCACGTTGAAGAGCATCATCGAGTGGTACTCGCCGCAGAGCTCGGCGCACTTGCCGGCGTACTCGCCCTCACGGGTGGGGATGAAGGACCAGGAGTTGTCCTTCCCGATGAACATGTCCTTCTTGTAGAGGAAGTCGATGATCCAGAAGGAGTGGATGACGTCGCGCGACTGCAGGTTGATGGTGACCTTCTGGTCGACCGGCAGCACCAGGGTCGGCAGCTCCGCCTGGTCGATGTTGCCTTCCGCGTCGGGCTGGGCCTGGATGCCCATGGTCCACACGGTGTCTTCCTCGGTCTCACCGTTGTACTGGAAGTCCCACGCCCACTGCTTGGCGATCGCGGTGATCTCGACGTCGGGATCGTCCCACTTCGTCTCGATCTCGGTCTGGTCGCGAGCCGTGAAGAAGAACATGCCCAGCACGAGGATGAGCGGCACGATCGTGTAGAAGATCTCGATCGGCATGTTGTAGCGCATCTGCACCGGGAGGCCGGTCTGGCCCTTGCGGCGGCGGTACGCGATCGCAGCCCAGGCCATGAGGCTCCAGGTGACGACACCGACCGCGAGGAGCACGATCCAGGAGTTCACCCAGAGGGACGACACGCGCTCCGTCTGGTTGGTTGCTGCCGGACCACCATCCACGAAGCCCGGAAGAAAGCCGTTCAGCTCGGTGGGAGTACATCCCGCCAGAGCCACAGCTGCCACAACTCCCACAGGGAGTGCGGCCCAACGAAGGCGGCGTTTCGAGGGCACGATGCACCTTTCAGATCGCGGACAAGGCATGTCCAAGTCTAGAGCAACCTCACACCTGATTCATGCCAACCATGCAGGTTGAGAAGCGGAACGGCCGCCGTCACGCGAGGTGACGACGGCCGTTCGCGGGAAGAACGTGTCAGTGGAAGCTGTCGCCGCAGGCGCAGCTGCCCGCCGCGTTCGGGTTGTCGATGGTGAAGCCCTGCTCCGAGATGGTGTCCTTGAAGTCGATCGAGGCACCGTCGAGGTAGGGAACGCTCATGTTGTCGACGATGACCTCGACACCGTCGAAGTCGACGGTCTCGTCGCCTTCGAGGTACCGCTCGTCGAAGTAGAGCTGGTAGATCAGGCCCGAGCAGCCGCCGGGCTGCACGGCGACGCGCAGACGGAGGTCATCGCGGCCCTCCTGCTCCAGGAGGTTCTTCACCTTCGTGGCGGCGGCGTCCGTCAGCTTGACGCCGTGTGCGCTTGTGGTCTCTGCGGACAGGGTGGTGTCGCTCATGTCGCTCCTCATGACGGGCCGGGTACGGGCTCTCCGACGATTCTACCGCCGGTGGGGACGGAAGGCTCAGATCTCCCGCGCGTTCATACGGGCGAGCAGCAGGGCCTCGGTCGCCACGGCGTGCCGGAACGTGTCCAGATGCAGCGACTCGTTGGGGCTGTGTGCGCGGGAGTGCGGATCCTCCACGCCGGTGACGAGGATCTGGGCCTCCGGGAACTCCCGCACGAGATCCGCGATGAACGGGATGGACCCGCCGACGCCCAGGTCCACCGGAGCGACGCCGTACCCGTCGCGCATCGCGTCGCGGGTGAGGGAGACCGCCCACCCGCTCGTGTCCACGAGGAAGGGGTTGCCGAGGTCCACATCGGAGAAGGTCAGCTCGGCACCGAAGGGCGCGTGTGCACGGAGGTGGCGCTCCAGAGCCTCGTAGGCATCCTGACCGGACTGCCCGGGGGCGACACGGGCGCTGATCACCACGGTCACCTCCGGGAGCAGGGTGTTCGAGGCTGAGGCGACGCTCGTCGCATCGATGCCGATGACCGTGACGGAGGGCTTGTTCCAGATACGGCTGAGGATCGTGCCGTCGCCGATGGGCGTCGTCCCCGGGAGGAGCCCGGCCTCGTCGCGCAGTGTCTCCTCGGTGTACTCGGGCGTCTCGGCATCCCGAGCGGTCATCCCCTCGACCGCGACGGAGCCGTCCTCGTTCCACAGCGTGGCGAGGAGTCGCACGGTCGCCATCATCGCGTCGGGAACCGCGCCACCGAACATCCCGGAATGGGACGCGTGGTCGAGCGTGCGCACCTTCAGGGTGAAGCGTGCGTTGCCGCGGAGGGACACGGTCAGGCCCGGCGTGACGGAATCCCAGTTGCCCGAGTCAGCGACGACGATCGCATCGGCGCGGAGGGCCTCCTTGTTGTCGGAGAGGAACTGTGCGAACGAACGCGAGCCGTACTCCTCCTCCCCCTCGACGAACATCGCGATCCCGAGGTCGAGGTCGTCTCCGAGCACCTCGGCGACCGCGCGGATCGCGCCGATGTGGGCCATGATGCCGGCCTTGTCGTCCGCGGCACCGCGTCCGTACAGGCGGCCGTCACGCACCGTCGGCTCGAACGGCGGCGTCTCCCACAGGGCGTCATCCCCCGGAGGCTGCACGTCGTGGTGGGCGTAGAGGAGGATCGTCGGCTTCCCGTTCCGCGCCGCGCGCGTCGCGAGGACGGCGGGCTGGCCCTGCTCGTCGGTACCGGGGATGTCGGCACGGAGTACCTTCACCTCGTCGAACACCCCGGTGCCGCGCGCGAGCGTGGCGACGGCGTCGGCGCTGCGCTCGAGCTGCGTCTGGTCGAAGGCGGGCCAGGCCATGCCGGGAATGCGCACGAGGCTCCCGAGGTCCGACAGCGCGGAGGGGATGCCGGTGGCGACCGCTTCGAGGACGGCGGCGTCGGACTCGCTGGGAAGTGCAGGTGAGGTCATGCGAGTAATCTTAAGGCGACCCACCCCAGCGAACCGAGGAACCTCGTGGCCACTACCCCCGCCTCCCCTTCGACGAACGACGACGCCCCCCAGACGCCTGCCGTCGGCAAGGGACGCGCGACGCCGACCCGCGCCGAGCAGGAGGCTGCGCGCCGGCGCCCCCTCGTGGCGAACACCAAGGAGGCGAAGGCCGCGGCTCGCGCCGAGCTCAACGAGCGCCGCGCGAAGGCGCAGGCCGGCATGGCCGCCGGCGAGGAGAAGTACCTCCCCGCGCGTGACAAGGGCCCGCAGCGCCGGTGGGTGCGCGACTACGTCGACGCCGGCTGGCACCCCGCCGAGTTCGTGATGGGCGTCATGGTGCTCGTCATCCTGGCCTCGCTGCTGCCGACGAACATGATGATCTCGTTCTACGCGTACCTGTTCATGATGGCCTACCTCGTGATCGCGATCGGCGGCATGATCCTCCTCGGCATGCGGGTCAAGCGCAAGGCGGCCGCGAAGTTCGGCAAGGACCGCGTCGAGAAGGGCCTCGGCTGGTATGCGGGCATGCGAGCCCTGCAGATGCGCTTCATGCGCCTGCCCAAGCCGCAGGTCAAGCGCGGGCAGTACCCCGACTGACCAGTCCTCGGTTGATCTCGCGGCCCCAGAACGGGCCGCGATAGAGGAACGCCGTGTAGCCCTGGACCAGGGTGGCCCCGGCATCCAGACGCTCCTGCACATCGGCGGCCGTCTCGACACCGCCCACCGCGATCACGCAGAAGTCCTCGGGGACCGCGGCACGGACGACCCGGAGCACCTCCAGCGATCGTTTCTTGAGCGGAGCACCGGAGAGACCGCCCGCACCGGCCGCCTCGACGACGGCCGCATCGGTGCGCAGTCCGTCACGGCTGATCGTCGTGTTGTGGGCGATGATGCCCGCGAGCCCTTCCTCGACGGCGAGCCGCGCGATCGCGGTGATCTCGTCATCCGGCAGATCGGGGGCGATCTTCACGAGCAGCGGAGTGGACCCGGCCGCGTCACGGACGGCGCGCAGCAGCGGCGCCAGGGTCTCCACCGCCTGCAGACCCCGCAGCCCGGGAGTGTTCGGCGATGAGACGTTGACCGCGAGATAGTCGGCCAGCGGAGCCAGGCGGGTGGCGGAGGCGACGTAGTCGGCGACGGCGTCCTCGACGTCCACCACGCGGCTCTTGCCGATGTTCACGCCGATCACCGTGTCGGGGGCGCCCCGGCGGAGGCGGGCGAGACGACGGGCTGCGGCATCCGCGCCCCGGTTGTTGAAGCCCATGCGGTTGATGACCGCCCGGTCCTCGACCAGCCGGAACAGGCGCGGCTTCGGGTTGCCCTCCTGCGGGACAGCCGTGATCGTGCCGACTTCAACGTGGCCGAAGCCGAGCGCCGCGAGTCCGCGAACCCCGACGGCGTTCTTGTCGAACCCGGCCGCGATGCCGAACGGCGACGGGAACGTCAGCCCCAGGGCCTCGACGCGAAGCGAAGGGTCAGGGCGGGTCATCGCGCGGGTGGCCCACGACAGCGGCGGCACACCGAGTACGCGGATCACCGCCATGCCGGCGTGGTGGGCGAACTCGGGGTCGAAGCGCGACAGGACGGCGCGGAAGAGCAGCGGATACATCCCTGCCAGATTACCGGTCCGCCGCCTCCGCCTTCGCGTGGTCGGCCCGGAGGTCGCTGATCGCGGATTCGAAGTCCTCGAGCGAGTCGAACGCCTGGTAGACGCTCGCGAAGCGGAGGAAGGCGACCTCGTCGAGCTCACGAAGCGGCCCCAGGATGGCGAGGCCGATCTCGTTCGTGTCGAGCTGGGAGACGCCGGTCTGTCGGACCGCCTCCTCCACCCGCTGCGCGAGGATCGCGAGGTCCGCCTCCGTCACGGGACGCCCCTGGCAGGCCTTGCGCACGCCGGAGATGACCTTCTCCCGGCTGAAGGGCTCCATGACGCCCGAGCGCTTGATGACGTTGAGGCTCGCCGTCTCCGTCGTGGAGAACCGTCCCCCGCATTCCGGACACTGACGGCGCCGACGGATCGAGAGTCCGTCGTCGCTGGTGCGGGAATCGATGACCCGGGAGTCGGGGTGACGGCAGAAGGGGCAGTGCATCTGACAGATCCTACGCGGTGAAGCGGGCCTCGATCGCCTCGCCGTGGGCCGGGAGCACCTCGGTTTCAGCGAGCGCGACCACGCCCTCCCGAACAGCGGCCAGGGCCGAGCGGTCGTAGGAAACGACCTGCTGTGGGCGGAGGAACGTGTAGGCGCCCAGGCCCGGTGCATAGCGGGCCTGACCGCCGGTGGGCAGCACGTGGTTGCTTCCGGCCATGTAGTCACCGAGGCTGACGGGGGTCTGGTCGCCGACGAACACGGCACCGGCGCTCGTGAAGGCGGCTGCCGCCTCCTCCGCATCCGCGAGGTGCAGCTCCAGGTGCTCCGGGGCGTAGGCGTTGCTGAACGCGGCCGCCGTCGCTCGATCGTCCACCAGCACGATCGCCGACTGCGGGCCGGACAGCGCAGCCCTGACGCGTTCGCTGTGCCGCGTACGCGCAGCCTGCTGCTCGACCTCTGCGCGGACCTGCTCCGCGATCTCCAGGGCATCCGTCACGAGGACGGCCGAGGCCTGCTCATCGTGCTCGGCCTGGCTGACGAGGTCGGCGGCGATGAGACGAGCGTCGGCGTCGGCGTCGGCGACGACGAGGATCTCGGTCGCGCCGGCCTCGGAGTCGGTGCCGACCACCCCTGCGACGGCCCGCTTCGCCGAAGCGACGTAGTTGTTTCCCGGTCCCGACACGACGTCGACGGGATCGAGCCCCAGGCTCGCGACGCCGTGGGCGAGCGCACCGATGGCTCCGGCTCCGCCCATCGCGTAGACCTCGGAGACACCGAGCAGCGCCGCGGCGGCCAGGATGGTCGGGTGGACGCGACCGTCCTGGTCCGCCTGCGGCGGCGAGGCGAGGGCGATCTGCTGCACCCCCGCGACCTGCGCGGGGACGACGTTCATGACGACGCTCGACGGGTAGACGGCCTTGCCCCCGGGGATGTAGACCCCGACACGGGCCACCGGCTGCCAGCGCTGCGTGATGGTCGCTCCCTCGCCGATCCTCGTCACCTGCGGTGCGGGGACCTGCGCGGCCGAGGCCAGGCGCACACGTCGGATGGCCTCTTCGAGGGAAGCGCGGACCGTCGGAGCCAGGTTCGACAGCGCATCCGCGAGGTGTGCTTCCGGCACCCGCACAGCGTGCCCGGTGACCCGGTCGAACCGCTCCGCCTGCTCCCGCAGCGCGTCCTCGCCGCGATCCCGCACGTCGTCGACGAGACGCGCGGCGGTGTCGAGCGCCTCGGCTCGTGCCTGGGTCGCGCGCGGAACGGCCGCGAGCATGTCAGCGGGCGAGAGCTCGCGCCCCCGCAGATCGATCGTGCGCATGTCAGCCCTTCGTGATGCCGGCGATGTCGTGGAGATAGCCGATGCGGCCGTCATCGTGGCGGACGACGAACGCCCCGCCCCGATCCTCGATGACGAGCGCCCAGGCGGTCGGACCGATGCGGAAGATCGGCTCTCCGCGTTCGTCGTGCACGTCGCGCTCCGTCGGGGCGAGGATCCAGAAGGGCTGCGCCTCGGGCGTGTTCTGACGCGGGGCGGCTGCCTGGTGATCGTCGATGACGGAATGCACCGCCGTCGCATCATCCGATGCCGGTTCCTGCGCGGCCGCGAGTTCCTCCTCGGAGAGCGCCTTGGCGCCCAACAGCGACTCGATGCTGCCGGTGTCGGAAACGATCTCCGGCTGCTCCCCGCGGGACCGCCGCGAGTAGACCGGGGTGTACTCGTCCTCGGCGGACACCGGCACGGTTCCGGTTCCCCCGCCCGAGGCATGCGCGGTGAGAGGGACGCGATCCGCGCCGTTCGCCGACACGTCGCGCGTGTCGGTGTCGGTGTCGCGGAGATCGGCGGCGGCGTCCGCGTCACCGGTGCTCTGCTCGGCATCGGCGTCTGAGATCACGGCTGTCTCGCCCTCGGCCTCCGCGGCGGGAGACTCGGCGGCGGCAGGGGCCTCAGCGGCGGATCCGCTCGACGTCGCCTCGGGACGCGGCCGTGCGATCACCGGGCGCACCGGATTGGCGTTGCGGTGCGCGAGAGTGACGAGCCGCCCCTGGAAGTCCTCCTTGAGGCCCGGGATGAGCGGGGCGAAGACGGTGAGCACGACGAGCGCGGTCGAGGTGATGACCTGCACGACGGCGTTCCAGGGCAGACCCCAGTTGCCGGTGGAGATGACGGCCGACAGGGCGAGCCACAGGTTGCCGGCCCACACGCACGCCGAGACCGAGAAGGCCACGGAGGCGAACTGATCGATGCCGAGCGACCCCACCCGGCGGATGCCGTCGGGTGAGAACCGCCGGAGGACGAGGAGGAACACGGCGACCGTCGGCACGCCGATCGGCAGGATCCACTGGATGCCGATGCCCCAGAGCGAGATCCCCCCGCTGAGCGGGAAGAAGGACACGAGGAAGGAGACCAGCCAGACTCCGACGATCAGGAGCTCGCGCAGCGTGAATCCGAGGATGCCGTACTCCGGCGTGACCTCGTCGTCGTAGAGGACGCCGTCCTCATCGCTGAACACCGCTTCGGCGTCCGGCTCGGGAAGATCCGTGCTCATAGTCGTCCTTTCCTCATCGGCGCACCACGTCTTTCCGGTGCTCTCGACGGCTCCCGATCCTACCCGCTCACCCCAGACAGGTTGGTCCGAGCAGTGACTTGAGGTCACCGAAGAGGTCGGCGGAGACCTTCACCGGCATAGGCACCTCGAACACCTTCGCCGTGCCAGCGCGATGCACGCGCAGCAGCACCTCGGTGTCCCCGCTGTGCCGCCGGAGCACCTCGGCCAGTTCCGTCATGACCCGTTCCGTCGCGCGCTGCTCGGCGAGGACGAGAGACAGGGGCCCTGCTGCATCGAAGGAGCCGACGTCGGGGGCGAAGGCAGACTGGGCATGCAGGTTCAGGCCGTCATCACGGCGGGAGACGCGCCCGCGCACGGCGAGGATCGCATCCTGCTGCAGAGTGTGCTGGAACTCGAGGTACGTCTTGCCCATGAACATCACGGTGACCTCGCCGTTGAAGTCCTCCACGGTGATCATTCCGTACGGGTTTCCGCTCGCCTTCGCCACACGATGCTGGACACTCGTGACGAGGCCGGCCACGGTGACCTGATCGCCGTCCTGCAGGTCCTCGGAGTTGTTGAGGTCGTGGATGGAGATCGAGGCATGCTTCGCGAGCGGGACCTCCAGACCAGCCAACGGGTGGTCAGAGACATAGAGGCCGAGCATCTCCCGCTCGAAGGCGAGCTTGTCCTTCTTGATCCACTCGGGACGAGGGGGCACTTTCGCGGGTGCCGCCTCCTCCATGCCGTCGTAGAGACTGTCGAAGTCGAAGCCGATGGCGCCCTGAGCCTCGTTGCGCTTCCGGTCCACCGCCGCCTCCACGGCGTCTTCATGGATCTCGAGGAGGGCCCGACGGGTGTCACCCATCGAGTCGAAGGCCCCGGCTTTGATCAGCGACTCGACCGTGCGTTTGTTGGCGACGTGCAGCGGCACCTTGTCGAGGAAGTGATGGAACGAGGTGAACCGCTCGTCCTTGCGCGACTGCACGATGCCGTCGACGACGTTCGTGCCGACGTTGCGGACGGCGCCGAGGCCGAAGCGGATGTCATCGCCGACAGCCGCGAAGAAGTTGATCGACTCGGAGACGTCCGGCGGCAGCACCTTGATGCCCATTCGGCGGCACTCGTTGAGGTAGAGCGCCATCTTGTCTTTCGAGTCGCCGACGCTCGTGAGGAGTGCGGCCATGTACTCGGCCGGGTAGTGCGCCTTGAGGTAGGCGGTCCAATAGGAAACGAGACCGTACGCGGCGGAGTGCGCTTTGTTGAAGGCGTAGTCCGAGAACGGCAGGAGGATGTCCCACAGCGCCTTGACCGCTCCTTCCCCGAAGCCGCGCTCGGTCATTCCCGCCGCGAACCCCGCATACTGCTTGTCCAGCTCGGACTTCTTCTTCTTTCCCATCGCGCGGCGCAGGATGTCGGCCTGACCGAGGCTGAACCCGGCCACCTTCTGCGCGATGGCCATGACCTGCTCCTGGTAGATGATGAGTCCATAGGACTCCTCCAGGATCTCGGCGAGCGGTTCCGCGAGTTCGGGATGGATCGGGGTGATCTCCTGCTGCCCGTTCTTGCGCAGCGCGTAGTTGGTGTGGGAGTTCGCACCCATCGGCCCCGGACGGTACAGCGCGATGAGGGCCGAGATGTCGCCGAAGTTGTCCGGCTTCATGAGCCGCATGAGTGAACGCAGCGGCGGACTGTCGAGCTGGAAGACGCCGAGCGTGTCGCCGCGGGCCAGCAGCTCGTAGACGGCGGGGTCATCGAGACCGAGGTGCTCGAGATCGAGCTCCTCACCGCGGTTCATCCGGATGTTGTCGAGCGCGTCCGAGATGATCGTGAGGTTCCGGAGGCCGAGGAAGTCCATCTTGATGAGGCCGAGGGACTCGCACGACGGATAGTCGAACTGCGTGACGATCTGGCCGTCCTGCTCGCGGCGCATGATCGGGATGATGTCGAGCAGGGGCTCCGACGACATGATGACGCCGGCGGCATGCACGCCCCACTGTCGCTTCAGCCCCTCGAGGCCGAGGGCCCGATCGAAGACCGTCTTCGCTTCGGGGTCGGTCTCGATGAGGGCGCGGAACTCGCTCGCCTCCTTGTAGCGCGGGTGCGCAGAGTCGAACATGCCGTCGAGGGGCATGTCCTTCCCCATGACGGCCGGGGGCATGGCCTTGGTGAGTCGCTCGCCCATGCTGAACGGGAAGCCGAGGACGCGACCGGCGTCCTTGAGCGCCTGCTTCGACTTGATCGTGCCGTACGTGACGATCTGCGCGACGCGCTCGGACCCGTACTTCCGGGTCACGTACTCGATGACCTCGCCGCGACGACGGTCGTCGAAGTCGACGTCGAAGTCGGGCATCGAGACGCGGTCCGGGTTGAGGAACCGCTCGAAGATCAGACCGTGCTCGAGAGGGTCGAGGTCGGTGATCTTCATCGCATAGGCGACCATCGAACCCGCACCGGAGCCACGTCCCGGACCGACCCGGATGCCGTTGTCCTTGGCCCAGTTGATGAAGTCGGCGACGACGAGGAAGTACCCGGGGAAGCCCATCTGGAGGATGATGCCGGTCTCGTACTCGGCCTGCTTGCGCACCTTGTCCGGGATGCCGTTCGGGTACCGGTAGTGGAGGCCCTTCTCGACCTCCTTGATGAGCCAGCTGTCCTCGGTCTCGCCGTCGGGGACCGGGAACCGCGGCATGTAGTTCGCCGAGGTGTTGAACTCCACCTCGCAGCGCTCGGCGATCAGGAGCGTGTTGTCACAGGCCTCCGGGTGGTCCCGGAAGAGCTGCCGCATCTCGGCCGCGGTCTTGATGTAGTACCCGTCGCCGTCGAACTTGAAGCGGTTCGGGTCGTCGAGCGTGGAGCCGGACTGCACGCACAGCAGGGCTGCGTGCGCGTCGGCCTCGTGCTGGTGGGTGTAGTGCGAGTCGTTGGTGGCCACGAGCGGGATGCCGAGGTCTTTCGCGAGCCGCAGCAGATCCGTCATGACCCGGCGCTCGATCGACAGGCCGTGGTCCATGATCTCGGCGAAGTAGTTCTCCTTGCCGAAGATGTCCTGGAACTCCGCCGCGGCCGCGCGGGCGGCGTCGTACTGCCCGAGCCGCAGCCGCGTCTGCACCTCTCCCGACGGGCACCCCGTCGTGGCGATGAGCCCCTTGCCGTATGTCTGGAGCAGCTCGCGGTCCATACGCGGCTTGAAGTAGTAACCCTCCATGCTCGACAGCGAGCTCAGCCGGAAGAGGTTGTGCATGCCCTCCGTGCTCTGGCTCCACATGGTCATGTGGGTGTACGCGCCCGAACCCGACACGTCGTCGCTGCGCTGGTCCGCCGAGCCCCACTGCACGCGGGTCTTGTCGCTGCGGTGCGTGCCCGGAGTGACGTAGGCCTCGAGACCCACGATGGGCTTGATGCCGGCGTTGCGGGCCGCGTTGTAGAACTCGAACGCCGCGAAGGTGTTCCCGTGGTCCGTCACCGCGATCGCCGGCATGCCGTAATCGGCGGCCGCCTGCGTCATCGCGTTGATCTTCGCAGCCCCGTCGAGCATCGAGTACTCGCTGTGCACGTGCAGGTGGACGAAGGAGTCGGATGCCATGCTTCGAGTCTACGTTCGGCC
>Ga0233424_10001583_pt1 | contig 19130 bp, 18 predicted proteins | sample Watercolumn_Towu_FD_181011 | JGI IMG/M metagenome (GOLD analysis project Ga0233424, IMG submission 181011) | Freshwater microbial communities from Lake Towuti, South Sulawesi, Indonesia - Watercolumn_Towuti2014_125_MG | ecosystem: Environmental > Aquatic > Freshwater > Lake | place: Indonesia...
CGCCCGCGCCGGCCGCGCGCTGCGCATCGATCTCTATGCCGACACCGGCTGCACGACGCCGCTGGCCGGCCAGGACGGCGCCTCGGTCACGGTCGACGTGGCTGGCCTGCTGCCCATCGCCACGAGCAGCCACACCGGCCAGCCCTGGCCGGCGCTCACTGCGGCCTCGCTCACAACCCTGACCTCGCTCAAGGGCGCGGCCGGCGCCAAGATCACCTACGGCCCGGCCTGGACCGCCGCCCGCGGTGGCCTGGCGCTGAACCGTGCCTTGCTCTGCCTGGACGCGGCCTGCAGCAACAAGCTGGCCGAGCTGGAGCTCACGCCCGCGGCCACCGGCGCGGCCTTCAGCGCCACGCTGGGCAGCACGGCGCTGGCCGACAACGTCTACAAGCTGCTGCGCCTGAGCGGCCGCACCCAGGACGGCCTGGTGCTGCAACTCGACAGCCAGGCCTGCTCCGCGCAGACCTCCGGCCTGCCCTGCTAGCCCGTGCGCGGGCTCAGGAGCGGCCGACGCGGTAGAGCCGGCCGCTGTCGGTGATGAACACCAGCGCGCCGTCGCGCGCCTGCCTGACGTCCCGGATGCGCTGACCCAGCTCGGTGAAGAGCGCCTCCTTGGCCAGCACCGTGTCGCCGGACAGCGTGAGCCGCCACAGCGCCTGCCCGGCCAGCGAGCCGACAAAGAGCTGGCCCTGCCACTCCGGGAACAGGCTGCCGGTGTAGAAGACCATGCCCGAGGGGGCGACCGACGTGGGCGTCCAGGTGGTGAGCGGCTCCACGAAACGCGGCGCATGCGTGCCGCCGCCGATGCGGCAGGCCTCGCCGACCGGGTCACCGTAGTTGCAGCCATAGCTCACCAGCGGCCAGCCGTGGTTGCCGCCGGCCCGGGCGATGTTGATCTCGTCGCCGCCCTGTGGCCCGTGCTCGCCCACCCAGAGCTCGCCGGTGGCCGGGTGCAGGGCCGCGCCCTGCGGGTTGCGGTGGCCCAGGCTCCACAGGCCCGGCCGGGCGCCGGCGCCCAGCACCGGGTTGCCGGCCGGCAGGCTGCCGTCGCGCTGCACGCGCACGACCTTGCCCAGGGTCTGCGTCAGGTCCTGCGCGGGGCTGCCGAGCTGGCGCTCGCCGAGGGTGATGAAGAGGGTCTTGTCGCGCGCGAACACCAGCCGCGAGCCGTAGTGGCCGCCACCGTTCACCTTGGGCGCCTGCCGGAAGATGACCGTCAGGCCCTGCAGCGCATTGCCCACCAACTGGGCCCGCGCCACCGCCGTGCCGGCACGGCCGGCCTCGGCGCCGCTGCCGGGTTCCGAGTAGCTGAGGTAGACATAGGGGCTGGTGTCGAAGTCGGGGTCGAGTGCCACATCCAGCAGCCCGCCCTGGCCGGCGCTGTCGACCGCCGGCGCGCCGGTGACCGGCTGGCTGGACGACAAGTCCGCCGCCACGCGCACGAGGCTGCCGCTGCGCTGGGTCACGAGCCAGCTGCCGTCGGGCAACTGCGCGAGCGCCCAGGGGCTGGCGAGCTGCACCGGCTGGGCGCGGGCTGTCGCCGGGCCTGCAGGCGCTGGCGCTGGTGCTGGCGCCGGTGCGGGTGAAGGCGCCGGAGCCGGAGACGAGGCGGAGCCACCGCCTCCGCAGGCCGTCAGGCCGATGGCCGTGGCCAGCGCGAGCGGGGCGATCAGGGCGGGGCGTGGGCTCATGCCGTGATGATGTCCTGCGCGGCGGCCCGGGGTCGTAAGCAGACGTTGCGTCGCCACGCCCCCCGCGCCTCAACGATGGGTCAGCGGCGCGGCAGCGGGTAGCTGGCCAGGCTCGCAAAGCCCTTGCGGGACACGGCCTGCACGCCGAACACGACGTTGTCCTTCGAGACCGGCAGCGTCACCCGCGTGACCGGGCCCACGTCCTTGAACTGCTGCCAGCCCGCCGAGTCGGTGTCCCGCCAGACGATGCGGTAGCCAGTCACCTCGGGGTCGTCGCTGGCCTGCCATTCGAGCGTGGAGTTGTTGGTCAGCTCGCGGGCATCCAGCCGCACGCCCTTGACCGGTGCCGGCGCCCACGCGAGCGTGGCCAGGCCCGCGAGGTTGGCGCGGGTCACATCGCCCACGTAGGCGAAGTCGACGAACTCGGGCAGGTCGCCGTAGACGACGCCGTTCTCCGTGCGGGGGTTCTGGTGCTGGTGGGCGAAGTTCTCGAAGGGCTCGGTGATGCGCACGGCCGCGTAGCCGCGCTCCAGGAAGGGGATGTGGTCGCCGCCGCGCAGGTAGCGGTCGCGGCGCTGGATGAGCTGCACGGTGAAGCCCGGCATCGCCGCCTCTGCGGCGGACTTGATGTGCCGGCCGAGCTGGTGGGTGGGCAGGTCCTCGCTGCCGCCGGCCTGCAGCAGGGGCAGCAGCTCCGCCTGCATCGCCGCCAGCGCGCGGGCATCGGCCTCGGTGGCCGGACGGTTGGCATTCGCAGCCATCAGCAGGCGCACGAGCGGGTCCAGCCCATCGGCGAAGAGGCGCAGGCGCTTGGGGTCGTGCTGGCCGGCGTCGCCACGCGAGCTGCCGATGATGTCGTTGGTGATCATGGCCTCGACGTTGGTGCCGGCGGCGCGCGCCTCGCGGGCCCACTGCGCGGCACCGAGCAGGCCCTGCTCCTCGCCGGGCACGGCCATGAACACGAGCGTGGCGTCGAACTGGCGGCGCGCCATCACGCAGGCCAGCTCCATCACGGCGGCGGTGCCCGAGGCATCGTCGTTGGCGCCGGGGGCTTCGCCGAGCGAGTCCATGACGTCGCTGTTGCGGGAGTCGTAGTGGCCGCTGACGACGAGCACGCGGCTCTTGCTCGCGCCGCGCCCGGGCAGCGTGGCGACCACATTGACCAGCTCGGTCGGCTGGCTCACGCGGTTGCCGGCCGGCTCGATGAAGCTCTGCTCCTCGACCTGCAGGCGCCCACCTGCGGCCTTGCTGCAGGCGGTCAGCTCGGCCGTGATCCAGCGCCGCGCGGCGCCGATGCCGCGGGTGTCGGAGGCGATGTCGGACAGCGTGTGCCGCGTGCCGAAGCCCACCAGCTTGCGGATGCGGGCTTCGATGCGCGCCGGGTTGACCTCGGCCAGCATGGCGCGGAGTTCGTCGGCGGGCAGCGCTGGCTGCGCGATGGCGGGCGCCCCGGCGGCCAGAAGGGCCAGGGTGAGCGACAGGGTGGCGAGTCGATGCATGCAAATGATTCTGCCCTTGCCCACCGGGCCGGGTTCTTCTACGCTGGGCTTACCCCCACGAGGAGAGTCCGATGAGCGCAAGCCTGGATTCACGAGTGAGCGCCATCCGCACGGTCGCCCTGGTCGGCCCCGCAGCCGCCGGCAAGACCCTGCTGCTGGACGCACTGCTGGCCCATGCCGGCGCCATCCCGCAGGCCGGCAGCATCGAGCGGGGCAGCACGGTCAGCGACCACGACCCGCTGGAAAAACGCCTGGGGCACTCGCTGCAGTCGAGCCTCGCGCACTTCACGCATGGCGGCATCCGCGTGCACGCCATCGACACGCCGGGCGCGCCGGACTTCGTCGGCCAGGCGCTGCCGGCGCTGGAAGCGGCGGACACGGCCCTCGTCGTCATCAACGCGCAGAACGGCATCGAGCTGATGGCGCAGCGGCTGCTGCAAACGGCGGGCGAGCGGGGCCTGGCGCGGCTCATCGTCGTCAACAAGATCGACGCGGCCGGCGTGGACCTGCCCGGGCTGCTGGCGCAACTGCGCGAGGTGTTCGGCAAGGAATGCCTGCCGCTGAATCTGCCCGCCGACGGGGCCCGCCGCGTGGCGGACTGCTTTTTCGCGGCCTCCGGAGAGGCCGATTTTTCGTCGGTGGCCGACGCCCACCGGGCGCTGGTGGAGCAGGTCGTGGAGGTGGACGCCGCCTTCGTGGACCGCTACCTCACCGACGGCGACGTCGACCCGCGCGAGCTGCATGCGCCGCTGGAGCAGGCGCTGCGCGAGGGGCACCTGATGCCGGTGTGCTTCTGCTCCGCCAAGACGGGCGCGGGCATTGCCGAGCTGCTGACGGCCATCGAGGCGCTGATGCCCAACCCGGCCGAGGGCAACCCGCCGCCGTTCCTGGAGGGCAAGGGCACGGAGCCCGCGCCCTACCCGGTGCGCCCCGACCCGGCCGCCCATGCGCTGGCCCATGTCTTCAAGATCGTGGCCGACCCCTACCTCGGCAAGATGGGCCTGATGCGCGTGCACCAGGGCCGCATCGCCAAGGGCAGCCTGCTGTACGTGGGCCATGCGCGCAAGCCCGTCCGCGTGGGCCATTTGTTCATGCTGCAGGGCAGCAAGCATGTGGACGTGGAGGAGGCCCTGCCCGGCGACCTGTGCGCCGTGGCCAAGGTGGACGACCTCGCCTTCGACGCCGTGCTGCACGACGCGCAGGAGGACGAGCACATCTACCTGCGCCCGCTGGACTTCCCCACACCCGTGCACGGCCTGGCCATCTCCCCGGCACGGCGCGGCGACGAGCAGAAGCTCTGGGAGGTGCTGGCGCGGCTGGTGGACGCAGACCCCTGCCTGCGCATCGAGCAGGCGGCTGAGACCCATCAGACCCTCGTCTACGGCCTGGGCGAGTTGCACCTGCGGCTGCTGCTGGAGCGCCTGCGCGAGCTCTACAAGGGCGAGGTGCAGACCGAGCCGCCGCGCATCGCCTACCGCGAGACCATCTCGGCGCCTGCCGAAGGCCACCACCGGCACAAGAAGCAGAGCGGCGGCGCGGGGCAGTTCGGCGAGGTCTACCTGCGCGTGGAGCCGCTGGCGCGCGGCGCCGGCTTCGAGTTCGTCGACGCGGTCAAGGGCGGCACCATCCCGGGCGCGTTCATGCCCGCGGTCGAGAAGGGTGTGCGCGCCGCGCTGGCCAGCGGCGTCATCGCCGGCTACCCGGTCGTCGACCTGCGCGTCGTCGTGTACGACGGCAAGCACCATTCGGTGGACAGCAAGGAGATCGCCTTCGTCACTGCCGGGCGGCGGGCGCTCATCGAGGCGGTGAAGGCCGCGCGCCCGCTGGTGCTGGAGCCCATCGTGCAGGTGGAGATCACGGCGCCCGAGCACAGCATCGGCGACATCACCGGCGACCTGGCCGCGCGGCGCGGGCAGGTGAACGGCACGCGCGCGGCGGTGCCGGGCAGCCTCGTGGTGCAGGGGCTGGCGCCGCTGGCGGAGCTGGCGAGCTACCAGTCGCGGCTGAACGCGATGACGGCGGGCCAGGGGCGCTACACGCTGGTGCTGTCGCATCACGAGGCCGTGCCGCCTCACACACAGACGGCGCTGGTGGGCGCGTACAAGGGCACGGACGAAGCCGACTGATCGCCCCTGCGGCGCCGGGGGCTGATGAACGGTCATTTATCATCCCGCCCCATGCCCAGCGCCCCCCGCGACGTCGCGCAGATCCGATTGGACAACGCGATGCGCCTGTTCGAAGAGTTCGTCAGCGCCACCGTCAAACATGCCGATGCCGCCACCCTGCGTGGCCTGGAGCGGCGTTTCGCCGAGAAGTTGCAGATCCAGCCCAGCTACTGGAGCCAGATCAAGGGCCGCTCGCGCCAGATCGGCGAGCGGCTGGCGCGCCAGTTCGAGCAGCTCTGCCACAAGACACCCGGCTGGATGGACATCGAGCACGGTGCCGCCCCGGCGCCCGCGCCGCTGACCTCCATGGCCGCCGCCATGGGCCATGTGCCTCCGCCCGCGCCGGAGCCGTCGCCCAGCCTGCCGCAGGACGATGACGAGCGCTTCATCATCGGCCTCGTGCTGACCTACTACCGGCGCCACCCCCAGCGCGCCCGCACGCGGCTGCTGGACCTGCTCGGCGAGGTGCTCACCCCCGAGCCCGCCGCCGCCGCACCGCGCCCGGCGCCCAAGGCCGCCACCCCCAGCCCGCAGGCCGAGCTCGACGAGTGGCGCAGGCTGCAGGCCGGGATCGCACCGCTCAAGCCCAAGAAGCGATAAAGCTTCCTCGCATCCGTCATTGGACGGCGCAAACCACGCACGTTAGGGGTGTGGGATAAAAACCGCTTGCGCAAGATCAACGTTTGTTTATCATTTGCGCAAGCTGTGACGCCGCAGTCCCCAAGGTCACAGCGAGGTTGCACCCCCAAGCCCTCAACCGCCCGGCCCGCTGGTCTCGAGCACCACGCCCCGGGCACCCCCTGATCCCCGTCCCGCCAAAGCCGACCCCGCCCGGGTCGAGCCGCCGCATGTCCGCCGCCACCGCGGCCCTCACCGGAGCCTTCCATGCCCCAGTTCACCTCGCCCCGCCCGCTGCAACTGACCCTGCGCAAGCCGCGCAATCCGCTCGTGGCGCCCGCCCTGAAACGCCAGGCCGGCCGCCACCAGAGCGCCCAAAGCGCCCACGCCCTGCGCCAGCAGTCGCGCCTGGACATGCGACGCCTCGTGCGCGAGCGCTTCCCCGACGACAGCCCCTGAACACGCCGCGCTGCCGCGACCCTCGATCCATGTGATGAGGGCCGCCGGGCCAGCGCCCAAGGAGACCCTCATGAGATTGATCGAACTGCGCGGCCCCGATGCCGCCGACACCCACGCCGCCTGGGCCCGTCGCTGGACACGCATCCGGCGCGCCGCCCGCGCGATCCGGCTGGTGTTCTCACCCGCCTACCGCGCCCGCCGGGCACGCAGCCAACTGGAGTTCTACGCCGAAGCCGGCGCGCCCGAAGGGGCGCTGTATGTCGACGGCCGCCTGACGGCCAAGCTCGACGGCGTGCACAGGCTGTGAACTGAGCCGCAAAACGGGGCCGCCTCCGACAACCCGGCGGCCCCGCCCGGGCCTAGCATCGGCCCATGCCCGCCCCGCTGCGCCTCACCGCCCCGCTCACCCGCCTCGACGCCTGGGTGGAGGCCTTCGCGCGGGCGGAGATCCCGGTGCTGGCCGACACGGCCGAAGCGCTGGAACACATGCGCGCGACCGAGGACGACGTCGACGCCCACATCCTCGGCGAAGCGTTCTCCAGCGACCCGCTGATGACGCTGAAGGTGCTGGTGCACGCCAGCGAGCAGCGCCGCAGCCGCAATGCCGGCATGCGCGCGGATGCCGAGACCGTCACCGCCGCGCTGGTGCTGACCGGCATTTCGCCCTTCTTCCGCGCCTTCGGGCCGCAGCCCACGCTCGAGGAGGTGCTCGCCGACCACGAGGAGGCCTTGCTCGGCCTGTCCCGCGTCATGCAGCGGGCCGAGCGCGCCTCACGCTATGCCCTGGGCTTTGCCGCCCACCGCGCCGACCCCGACGCCGCCGTCATCCACAGCGCCGCGCTGCTGCACGACTTCGCCGAGATGCTGCTGTGGGTGCATGCGCCCGACCTGGCCCTGCAGATCGCGCAGCTGCAAGACGCCGACCGCCAGCTGCGCAGCACCGCCGCGCAGCGCCAGGTGCTGGGCATCACGCTGTCGGAGCTGGAGCAGGCGCTGATGAAGCGCTGGCACCTGCCCGAGCTGCTCACCCGCATCACCGCCGACACCGAAGGCCACGACCCCCAGGTGCGCTGCGTGCAACTGGCCGTGCGCCTGGCGCGCCACACCGCACGCGGCTGGGACGACGCCGCCGTGCCCGACGACCTGCACGACATCGCCGAGCTGCTCAACCTCGGTGCCGAGCCGACGCTCAAGCTGCTGCACGAGTTCGACTGAAGCGGCGCCGACCTCAGACGGGGACTGCCGTGGTGTTCTTCAAGCGCTCCAGCACGAAGCTCGTCTTGCAGTCCTGCACGCTCGGGTGCATGAGCAGGGTGTCGCTGATGAAGCGGGCGTAGTGCTGCATGTCCTGCACCAGCACGCGCAGCAGATAGTCCATCTCGCCGGTGAGCGCCGCGCATTCGACGACCTCGGGCCAGGTCTGCACCGCCGCGCGGAACAGGTCGCGCGGGTTGCGCAGCGGGTTGTCGGTCTGCTTCTCCAGACGCACATTGATGTAGGCCGTGAGCCCCAGGCCGATGCGCTCGGGCGGCACGAGCGCCACATAGGCCGCGATGACGCCGGCCTCCTCCAGGCGGCGCACGCGGCGCAGCACGGCCGAGGAGGACAGCCCGGCCTCGGCGGCCAGGGCGTCGTAGGTGACCCGGCCGTCCTGCTGCAGCGCACGCAGGATGCGGCGGTCGATGGCGTCGAGCTCGATGGCGGCTTCCATGCCCGCCATTTTGCAGTTTTCCTGCGCCACATGGCCGCAAGGCGCCGCAGATTGCATGAAACCTGCGCGAACCGCGCCGCAGAATTTCGGGTTTCATCGCCTCGCAGCTGGAGACTTTCATGGCCAAGTTCACCCCCTGGGACAACCCGATGGGCACCGACGGGTTCGAGTTCATCGAGTTCGCCGCGCCCGATCCGGCCGCGCTGGGCGAGCTGTTCCGCACGATGGGCTTCACGGCCGTGGCCCGCCACCGCCACAAGAACGTGACGCTCTACCGCCAGGGCGGCGTCAACTTCATCATCAACGCCGAAACCGACTCCTTCGCACAGCGCTTCGCGCGCCTGCACGGGCCGTCGATCTGCGCGATCGCCTTCCGTGTGGAGAACGCCGCCCACGCCTACCAGCGCGCGCTGGAACTCGGCGCCTGGGGCTTCGACAACAAGGCCGGCCCGATGGAGCTGAACATCCCGGCGATCAAGGGCATCGGCGACTCGCTGATCTATTTCGTCGACCGCTGGCAGGGCAAGGGCGGCGCCAAGCCGGGCGCCATCGGCAACATCAGCATCTACGACGTCGACTTCGTGCCGCTGCTGGACGCGGCCGGCCAGCCGGTCGACCCCAACCCGGTGGGCCACGGCCTGACCGAGATCGACCACCTCACGCACAACGTCTTCCGGGGCCGCATGAAGGAGTGGTCGGAGTTCTACGAGCGCTTCTTCAACTTCCGCGAGGTGCGCTACTTCGACATCGAGGGCAAGCTCACCGGCCTGAAGAGCAAGGCCATGACCAGCCCCTGCGGCAAGATCCGCATCCCGATCAACGAGAGCAGCGACGACAAGAGCCAGATCGCCGAGTACCTGGACCTGTACCACGGCGAAGGCATCCAGCACGTGGCCCTGGGCACGACCGACATCTACAAGTCGGTCGAAGGCATGAAGGGCACCGGCGTGGCCTTCCAGGACACCATCGACACCTACTTCGACCTGATCGACAAGCGCCTGCCCAACCACGGCGAGAAGGTGGACGAGCTGCGCCGCCTGCGCATCCTGATCGACGGCGCCACGCACCTGGGCGCCGACAACGAACTGCTGCTGCAGATCTTCACGAAGGAAGTGATCGGCCCGATCTTCTTCGAGCTCATCCAGCGCAAGGGCAACGAGGGCTTCGGCGAGGGCAACTTCAAGGCCCTGTTCGAGAGCATCGAGCTCGACCAGATCCGCCGTGGCGTGCTGAAGGACGAGGCAGCGCCCGCCGTCTGACCCGGCCAGCGCCCGGAGGGAGGCGCCGCCGACGCGCGCACCGTGGCAGGCTTCACGGCAGCGCGCGAGCGGCTTGACACAGCCGGCTCGAAACTTGGTGAAATCTAGGGTTTTTACCAATTCGAGTTGCCATGTCTGCCGTTTCCTCCCCCGGCCCGCTCGAGCGCAGCGCGCGCTCCCTGCTGGGCGACCGCGTCCTGCTGGTCGCCATCCTGATCGCCAGCCTGGCGACCGTCGCCCTGGGGGCGACACGGGAGCAGCTGGGCTTCTCCGCCGCCCTGACCCTGGGCCTGGCGGCGGTGGCGGGCCTCAGCCGCGCGCTGACCGACGGCAAGGCGCTGCGCTACGTCTACACCTTCGTGCTCGTGGGCCTGGTGGCCCTGCAGATCCAGCTGGCCGGCGGCCAGCTGGAGTTCCACTTCGGCGTGTTCGTCGTGCTGGCCTTCCTGCTGGTCTACCTGGACTGGACGGTCATCGTCTTCGGCGCCGCCCTGTTCGCCGTGCACCACATCGCCTTCGACCGCATGCAGGCGGCCGGCCTGGGCTTTTTCTGCACGCCGCAGGCCGATTTCGGCCGCATCGTGCTGCACGCGGTGTATGTGGTGATCCAGTCCAGCGTCGAGATCGTGCTGGCGGTGAACATGCGCCGTTCGGCGCTGGCGGGTGAGGAACTCATCGCGCTGGTGCGGCGTGTGGATGCCGACGGCCGCATCCGCCTGGACCTGGCCGGCGCCACCGCCCAGAGCGAAGGCGGGCAGGCCCTGCTGGCCATGCTGGGCCGCATGGAAGCGGCGGTGAGCACCGTGCGCACCGGCGCCTCGGGCGTGGAAGTGGCCAGCAGTGAGATCGCCGAAGGCAACCAGGACCTGAGCCAGCGCACCGAGCAGACGGCCGCCAACCTGCAACGCACCTACAGCAGCATGGTGACGCTGACGGCCACCGTGCAGCAGTCTGCTGCCCATGCGCGGGAGGCGGACCAGCTCGCGCGCGCCGCCAGCACGGTCGCCCAACAGGGCGGCGAGGTGGTGGGCCAGGTGGTGAGCACGATGGACGGCATCAACGAGAGCTCGCGCCGCATCGCCGACATCATCGGCGTCATCGACGGCATCGCCTTCCAGACCAACATCCTCGCGCTGAACGCCGCGGTGGAAGCCGCGCGTGCCGGTGAGCAGGGTCGGGGCTTCGCGGTCGTGGCCAGCGAGGTGCGCAACCTGGCGCAGCGCTCGGCGGGCGCCGCCAAGGAGATCAAGACCCTGATCGGCACGAGCGTGGAGCGCGTCGAGCAGGGCAGCGCCCTGGTGGCCCAGGCCGGCACGACGATGAACGAGCTGGTGGGCAGCATCCGCCGGGTGACGGACATCATGGCCGAGATCACCGTCGCCAGCGATCAGCAGGCCAGCGGCGTGGCCGAGGTCGGCGAGGCGGTGCGCGCCATGGACCAGGCCACGCAGCAGAACGCCGCGCTGGTGGAGGAGGTCGCCGCAGCGGCGTCGAGCCTGCGCCAGCAGGCCCAGGAACTGGTGCAGGGCATGGCGGTGTTCCAGTCCGCCAGCCAGCGCTGAAGCTGGCGCGGCGGCTAGGGCTGCAAGGCGGCCTGGAGCTGCTGCCAGGCGGCGGCCGAGTGCACCAGGCCCATGTGCCCGACGGCGTCCGCCCGGTGCGCCCGGGCGCCGGGCAGCACCGCCGTGGGCGCCGGGTTCACGACCTGGTCGCAGGGCGTCCAGAAGCAGTCGACATCGGGCAGCCCCGGCAGCTCGGCCAGCCAGGCGCTGCCCAGGCGCATCTGCGCCGCATTCACCCCCACGCCCAGCGCCGCCATGCGCGTGCCCTGGTGGGGCGAACCCAGCGTGATGGCGCGCGGCGCCGTCGCATGGCCGGCGCCGAACTTGCGCCACCAGGCCCGCAGCGCGAGGCCGCCCATGCTGTGGGCGCAGACGACCGGCATGCGGCCGGTCAGCGCCTGCAGCCGCTGCACGCCCGCCTCGATCTCGTCGGCATAGGCGTCGATGCTGCCGAAGGCCGGCTCCATCGACGGCGCGATGAAGGCCACGCCCTGCGCCCGCAGCCGGGCCATCCAGCCGTTCCAGCGGCCGCGGTTGCACGAGAAGCCGTGCACCAGCAGCACGCCCTGGGTCGCCCCGGCGGGCAGGTGGTCGGGGATGGCCCACTCCCGCCAGGGCTGGCGCCATGAGAACGCCAGCTCGCTGGCCACGGCCTCACCGGCCCAGGCGCGCAGCAGCTGGCCCCAGGCGGGCGCGGGCTGGTTGACCCAGCGCAGCTGCACGAAGCCCAGCGCCAGCACCAGGCTCTGCAGGGCCAGCGTCGCCAGGCCCCAGCCCCAGCCCGCCACCCAGCCCACCCCGAGGGCGACCGCCAGCCGCAAGAGCACCCAGATCCGTTGAAGCCTGCCATTCATCGGGCCAGTCTAAGCGCGCGAAAATGCGCGTCAGCCCATGGACCCGCTGAGTGCCGAATCCCTGCTGAAAGAGCTGAGCGCCGTCGACGCCGAACGCGCCCGGCGTGCCGCCGACCCGGCGCTCGAGGCCCGCGTCCAGGCCCTCAAGGCCTACCAGCAGCAGCGCTTCGCCCGCACCTACGCCGACCTGCTGGCGCACCCGCGCTACGAGGCGGCCACGCGCTTCTTCCTGCACGAGCTCTACGGCCCGGAGGACTTCCGTCAACGCGACGCGCAGTTCGCCCGCGTCATCCCGACGCTCACGCGGCTCTTCCCCGACGAGGTCGTCGACACGGTGGCCAAGCTGGCCCGGCTGCACGCGCTGTCGGAACGCCTGGACACCTGCATGGCCGAGCAACTGCCCGCCACCGACATCACAGCCGAGGCCTATGCCGCTGCCTGGCGCGCCTGCGGTGAGCCCGACTCGCGCCAGCGGCAGATCGAGCTGACGATGGCAGTGGGCGAGGCCCTCGACCGCCTGACCCGCAAGCCCCTGCTGCGCCAGACCCTGCGCCTGATGCGCGGCCCCGCGCAGATGGCCGGCCTGGGCGCGCTGCAGAACTTCCTCGAAGCCGGCTTCGACACCTTCCGCGCGATGCGCGGCGCGGGCGAGTTCCTGTCCACTGTGCGACAGCGGGAAGACGCAATTGCACGCGGCTTGTTTCAAGCAGACCTCCCCACCCTAGGGCAACTCCCCTAGCTTCAAGTAAGCGGGCGAACCACCATCGGCGGCTCCACGCGAAGCACGCCAAAGCACGCCAGAAAGGCCCGCTGATGACCGCCGTCCTTGCCGAAGAAGCCGCCGTTGTCTCCCCCGTGACATCCCGGGCCAAGCCCTGGCTGGCGAGCTACCCGTCCGGCGTGCCGGCCGAGATCGACACACGGGTCTACCGCTCGCTGGTGGACCTGCTCGACGAGGCCTTCCGCAAGCACGCGCAGCGCGACGCGGCGATCTGCATGGGCCAGCGCATGCGCTTCTCCGAGATCGACCAGCTCTCGCAGCAGCTCGGCGCCTGGCTGCAGGCCCAGGGCCTCAAGCAGGGCGACCGGGTCGCCATCATGATGCCCAACCTGCTGCAGTACGGCGTGGCCATCGCGGCCATCCTGCGCGCGGGCTTCGTCGTCGTGAACGTGAACCCGCTGTACACGCCGCGCGAACTGGAGCACCAGCTCAAGGACTCCGGCGCGCGGGCCATCGTCGTGCTCGAGAACTTCGCGCACACGCTGGAGGAGATCATTGCCGTGACCGACGTGAAGCACGTCGTGCTCGCATCCATGGGCGACCTGCTCAACTGGTGGAAGGGCCCGCTGATCAACTTCGCCGTGCGCCACCTCAAGAAGATGGTGCCGGAGTTCAAGCTGCCGATGGGCGAAGGCCGCACCGTGGTGCGCTTCAACGAGGCCCTGCGCCACGGCGAGCGCCTGAACCTCAAGAAGCCCGAGCTGGGCCCGGACGACGTCGCCTTCCTGCAGTACACCGGCGGCACCACCGGCGTGTCCAAGGGCGCCACGCTGCTGCACCGCAACATCGTGGCCAACATCCTGCAGGTCGAGGCCTGGTTCCAGCCCATGCTGGCCAAGCTCCCGCAGAACATGCAGTTCACCAATGTCTGTGCGCTGCCGCTGTACCACATCTTCGCGCTGACGGCCTGCTTCATGCTCGGCGCGCGCATGGGCCATCTCAACATCCTGGTGCCCAACCCGCGCGACATCCCCGGCTTCATCGAGACGCTGCGCGGCCACAAGATCCACATCTTCCCGGCTGTCAACACGCTGTTCAATGCGCTGGCCAACGAACCGGGCTTCTCGCGCCTGGACTTCTCCGAGCTCGTCATCTCCAACGGCGGCGGCATGGCCGTGCAGCAGGCCACGGCCGAGAAGTGGCTCAAGGTCACCGGCTGCCCGGTGGTGGAAGGCTATGGCCTGTCCGAGACCTCCCCGGCCGCGACCATCAACCCCCTGGACCTGCGCGTGTTCAACGGCAGCATCGGCCTGCCGATCTCGTCCACCGAGATCGCCATCCGCGACGACGACGGCCGCGACCTGCCGCTGGGCGAGCGCGGCGAGATCTGCATCCGCGGCCCTCAGGTGATGGCCGGCTACTGGAAGCGCCCCGACGAGACCGCCAACGTCATGTACGCCGACGGCTTCTTCAAGAGCGGCGACATCGGCATCATGGACGCGACCGGCTATGTGCGCATCGTCGACCGCAAGAAGGACATGATCCTGGTCAGCGGCTTCAATGTGTACCCGACCGAGATCGAGCAGGTCGTGAACCTGCACCCGGGCGTGCTGGAGTGCGCGGCGGTGGGCATCCCCGACGCCAAGTCGGGCGAGGCGGTGAAGCTCTTCGTCGTGAAGAGCGACCCGGCGCTGGCCGAGGAAGACCTCGCCAGCTACTGCGCCCAGCAGATGACGGCCTACAAGCGGCCCAAGTTCATCGAGTTCCGCGACGAACTGCCCAAGAGCAACGTCGGCAAGATCCTGCGCCGCGAGCTGCGCTCGACCACGGCCTGAGCACCCGCCACCGGGCGCTCAGGCGCCCCCCAGCGGGTCCAGCGGGGCTGTGACTCAGAAGGGGTTGCGCGTGGCCCGCTCGATGAAGCGGGTCGCCACGCGGCTCTGGCCTGCCGGGCTCAGCAGCGTGTCGCCAGCCCACAGCCATTGCGTGGGGATGGCGTCGGTCACCAGGGTCTCGGTCGTGCAGTCCTGGCGCGCCACGTCGCTGCGGCAGGTGGCGTCCACCACATTGGTGAAGCCGAAGGCGAGCGGGAAGCGGGCGATCTGCTGGATGGTCTCGTCCACCAGCGCCAGGCCGATCAGGCGACCATCGTTCAGCAGGTTCAGGCGCATCGAGGTGTTGAAGGCCTCGGTCAGGTCGCCCAGGAAGATGGCACGGTCGATGTCGGTCTGCTGCTGCCGCTCGCGCTGTCCGAAAGGCGAGAGGCCCACGTCGAAGATGGTGGCGACCACCACGCGGCCGTTGGCATTGGCGATGCGGTTGGCCTGGTCCGCCAGCAGCTTGCCACGCGCCTTGGCCTCGTTGATCAGCGAGTCGCGGCTCTGCTGCGGGAACTGGCGATAGAGCTCCAGGATGTCGTTCACACCCACGAAGATGCCCACGATGTCCTTCGGGCCGAAGCGGTCATTGGACAGGTGGCGGTCGATCTTGTCGCGCACATCGCCCACCTTGTCGCCGTCGGCCGCGTACATGATGCCCTGCGGCAGCGCGACGAAATCGTTGTTGCACTGCGGGTAGACGAAGCCGAAGGTGCTGCCCAGGGTCTGCGCCCAGTTCGGGTTGATGCGGCAGTCGATCAGCTTGGTGTCGGCGTTCAGGCCGTTGATGCCGTACTTCTTGCCGCTTTGCAGCACGGTGCCGCTCTCGTCGCCGAAGGCGATGACGCGGGTCGGCGCGAAGGGGTCGATCTGCTGGGTGCTGCCACCGCCACAGCCGGCCAGCAGGGCGGCTGCCGCCACCGTGGCCAGGGCCAGGGTGCGCTTCAATTTCTGGGAGACAACACGTTGCATGACGATCAACTCAGGGACAAAACTCAATCGATGAAGGCGGCGGCGGCCCGGCTGAGCCGGTCCCGGACACCATCCCACGCCGGGTCACGGGGGGGCGCCTCGACCCAGATCTCGCGGGCGCCGGCGGCATCGAGGTCGCGCAGCACCGCAAACAGTTCGTGGGCCGCTGCCGCCGGGTCGGCCGGCAGGGCCTGCCAGCGCCACGCCGGCAGCTGGGCGCGTGAATATACCGCCACCCCCTCCAGGGCCCCGCTGGCGGACGCTGTGGCAAAACGTAAAGCCAGCGACGCCGCGTCGAGCAGGCGCACGCGCGCGCTCGGCGCGTAATGCGCCGCCAGCGTGCCGGAGGCCTTGGGTGCTGCGGCATCGGGGTCGGCCAGCGGCTCGCCGAGCACCGCCTCGATGCGGGCACGTGGCAGCAGGCCCGGGCGCAGCAGCGCCGGGCGGGCGCGGCTGCAGTCGACGATGGTGGACTCGATGCCCACCTCGCAGGCCCCGCCGTCCAGCACCATCAGCCCGGGGCCGAACTCTTCCACGACATGCCGCGCCTGCGTCGGGCTCACGCGGCCGAAGCGGTTGGCGCTCGGCGCGGCCAGGCCGTCCACGCCCCGCTCGCGGGCGGCGGCCATCACGGCACGGGCCACCGGGTGGGCCGGCGAGCGCAGCGCAACCGTGGCATGCCCGCCCGCCGCCGCCTCGGCCATGCCGGCCTTGCGCGGCACGATGACGGTCAGCGGCCCGGGCCAGAAAGCCTCCATCAGCCGGCGCGCGGTGTCGGGCAAATGGTCGGCAAAAGGCTCGGCGGCCGTCGCGTCCAGCACGTGCACGATCAGCGGGTGGTCGCTCGGCCGGCCCTTGGCGGCAAAGATCTTGGCCACGGCCGCGTCCTGGTCGGCGCGTGCCGCCAGGCCATACACCGTCTCGGTTGGCAGGCCCAGCAACTCGCCGTCGGCCAGGCGCTGCGCGGCGGCCTGGACGGTGTCGGGGTCGTGGCCTGGCAGGGCGAGCATCAAAAGTCGGTCGGCAGGCCGAGCAGCGCGGCGGCCTGCAGCGCGACGGCGTGGGCGGCCTCGGGCGTGTCGGCCGTGATGTTCAGGTGGCCCATCTTGCGGCCGTGGCGGGCGTCGGCCTTGCCGTAGAGGTGCAGGAAGGTGCCCGGCAGGGCCAGCACGCGGTCCCAGGCGGGGGGCGTCGGGCCGCCCTCGTCGCTGAACCACAGGTCGCCCAGCAGGTTCAGCATGACGCTGGCCGAATGCTGGCGCGGCATCGGCAGCGGCAGGCCGGCGAGGGCGCGCACCTGCAGCTCGAACTGCGACACGTCGGCGCCGTTCATCGTCCAATGCCCGGAGTTGTGCGGGCGCGGCGCCATCTCGTTGACGACGAGCCGGCCGTCCTCCAGCCAGAAGAACTCGATGCACAGCACGCCGACGTAGTCCAGCGCCTGCGCGACCTGACGCGCCGACGTGATGGCCAGCGCGGCCACCTCGGCGGGCACGTCCGGTGCCGGCACCTCGGTCACGGCCAGGATGCCGCCGCGGTGCAGGTTCTGCTGCACGGGGTAGTTGACGAGCTGGCCGTCGGCGCCGCGTGCCACCAGCACGCTCAGCTCGGCCTTCAGGGGCAGCAGCTGCTCCAGCACGCAGGGCACGCGCTTGAGGCCCGCCCAGGCCTCGGCGAGCTCGGCGGCGGTGCGCACCCGGACCTGGCCCTTGCCGTCATAGCCCATGCGGCTGGTCTTGAGGATGCCGGGCAGCAGGGCCGGGTCGACGGCCGCCAGCTCGATGTCATTGGTGATGACGGCATGCGGCGCGCAGGGCACGCCGGCCGCTTCGAAATGCGCTTTCTCCACGGCGCGGTCCTGGCAGACGGCGACCGACGCCGCCGCCGGCGCCACGACGCGCATGCCGGCCAGCGTCTCCAGCGCCAGGGCCGGCACGTTCTCGAACTCGGTGGTGATGCCGTCGCAGTCACGCGCCAGCTGGGCGAGGCCCAGGTGGTCAAGGTAGTCGGCCCGGATGTGCTGCTCGGCCACGGCGCCGGCCGGGCTGATGGCATCGGGGTCGAGCACGATGCAGCGGTAACCCATCGCCTGCGCGGCATGGACGAACATGCGGCCGAGCTGGCCGCCACCGAGGACGCCCAGCGTCGCGGTGCCCGGAAGGAGCGGGGTCATCAGGTCAGGTCCTGGGTCATGGCCTGCGCCACGGCCGTCTGGCGGGCGCGGTAGGCGTTGAGCTGGGCCAGCAGCGCGGCGTTGCCGGTCGCCAGCATCGCCACGGCGAAGAGCGCGGCATTGGCAGCGCCTGCCGTGCCGATGGCAAAGGTGGCCACCGGGATGCCCTTGGGCATCTGCACGATGCTGTGCAGCGAGTCCACGCCCTGCAGGTGGCGGCTGGCCACCGGCACGCCGAGCACCGGCACGGTCGTCTTGGCGGCCAGCATGCCCGGCAGGTGGGCGGCACCGCCCGCGCCGGCGATGATGGCCTTCAGGCCCCGGCCGGCCGCCGCTTCGGCGTAGGCGAACATCTCGTCGGGCATGCGGTGGGCCGACACGACCCGCGCGTCGAAGGGAACGCCGAACTCGGTCAGAATCTCGGCCGCCAACTTCATCGTCTCCCAGTCGCTGCTGGAGCCCATGACGATGCCGATCACGGCGTCGGGGTTCTGGGGGGCTGGGGTGGACAAGGTCTCGCTCCGGGCTCTGGAAAGCCTTGAATTGTAGAAGCCGGGGCCTCAACTCCCTCCGATCATGATCGACATCACCCTCCAGAACTTCGAAGCCGAACTGATCGTCGCCTCCCAGCAGCGCCCCGTGCTGCTGGACATCTGGGCGCCGTGGTGCGGCCCCTGCCGCACGCTCGGCCCCGTGCTGGAGAAGCTGGAGACGGCCTACGCGGGCCGCTTCACCCTCGCCAAGCTCAACAGCGACGAGGTGCCCGAGATCGCCGGCCAGCTCAGCCAGATGTTCGGCGTGCGCTCCATCCCCTTCTGCGTGATGTTCGCCGGCGGCCAGCCGGTGGACGGCTTCGTGGGCGCCCTGCCCGAGGCGCAGATCCGCGAGTTCCTCGACAAGCACGTGCCCGCCGGCGAGGCCCTCGAAGCCGAGGCCGACCTGGCCGACGCCCAGGACCTGATGCAGGACGGCGACCTGGAAGCCGCGCTGGGCAAGCTGGCCCATGCCGTGCAGACCGACCCGGCCAACGACGCCGCCCGCTTCGACTACGTGAAGGCCCTGCTCGAACTCGGCCTCGTCCAGGACGCCCGCGAGGCCTTCGCGCCGGTCGCCGCCAAGGCCGCCGACACCCTGACACCCTCCCCACGCCTGGCCGCCCTGGCCACCTGGCTGACCGCCTTCGATGCCGCGCAAGGTGCCGACCCGGCGGCGCTGCAGGCCGCCATCGCCGCCAACAAGCGCGACTTCGACGCCCGCTTCGCACTCGCCCAGACCCACCTGGCCAGCCAGCGCTTCACCGAGGCCATGGACGAGCTGCTGGAAATCATCATGCGCGACAAAGCCTGGAACGGCGAAGCCGCGCGCAAGGCCTATGTCGCCATCCTGGAGCTGCTGACCAAGCCCGCCCCGAAGCCCGCCGCCGAAGCCAAGAGCGGCACGCTGGAGATCGCCGGCAAGGCCGCCGTGGTGCACAGCGACCCGCTGATCGACAGCTACCGCCGCAAGCTCTCGATGGCGCTGTTCTGAAGCGCCGGGACTCAGCTCGGTGCGCCTCATGCCTTGCCGCTC
>Ga0233424_10001584_pt1 | contig 19126 bp, 13 predicted proteins | sample Watercolumn_Towu_FD_181011 | JGI IMG/M metagenome (GOLD analysis project Ga0233424, IMG submission 181011) | Freshwater microbial communities from Lake Towuti, South Sulawesi, Indonesia - Watercolumn_Towuti2014_125_MG | ecosystem: Environmental > Aquatic > Freshwater > Lake | place: Indonesia...
ATGCGTCGGACAGCACGACCCACCTCGCTTATTCGCTCGCCGGCACCGCGACCCCTGGAGTGGACTACGGCACGCCGACCTTCTCCAACGGCGTCACCCTCGTCAACGGCGAGCTGGTCGTGCCCGCCGGTGTCACATCCTTCACCGTCACGCTACCAACCGTTGACGACGCCGTCCAGGAAGCACCGCGCGAGACGGCCGTGCTGACCGTCGGCGGTGTCACCGCCGAGGGCGGCATCCTCGACAACGACGGTCCTCCGACCGTCACGCAAATCGAACCGGGTGTCCCGGGCGCCGCCGGTGACGATGTCACCGAAGGTCAGAACCTCGTCTACACGGTCACGTTGTCCAATGCGTCCGACAGCCCGACCCGCCTGGCCTACTCGCTCGGCGGCACCGCAACCCCGGGCGCCGACTACGGTACACCGACCTTCTCCAACGGTGTCACGCTGGTCAACGGCGAACTGATCGTCCCTGCCGGCGTCGCCTCGTTCACCGTCACGCTGCCAACCGTTGACGACACCGTGCAGGAAGCACCGCGCGAGACCGCCGTGCTGACCGTCGGCGGCGTCACCGCCGAAGGCGGCATCCTCGACAACGACGGGCCGCCCACGGTCACGCACATCGAGCCGGGTGCGCCGGGCATCACCGACGACACCGTCGTCGAAGGACAGAACCTCGTCTACACGGTCACGCTCTCCAATGCGTCGGACAGCACGACCCACCTCGCTTATTCGCTCGCCGGCACCGCGACCCCTGGAGTGGACTACGGCACGCCGACCTTCTCCAACGGCGTCACCCTCGTCAACGGCGAGCTGGTCGTGCCCGCCGGTGTCACATCCTTCACCGTCACGCTACCAACCGTTGACGACGCCGTCCAGGAAGCAGCGCGCGAGACGGCCTTGCTCACGGTCGGCGGTGTGACCGCCGAGGGCGGCATCCTCGACAACGACGGGCCGCCCACGGTCACGCACATCGAACCAGGAGCGCCAGGCGCGGCCGGTGACGACGTCACCGAAGGACAGAACCTGGTCTACACGGTCACGCTGTCCAATGCGTCGGACAGCACGACCCACTTCGCCTATTCGCTCGGTGGCACCGCCACGCCGGGCACCGACTACGGCACACCGACCTTCTCCAACGGTGTCACGCTGGTCAACGGCGAGCTGGTCGTGCCCGCGGGTGTCACATCCTTCACCGTCACGCTACCAACCGTTGACGACGCCGTCCAGGAAGCCGCGCGTGAGACCGCGGTGCTCACAATCGGCGGCGTCACCGCCGAGGGCGGCATCCTCGACAACGACGGGCCGCCCACGGTCACCCACATCGAACCGGGGGCGCCAGGCGCGGCCGGTGACGACGTCACCGAAGGACAGAACCTGGTCTACACGGTCACGCTGTCCAATGCGTCGGACAGCACGACCCACATCGCCTATTCGCTCGGTGGCACCGCCACGCCGGGCGCCGACTACGGCACGCCGACCTTCTCCAACGGTGTCACGCTGGTCAACGGCGAACTGATCGTCCCTGCCGGCGTCGCCTCGTTCACCGTCACGTTGCCAACCGTTGACGACACCGTGCAGGAAGCACCGCGCGAGACCGCCGTGCTCACGATCGGCGGCGTCACCGCCGAAGGCGGCATCCTCGACAACGACGGACCGCCCACGGTCACGCACATCGAACCGGGGGCGCCTGGCCTCACCGACGACAACGTCACCGAAGGCCAGAACCTGGTCTACACCGTGACGCTGTCCAACGCTTCGGACAGTCCGACCCACCTCGCCTACTCGCTTGGCGGCACCGCAACCCCGGGCGCCGATTACGGCACACCAACCTTCTCCAACGGCGTCACGTTGGTGAACGGCGAGCTGGTCGTGCCCGCGGGTGTCACGTCGTTCACCGTCACGCTGCCGACGGTCGACGACACTCTCCATGAAGCCCCCCGCGAAACCGCGCTGCTGACCCTCGGCGGTGTCACCGCCGAGGGCGGCATCCTCGACAACGACGCCGTCCCCACGGTGACCGCGGTCGAGCCGGGCACGCCCTCGGCGACGGACGACGACGTCGTCGAAGGCCAGCCACTGGTCTACACCGTCACGCTGTCCCACGCCGCCGACAGCGCGACGCCGCTCAGCTACACGCTGGGCGGCACCGCCACGCCCGGTGCAGACTACGGGACGCCGACCTTCTCCAACGGCGTCACCCTCGTCAACGGCGAGCTGATCGTGCCAGCGGGCGTCACCTCGTTCACGGTCACGCTGCCCAGCCTCGACGACGCGATCGACGAAGCGCCCCGCGAGACCGCGATCCTGACGATCGGTGGGGTCTCCGGCGAAGGCGGCATCCTCGACAACGACACGCCGCCCGTGGGCGCCGACGTCACCGTCACCACGCAGGAAGACCAGCCGCTGACGCTGACGCTGGCCCACTTCCCGATGGACGACGCCGAGCAGGGCCTGCAGCAGAACCCGTCGGCGGTGCGGGTGGACAGCCTGCCGGCCGTTGGCCTGCTGACGCTGGCCGGCCAGCCGGTGCAGGCGGGCGACGTGATCAGCGCGGCCGACATCAGCGCCGGACGCCTCGTCTACACGCCCGCGGCCGACGGCAACGGCCTGCACTACGCCGCGTTCGATTTCAGCGTCGCCGATGCCGGCGGGCTGTTCGACCTCGCGCCGAACACCGTCACCGTCGACGTGTTGGCGGTCAACGACGCGCCGGTGCACCAGCTGCCCGGCCCCCAGACCGTGGCCGAGGACACGCCGTTGGTCTTCAGCAGCGCCCATGGCAACGCACTGCGCGTCAGCGATGTCGATGCCGGCGATGCCGACATCACCATGACGCTGAGCGTCACGCACGGCACGCTGGCCCTGGGCGGCACCACCGGCCTCGCCTCGGTGAGCGGCAACGGCACCGGCACGGTCACGCTCACCGGCACCGTGGCCGCGCTGAACCAGGCGCTCGAAGGCACCCGCTTCACACCGGAGGCCAACTACAACGGTGCCGCCGATCTCACCCTGCACACGCAAGACCTCGGCAACACTGGCGCCGGCGGCGACCTCGCCGACCACGACGTGGTGCGCGTCAACGTCACGCCGGTCAACGACCTGCCGACGATCGACACCACCGCGCAGGCCACGCTCAGCGAAGAAGCGCTGCCGCACGGCCTGGGCGCCGACGCCCAGGACACCACGGTGCGCACCGGCACGCTGGTGATCGCCGATGTCGACGGCGACCCGCTCGCGCTGACGCTGGTGGCGCCCGCGCAGGCGCTGACCTCGGGCGGCCAGACGCTGCAATGGAGCGGCAGCGGCACACCCGCCGACCCGCTCGTGGGCAGCGTGCCTGCCGCGGGGGGCGGCACGCAGGCGGTGCTGCAGGCCACGATCGCGTGGGTCGACGGACAGGCGCAGTACAGCGTCTCACTGCTGGCCCCGGTCGATCACCTGAACGGCACGCAGCCGGTGGACACGCTGACGCTGTCGTTCGGCGTCCAGGTCGACGACGGCCATGGCACGCCGGTGACCGCACCGGCATTGCAGGTCACGATCGAGGACGACAGCCCGGCGGTGCTCACCCCGCAGCAGGTGTCGGTGCACACCGTCGACACCAACCTGCTGCTGGTGCTGGACACCTCCGGCTCGATGGCCACGCAGGACGGCAACAGCAGCGGCGCCACGCGCTTGGAGATGGCGGTCAGCGCGATGATCAAGCTGCTGCAGGGCTATGAGAACGCCGGCAACGTGATGGTCACGCTGGTCAACTTCTCCGACACCGGCCACGTGGCCCTGCCGTGGATGACCGCCAGCAGCGCCATCGCCTGGCTGCAGGACCCGAGCCACCTCACCGCCAACGGCGCGACCAACTACGACGACGCGCTGGCCAAGGCCCAGGCCGCCTTCGGTGCCGACGGCCGCATGGCCAGCGCCGAGAACGTGGCCTACTTCTTCTCGGATGGCCAGCCGAACCGGCCCACCAAGAGCGCCGGCATCAATGCCAGCGAGCAGGCCGCGTGGGAAAGTTTCCTGAAGGCCAACGACATCGATTCGTATGCCATCGGCCTGGGCCACGACGTGCCGGCCTCGGCGCTGAACCCGATCGCCTACGACGGCCGCAACGAGAGCGACCCGAGCGGCCACACGCTGGTGGTGAGCGACCTGTCGCAGCTGGACACCGTGCTGGCAGGCACGATCCCGGCGCCGATCAGCGGCCACCTCGCCAACGGCACGCTTGCGGTGGAAGACGCGGTGGGCGCCGATGGCGGCTTCGTGCGCAGCGTGCAGGTGGGCAGCGTCACGTACACATACGACCCGCACGACAGCGCCCACCCGATCTCCGGCGCACCGGAGGGCAGCTACACCTTCTCGGGCGGCGTGCTGACGGTGGGCCTGGCCAACGGCAGCCTGGCGGTGGACGTCGAACACGGCGGCTACACGTTCCGCCCCAACGCAGACGGCAACGGCCAGTTCTCCGAGACCGTGCAGTACAGCCTGAGCGACCGCGACGGCGACATCGTCTCGTCGACGCTGACCTTCAACGGCCAGCACACGGTGTACGGCGGCGATGGCAGCAACGTGCTGCAAGGCACCGCGGGCGCCGACCTGATCCGCGGCGGCGCCGGCAACGACGTGATGACCGGCGGCCTCGGCAGCGACGTGTTCGCCTGGCAGCTGGCCGACCGTGGCACCCACGCGGCACCGGCCCGCGACACCATCACCGACTTCAACATCGCGCCCGCGGCACAAGGCGGCGACGTGCTGGACCTGCGCGACCTGCTGCAGGGCGAGTCGGCCAACGCCGCCACGCTGGACCGCTACCTGGACTTCACCGTCTCGGGCGGCACGACCACCGTGCACGTGGCCTCGAACGGCGCACCCACCGCCAACGCCACCGCGGCCGAAGACCAGACCATCGTGCTCACCGGCGTGAACCTGGGCAGCCTGGGCAGCAACGACGCCACCATCATCCAGCACCTGCTGGACCAGGGGAAGCTGCTGGTCGATCAGAACGGCAGCTGATCAGGCAGCGGGCTTCCGCTGTGGAAGCGGCTTCAGCCGCGATGGGCTCGTGCTGAAGCACGCATCGCGGCTGAAGCCGCTCCCACAAAAGAGACCGCTCACTGCCGGGCCAGCACCGGCCCGGTGACCCCGTCGACGCCCAGCATCCACAGCGCCTGCAGGTCCTGTGGGTGCTGCACGCCTTCGGCGTACACCATCAGCCCCAGGCCGTGGAACACCGCCATGGTGCCGCGCACCAGGGCCGCCTGCGCCGAATCGCCGGCCACGCCGGTGACGAAGCTGGCGCGCAGCTTGATGTAGTCGAGCCCGACGGCCAGCAGCGCCTGGGCCTGCGCAGCCCGTTCGCCGGCGTGTTCGATGCCCACGCGCACGCCCAGCGGGCGCAGCTGGTGGCACAGCTCGGCCAGCGCGGGCATGCCCATCGTCAACACGCTCTCGTCGACATCGATCGACAGGCGCGCGGCCGCTTCGGGATGTTCCTCGGCCAGCGCGCGCAGACCGGGCACGAAGGCCGGGTCCTGCAGCGACGCCAGCGCGACGTTGATGCCCCGCGGTGCGCCATCGTCGTCGATCGCCGACAGCGCGATGGCGGCCGCCACCCGGTCGACCCGCCCCACCAGGCCGGTGCGCACGGCCAGCGGCAGCCACACGCTCGCCGCGGCCAGCGCGCCCTGCTCGCCGAGGCCCACGCGCAGCGGACACTCCTGGTGGATCAGGTGACCGGCCGCATTGACCAGCGGGTAACTGCCCAGCTCGAGCCGCTCCTGCGCCAGGGCCTGCTCGAGGCTGCGGCGCCACTGTTCTTCGCCGCCGGCCTGGAACGGCTGCGGGCTGCCGGCCATCACCGCCTCGTGGCTGCCGTGGCCGCGCAGCTCGGCCCGCGCCAGCGCGGCATCGGCCGTCTGCAGCACGGCGGCCGGCGCGTCGCCGCGGCGCCATTCGGCGGCGGCGGCCACGATGGCGGCATCGGAGAACGGCGCGAACGCCGTCTGCGCGCGCGCCAGCAGCGCCCGCAGCGTCTGCTCGGGCTCGGCGGCGTGGTCGAGCAGCACCGCGAAGTCCGAGCCGTTGAGCCGGCCGGCGAGCAGCGGCAGGTGCTCGTTCACCGGCTGTTCCAGGCCGCGCGCAGCGGCCTGCAGCATCGCGTCGGTGCCGCCGTGGCCCAGCCGCTGGTTGGCCAGGCCCAGGTGCTGGAAGCGCATCAGCACCAGCAGGCCGCGGCCGCCGCCGTCGTCGCGTGCCAGTTCGTCCTGCAGCCGGCCGATGAAGTGGCGCCGGTCGGCCACGCCGGTGCGGGCATCGCAGTGCGCCACATGGCGCAGGTGTTCGATCTGCTCGACCTGCTCGTTGAACATGGTGCGCACGCGCGTGACCATCGCGTTGAGCGCCTGTGCCACGCGGCGCAGCTCGGGCGCCGCCGGCTCGCCGATGGTGACGAAACGCCGGTCGGTCAGCGCCGCGGCCTGCTCGACCACCGCCTCCAGCGGCCGGCGGATCTGCTGCACCGCGATGCGCCCGGCAATGCCGGCCAGCACGCCGAGCACGCCCAGCACGGCCGCGATGCGCAGCGCCATCGCCCACAGCGATTCGTAGGCGTAGCTGCGCTGGCTCTCGACCTCGAGCCGGCCGAGCGACGCCCAGCCGCTGCTGACCTGGGCCACGCCGACCGGCGGCTTCACCGGCACCAGCTCGACGAACCAGGCCGGTGCCTTCGCCGGCGCGGCGGCGGCTTCGCGCTGCACCAGCACCTTGCCGTCCGGCGACTTCAGCGTGATGCGGCGATAGAAGCCGGTGTCGAACTGCGCGGCCACCACCAGCTCGACCAGTGCCAGGTCGGCCTTCTGCTGCGCCAGCGACAGCGCCAACGCCTGCGCGTTGTCGTTGTTCTTCAGCGCAAGCTGCGTTTGCAGGTAGTCCCGGGCGGTCCACACCGAGACCGTGACGCTGGCCGCACAGGCCAGCACGATCACGCTCAACACCAGCACCCACACTTGGCGGATCAAAGACATCCCGTCGCTCCTGTCGTCTTCATGCTCTTGATGGTCATTGGAACCCCTCGTCGCGGGCCTTGCGCAGCAGCTCGCGCCAGCGCGACAGCCGCTCCACCGGACTGCCGGCCGCCGGCCCGCTGCTGCCCTGCCACAGGCCCTCGGCGTTGAAGCTGAACACCGGCGTCAGGTCCGGGCGCCGCGACGCGGGCCGGATGCTGCCCACCAGGTTGTCCAGGATCAGCGGCTCGGCCTCGGGCGCGGCGTAGTAGGCCAGCACCATGTGCGCCTGCACCGGGCCGCCCGGCCCGCCCATCTCGGCCCGCACGTACACCAGCCGCAGGCGCGCCGGCGCCACACCGGCCAGCAACAGCGAAAAATACTTGGAGGCCGCGTAGTCCTCGCAATCGCCCTGGCCCCGGGCGAGCGTCTCGACAGGGCTGGCCCAGTAGTCGACCTGGCCCCACACCGCCTGGTCGTCGCGGAACAGCACCCGGCGGTTGAAGAACTCGTTGAAGGCCTGCAGCCGCTGCTCGTCGCCCCACCCCGCGGCCTGGGCCAGCAGCGCCTGCAGGTCGCGCACCGAGGCCTGCGCCTGCGGGCCGGCCCGCTGCGCCGCCTCGAGCATGCGCTGCAGGTCGCCAAGCGCCGGCGCGGCGCACGCCACACCCAGCAGCGCCGCCATCAGCCCGCAACGCGCCCCGCGGGCGATCCGGTCGCGCATCACAGGCCACGGCACGCGGCCTCCGGCATCACCGGCAGGCACAAGCAACGGACGGGGCATCGACGGACCATGGAACGCGAGAAGGGCAACGCAGCGCAGGGCACCCGCAGCCAGGCGGGCAGCGCCGCAGTTTCGCCGCGCCGCCGGAGGCGGCCGCGTCTATCTGTGTGGAATAGTGCGCGCGCCTTCCGGCAAGCAGCGACCACGCATGGTTTGTGCACTTATGGTTGGCCGTGGCACACCGATCGCACCGGTGGTTGTCCGAGGCGCGTGCGCGCCGCCCCCCGAGGATCTGCATTCCATGAACAAGGCTTTCGTTCCCCTGGTCACCTGTCTGGCGCTGGCTTGCCAAGCGGCGCTGGCCCAGCCCGCCCCCGCGAACGATGCGCTGCGCGAAGCGACCCAGCGGGCCATCGCGACGAACCCCGAAGTGACCTCACGGCTCAACGCATACAAGGCCGCGGCCGACGAGGTGGACATCGCCCGCAGCGGCTTCCTGCCCCGTGTCGACCTCTCGGCCAACGCCGGCAGGGTGCGCGACCGCTACAACAGCCGCACGCCGCAGGACCAGACCCTCAGCACCACCGGCGTGGCGCTCTCGGCGAGCCAGCTGCTGTGGGACGGCCTGGGCACGCGCAACCTGGTGCAGCAGAGCGGCCACGCCCGGCTGACGCGCTACTTCGAGTTCCTCGACGCCTCCGACCAGACCGCGCTCGCCGCGGTGCAGAGCTGGATCGACGTGGCGCGCGCCCGCGCGCTGGTGCGGCTGGCCGAAGACAACTACGTGCAGCACCGCCAGGTCGTCAACCTGATCCAGTCGCGCGTGAAGGCCGGCGTGAGCCGCGGGGTCGACCTGGAACAGGCCGCGGCCCGTCTGGCGCTCGCCGAGGCCAACCTGAACACCGAGACCGCGAACCTGCACGACATGACCGAGCGCTACCAGCGCGTGGTCGGTGCCCCGCCGCCCGGTGCGATCACGCTGCCCTCGCTGGAAGCCGGCCTCGCCGCCAGCCCCGCGTCGATGCTGGAGGGCGCGACGCGCCGCAACGCCGCCATCGCCGCCGCGGTCGAGAACTACCGCGCCGCCGAAGCGCAGGCCCGCAACCGCGAAGCCGCCTACCAGCCGCGCGTGGAAGCCCAGGTGCGCGCCGGCAGCGGCCACAACTTCGACGGCCTGCCCGACCAGAAGCGCGACGCCACCGCGTCGCTCGTGCTGAACTGGAACCTCTTCGCCGGCGGTGCCGACCGGGCCCGCGTGCGCCAGGCGGCAAACCTCCTGAACCAGGCAGCCGACCTGCGCGACAAGGCCTGCCGCGACACCCGCCAGACCGCCGCCATCGCGTTCAACGACACGCGCAAGCTGGTCGACCAGATCGCCTTCCTCGACCGCAACACGCTCGCCGCCGAGAAGGCACGCGATGCCTACCGCCAGCAGTTCGACATCGGCCAGCGCACGCTGCTGGACGTGCTGAACGCCGAGAACGAGGTCTACACCGCACGCCGCTCGCTCGCCAACGCCGAGCACGATCTCGTGCTGGCCCGCGCCCGCTCGCACGCCGCCACCACGAACCTCGTCAGCGTCCTCGGCCTCACCCGCGCCGGCCAGGACGACACCGACGACGTGCGCAACTGGGCTGCCGCGGAAGATGCCGCGAGCCGCTGCCCGCTGACCGCCACCGCCCTGCCGCTGACCTCGAAGGCCGACCTCGACGCCCGCGCCCGCAACGCCGTGACGCCGAACCAGACCAGCCTCTCGGGCCTGCCGGCCGCCGCGCCAACCGCCCCCGCCGCGACGCTGCCCGCCACCGCACCGCCCACCGCCCCCGCCGCGGTGTCCGTCTCGCAACGCCTGCTCGACTGGAGCCAGGCCTGGCAGGACAAGGACGCCGCGGCCTACGCCGCCTTCTACGACCCGTCGTTCAAGCCCGAGAACGGCACGCGCGCCCAGTGGCTGGCCAACCGCGCCGTGCTGCTGCGCAAGGAAGGCCCGATCACCGTGAAGCTCTCCAACGTGCAGCGCAAGACGCTCTCGCCCACCCTGGTCGAGACCAGCTTCGACCTCGCCTACAGCGCCACCGACCTGCAGGACAACGTCCGCAAGACGCTGACGTGGAAGCGCAGCGGCGGCACCTGGACGATCGTGCGCGAAGTCAGCCGCTGAAGCAGCCCGCACCCGGTCTATAATCGTGGGCTTCGCAGGTTGCTTCACCGCTGACCCGCGATACAGGAGAGGTGGATGAGCGGTTTAAGTCGCACGCCTGGAAAGCGTGTGTGGGTTAATCCCCACCGCGGGTTCGAATCCCGCCCTCTCCGCCAGGATATCAATAAAATCAACGAGTTAGGCGAGCTTCTATGGCTATCCCACCATAGAACCCGCCAACCCGATTGAGATTGATTGGGACTGCAGGACACGTTCCGTCCGATTGCCCCACCGCGCCTTGATTGCGCGCCTGCCACAACCTCCGCGCGCTGGACCCACTCGTTCAACGCGATGCGCTGCACAAAGACGTCGACAACGACGCTACGTAAGCGAAACCTTGCCGGATCGAGACGTAGGTCAAGTCGCTCACCCCCAGCCGATTCGGCCTGGAAGACGCGGTTGACCTTGTGCAGCGGGCATGGCGCCTTCGCATCGGGTTACGTCGTGCGCACTTCCCTACACCAACCTCACCGCGAGCTCACGCACCCGATGCGTGGCATGCGAGAACGCTCAACGATCAGCGAGGCCCAGCGCGTGGAGGATCCTTGGGCTGGCGGGTCAGCGCATTCCATGCAGCTTCAAACTCTCGTTGGCCTTGCGAAGCTCGCGCACCTAGCGCTTAAGGGAGCGCCGAGCGGAGTACGCGCGCTGGGGGCGGCCATCGAGTCCTTGCGCCCAAGATCGGCTGCCTGCCGCAGACGCCTTGCCCCGAATCACCCCACGCAGGCCGAGCTGACGCCTCAGGCGCTCGACGGTGCAACGCGCCACCACCTTGCCTTAGCGGTCAGTTGGCGCCAGACCTTGTCAGCACCATAGACCTCCCGGTTGGCTTGCCACACCCGCTCGACCTGCGGCTTCAACTGGGCATCACCTTGCGTGCGTGCGCAGCGCCGGCTCGGTTCTCGCCCACGCGGGATGGCGCCGGTAACCCGACGGAGCGATCTGCAGTACCCGGCAGATCGGCGCGACCCTGTGGACAGCACGGTGCTCGTCCACAAGCCGGCACATCACTTCAGTCGGCGATGGAGCTCCGCATGGGCGAAAAATGCGAAGGCCAGCTTCAGAATCTCATCGGCGCGACGCAGTTCCTTCACCTCGCGTTCCAGCTCCTTCACGGGCTGCGTCTCGGCCGACGCCGTGCCCACGCGCAAGCCTGCTTCCACCTCGGACTGCTTTACCCATTTCAGCAGCGTCTGCGCTACCCAGCCAATCTTCGGTGTGATCGAATCCATTGCCGCCGAAAGCGACAGGTACTCCCGGCGTGCCTCATGCACCATGCGCACCGCCATTCCCCCGCTCAATGGCATTTGGCAAGATCTCCTCGGAATTCGTGCAACCAGACATTACCTGAGACCGCTACGCTGCAGTGACTTGCTCACGGAGGTCTTGATGCACCGATCACCAACCGCTTCGATTGCACAGCAGCGCCCTGAGTTCATGCGACTGAGACAAGTACTCACATGGACCGGGCTCGGACGATCAACGATCTACCGGATGGTCGCAGCCGAGGAATTTCCGACGCCCGTCCGGATCGGTAGCCGGGCTATAGCCTGGCGCACGGGCGACCTTGAGACCTGGAGTGAGTCCCGGGTGCCGCTTCGCAACAGCATCTAAAGGGTCCTCGTCAGCTCACGCCACTCCGTCACCGGAACGACCCTCGAACCCAAGCCTTCGCGCGTGCCAATCGAATACATCCGAATGATGCAACGACCGCGAGCACTCGAATTTTGACAGCGCAGTTCATCATGAGCCAAGAAGAGATTGAATTGCAGGAAAGAGCTTGGGCCAGAAGGTCTGGCACAACGGAAGCTGCAGCAGTGGCCGCGTATGAACGCCTTCTGCAGTTGGCGGAAGCCGGCCTCAGTGGGCAGGCCCGAACCGTCGCTCGTTTCGTTGCGGCCACCTTCGACGGGCAATCGTTCAGGTTTGACCCTTTCGACCTCCGGACAGTCGACGTGTCAATCGCGGACGACATGCTAGTCTGCCTAGACGCCCTTCGATGGGGCAAAGCCGACCTATACAAGCTCGTACCTGACGGATACTCCCGGATCATCGCGATGTGCGAGATGCGTAGTTTGCGATGAGATCGACACCATCGGCAGCGGCGCTCGCGGGGGGCATACAACCCGCCGCTGCATGATTCCGCTCGAAGGGATGCAGCAACCGCGGCCCCCAATACCGAGGCCGGCTGCTCAGACCAAGAACTCTTCCAGCGACTGCCCCGCCTCGATAGCCGCACGGAGCCAAGCGGGCCGCGGACCACGCCCGCCCCAGACGTTACCCGCTCGATCCTGGTACTTCACCGCGCCGACGTTGGCGGTCTTTGCCGACAAGGACTTCGCGCCTCGTTTGGGTACAGCCTTCTTCGCCGCACGTAAACGAGTGCCGGATTCGGGAGAGAGACCCAGATCCTCGGCCGTGACGCCCCACTTCTCAATGACCGACTTGATCTCCGAGATCACGCCTTCCAGCTCCTTTTTGCGCGCGGCGTCCGCCTTCTTCTGCAAGGAGTCAATCTGCGCCTGAAGCTGTTGGTAGCTCTTTGCCATTGTGTCTTTCTCGCGTTGAGGGTTCTGCCGAAACACCCGGTTCGCGCAAGCCTTTGGCGACTCGGCAGCTTCGGCGATAGAGCCACTTATTCGGCTCTTGTTCTTGAGAGTCAAATCCAGCCAACGCTGAATTGACACCCTACATTTGACCACCAATCCAACCGCAGCGATACCTCGCAGTCTGCCGCAGTGGAGCCTTGCGCAAAGCGTCAACATTCCGCCTAGATCGGCACCTGACTCAAGAGCTTCAACGCATAACCGAAGACCCAAACTCCGATCAGTGCTTTACCCCACCGCACCGTCGAGAATCCGTAGTGTTCGTTGTCTGAAAGTGCGCGCCACAGGCGCCGGCAAGCGATCAGGACGAGCAGCGCGCAGAGCCACCGAATCGTCAGACCTCGAGCGGGGACATGGGCAACGATGATCCATGCCCAAACCGCAGGCCACAAGCAGGCATCCACGGCTGCAAGCGTACGACGGCCGAGCCACGTTGGATAGATGGGTGCGGGCTTTGAGAGTACTACCAGAAACATGTGACGCTCCTCGGGCGCACGACGCGCACTTGCGATACCCTCGAAGCATATGCCGATCGGCCCCGGCTTTCGTACGACACGGCAACTTGCCGTAACACCGCCCCACCTCCTCGCGAGAAACGCCAAGCGTCTTCGATTGCATCCGACGCCCCGGACAGGCTCCCTCGGTGAGCCAGCTCGCCTCTGGCGGCAGCAATTTGGACACGCCCAAAAGTCCGGCGTTGCACGGGTGAATGCCTCTGACGGCAAAGGTCACCATCGTAGAACCCCGATGAATATTGACGGTCTGCCCGGTGTCACCCTGCACTTAACGATAGACAACGGCATCGAGAAATCGTCCAATCCACACAGGAGATTCCAAAGGTCGCTCGTTCCTGATGTACGGCTGCCGCCTCGAGCAGCGTGCTTGTGCTGTTCTTGCACCCCTCCGGGAGGGACGACCCATGAACCCCGAGCCCACTGTCACGCAGTCTGCGTCAGCGTCCTCGTCCATTGCACCCGCTGCCCTCACTAATAAACAACCTGTGCGCAAGCGCGGCGGGTATCGCCCTCGAAGAAGGCCTGTGGCCGGCGAGCATCTGCGCATGATGGGCCCGGACCCAGACGCCACACCAGCCCATGCTGAACACTCCGTGTCGAGTGAAGATGGCGACGTCCTGGTCGTTCTGCGGGGCGCGGATCCAGCCCCAAACCGCAGCGGGCGTCGTCTGTGTGTCGAGCGCGTACACCGCACAGTCGCTGCGGAAATCATCTCGCATCTGATGATGTTCGAAGACGAGTGCCAGTTCCTGGACTGGTGTGACACCGATCCCATCCGTTTCCGCGCCAACGTCACGCAACAGGTACGGAGGATCGGTCATGAACTTTTCGAACCCACGCGTTGACCCCGGCCCGGTCTCCCTTGAGGAGGCCGTGCAGACCCCATCCTTTGCGGACACCATCAATCGCATCGTCGCCCAGGTAGTCGAAGCTCATGGAGACGTCGCGGCGCTGGACCTGCTGCAGTTGGCGGTCGAGGCCCTAGGCTGCACTGCCGCCGTCTTCGCCTCATTTGTACGAAATGACGCGACGACTCGGTCTTGCCGCTACCTCATCAGTGGCGGGCATGCACTGCAGGCTCTTTACGCAAACATCACACGAGCGGCCGACGATCCCTGGCTTACCTATGCCAGCCAGCATTTCGAGCCACGCCGCGCGAATGAGCTGGTCCTCGCGCCAGACGCTGAGACCCAGCGATCCTTCCTCACCGAGGCTGCCGAGATCGGCTTCCGCGATGCCTTCGTTGTGCCTTCGCATGCCGTGAACGGCCCGAGCCGGATCGGCGTGCTGTGCCTGGGTTCGGATCGAGAGGGCTACTTCGCCAACCGCGACGCGCTGGCGCTGCTCAGCGTGCCGGCATCAGCCATGTCGCTGCACCTACACATCTGGTGGCACGCCCGCCTGCGAGCCGATCTGATCAACCGCGTACCGCTGACACCGGCGGAGCTGGACCTGGCCAGGATGCTGCTCGAAGGACTGAACACGAAGCAGATCGCCCGGCGCCTGGATATACCCAAGAACACCATCGATTCGCAGCTCGCCCGGCTAGCAAGACGCCTGGGGGTGTCGAATCGACACGCCGCGGCGGAGTTGCTGCGTTCCTATGGCGTGGTCTAGATCCAAGCAATCTCTCTCTGCCCTCGCCGTTGCGATGGCAGAGCCAACCGATGTGAGTGCTGCCAAGGATCCGCTCGGGGTCGACGACGCGGTGAAGATCGGCTCCGCGCTGCCGTTCGATGACCTGATCCAGGTGTGCGCTGAAATCGAGGCGGGGGCCGATGGCCGCGCAGACCGCGGCTTCACGCCAAGCTCGAGGTGTCAGGCCTGGCCGACCCGGCTCAAGTCGCACAGCGCACGAAACTGCCCGAGCATCTTCGCCACAACTGCCGATTCCCTCGAAGGCAAGTCGACCCGCAGCGACTCCACCCCGTCGATCGTCGCAACACAGGGTGTGTCGAACACCTCGGCAAACCGTCGCGCCGCATCGGTTGGAACTTCGGCCAGAGCATCGGGGACAAGCTCAAGCAGTGAGGCCATCTCCTCGGGAGCGACGCCCAGGCTATCGCCTGCTCGCTCGACGCCCCTCCTCAACTGGTTGATGCCCATCGCACGGGCCCCTTGGGAGGGCTCGGCGTGTATCGACTCGAGCAGACGACGCCAGGCCTGCTCACGCAGCTGTGCAGGAGACATGACCGCCAAGGCCGGCCGCTTCGCCAGTGCAGCGACGACCGGGGGCGGCAACTGCAGGCCCTGACGGGACGGCCAGCACCACCCGACCCAGACGGGCCGGGAGGCATCCTGATGCCGCAACGCGTCCAGCAGCATCGACTCGAACCTGGGCTGCGGCACCCGGCGCACCCAAGGCCAGGCGAACCCCGGCGCGCCGCCATCAGCGCCGATCCAGTCGAGCACCAGCACCTGCTCGCCCTCGGCGACCAGCTCGCGCACCACCGTGTCCAAGCCGCCCATCGGTGCGGCCGTGAAGCCCTGCAGCGTCATGTAGCGCGGCAACCGCTCGAGACCTTGCGTCACCCAGTCCCGGTAGACGGGCCATCCACCAGCGAGCACGTCGACCGAGAAGCCCATTTCCTCCAGACACCGTGCCCAGACCTCGCTGTCGCGGCCAGAGTTAGAGCAGTAGACCAACACCAGCGCACCGGGTTTTAGGTGGCATACCAACTTATTAAGCCTGAGCTGCTGGCTCAAGCTGCCAGGCCGATCGCTCGCGGACCGCGCAGCGCCGATGTCTTCGGCCTCGGCATCACCGTGGGCCGAGCGCGGCCGCAAGGGCGCTAGTGGCAAGTTCACAGCACCGGGCAGACGGTCCAGCGTGTACTCGCGGACAGGGCGGGCGTCGACGATCAGGTCGTAGACATCGAAGTCCTGGATCTCGATCTGATGCGGGTGCACTGTCGCTGCGATCGACGCCATCACGCTCGACATAGCGGCCCTTCCTCTCGCTGGAATTCGCAAGATCAGCGCTCAAACCGTGCGCTCAGATTCGCTCCACGGTTCATAGAGTGATGACCAAGGCGCACCGGTTCAACCGGCCGCGCCGAGCCCAATGAAGCGCCCTCGTCGGCGCCGGGAGGTCAACGTGAGCCGTGTGAACCGCTTCGCAACTGTAGGGCGCGCCCGAGGCGCGGACAAGCCCCACCGCATCGGGAAAACCGCCCTGCCGCATGCTGCCGCACGGCACACCGTCTTCGAGTCGAGCGTCACTCTCTAGGGGCGCACCATGGAGCCACTGATCCTCGCCGCACTGCTGGCGCAGTGCGCACCCTTGGTGCACCCGCAGACGGCTGCGGCGCTCATCGCCACCGAGAGCGCAGCCAACCCACACGCGATCGGTGTAGTGGGCGGCAGCCTCCAGCGCCAGCCCCGCAGCCGAAGCGAGGCACTCGCCACGGCCGCGGCCTTGGAGGCCGACGGCTGGAACTACAGCGTCGGGCTCGGGCAGATCAACCGGAAGAACTTCGCTGCGCTGGGCCTCAAGGTCGACGAGGCGTTCGATCCGTGCACCAACCTCACCGCGATGCAGACGCTGCTGATCGACTGCTATCAGCGCTCCGCGGGAACCTCAGCCAGTTCGCAGACAGCTCATGCGTCACCGGGCGCCAATGGCCCTGCCGCTGAGCCAGCCGAGGCTGTGACACCCAAAGCTGTATTACCCAAAGCCGCGCCAGCCCAGGCGTTCGTGAGGCGGGCCCTGTCCTGCTACTACAGCGGCAACTTCGTGACGGGCTTCCGCCACGGCTATGTCGCCCGCGTGGTCCGTTCCGCCACCACCCTCGCCGCGCGCCCGCCCTGATGAGGCAGCTCTCGCCACCCTCGTCCTCAAGCCTCCCCCTTCACTGCAGTTCTGGATGGAGTGTCACCATGAACGCAATTACCGCTGTCCGTCTTCATGCCACCCGTCTGGTGCGCCCCGGCTTTTCCTGGCGGTCCGCCGCCGTCGCCGTCATCCTGGCCATGGTGCTGACCGTCCCGCGACCGGTCCTCGCCCAGGGCTTCGAGAAGGTCAACACCACGGTCACGAACGTCAACGCGATCCTCGTCGTGATCTCGGTCGCGGTCGTCACGATCGCGATCATGTGGGCCGGGTTCAAGATGATCTTTCAGGGCTCGCGCCTGTCCGAGGTGGCGAACATCCTGCTGGGCGGCACGCTGATCGGCGGTGCCAGCGCGTTCTCCGCGTTCATCGTCTCCTGACCCAGCAGCTCCATGGCCCCCGAAGCCATCTACAAGGGCACGACACGCCCGGCCATGCTGCTGGGCGTGCCGCTGGTCCCGCTCATCGTGATGCTCGGCACCAGTCTGCTCAGCGTCATGTGGATCGGCTCACTGGTGTCGTGGTGGATCGTGCCGATCGTGCTCGTCGCGATCGGTCCCACCTGGCTGTGGATGCGCTACGTCACCAGCAAGGACGACCAGCGCTTCCGGCAGATGTTCATCGCGATCCGGCTGCGCCTGCGTGACCGCAACCGCCGGTTCTGGGCCTCGCACAGCTATGCCTCCTACCCCTACCGCGGAGCGCGTCATGTTCGACACCGCTGAGTCACCCTCGTCGGGTCTGCCCGGGCAACCTGCCCACTTCGTCGAAGTCTCCGAAGGCCCTTCAGCCGGATCGCGTCGGGGACGCCCTCAGCGCGCGCCCCGGCCGCGTCACTGGAAGCGCGCCGCGAGCGAGAACCTGCTGTCGAACTTCATTCCATTCTCGTCCATGGTGTCGCCGCATGATGTGATCACCCGCGGCGGCGATTACCTGCGCGTGTGGCGGCTGGACGGCGTGGCCTTCGAGTGTGCGGACGAGCACACCATCGTGGACCGCCACGAAGCCAAGTGCAGCCTGCTGCGCAACCTCGCCGGTGGCCAGTTCGCCATCTGGGAACACCGGCTGCACCGCCACATCGACGACCGGCTGCAGGAGCCGCAGGAACCCGGCTTCGCACGCGACCTCGCGCGTGCGTACGCGCAGTCGATGCAGCGCCACCGCCTTATGAGCAACGAGCTTTACCTGACCCTGCTCTATCGCCCGACCACCTCGAAGGTCGCCCGTGCGATGCAGGCCAGTCGCCGCACCCGCGCGGAGATCGCCGAGGGGCACGCCGAAGCGATGCGCGTCATGGAGGAGAAGACGGCGCTGATCGAGCGTGTGATGCGCGCCTACGGCCCTACGTTGCTTGGGACCGAGGACCGGCGAGGTCAGTCCTACTCCGAAGTCGCCGAGTTCCTCGGCTACCTCGTCAACGGCGTCTGGCGACCCGTGCCGGTGCACGCGGGCCCGCTGTACCGCACGTTGCCGGTCTCCCGTCTGTCGTTCGGGCTGGACAAGCTCGAGATCCGCCACGGCGACGAGCGCCGGTTCGCCGCGCTCGTCGACATCCAGGAGTACGCGGACGCGGTCCAGCCCGGTGTCCTGAACGCCCTCCTCTACGAACCGTCCGAGTTCATCGAGACCCACAGCTTCTCGATCCTGCCGAGGCGGGACGCGATGCGGGCCCTGGAACGCCAGCGGGATCAGCTGATCGCGAGCGAAGACGTCGTGCAGAGCCAGATTGCCGACATGGACGTCGCCCTGAACGAGCTGGGCGACGGTCAGTTCTGCATGGGCGAGTACCACTACAGCCTCGTGATGCTCGGCACCAGCGCCAAGGACGCCGGCCAACGCGCGGCGCAGGCCATCGGCGCGATCGGGGAGTCGTCGAGCATCCAAATGCGACCGGTAGACCTGGTGGCCGACGCCGCCTGGTTCGCGCAGTGGCCGGGCAACTGGACTTGGCGGCCCCGGCAGGCACAGCTGTCATCGCGGCCTACGCCGCGCTGTCGGCCGGCCACAATTTCGCCCGCGGCAAGCGCAACGGCAACCCCTGGGGCGAGGCGTTGATGCTCCTGAAGACCCCGGGCGCGCAGCCCTTCTACCTCAACCTGCACAAGAGCGCCGAGGGGGAGGACGCCGAGGACAAGAAGCTGCCCGGCAACACGCTGATCATCGGCAGCACCGGCGTGGGCAAGACCACCCTCGTGATGACGATGCTCGCGCTGACCCGCAAGTGGTCACCGGCGCCGCTGCTGGTG
>Ga0233424_10001585_pt1 | contig 19099 bp, 16 predicted proteins | sample Watercolumn_Towu_FD_181011 | JGI IMG/M metagenome (GOLD analysis project Ga0233424, IMG submission 181011) | Freshwater microbial communities from Lake Towuti, South Sulawesi, Indonesia - Watercolumn_Towuti2014_125_MG | ecosystem: Environmental > Aquatic > Freshwater > Lake | place: Indonesia...
CTTAGCCGTAAGGTATTCAGTGCGATGAGAAGCTCGCCCTCACCCCGGCCCTCTCCCCCAGGGAGAGGGAGTACCTCTTACGGCCCACGGACTCATCCCTGTTGAGTGACCGTTTCCCGGCGCGGGGGAGAGCGGTTCCCTCTCCTGGGGGCGAGGGTTAGGGTGAGGGCGAGTCACCTTTTCAATGAATAGATACGGCTTAGTTGTTTTGAAGCGTTGAAACCAATTCAACATTTCGCGTTACGCTTTATGTCTTGCGCATCACGCATCACGTTCCCTGGGATGATGACGGAAAGTTCGAGAATTAAAAAAAGTCCGCCTCCGATTTGCATCTTCGCCGCCCCCTGTGTAACTTCCCGCATGTCCACGATCCAATTCGATCTGAACGGAGAATGGATAGGCCATTATCGGGGGCACTACGACGAGGTGGTCAAGATCACCCAGAATGGCCGACGCGTTGAGGCCGTGAAAATTACAGGGGACGATTACGTGCCCGCCGGCGAAATTACCTGGCGCGCTGACCTGGGAACCGGCTTGGGGGAAGGGCAAGTGGCGGAGGAAGGTTTCCGAAACCCCAGGTTCATTCCGGGCCAACTCAAAGTCTTCAACCGCGACCGAATCGTGTTTCACTGGATGAATTCCGGACAGGTCGAATACCGCCGTGATGAGTGACTTCCTTTCGGGGGAGCGCACGCGCCCCGCGTGCTGCGGTCGGCGCCCTCGCCGACCACAGCGACTGCTTCAGACGGAGTCACGTTTGACTGAGTTTCAACACGATCCTGGTCGGCGAGGCGCCGGTGAGGACACGAGAGGCGCAGCGAGGCGCGTGTGCTCCCCGATTTTATGAAGCACCCGGCATAGATATTGCTATTTTCAGCGTCCGCGTGAACAGGGTCAGAGTGCATTAAAATCTTATGTCGTACCTCCGTAATTCCCGGTGGTTCCTGGCAGTTCTGGCAGGCAGTTTGGTCCTTTCCTCAGTTTCTGCCGAGGATCCTTCCCCACCCAGGATCGCCAGTATTAGAATTGAGAATTCACAACAGGTGCTTCGGTTTTCGCCGTATCCCGCCGCTCAAGAATTCAAAGTCTTGCGGACGGACGCCTTGGGTCTTCCCTTCATGGTGGATTCGTCCGGCATCCTTTCGGGCTACGAATGGAAGACGCCGCTCCGCGCCGGGACTCCCGCCAGCTTTTACCGCATTCAGGTCACCCCTATCAGCGAAGAATCCCTGGCCGGGGCCACCGTGCTGAACCGGATCGCCTACGGCCCTACGCCAGACGAACTTGAGCGCATCAAAGCCATTGGCGTCCAGGCGTACATCGACGAACAACTGGCGCCGGAACGCATTCAGGAGGACCTGGACATCGACCAGGTGGTGATACCATCCGGGTGGCAATTCGTGTCCATGACCAGTTCGGGAAATGTCACGCCCACTCTCCTTTACGTTTACTTGAACTCGATTGGAGAGGGCTACGTGGATGATGTGAGACTCGTCTCAGGGACCGCGGCTGGCGTGGGGGCCAATTTGCTCCGCAATGGCGATTTTGAAGCCCCGTTGAACACGAATGACTGGAGGATTTCCGCGAATCACGCGCGTTCGGCGATCACGACCCAAGTCAGCTATTCTGGCGCCAGCAGCTTGAAGCTGGTCGCGACGGCTCCGGGAACGACTAAAGACTCTTCCATCTTCCAATACCTCACAAACCAGGCGCTCCCGTCAGGGCGTTATACGCTGAGCTACCGGTACCTGCACACTACCAATGCCCCCAGCCGGGCCACGGTCCGGTTCACTGGCAGCAATCCAACCGCGGCATCTGCAGTCTTGTCCCCGATCACCGCACTGACCTACGGTAGCGCTGCCCTGGAAGACCTTTCAACTTGGCACATCCTCCACGCCGTTCGATCCCAGCGCCAGTTGATCGAGCACTTGACCCATTTCGTCGATAACCATTTCGTCACGTACCAGGATAAATCCGAAGAATACCTTGCGGGCAAAGTGCCTTCCGGTGCTGAGGCAGCCTTTGCCACGGACCTGGAATATCGCGAACTGAAGAAGTGGCGCGAAGTGTTGATGAATCCTAACGGCACGTTCTACGACCTCCTCAAGATCAGCGCCGAAAGCCCGGCCATGGTGATTTACCTCGACACGGTCGCCAGCAAGAAAGGCGCGGCCAACGAGAACTACGCCCGCGAGTTAATGGAGCTTTTCACCATGGGTGTGGACAACGGCTACGACCAAAAGGACATTGAGGAAATGAGCCGGGCCTGGACGGGATGGCGTGTGGACAAACTGCCGCTCGATCAAGAAAACAATCCCTTTGCTACGCCGATTCCAACGGCGAACCGGAACACCACGCCGGGCCTCTGGACTTTGAGCTTTCGCGCCACTGACCATGACACCACGGCGAAAACAATGTTCCCCAGAAAGACCATTGATGCTCGCTTCGGTCCTCCGCACGCCGGAAATCCCTACGAACTCAAGCTGGCCGCCCGCACCGGTACCGCGGGAATGCAGGACGGCTACGACATCATCAAACACCTGGCAGACCTGCCCTACACGCAGGAATACCTCAGCGTCAAACTCTGCCGCTATTTCGTCCACGAGAACTTCGTCCACGGCGTTTATGATTACACCGCGCCGAATCTAAGCCCCGAAGCCGCGTTGATCCGCCATTGCATGAGGGCCTGGGATACTCCAGCCGCCGATGGGCGGAAAGGCAACCTGCGCACCGTGCTGAAGGTCATTTTCAACTCACCCGTGTTCCGCCAGCACCTGGCTTCGCAGCAAAAAGTCCGCACGCCCTTGGAGTTTACGGTCGCTTCCGTCCGGGCCTTGCGCGCGGCGAAACCGGGCGGCGGATTTACCGCCGACTGCACCGGCGCCGACCTGAATAACACAATGATCCGTCTCGGCATGCGCCTGTTCAATCGGGAAGAACCCGACGGCTGGTCCGAGTTTGGCGCCGACTGGATCAATTCGTCCTCGTTGATCGAGAGAATGCGCTTCGTTCAGGAGCGCCTGCGCTCGGTCTCGCTGGCCGACCCGGTAGCCCTCTTGAAGTTGAAGCTTCCCTCGACCCAATGGCGCGACGCGGGTGCGGTGTCCGATTATTTCCTGAGCATTCTCTTCCCTGGCGAAGGCAAGGCGAACCTCGATCTGGACCGTGCCAACGCGATCATTTTTTTGAACACCCTGGATAACGGGACCACTGCCTCCTCGTTCTCCGTCCTAGACCCGAACTCCACGACGTATGGCAACCGGGTTAAGGGCATGGTCGGTTATTTGATGGGACTGCCACGCTTCCAGGAACAATAGTGCTTACGTAGAATATGAACATCCTGACTCGCCGGACCTTCCTCGAACGCAGCCTTCAAGTCGCCCTCGGTGCGACCGCCAGCGCGTTTCTCAACATCCCCGCCTTCATCCAGCGTGCCATGGCGCAAGGCACGATCCCGCAGCGGAACAAGAAAATCCTTTTCATTTTTCTGCGGGGCGGCAATGACGGCCTCAACACGATCATCCCGTGGGGCGACGGCGCCTACAACAAAACGACGCGTCCGACGCTTTACCTCCCGCCCCCTGATCCGCTCACGAGCGTTTCGGGACGCATCCCCACGACTCCCGATTTGACGCGCGGCGTCGATCTGGGGAACAACTTCGCCGCCATTCATCCAGGGTTGGCCGTGTTGAAGCCGGTTTTCAATGACGGCCAGGTCGCGCTGATCCACCGCGTCGGTTACCCCAAGCAATCGCGCTCGCACTTCGATTCCCAGCGCTACTGGGAGAACGGCATGCCGAGCAAAAACCTCACGAGCAGCGGCATCTTCTACCGGGCCATTGCCAATACCGGGCTGGCGGTCGGGCGAAAATTCCCGGCGATTTCTCTCGAAGGCAGCGATCCATTGCTCCTGCGTGGTCCGGCGCCCCTGACGATTAACCTGGCCGATCCGAGCCGTTACGACATGTATGGCGTCGCTGGAAACTCAGATAAGCAAAAACTGCTCTCGCTCATCACGGCTGAGTACCGCATTCCTTACCCGGAGAAAGACAACCGGGAACTTCTCTTTCAGACCGGCGTTGGCCTCAAGGACGCAATCGACTTGATCAAAACGATTGGCCTGACCGCGAACAGCTTTTTCGACACCGACGGCACGACACATTTGTTCCCTATCGACGGAGCGTCTAATCAGAAGGCGTTTACCAGTTCATCCTACGGTTATTTCAAGAACATCAAGACCGCCGCGCAAATCCTGGCCAGCACCGATGCTATCATTGCCGGAACAAGCCTGGGCGGCTTCGACACGCATAACAACCAGGGCGCGCTGACGGGCGGCCATTCCGACCGCATGAAATGGCTCGGCTGGACGATGTACGCGCTGCGGAAGTTCTTCACAAACGTCAATCCGACCCTCTGGGACGACACCATCGTGGTCACGCTGTCGGAATTCGGGCGCACGACTAAAGAAAACGGGAATCAGGGGACCGACCATGCCGAGGCGGGCGTTATGTTCGTCGCCGGTGGCAAGGTCAAAGGTGGCGTGTATCAGTGCAGCAACGATTCCTGGACGGTCGGACCGAGCGGCTCCATGTTCCAGGTGAATCAACGTTACTTGAAACGCAGCGTCGATTACCGGTCCATTTTCGGCGAAATCATCCGCGACCATCTCGGTGCGACGCCGGCGCAGCTCGCGACGGTGATTCCAGGTTACGGCGACGCCCGCGAGAGCCTCCAAAACGGCGGCGTCACCCTGGACGGCACGCGCATCGTCGGAGAACTGGGGATCATTTGACAGCGGAACAGGCCATTGGCCTGTTGCGGCGGGCTGAATGAAGTGATCCAAATCGGTTCGCGTGCGGTAAGCAGGTTCTTCTGCAACCGGGATCATCCTATGAACCTGGAAAAGCCGTTTAGCCACAAAGAACACATAGCCTAACTAAATCAACAAAGAGACCGCTGACAAACTCAAATTCAGTGAAAAGAGTGCGCGCAAGCAGGTGAGTGTATTGAGGGGAAAGTTAGGAGTTGAACGCCGCGCGCAAGCAGCGGCCTACTACGTGAAGCACGCCGGAGGAATTTCCGCCAACGTGGCGGAGGGCAGCGACGCGACCCTTTCGTCGAATTTGAAATCCAGAAGCGCAATGACTTCCCGCTCCGTCCGAGCCGCGTCGTTTGAAGTCAGCATTCTGACGGGAGGGCTAAGCAGCCGAATGGGCCGGGACAAATCCAAATTAGTGCTGGGAGGCAAAACACTGCTGGCGCACGCCCGGGCCGCCTCCGCCGGTTTGCGGTGCCCAATTCGAGTGATTGGTCGTGATTTGGTGCCGCGGTGTGGCCCGCTGGGCGGCGTTTACACTGCTTTGAAGACAACGCCCGCGCGGCAAGTCCTTTTTCTCTCGTGCGACATGCCGCTCGTGCCGCCGGGTTTGCTTCGGCGATTGATTTTGTCGCCGCGGTCCAAAATTTGGGCAGCGTTTACAGGACACGATCAATCGCCGGGTTTTCCATTTCTCCTCAAGGCCGAAGCCCTGGCGGTGGTCGAAAGGCTCTTGCGCGAACGTCGGCTGGCACTGCAGATCCTCGCTGCCGAACTCAACGCCAGAGTGATTCGACCGACGCGCCGCGAAGCTGTGTCGCTCCTGAACGTGAATACTCCCGCGGACTGGGACCGATGTCGCGAGTTGTGGAGGAGAAGCTCAAAAACAAGCCGACGGAAGACCATCTGAGGAGGCATCCGGCAAGCCTTCGAGAGCACTGCCACGAGCGTGCGGGACACCTCTCGTTGTCACTCCTTGGAGAGTCGTTCCTTCCAGTATCCAGGCCGCCTCCGACCATGAGCGATCGCAACGACCCAAATCAGATCTGGCAGGTCCACTTAGGCGACGTAATAGGGAAACCGCTCGAGGTTATACCGTCGAGCGCCATTCTCCCGCGTGCGCCAGCGTTGCGGGTCCGCCTTGATGGCTTCAAGCGCGCGTTCTACCTCCTCAACAAAATCCAAGGCCAGTCCTGGTACTTTCGCATCGTAATAGGCAGCCGCCTCCCAAAACTCAGCCTCCGCGTCACGATGGATTCGGTGCTGAATCACGAGTATTTCGCTCGTGCTTCACGGAGCATCTCTTCGAGAGGTCTCCCCTGCGCGCGGCCTTCTTTCACCTCTCGGACTCGAATCGCGATCACATCGTCCCAAGCTTTTTCGACCCTCCCATCCGCCGGTGGTTCAAGGCTTATCAGCAGCCGTTTTACGAGAAGCACTCGGTCGATCTCTGGCAATTCCAGGGCGTCCCTTTCGATGGTCTCCAGTGTCTGCACGCATGGATGTTAACATTGATCGAAGGGATGTCGAGCTTGCAGGACCCTGCCAGGACCCATGGACCTATGATCCCGGATGCTTCTCGCCTGCTTCGTGGCACAGAATCTGCCAGCAATTCCGGAAGTTGAGAACTACATGGCGAATCCTTCTTCTTGTCTGCCTCGGTCTGGCCAGCAGGCTTGTCCAGACTGAGGCAGAGACGAATGCGGCTCATCGAGTCGAATTTCCAGGCTCCGGCGGTGGCACCTACCTGATCCCCTTGAGCGCGAGCGCGAAACCCACGATTCGCGTCGCCACGGGCGCTCTCGGGCCGGCGTGGACCCTGGCGCAACTGGAGGGCTCGACCAATCGCGTGGAAATCGGCAGCCGCGTCGTGCTGAAGCTTGACCCTGGCCACAGCCTCGATCCTTTTCTCGCCGGCTCCGGCCTTTCTTTGGCCAGGACGGTCAGTTCCAACCTCTTCATCTTGCAGGCCGCCGACAGTCCGTCCGCGATTGAAGCCGCCGAAGCGCTGGCGAAACAACCTGGCGTGGCCGCAAGTTATCCGGTCATGCGCCGTCCCTGGGGCCGCCACGATCTCTACGCCAAAGCGCCGTCCGACACGCTCTTCGACCAGCAATGGCATCTGGAGAATCGGACCAGCGGTTACCGTCTCGCGGGGCCTGATCTGAATGTTCGCGGGGCCTGGCCAATCACGCGCGGCGAAGGGGTCATGGTGGCGGTGGCGGACGACGGTTTCCAACTGGATCACCCCGAACTGGTCAACCGCGCTCGCGGCGCTCCGCACTACAATTTCTATCGGAACATTCCCAACGGCGGGCCTGCTTCATCGAGCGCGGCCCACGCCACGGCCGTGGCCGGGTTAATCGCGGCCGAGTCCGATAATCTTCGCGGCGTTGCTGGCGTCGCGCCTCGGTCGAAACTGGCCAGTTGGGTCATTTTTGGCACATCCTTTTTCGGCGGCGACGCCATTGCGTCGGATGAGGAGTTGATGGACATGTTCCAATACGCTTTGGACCGAGTCGCGGTGCAAAATCACAGTTGGGGAAGCACGAGCAAAGTCCAGTTGGGTCTTGATGCGCTCTCGGACGCCGGTGTGAGCCGCGTGATCACCAGGGGACGCAATGGCAAGGGCACCGTGTTGGTCCGCGCCGGCGGAAATGAACGAGAAGATTTGACCAATGCCAACGATGACGGTTTCGCGAACGACCCTCGCGTCATCGCCGTCGCCGCCATGCGCAAGGACGGACGCGCCTGCACCTACAGCAGTCCTGGAGCTTGTTTGCTCGTAGCGGCGCCGAGCGGGGATGTGGCCGATACGGATGGCGACGGCGTGCCGGACGACGAAGACCCGAACGCGCCGGATGTGTTGACCACGGACCGCACCGGTGCCGCCGGACAGAACGCCTCGACCGTGACGGGGGACTACGCCGGTTTCAACGGCACGTCGGCGAGTTCCCCGCAAGTCGCCGGTGTGGCTGCATTGATCCTCGGCGCCAACCCGAACCTCACTTATCGCGACGTGCAACAAATCCTGATTCACAGTTCGCGGCATTTCGATTTTGCCGATCCGGACGTGCGGCTGAACGGCGCCGGTTTTCGCGTGAGCCATAACGTTGGTTTTGGTGTGCCCGACGCCGGTTTCGCGGTGCGGCTGGCGCGGGATTGGCCTAACCGTCCCCTCGCGAAGACCGTGTCCGTGACCAGCACCGAACGGCGGGACATTCCCGACGACGCGCTCCGGCTCGTCTGCGCGGCGCCGGATCTGCCCAACGTCCTCACTTCCATCCGCTGCTTGCCTTCGCTGGGTGTGCATCCGGACGATCCGACGGCCACGTTGCCGATCGTGTTTGTCGGCCTGGCGAATGAAGAACTGTTCCAGGACCTTCACGGCAAAGCCGCGTTGATCCAGCGCGGGGGCAGTTATTTCGCCGATAAGATTGCGCGAGCCGCCCGGGCGGGCGCGGCGTTCGCGGTGATTTTCAACAACATCGGCGCGACCGAAATCCAGCCCATGGGCGGAACTACGTTCGTGCCGATTCCGGCCGTCAGCATTGGCCGCAATGACGGGCTGGCTTTGCGCGATTTCATCGCGTCCCAACCGGATACGACGGCCCGGCTGCAAGTCACGCCCGCGGTCTATCGCTTCAACGTTTCAGACACGCTCGTCGCCGAGCACGTCGGTGTGAGGTTGAAGACCACGCATCCGCGGCGCTCCGATCTGCGCGTAACGCTGGTTTCCCCCATGGGGAGCCGCTCCGTGCTCCAGGCCATCAACGGCGACAATTCGGCCGGGCCGAGCGATTGGACTTACTGGAGCGTGCAGCACTTTTACGAGAGCACCGCCGGGGAATGGCGCTTGGAGGTCAGCGACGAACGGAACACCAGCATTCGGATTTCTTCCTCCAGCACCGCACCCGCCGCGGGCGCGGCCACCTACGCGCAATTGATCGTTCGGGGCGTACCGATCGCCGATCGCGATGGCGATGGCCTCGACGACGCTTGGGAGACAAAAGCGTTCGGGCATCTCAATTACGGACCGAAGGACGATGCGGACCAGGACGGCTACATCAACGCCCGCGAGCAGGTCATGGGAACGAATCCGGCTCAGGCGAACGAGGAGTTCAAGCTGGAGTTCGGCGAATTGAACGCGAGTTACTGGCGCCTCAGTTGGCCCGGTCGCGAAGGGGATGAATACACCCTGGAAACCGGCATTAGCCTCGGCCAACCCTTCTCGGACCTGAGCACCGTGAATGGACGATTCCCCGTCACGGAGTTTGTCCTTCCGAGACCCTCCGACGAGACGCGGTTTTTTAGAATCCGGGGGTTGCACAGGCCATAGCGGGATTCAACAGAACGCGGCTTAAGAGGAGGAAACAGAGGCAACAGAGATTGAGATCATTGGCATCTGCCGAATAATGCCAAATCGAATCCTGTCGATCTCTTGCGGGATCCTTTGTGTTCCGTAGTTTAGTCAATAATCAAGTTAGAGGGCAAAATCTTCCACATAGGCGTAACACTTTGCCGTTTGCGGTGTCATTCCTTGGATGACTGCCAATGCTTTCGGTGGAGGGAAGGTGTCAAACGCCGGGAGAAGCAGTGGAAGTTGTCGGTCGCAGCGTAACGCCGACATTCCTATCGGCAAGTTCCGAGGCATTCTTGCCTCGTGGACCGCGAGGTCAGGAGACCTCGCAACTTGCCGGCTTGGAAGCCAGCGTTACCGCCAACTTGTGGATGCACCGCGGGAGAAGCCCAGCGACGTTTTTTTACAGCTTTTTCACAATTCCCCCAGTCTAATCGGCAAGACCCTCTTTACAGAGCGAACATTTGAAATACTGTGACGCGCTGTGGTTGACCTCGGCGCAAACTTGGACCCATGAAAACACTGGCCAGAGCCGCACTTTGCCTGGCGGGATGGGCGCTTCTCGCTGTGCCAGTAATGATCGGTGCTCCCAGCGCTGGATCAGGTCAGGGCCTCTTTCCCCAGACCTCCGGCGATCTTTTCAACGTCACAAGCATCTGGACGATTCATCTGAAATTTACCCCGGACCAGTGGGAGGCGATGGAACCCAAAGGCGGCGGCGGAATGCTTCCGGGCCGATTGAGAGCCTTGGAAGGACGCCGTGGGCCGTGGGCCGGCCCAGGTGGCGGAGGGGAAGGCGGCGTGCTGGGGGAAGAGTTGCCTCTGGCTCCAGCCTTCATGCGATCCGGGGATCAGGATCGAGACGGCAAACTATCCCGATCAGAATTCCAGGCGCTGGCCGAGAAATGGTTCGCGGAATGGGACAAGGAAAAGCGCGGCCAATTGAACGGCGGCCAGGTTGGGGCCGGTTTGCTTTCGGTCCTTTCCACGCAGTTGCCCGGTCTCAACGCGCCTGGCGGACCGGATGGACGCGGTGGTGCGATCATGATTCCGCTGAGACCGGAGGGCCGGCGCAACGGACTCGCGGGTGCGGCGGGGATCCAATTCGAATACGTTCACGCGCATCTCGAATTCCAAAATCAGATCCTGAAGGACGTCGCGGTCCGTTACAAAGGCAACTCGACCTTCATGTCGTCCCGAGGTTCCCTGAAGCGGCCGCTGAAGGTGGACCTGAACAAATATGTCAAAGGCCAGCGGCTGGCGGGCGTATCCAAGCTCAACTTCCGAAACAACGTTATGGACGTGGCCTGGATGAATGAAGTGTTGTCTTATCGGCTTTATCGCGACGCAGGGGTCCCGGCGCCGCGCACCGCCTATGCTCGTGTGTACCTCACCGTGCCTGACAAACATTCCCGAGAGCATCTCGGACTTTATTCCATTATCGAGGACATCGACGTCCGCTTCGCGGAGGAGAGGTTTGGTTCCAAAAAGGGGGCGATCTTCAAGCCGGTCACTCGCGATCCTTTCGCTTACCGAGGCGAAGATTGGGAAATGTACAAATCCACCTACGATCCCAAAACGGAGCTTTCCGAAAAAGAAATCCGGCGCGTCATTGATTTTGCCAGGCTGGTCACCCACGCGTCGGACGCCGAATTCGCCGCGAAGCTCGGCGATTACCTCGATCTCGACGAGTTCGCCCGGTTCATGGCCGTGACGGCGTGGCTTCCGACGCTCGATAGCATCCTGGGCCCGGGGCACAACTACTTCGTTTATTTGCACCCCAAGACGCGCAAATTCCAATTCCTGCCCTGGGATCTGGATCATTCCTTCGGCCAATTCGGGATGATGGGCGGGCAGAGCCAAAGTGAGAACTTGAGCATCCGCCGTCCGTGGCGCGGGGACAGCCGCTTCCTGGAACGGGTCTTCCAGGTCGAAGCGTTCAAGAAGCTGTATTTGTCCCGGCTCGATGAGTTCAGCGGAACGATTTTCCAGCCCGAACGAGTTCACCGGCTTGTGGATGAAATCGCGGTCGCAATCCGGCCCGCCGTCCGCCAAGAGCCGACGCCAAGACTGGCCCGGTTTGAAAGGTTGGTTGGCGATGCGCTTACAGAGCCACGCCGTCCGGAGGACTTCTTGATTGGACCGGGAAGCGAGGCAGGTCCGCGTTTGTTTGGCGGCGTGGGTCCAGGCCAACCGGTCAAGCCGCTCAAAGCATTCATCAAAGACCGCGCGCAGTCCGTGAAGGATCAACTCGCCGGGAAAACAGAAGGCCAAACCTTCGCGGGGCCGGCATTCGGGGGACCAGGCGGTTTTCGCGGCGGGCGGCGGGGCGAACCGGAGGGATTGCCTGCGCCGGGGCTTGCCAACGTGCTGGCGCGGCCATTAATGGCGGCCATGGATTCGGACAAGGATGGAGAAATCACGCGCGCCGAATTTGCCCAGGGCTTCGCGCACTGGTTTGAGGTCTGGGATACAGACCAGAGCGGTTTTCTGGCCGGCCCGCAGCTTCGCGCCGGGCTTGGGCGGGATCTCCTGCCACCCCTGGGAAGACTGCGCGGGGGGCCTGGCCCTGCTCCTTCCGCTGCTCCGCCGCCGCGCAAATAGAGCCGCCGGCTCAACCCTCTCATCACTGAACACTTCGCGGCGCCCTAATATCCAATTACCATGTCTCCCTACACCGACTCGCGGGAAAACAGGGAATTCGCCTCGGAACTGAAGTTCCTGGTGCCCCCCGCGCTTTGCGGTCCCATCCGTGACTGGGCGCGCGCCCGGTTGTCGCCGGACCCACACGTGTCCGCGGACCTGGGCGATGCTTATCACATCACCAGCCTTTACTTCGACACCGAACGATTGGACGTGTTCCACGGCAAAGGCTCGTACGGACGGAGCAAATATAGGATTCGCCGCTACGGTCCGAGCGAATTCGCGTTTCTGGAACGCAAGCTCAAGACGCGTGGCCTGGTGAGCAAACGCCGGTCGCTCGTCAAGATCGACGAATTGGCTCATCTGGCCGAGGTCGCTCCCGGCCGGGATTGGGTGGGTTTCTGGTCCCACCAACGTCTCGTCGCCCGAAATCTGAAACCCGTCTGTAAAATCGCCTATCGCAGAACGGCTCGAGTGGCCGTGACGAGCGCCGGGCCGATTCGGCTGACCCTGGACGAGAACATTCGCGCGGTGGCGGCCAGCCGAGTCGCCTTCAACGGCGCGCACGAGGGCTGCTTGCTCTCCAGGGATCATGTCATCCTGGAATTGAAGTTCCGCCTGGAAATGCCTGAGGTCTTCAAAGAACTGGTTGACACATTTCAACTGAAGCCGCAACCCGTGTCGAAATACCGGCTGGCCGAGGTCGCGCTGGGGCTGGTTGCAGAGGTTCAACCGGAACCGCCAGAGCAACGGAGCCAAAAGATATCCGCGGTTGAGTCCCTTCGCCCCTGATCCGTACGCCGTGCCGCTTCTGCTCATGCGCGGCATTTCGAAATCTTTTCCCGGCGTGCGAGCGCTGGACGGCGTGGCCCTGACTTTGCATCGCGGCGAAGTGCTGGCAGTCGTCGGAGAAAACGGAGCCGGCAAGAGCACCCTGATCAAAATCCTCGCCGGCGCGCACGCGCCCGAGGCGGGTTCCATTTTTGTTCTCGGCGCAGAAGTCGAATTGGGCAGTCCCGTGGCTGCGCAGAAGCAGGGCATCGCGGTGATTCATCAGGAGTTCAATCTCGTGCCTTCGCTCAGCGTCCGGGAAAATATTTTTCTGGGGCGAGAGCGAGCGAAGACCGGGTTCGTGCGCGTCCGAGAGGAATCTCAAGCTGCGGCAGCCCTGTTTGATCGGCTCGGGGTCGCGATCCACCCCGAAACCAAATGCCGGAGTCTGACCGTCGCTCAACAGCAACTCGTCGAGATCGCGAAAGCCCTGTCCCAGCAGGCCCAAATCATCGTCATGGATGAGCCAAGCGCGACTTTGACCACTCAGGAAGTCGGGCGGCTGTTTGCGGTCATCCGTGATCTGCGCGCTCAGGGCATTGGCGTCATATACATCAGCCATCGGCTGGACGAGATTTTCCAGATCGCTGACCGAGTCATGGTCCTGCGAGACGGCCGCCATATTGTGACGCGCCCCATCGCCGAGGTGAATCGGGATGCGTTGATCGAGTGGATGGTGGGACGAAGGCTCGAAAACGAGTTTCCCCAAAGACGCGCCGACCTCCGCGAAGAGCGCCTCGTGGTGGAATGTCTGGAGCGCGGCGAGAAGGTCCGGAATGTGTCATTTGCGATCCGGCGCGGCGAAGTCCTGGGATTGACGGGATTGATTGGCGCGGGCCGAACCGAGACGGCGCGCTTGATCTTCGGCGCGGATCGAATGGAAGGCGGCACCATCCGGTTGGATGGCCGACGCCTGCGCCCCCGCAATCCTCGCGACGCGATTCGCGCCGGGATTGCGCTGCTCACGGAGGATCGCAAAGCCCAGGGATTGGTGCTCGGCCGATCCGTTCGCGAGAACTTCGGGCTGCCGAATCTGCCGCGGCTGTCGAGGATGGGCTTCGTTCGCCGCGGACGGGAGGGCACGGCGTTGGCGCGCTATCTGGCCAGCTTGCGGATTCGCATTTCGCATCCGGATCAACCGGCCCTCCAGCTTTCGGGCGGAAATCAACAGAAGGTCGTCCTGGCAAAATGGCTCGAACGGAATTGCCATGTGATTATCTTCGACGAGCCGACGCGCGGGATTGACGTCGGGGCGAAGTATGAAGTTTATCTCCTGATCAACGAATTGGCGGCCCAAGGCAAAGCGATCTTGATGATCAGCTCGGAATTGCCGGAAGTCCTCGGCATGAGCGATCGCATTCTCGTCATGCACGAAGGCCGCATCACGGGTGAAATCACGGACGTGGCGAACGCCACTCAGGAACAAATCATGCGCCGGGCGGTGGGTTGAAAACCATGACAGATCGTGTCTCCGATTCATGGGCCGCGCGCCTTCTCTCCGAGCACGGCATGCTGGTCGTGTTGCTGCTGCTGTCCGCCTATTACAGTTGGGCCACCTACGACATACAGCACCCCGCCGGCGAATCAGGAGGCGAACGGTTGGCCGCGGAAATCCTCCAAAAACTTCCCGCGAGCGCGCAAGTGATCATTGTGGCCGGGGAAGGGAAAGAAGACGCGGCATTTGCCCGTGTCCTCGAAGATCGGCTGGGCGCGGGCGGGATGACTGTGGTTGAAACGGTCAAAGGCCAGCCGGCGGACGCCCGGCAAGCCCTGGAACGAATCGTCCGTTCGGGAAGCCGGCTTGATATCATCGCGTGCCACTCTTCGGTCGCCGCCTGGGGGGTGTTCGAGAATCTCGGACAAAAATTTCCGCCGCTCGCCTCGGCCCGGATTGCGACTCCGGAAACGTACCGCTGGCCGAATTTTCTGAAGACCGACAACCTCGTGAACATCGCAAATCAGATCGCCGTCATCGCCCTCATTGCCATCGGAATGACGATGGTCGTTATCACTGGAGGGATCGATCTCTCGGTCGGAAGTCTCATTGCGCTTTCGGCGGTGGTGAGCACGCTGCTGATTCGTGAGGCGGCCGGCGCAGAGCAGGCCTCGGCCAACGGCATGGTCCTGTGCAGCGTGGGGGCGATTGCACTGTGCGGAGCGGTGGGAAGCTTCACGGGGCTGATGATTACCGTATTTGGCATTCCGGCGTTTATCGTCACGCTGGGCATGATGCTCGTGGCGAGCGGTCTCGCGTACATCTTTGCGGAAGGGCAATCGATTTATCAGGTTCCGGATTCGTTTGTCTGGCTGGGCCGCGGCGCCGATCTGGGCCTTCCGAATGGCGTCCTTCTCATGATCGCGCTTTACGGACTCGCGCACGTGGTCATGACGCGCATGGTGCTGGGGCGATACATCTACGCCGTGGGCGGGAATCCGGAAGCCGCGAGACTTTCGGGCGTGCCGATCAAGTCCGTGCTGATCTTCGTCTATACGTTGTCCGGAGTACTGGCCGGTTTGGGCGGGATTCTGATGGCGTCGCAACTGAAGAGCGGCTCGCCGACCTATGGAGGGATGTATGAGCTTTATGTGATCGCGGCTGTAGTGGTGGGGGGCACTTCGCTTTCGGGTGGGGAAGGAAAGATTTTGGGCACGCTGATCGGGGCGTTCATCATCGCGGTCATCCAGAACGGAATGAACCTGACCGGCGTGGAAAGTTACACGCAGAAGGTGGTGCTGGGTCTGGTCATTCTCGGCGCCGTGCTGCTGGACATGCTGAAGAAACGCGGCTGGGCCTGGCCACGCTGGATGAAAAGTCAGAATTGAGTTATCGGGTCGCGCCGGAAATCAGCGAGCGGAGCGCCTGATAGACTCTTGAGGTGAGCGGCGAACGCCGCAGATCATGCCCGTCCAGACTGACGGCTTCAGCGACTTCGATTCCAGAAGCGGTCAAGAAGACTCCACTGGCCTCCAACAGAAGATCAGGCCGAATTCTCATTTCGCTGCACGAGATCGACAGGCTCCGGCAGATTTCAAAAATGACCGCGCGGGTGATTCCCGGCAGCGCGCCGCTTTCCAGAGGCGGGGTGAAAATGGCGCCATTCTCGATCCAGAACAGGTTGGCGCTTGCGGCTTCCGCGACTTCACCGCTTGTATTGAGAAGGAGAGCATCATCGGCTCCTTTCGCCTCGGCTTCGGCGCGGGCGAGCACATTCGGAAGCCTGTTGCACGTTTTGTGGCGGGTGAGCGGATCGTTCGCAGGGATGCGCGCGGAAGCCGTGATCAGGCGCCATCGAAATGGTTTCGTCGAATCCAGCCGCGGTGCAGGGTGCAGGGCCATGGCGAGCGTTGGGCTATCCGCGCTCTGGGGCGAATAGCCGCGCTTTCCCACGCCGCGGGAAAGCGTGATGCGAAGAACGGCGTCGCGCACCTCGTTTTTCTGGACTAGCGCATCTACGCTCGCTCGGAGTCGAACCGGAGTTGAGGGAAGTCGAATCCTCAGAAAATCGGCTCCCCGTTGGAGCCGGGCCATGTGATCGTCCCAACGAAACGGTTGACCTTCATACAGCCGGAGCGTTTCGAACAAGCCGTCCCCGTAAAGAAAACCCCGGTCGAACACGGAGATCGTCGCAGCCTCCTCAGGAACCAGTGCGCCGTTCAGAAAAACAATCATGCCGAGCCGGAAGTTGGCAGTCTTGGAATACGCAATCCGAATCTTAGTCCTTTACCATCCAACCCCAAGGGAGAGCAAAAACATCCTTGTCCATTGGCCTGGCATTGCCGGCATGCAGCACAACGCCGCAAACCAAACTGTGGCTTTTCTTGAGCACGCTCTTGAATGCCAAAATGCTGGAAATGTCCGACGGGCTAACTTGACTACTCGATTTGATCTCCATGGCGACCAATTTATCGTTTTGTTCGAGGAGAAAATCCACTTCATGCCCCGCCCGGTCGCGCCAATAGTAAAGCCTCCGATTCGCGGGGTCCAGGGCTCGCCAGGACTGAAGAGTCTGGTAGATCGTTTGCTCCAGCCAGAACCCTGAATCCAGTCGCTTGGCAACGTCCTCGGGCGCACGAATACCGGCCAACCAGGCAGCCAATCCGCAGTCCGACCAGAGAAGTTTTGGCGCCTTCACAATTGCGGAGGACGGATTGGTGGTAAATGGCCTGATTCGTGTAATCAGGCAACCCGTCTCCAGCAGGTTCAGATAACGATGTGCCGTGGGATGGCTCAAGGCTGCATCCCGAGCAAGGTCGGCTTGATTAAGCAATTTGCCGGTTCGGTTTGCGGACAGAGCCATCAAGCGTTGGAAATCGGGCAAGCTGGCCACGTCGCTTAACTGCCGAAGGTCGCGATCCAAATAGGTTTGAACATAAGCGGCAAACCACAACCCGCGATCGCGATCGGCTTCAATGGCCACAGCAGGCGGGAATCCGCCGCACAGCAGCCAACGTATCCAGTTACCCTTCTCGTCCGGCCAATCGTGCAAATCGAAAGCTGGTGAAAAAAGGCGATCGATCGGCTTCAACGCCTCTTTCCGTTGCATCCATTCGGCAGGACAGAAGGGAGGCAGTTCCAAGTAGATCGCCCGACCGGCCAGCGTGTCCGCAACCCGCCCCATCAGGAGCAGATTGGCGGATCCGGTCAGCACGAAATCCCCAGCCTTACGGCGTTCATCCACCGCCCGCTTAACCGCGAGTAACAGTTGCGGTACTCGCTGAACTTCGTCAAGGGTGACCGGGCGGGTCGTGAGCAGGGAATCTGGATTACGTTCTGCCTGATCGAGAACCCCGACATCATCCAAAGTGAAGTAGGCCCGCTTGGCATCCAGCGATTTTGCCAGGGTGGTTTTGCCCGTCTGGCGCGCACCGGTCACCACGGCAACCGGCAGGACTTTCAAAGCGGTCTCCAGGTTTTGGCTGAACCAACGATGGCGAATACCGTTCATGCCGTGAAATAAATCATTTCACGGATAGAGAAGCAAATGGAGACGTGATACCGGTTTTGTGATTCCGCAAGAATCAGCACGAAGCAGACAAGGGGCATTACTTATTGCCGCGAGTTTGCCATGCTTCACGTAGGTTCGGAACGCCCTGAACATATGCTTTATGGGACAGGGCGAGTTTAGATGCTCGCCCCGTTCCTTGGCTTACTCATTCACGAACAGTTTCCAGTCCACGATGCCGTGAGCGTTGCGGATGAGCGCCGTAACTGGCAGTTCCTTCGGAGCGCGCGGCACGGTGAGCAGATTCAAGCCGGCTTCATGCGGCAGGCGGTTGCCCTTCTTCGCGTTCACGGCCCTGTCTGACCAAACGAGATTTCCCCATTCGTCCTTGCCGCCGCGTGAACGGGGAAGAACGTGGTCGAGGCTGCCTTCGTCTGGGCGCAGCAACCTGCCGGTGTACTGGCAGCGGTTGCCGTCGCGCTCGCGAATCGTCTTTGCGCCGAGCTTCGGGCGCTTCTTGGGCACCTTGGCGTAATTCACTGCCACAATGACTGTCGGCACGCGGATTTCCCGGTGGGCTGTACGCACGACATTGTCCTGCGGACGAATCGGCAGCGTGAGCCACTCGTCCCAGGTCACGGGACGGATGTGATTCTCGCCGTCAATCTCCAGCGCGGTCGCAACGTTCGTGGCCATTTGGCAGAACGCTTCCTGCGGCGTGCGAATATTGATCGCCTGCCTGTTGCGGTTCAGCACCAGCACAATCGTCTTGTTCAAGATGTCGGTCATAAAAACATTTGCCCACGGCCACTGCGCTTCGTGCGAGTGAGGTGTTTGCTCTTTGTTGATGGTTACGCGCTGTCGCGGAAATTGGCTGCCACGCCTGGTTTTGCTCCAGGCGTGGCGCGTTCGTTCGGCTCCTTCCTCTCCCCCGCGAGCTTGAACTTGGGCAAATACGCCTCGACCGGCTCGTCCCACCGCATGCGCCCTTGATCTCCGAGTGCCGCGATCGAGCTGGTCAGCGAGCGTTGGTGTCGCCGATGGCGAAGTGACCCACTGCGCAATTGCCGGCGTGGGCAATTGGAAAAGGACCCCTGCCAATAGCAACAGACTGAAACCGTCCTGTGCTGAATTCATTGGTTTTGACGGTATTAGTAGCACCGAACTGAACTTTTCTTACACTCACGGAAAATCCTTGGGTCATTCAGGCAGAATTGAAGCGATATCCCGAGATCGTGGCGGTCGCCAAAAGGAAACAACTTAGGACGCGACGGCTCTGTGCTTTGATCTATGGAAACAGAAATGGTACGCGCGTCCGGTAACGCTCCGGAACCCGATACTGATCTAGTGCGATGCGGGGTTTAATTAATTAAAGCCGCTTGTGGCCGCGTGCTAACGCCTCTATTTGAGCTATGCGCACATAGTTGGCCGCCTGCAAAGGCTGGCGGAATGCCGTGGACTCGCACCACACTCCCTTTTCAGGGAGCCCACTGTTTAGCAAACAGG
>Ga0233424_10001586_pt1 | contig 19091 bp, 18 predicted proteins | sample Watercolumn_Towu_FD_181011 | JGI IMG/M metagenome (GOLD analysis project Ga0233424, IMG submission 181011) | Freshwater microbial communities from Lake Towuti, South Sulawesi, Indonesia - Watercolumn_Towuti2014_125_MG | ecosystem: Environmental > Aquatic > Freshwater > Lake | place: Indonesia...
TCCGCCCTTGTTGTGCTTGGCTTCGACGGTCTGCGTCGCGGAAATATTGACGACGGCGTCCTGAACTTTCTCGGCGAGTTCGGACAGGGAATCCGGGCCTTTGGCGGCGGCTGGCGTCAATGAAATCAGCAGGGCCGTAAAACCAGCGGCCACATAAGCCTGGAACACCTTCATCCGATATCTCCAAAGATGAGAGGGAGCAGATATAGGCGCAAACGCCTTCGACAAAAAGAGGCGTCTCGGCTGGAGCTTCGGCGCGTGGCGCCGCGGTTGCCTCTGTGCGACGCGGGCTTTAGCGTCGAATGGCGACGGCCAGGACGTGATTTTTTCGGAACGCAAATGTCGAGATTCTTGCGCGCAATTTTCGAGCGATTCGTCAGCAGACGATTCTCGCCGATCGGCGACCCTTCCCCCATCAATGAATTTTTGGCGCCGCCACCTGACGATGCAATCGTTTGTCGCATTTGCGAATTGTCGGAGCCGGACCCCGAGATTGGTGAAGTCGCACAAGCCTATGGGCTGAATGCCGAAGATGTCCGCGCGACAATACAGTATTTTCGAAACATACGTCTTTGTCTTGCTTTTCATACGCTATGTATCCGCGCAAGAGAAGATGTCGCCTTTCTTCAAACGCTACGAAAGCTGGCCGAGCGATATTTCGCGTTCGCCGGCGTTGAAGAAGGCGACTTTACGCAGATGCGTCGGTTGGCGGAAGCCAGAGTGCGCGACAGCAAGGAAGCTCATGTCTGGGCGCGAATTCGCGCCCGAGCTCCCGAAGCGGCTCGACTCATTGAGACGCGTTATGGCGCGGCGGCTTTTTTCCCCTGCTTCGGCGCATTCCTCGACAGGACATTCGGATTTCCTGAACTGGCGACAGAAGAAAATTTCGACGAGCGAAGCTATTTGTTCGCCAATCGCGATGTGGCCGACGCCGTCGCGCGGGGCGAGATCGCTTCCGCTCGCACGCATTTTGTCACACATGCCAAAGAAGAAGGGCGGCAGCTCAGGGTTTGGCGCGACGCTCGCCGCGATACATTCATTTATCCATTGATCTTGGCGCGTTCACAGGAATCCATTTTTGGAATCGGCGACATCGTCGCTGCTGAGCAAGTCAGATGTTCTCAACTGCTAACGACTGATGGCGCGGTCGCGATGGCGCTGCTGGCCGCCGGAAAATGGCATGACGCGACGAAATCCTTTCGCCTGGATCAGTCAATCGGCGCCGGACGGCCCGAGTTCGACGCTCTTGCCAAGCAGTGCGAATGGCGATCGGCGCCTGTCTATCTTGCCGCCTTTTACGACGCCTGCGTCGATGTTGAAAACGGGATTCTGCTGTTCGATGGCGACAAGGTCTGGGGCGATTGCTTTTTTGCGACTGTCCTGGCGCCGGGCGGCCTGAATCGTGCGCCGGACATTTTTCCGCTGGACGGTCGCTACGGGCGGCTACGTCGCGCGGAGGCGGAGAGGACATTGCATGTCGACGCGCCCGTGATGCTCACCTGTTTTTGGGCCAGCCGGGTGAATTACGGGCATTGGCTGATGAATTCTTTGTTTTCAGTTTACCTCGCGCTGGACGAGATCCGAACCGAGCGGCTGAAACTGTTGTGCCCGCCGTTATCGGAACGACAGCGAGAGGAACTCGTTCGCTTGGGCGCGCCGCCGACAAGCATCATTGAATCGTCGTCCCGCTATGTTCGGGCGTCGAAGCTGGTTTATCCTTCGCCGTTGACCACCGGCGCGAACATGTTTCCCGGCTCGATGTGCCAGCAATTTCTTGACTATGTCGCAGAGCGCTTCGTCGCCGACTCGCGAGATCGATTTGCGCCGACTTACGTCTATGTCAGTCGGGAAGGCTTTGCTTCAGGGCGGCTGATGGCCAATGAGCCGCAACTCGCCGAGGCCCTCGCCAATATCGGATTCGCCGCCATCAGGCCGCATGGACTGAGCTTCGCAGAACAAATACATGCGATGTCGAATGCGGCGATCGTCATCGGGCAATTCGGCGCCGCGCTCTGGAACACGGCTTTTGCGCCCAAACATGCAAAAATCATCGAAATTGCGACAAGCAACTATGTATCGAACGAATATCTGTTCATCTCGCATCTCGGCGGGCGCGAATTATATCGCGTGATGATTGCGGCGGAGTCGCCCCAAAATCGCGCATATGAAGGAGAGTCATTTTCCTTCGAGGCGCCGGTCGACGACATTGTCGCCCTTGCGCGCAAGCTGATGTGATTGCGCGCCGTCTACCGCGGGTTACGACCGCGCTCATGGTCGTCGAGGCCCGCGTTTGCGTCTTACTTGCCTTTCTCCGGAGCCGCTCTGTCCGCGCTCGGCGCGGCGCTCGCCTCCGGAGCTGAGAAAAAACGGAAGAATTCCGACCGCGGGCTGATCAGGAAGCGCGTTTCGCCTGGCTTGAAGGCGTTTTCATAGGCCTGCATCGAGCGATAGAAGGCGAAGAAGTCGGGATCGCGGCCAAAGGCTTCGGCGAAAATGCGGTTTCGTTCGGCGTCGCCTTCGCCCTTGGTCTGGTCGGCTTGGCGCTGCGCCTCGGCTTTCAGCACGATGACGTCCCGATCGGCCTTGGCGGTGATTTTTTGCGCCTGCTCCGAACCCTGGGCGCGATATTCCGCGGCTTCGCGCTGGCGCTCGGTCTGCATGCGCCCGAAGACTTTTTCCGAAATCTGCTGGGGAAGATCGACGCGGCGAATGCGGGCGTCGACGACCTGCACCCCAAATTTGCGCGCCTCGCGATCCGCCTGCTCCTTGATTTTCACCATCAAGTCGTCGCGCTCGTCGCGCACGATCTGCTGCTGATTGGCTTCGCTCAGCACGCGGCGGACGGCGGAGTTCAATACCGATCCGAGTTGATTATTCGCGCCCATGACGCTGTTGACGGTCTGATAAAAGCGCAACGCGTCGATGATGCGATAGCGGATGAAGCTGTCCACTTCGAGCCGCTGATTGTCCGCGGCGAGCACTTCGAGGTTGGGACTCTCGACGTCGAGAATGCGATTGTCGAAGGTCACGACATTTTCGATGAGCGGCAATTTGAAGTGGAGGCCGGGCTGGGTGATGAGCCCGCGGCCGGCGACCGGTTCGCCAAGACGGAGCACCAGCGCCTGCTCGGTTTGAGAGACGGTGAACAGGGCGCCGGCCAGACCAAGGACGGCCAGGAGCGCGACGATGGCGAGCGTGAACAGCAGGCCAGACTTCATTTGCGGCCTCCCTGGAAAGCCGGGAAGGCGGGTAATGGCACGAACGGCGCGACGCTCGCGCCGCCCTTGGAGGGATCGTCCAATACCACCTTGTCGGCGCCGCCCAGCACGCGCTCCATCGTTTCGATGTAAAGGCGCTGCCGCGTCAGCGCCGGCGCATTCCGGTACTGTTCGTAGATTTTCTCGAAGCGGGCCGCCTGGCCGCGGGCTTCGGCGACCGTCTGCTCGCGATAGGCTTCGGCCTCCTGGAGAATCCGCGCCGCCGCGCCGCGCGCTTCCGGAACCACACGGTTTGCGTAGGCCTCGGCCTCATTGCCGAGGCGCTGCAAATCCTGCTGGGCGGCGGTCACGTCGCGAAACGCCGCGATGACCTGCTGCGGCGGATCGACGGAAAGCAGCAGCACCTGCAGCACCAGAACGCCGGCGTGATAGTCGTCGAGCACCTTCTGCATCAGTTGCTGACTTGCCGGCTCGATCAGCTTGCGATCGGCGGTCAGAATTTTTTGGATTTGCGACTGGCCGACGATCTCGCGCATCGCGCTCTCGGCGACGGCTTTCACCGTCAGCGGCGGATTGGCGACATTGAAGGCATAGTCTTCAGGTCTTGATGGATCAATTTGCCAGATGACGCGAAATTTGACGTCGGCGATATTCTCGTCGCCGGTCAACATCAGGCTTTCTTCCGGCGCCTCCGGCCCGCGTGGCGCCGAGGGCGAGCCGCGGCGCCGACCTTCCAGGACGATGCCCGACTCCTCCCGGAAGCCGACATCGGTGATGTTGCGGTCGGTGACCGCCAGCTTGAGCACCGACCCGATCGGACCTGGGAGATTGTAGTTCAGGCCAGCCTGGGTTTTTCCCACATATTTGCCAAAGATCAGATTGAGGCCGATCTCGTTGGGTCCGACCGTGTAGAGGCCGGAAAGCAGCCATGCGAGCACGGCGACCAGCACGAGGATCGCGAAGCCGCGTCCCCCAAATCCGCTCGGAAGAATCTGTTTGAGGCCTTCCTGGCTGCGGCGCAGCATTTCTTCGAGGTCCGGCGGCTGGCCGCCTGGGCCTTGTCCCCATGGCCCTCCGGGCTGACCCCAAGGACTGTTATTCTGATTGCGCGGCCCGCCTTGATCGCTCCAGGGCATATCGTCTCGCAGAAGGGAATTGGGCGGCGGTCGCGCCGCGTCGCCAATGTTATATGCATTCGCCGCCGCCGCGGCAATGATCGGTCGTTGCGGCCGTCGCGCAAGGGAGAACAGAAATGATTCGCGATTACAACAATGTCGCGGCCAATGAGCGAACTTTTCTTGCCTGGGTTCGCACCGGCGTCGCGGTCATTGCGCTCGGTTTCGTCATCGAGCGCTTCAATCTGTTTCTCTTGAGCATCGCCGGCGCATTGGGAGGGGACGCCGACCGGCTGCGCATCCATCGATTCGATAATCCGGCGGGACGTTATGGCGGGACGGCGCTCGTCGCCGCGGGCGTGACGCTCATCGTGATTTCGACCGTCCGGTTCATTCATACGGCGCGGCTGTTGTCGCGCGATGAGTCCTATACCGCGAATTCCACCAGCGTCAGCCTGTACGTCCTGGCGGCGCTGCTGCTCGCCGTCGCCGGCTTCAGCGCCTATCTCGCGGCGATTTGATCTTTATTTCTGATCCAACCGCCAGCGGCCTTCCCATCGAACGGGGGGCGTCCACCTTCATTGAAAGGGGCCAGCAGGCCGCGCGGGCGCGGCCGAGCGTTGGCGTAGAAGGCGAAGACGGCGGCATCAGGCTCGTTTGCGGAACGCTGTGGATTTTATAGGTTCCGAGGCGAGTTCTGTCCGTCCTTAGCCCGCCGAATGTTGCTCCTCGCCTGTTCGTCGATAATATGGCGCCGCCGCCTCTGGCCGATATGGAGACATCGCGTAGATGGTCCAACCGACATCTTATCCTGGCATCTGCAATATCTGCGGGACGAAGGGAGAATTTAGCCGTGGCGAAGACCGCTCGGTTCGCGAATCCTTCGCCTGTCCAGGGTGCCGCGCCGCCTTAAGGTATCGTGACCAGGCGGCGTTGATCGTGGACGAGTTCGGGCGGGGCCGCTCGATTTTCCTGCGCAACCTCGTTTCGTCGGGAATGCTCAATGAGGTCGCGATTTTCGAGGCGGCGTTACGCGGACCGTTCGTCAACGCTTTCAAGGGCCTGAAGGGATATGTGAAGAGCTATTTCTGGCCCGATCGCCCGCTCGGAGAAATCAGCGCCGACGGCGTGCGCAACGAGGATCTCACGCGCCTGACGCTGCCGGCGGACAGTTTCGATCTCGTCATCACCAGCGACGTCATGGAGCATCTATATGATATTCGAAGCGCCTTTTCCGAGATTGCCCGGGTTCTCAAGCCCGGCGGCGTGCATATTTTCTCGATTCCCAATGACTGGCCGTTTCCCGAGCGCACCGAGCCGCGCGTCGCGCTCGTCGATGGAGTAGAGGAGCATATCAAGCCGGCGCGCCATCACGTCAGCGGAGAGGGAACCCCCTGTCTCGTTTACAATGACTACGGAGCGGACATCGTGGATATCATCGCGGAGTTTGGTTGCCATACGCAGGTCGTGCGGCGGCATTCGCCTCTTGACCCCTGCTATGTCAACGCAACCTTCCTCTCCCGGAAAATTCGGTCGGCGGTTTGAACGGTGATGACGCCTTGACAATCACGCTGACATGTCCGGCCTGCGGTTCGAATGAATTTCTCGCATTCAATGGACGTGAGAATGCGCGCTGCGGGCGCTGCGGCTCGATGGAGCGAACGCGCCTGCTTTGGATGATGCTAGAGAAATTCGATCTGTTCCGGATGGGACAGCGAGTTCTGCACATTGCGCCTGAATTGGCGCTGACGAAGCGCTTCTCTGAGCTGAGCGGCGATCGATATCACGGCTGCGACATTGATCCTTCGCGATATACGTCCAGACTTGCGCCGATCAGATCGATCGATCTTTGCGTTGATCTCGCAAAAATGCCGAGCCGCTGCTTCGATTTGATCATCCAAACTCATGTGTTGGAGCACATCGCCTGCGACGTTGAGAATGCGCTCCAGGAAATGGAGCGCATTCTGGCGCCTGGCGGACATCATTTTTTCTCCGTACCGATCCGAGGGGAAATTACGCGCGAGGACATATCGGAAGATCTGACGCCGCAACATCGCGCCCTCATGTTTGGCCAGGAGGATCATCTTCGCATTTTCGGCTCGAAAAGCCTGGTCGAGATGCTATCCCGCGTCTGGGGCGATGCAGAGAACCCGCTCGTCACGCCGAGCGAGCTTTTTTCAGAAGAGAAGTTGCGCATCGCCGCAATCCCGCCCGCGGCATGGTCTGGCTATTCGAGCCATTCGCAAGCCTCGGCGCTCCTAGAATTGTGACCATCGGCGCTTCCATGGGCGGATTCGCGGCGTTTCGCTATGGCGCCTTGCTCGACGCTTACGCCGCCTTATCCTTTGCAGGGCCGACAGAATTGCGCTCCGTATACGACGCCGCCAAGAGTTCCGTTTGGAATCCGGGCTACTTCGTGAAGCTTCAATTGCAACGCGAAAGTGAGATGCCGGTCGATCTGGTTCCGCTGCTTCGTCGCGGCGGCAAGACAAAATTTTTCCAAATTTTCGGCGAGGACGCCGCCGAAGACGCCCATCAGGCGCGACGCCTCAAGGAACTCGACAACGTCACCCTGATGCCCGTTCGCGGCGTAAAGGACCACCTGGTCATCGATCACGCCATCGCCGATGGGTCATTTGACGCAATGCTTCGGCTGTTGCAGAAATGAAAGCCGCGACCGAATGCGCACCCGCGTAAGATCGAATCGATCCGGCCGCGCCCCTTGTTGGCCGTCGACCATTCCGCAGACGAGGCTATGGCGCCGGGCGCGGTTTTTTGAGCGCACGCTCTGGTTGCCGGATTCGACAATGTCGTAATCGTCGGCGAGGCGACCGCGCCGCGCGATGGTTCGTCATCGCGAAGGCGGAGATAGAAAACAGCGGCGCGATTGGGCATTTCTCCAGGCGGCGATGCGGTCAAATTCATCGCAATCGATGATTGTGCCGCTTCGAATAGCAGCAACGCTTCGCTCAGCGGACGGCGCAGACGCCGGCGAGCGCGAGAATCGGGAATCGTCGAGAAGCGCTCGACATGCATCTTGGTACGACATGTTTTTCGAACACGGCGCGGCCAGGGGTTCCTGGCGGCTCCATAATCTGGCCGCCAATCGGAAATCCTGCCATTTGCAAACCATAAGTCACTGCTATTCCGGGGTCTTCACACTAATGCCTTGATCGAAACTATTGTCAGGCGTCGAGCAAAACGCTACAAACCTAGCGCATTCCCCGAGTGATCTGTATCATTTTTGATTTTAGGGATTCCCATCGAGCTGGGAGTGGGGGAGTCTGTGTGTCGCTCTGATTTGGGAGGCGCAGCATGTCTCGTGGCTATTCCTTCGATGTGCGTGAGCGTGCGATTGCGTTGGTCGAGGGTGGGATGTCGCGACGGGCGGCGGCCCGGCAATTGATGATTTCCGCTTCGTCCTCGATCAAGTGGTTTCAGCGGTTTGCGGCAACCGGCAGTTTTGCGGAAAAGGCGGGCGAGAAGGCTCGGCCTTCGCCGCTGGACGCGCACGCGGAGTGGCTGCTGGCTTTGGTCGCCGCCGCGCCCGACCTGACGCTGGCCGAGATCGAGGCCCGGCTTCTGGACGAGCGCCAGTTCAAGACGACGGACAGCTCGATTTCACGATTTTTCCAACGCCATGGCGTGACCTATAAAAAAAAACGCCGCACGCCAGCGAGCAGCATCGGGAAGGCGTCGCCAAGGCGCGCGACGACTGGAAAAAGATGCAGCCGACGCTTGATCAAAAGCGGCTGGTTTTTGTCGACGAGACCGGCACGAACACGCAGATGACGCGGTTGCGCGGCCGCTGTGCGAAGGGCAAGCGGCTTGTCGATTATGCGCCCCATGGCCACTGGAAAACGACGACCTTCGTGGCCGGCCTGCGCAGCGACGCCATCACGGCGCCGCTCGTCGTCGACCGCCCGATGAATGGCGTGATCTTTCTGGCGTGGCCGGAGCAGCAGCTCTCACCGACTCTGGCCGAAGGCGATGTCGTCATCATGGATAATCTGCCCGCCCACAAGGTTGCAGGGGTGCGGGCCGCCATCGAAAAGGCCGGCGCCAGATCGCTCTATCTGCCGCCCTATTCGCCCGATCTCAACCCGATCGAAATGATGTTCGCCAAGCTCAAAGCCTTGTTGCGCAAGGCCAAGGAGAGAACCGTCGACAAATTATGGGACCGCATCGGCGCCGTTCTCGACGAGTTCACGCCGAAAGAGTGCGCAAATTACCTCGCCCATGACGAATATGCGTCATGTTAAACGGGGAATGCTCTAGCTGGCCAGATGAACGATTATGTCGTGCCGATTCTTGTGTCTTGAGCTTGAGTGCGATGCGTGCAATTGACTTCCTGTACAGGCAGGAAGCAGGGAGGCAACGTAATGCCGAGTCTACCATTCAAGGTTCAATTCGGCGCGTCTGGAGATTATAAGCTGTGGGCTGCGGATGGCTGGCATCACGACGTGAATGATCGCGAGCACACTTGGGCCAGTCACCTCGCCAAGTTGCGGGTCATGCTTGAGTTCACCAACAATGACCTCCTGCTGGAAGTCGATGTAATTCCGTTACGCGCTAGGGGCGTGGATCAAGAGCTGTTCGTGTTCATGAATGGCGCGTTCGTGGCGTACTGGCCGGTGGCGCAGTCGGGCGTAAGAAAGGCGCGGATTGAATCCACGTTCCTTGGGGCCCGGGATAGCGTCATCTCTTTACTGATGCCAAAAGCATTGTGTCCGCGCGACGTCGGCGTAAGCAACGACGAAAGAACACTAGGTTTGGCGTTTCGATCTCTGTCGATCTCTGCGATAGACTGAGTCGATGCGCGACGAGGCTCAATCCATCGCATTGAGGGCATGATGCAGTATCTGGAGGGACTTATGCCAGACCTCGTCGAAGCGACAGTTTGCAAGAATTGGGATCGTTGCGCGCCCGGCGGCGATGTTGTCCGTGGAACGCAGGTGCGCAATGCGGCTTGCTGACCGCATATTGCGCTGGGCTTCCCGGCTGCACGATGAAGATGAAGCGCCGCGACAGCGCGGCGATGAGGGGCCGCAAGCGAAGACCAGTGGGGAGACCGCCCGATCTCGTGAACACGCCGAGAAGGAAGTCGGCCGACTGACGAAGGGCTATGCCGAGGAAAAAACCCAAGGACTCGGCGGCCGCGAAGAAGCGCTAAACCCGCGGCGAGCATTGAAAGCGCAGGAGAGCGAAGCTCTCAAAGCGCTGGAGGATCTCGCGTGTGTCGAACAGCAACTGCTGACAGCAAATTCGCAGCTGGAAAAATACGAGTCGCGGTTCAGCCAGCAGCGCGACAGGTTGCGGCTGTTCGAGCGACAGCTGGGGATCGTTAACGCGAAGCACGCGGTCGATCTGCAATTGGTCAAAGCCGCGCGGGCGGTGCGGAACGCTTTGTCCCAGGCGCCCCTCGGCCTTGTAATGCACGGCGGACGTCTGCGCGCCATATTCGCGGCTCCCGGCAGGCCGCTTGATCGCGCCGATCGCAAGGAGATTGAGCGCAGTTATTTGTTCGACCCACAGTGGTACTTGGATCAGAACCCGGATGTCGCCAAGCACGGAATAGATCCAATGGCGCACTACGTGCGTAACGGATTCATGGAGGATCGCGATCCTCATCCGTTGTTCAACGCCGCTTGGTACCGCGCGACTTATCGTCGTGAACTAAATGGCGTTTCGCCGCTCATTCATTTCTTGCGCAACGGCGGCGGTCGCAAACGCGCCGCGCATCCACTGTTCGACTCGGCGTTCTATCTGCGCCAAAACAAGGAAGTCGCGGGGCGCAATCTCGACCCGCTCAAGCATTTCATAGAGGTTGGCGAAGCCGAAAGGCGCGACCCGCATCCGCTGATTTGGATGGACCGTCTGGCCGTTCAACCTGGACTAGAAGGCGTCGATCGGCCATTACGAGCATATATCAGCGATTCCCGCTTTTTCCTCGCCAGCGTTCATCCGTTATTCGATGGCGACTTCTATCTCCATGAAAATAGGGACGTACGCAAGCACGACGTATGTCCGCTGCTGCATTATTGCGCGGTGGGCTGGCGCGAAGGCCGCCAACCGCACCGAGCCTTCGCCGGCGATTGGTATCTCGAACAAAATCTCGACGTTCTGTCGGCGCAGGTTAATCCATTGCTCCATTTCGTGACGCTAGGGGCATGGGAGGATCGCTCGCCGCATCCGCTCTTCGACACGAGGTACTATCTGCGTCAGAACCTGGACGCTCGCACTGGAAAACACGACGTTCTAACGCACTACATCACCGTCGGAGCCGAGGAACGCCGAGAAACGACCGAGAAAATCAAAGTCGACGACATGAAGGAGGTTGTGCCGACGGCATACTGGCGTCGGTTTGATCCGATCTCCGCTTTTACATTTTTCGGCGAGACGCGCATCTCGATACCAGCGCAGGTAGATGTTGGCGGCGATCAGCTCGATTGTGCATGGCCGCCATGTCCGGAGGTTGCTTATTGGCTCCCGCAGCAGCTACGCGATTACATCATCGAACGCTATGGCGAAGAGGAAATCCCGTTTTACCTCTATTTGATGTCGGTCATCGACCGCTACGGAGATCGGCCTGAAGCTTTCGCGGAATCGAACGAGCTGGTTACGCTTAGAAGTCGGCTGCGGAGGTGCTGCTCTCGCGCCAGGCGAGTCAAAAAGCCTGACGTTTCGATAATCATGCCCGTCTACGACAATCTGGCGTTTACGCTTACGAGCGCCCTGAGTCTGTTGGAAAACAAATCGCGGTACGCTTTCGAAGTCATCATTGCGGACGATCGTTCCAGTGATCTGACGCAGGAAGTGTTTTCGTCGGCGGGCGCGCCGATCGTCTATCTAAGGCAAGAGAAAAATCTTGGCTTCCTAGGTAATTGCAACGCCGCCGCACAACGCGCGAACGGCCGCTATGTGGTGATGCTCAACAATGACACCATCACGCTGCCCGGGTGGCTTGATGAATTGATTGCGCCGATGGAGAAAGACGCTCGCATCGGCCTAACCGGCTCCAAACTGATCAACGCGGATGGCACGTTGCAGGAAGCTGGAGGCATTTTCTGGAATGACGGCTCCGCCTGGAATTTTGGCCGCAACAGCGATGCCCGCCTTCCTGAGTTCAACTATCTCAAGGACATCGATTATATTTCGGGCGCTTCGATCGCCTTGCCGACAAAATTATGGAACGAGCTAGAAGGCTTCGATCCGATTTGTTCTCCGGCCTACTGCGAAGACTCGGATATTGCGTTTCGCGTCCGAGACAAGGGCTTGCGCACGATCTATGCGCCCCATTCGGCGCTCGTGCATCATGAGGGCAAGAGCCACGGCCGCGACACGAGCAGCGGCGTCAAGGCTTATCAGATATCCAACCAGAAAAAATTGCTCGATCGCTGGCGAAGCGTTCTGGAGAAGGATCATTTCGCCGACGGCGAAAATGTCTATTTGGCGCGCGATCGATCGCGCAACCGCCCACACATTCTCGTGGTGGACCATTACATTCCGCGATGGGATCGGGATGCAGGGTCTCGTACTGTCTATCATTTCCTGCGCATGTTGATCGACGCCGGTTTTCACGTGAGCTTCTGGCCGGATAATCTCAATGAGGATCGCGAATATTGCGCGATACTCCAACAAGCCGGCGTGGAGGTGATCTACTCCGCAGCCTATGTCGATCGTTTTGACGCGTTCATGTCGGCGAACGGATCTTATATCGATTACGCGCTCGTCAACCGGCCGCATATCGCGCCCAAGTATTACGATTCGATCCGCGCTCACTCGCACAGCGTGATCCTCTACTATGGTCACGACATCCACTATAAGCGGCTCGAGTCGGAACTCCTGACCAGCGAGGATCCCAGACTCCCGCAAGAAATCGAACAGTTCCGCAGGTTGGAGCTTGAAAATTGGCGGAAGTCGGACGTTGTCCTATCCCAGCGACGAGGAACGCATCGAAGTCGAAAAGGCATTGCCGGGCGCCGTGGCCAGCGCCGTGCCGATGCTTGGATATTTTCCCTCAGAACTCGGCGAAGCGCACGCCAATATAGCGCAATTCGACGTTCGGGATTTTGATCAGCTGTTGTTCGTCGGCGGCTCTCATCCGCCAAATGTCGACGCGCTGCTCTGGTTCGCGAAGGAAGTCATGCCCTTGATCGTCGCCGAGCGTCCGCAAACCAAGCTCAATATCGTCGGTTCGTCGCGTGTCCCTGAGATTGCCGCGCTGGAGTCGGAGGAGATTATCATCAAGGGGCGCATTAGCGATGAAGAGCTTAACAGACTTTATGCGACTGCAGGCGTCGCAATCATACCGCTTCGTTTCGGCGGCGGGGTGAAAGGCAAAACCATCGAGGCGCTTTTCCACGCCATACCGCTTGTCGCGACGTCAGTCGGCATGCAAGGGCTATATCAGCAGAAGCCGATCGCCTATGTCGCCGATGATCCGGAGAGTTTCGCCAAAGCGGTAATTTCAGCCCAGACAGATCGCCAGACGGCAAAATTGCATGCGGAGCGCGGCGCTTCTTTTATTGAAGAACATTATTCGCTCGACGCGATGCGGCGCGCATTTTTGCGTTTTATTCCAAAGCTGGGCGTACGGGAGAAGGCCGACGCGACAGCGACGGCGCCATAACGACCCAGAGATCGGTGGGGGAAGCGAACGTAATTTAGGGATCTGACGGATGGGTAGAGGCGACGGAAACAACGGCTTAATCCGCGCGCGCGCGCCGCTTCGCCTCGGTCTCGCGGGCGGCGGCACGGATTTATCGCCCTATTGTCAGCTCCATGGCGGCGCGGTTCTCAACGTCACCATCGACCGGCACGCTTATGCTTTCATCTCTTCGCGAAGCGACGGTAAAACCAGCTTCGCCGCGCTGGACATGGGCGTCGAAGAAATCTTCGATGTGGACGACTCATGTTCGGCGTCCACTTCGCTGCTGCTGCATCAGGGCGTCTACCGTCGAATCTGCAAGGATTATTTGGGCGACGAAAAGCCGCCGTTATCGATCCAGACGACGGTCGACGCCCCAGCCGGGTCTGGTCTTGGTTCCTCGTCCGCGCTCATGGTGGCGCTCGTCGAAGCCTTTCGCGCGCGCTACGAATTGCCGCTCGGCCGCTATGAGATTGCGCATCTGGCGTGGGAGATCGAGCGCATCGATCTTGGTCTTGCCGGCGGTCGGCAGGACCAGCATGCGGCGGCCTTCGGAGGGGTAAATTTCGTCGAATTTCTATCCAACGATCGCGTCATTGTGAATCCTCTGCGGCTGGTTCCCGGCGCAATGGAGGAAATCGAGTCGTCGATCGTGATCTGCTTTACCGGCCAATCGCGCAGCTCTCACGACATTATCGTTCAGCAGACGAGCGGCGTCGTCTCGGCCGACGCCAACGCCATGGAAGCCATGCATCAGCTCAAATCGGACGCGCTCGAGATGAAATTGGCTTTCGTTCACGGCGACATGCCCCGAATGGCGGAAGTCATGCGTCGCTCCTGGATCGCCAAGCGCGCCACAGCCAAGGGCGTTTCCAATACCGCAATCGACAATTTCCATGCTTTGGCGGTTGAGAATGGCGCTCTGGCGGGCGAGATTTCGGGGGCCGGCGGCGGCGGCTTCATGATGTTCTTGGTACGCCCGGAGGATCGCCAGAAATTGGTCGTCGCCCTGCGCGCGGCCGGCGGTGATGCGAGCGCCGTGGCATTCACCCATACGGGGAGCGTGACATGGAAGGCGACAAGTTGAGTCACATTGAGGGTTATTTAGCGCGTTCCGTCGCGGCGCTCGACGCGGCGGCTCATGACGAGAAGTTCAAGCGGGCGCTGCTCGATATCTCGGACTGCATTGTCGCGAGCCTCAAGAACGGCGGAAAGGCGTTGTTCGCGGGCAATGGCGGCAGCGCGGGGGACGCGCAGCACATCGCTGGGGAATTTGTTTCGCGGCTCAACTACGACCGCGCGCCGCTCGCTGGATTGGCGCTTTCGACCGACACGTCGGTGCTGACCTCGATCGGGAACGACTATGGTTATGCCCACGTATTTTCACGTCAGGTCAAGGGGCTCGGACGAAAGGGCGACGTCTTTGTCGCGATCACGACGTCTGGCAATTCAAAAAACATTCTCGATGCGGTCGAGGTCGCGCGCAGCATCGGCGTCACTACTGTCGGCTTCACCGGAATGAGCGGCGGCAAGCTCTCCGGGGCCGTCGATCTTTGCCTGCATGCGCCGAGCGACTGGACGCCGCTGATTCAGCAGATCCACATTGTCGCGGCTCATATCATCTGCGGTTTGGTGGAAGACGCGATGTTTCCCGAAGCGGCGGCGAACTATCACGGCGTGGGCGGGTGATCCGACAGGCGGTCATACTCTGCGGCGGACAAGGGACTCGGCTCGGCGCGCTGACGACAAGCACGCCGAAACCGCTGCTGCCCGTCGCCGGAACGCCTTTCCTGGACGTGCTGGTGGAGGAAGTCGGTCGTTACGGCTTCAGCCGCGTGCTGTTGCTTGCGGGCCATCTCTCGCAGGAGATCGAAGCCTTTGTGCGGACATCGGCCGCCGCGAAGCGGCGAAACGTCGAGATTGATCTTTCCGTCGAGCCGCTACGCGCCGGAACGGGCGGGGCCGTGCGCTTTGCCGAAGCTAAGCTCGACGATGTCTTTCTGCTGATGAACGGCGACTCCTGGTTCGACGTGAATTTACGGCGCCTCACGGCGTTCGCGCAGGCTCGCGGCGAAAACGCGATGACTCTGGCGCTGCGCGCGATGCCCGATGTCTCACGCTATGGCGCGGTGACTCTAGCCGGCGACAAGATTACGGGCTTTCAGGAAAAAGCGCAGGGTCTCGGCGCGGGGCTGGTCAACGGCGGCATATATGTGTGCCGCAAGGCCGCCTTGTTCGAAGCGATGGAGGCTTTGGCGCCGAACCGAGAGATGGCGCTGTCGCTCGAAACGGATGTCATGCCGGCCTTGTCCGCGCGCGGCGCGCTCGGCGGCCTGGCGTGTGACGGCTATTTCCTCGATATCGGCCTGCCCGAGTCCTATGCGGCGGCGCAAACCGAAATTCCGCGCCATCTGCGCCGGCCCGCCGCTTTTTTCGATCGCGACGGCGTCTTGAACGTTGACCTGCATCATGTCGGGTCAGTCGATCGCTTTCGCTGGGTCGTTGGCGCGATCGACGCGGTGCGCGCCTGCAATGATCGCGGCTTCCTTGTGTTCGTCGTCACCAATCAGGCGGGCGTGGCGAAGGGCCTCTATGAAGAACGCGATGTCGATCGCCTGCATGAATTCATGCAGGAAGAGCTGGCGCAGGCGGGCGGCCATGTCGACGATTTCCGATACTGCCCGTACCATATTGAGGCGGTGCGACCGGAATATCGATCGGATTCCTCCTGGCGGAAACCGGCGCCCGGCATGCTGCTCGATCTCCTGGCGCATTGGCCGGTCGATGTCGAAGGAAGTTTCCTGATCGGCGACAAGGACAGCGACCTTGCCGCCTCGCGCGCCGCAGGCGTTTCGGGCTATCTTTTCGAAGGCGGCAATCTACGCACACGGCTCGACGCCGTGGCGCAATTTGCACGATCGGCGCGTGGCGAGGCGGTTTTTTCCGTCAGCGAATGCGGATAGTATGTAGCGTGAGACTGGCGCTCAGGCGCTGGCAAAGACGAGGTTCGTCTTGGAGCGGTCTCTTTAAAGAACGAAAGCAGTAAATATGTCTGACTACCTTCCCGTCCTCGGCGGCATCAAGAATGAAATAAGGGGCGGCCGCAGCGTTTACGACGGCTATCAACGTAGCTGGGGCCTTGAATTCGGCGACCTCAAAGCGCGCGTCAGCGAGGACCCGGATTATTGCTTTGCGGTGGAGATCGCCAAGGCGCGCTCGGTGCTGCTGCTCGAGCGAATGATGAACCTTTTTCTGCTGTGCAAATTCTTCCTGCCGCGATTGCCCTTGGGGCATATCGTGGAATATGGCTCGTTCCGGGGCGGCTCGGCGATGTTCATGGCGGCGTTGGCGCAGCGCTTCCTGCCCGGCGCGCAGGTCTATGCGCTCGACACATTCGCCGGCATGCCGGCAACGGATCGCGCGATCGACGCGCACGCCGCAGGCGATTTCGCCAACACGAGCATAGACGAGATTCGTCAGACGGCGGACAAGCTCGGCCTCGCCAATCTCCACCTCGTCAAAGGCGTGTTTCAAGACACGGCTCCGACGCTTCTTCGTACGATCGGACCGATCGCCCTCGCGCACATCGACTGCGACATCTACAGCGGCGTGAAATATTCATACGACGTCTCCAAGCCGCATATGGTCCCGATGGGCTATTATGTCTTCGACGACGCCACTGTCTCGAGCTGCATCGGCGCGACAGAGGCGGTTGAAGCTTTCGTGATTCAGCGTGACGGGCTGCTATCGGAACAGATCTATCCGCATTTTGTCTTCCGCCATCCGGCCTGACGATGGATAGGCTCTGGCGGGAGCGAAGGTTGTTTTCTGCCGAGTTCACCGGGGGTAAATGGTTAGAGCACAATAAGGACGACCTCGCGCTGCACGAGGCGGTATGTTGTCGCGACGGTTTCGATACGCATTCAACCGGGCCGGCGTAAGCTTAACGGTTTGCCTGGTAGTTTTGAACTGCAGTACCATGCAAGGAGAACCCGCGATGCCGTCGGAACCTACGCTAGATCTAGATCGAGTCGTTCAGAGCTACGGTCCGCAACTCGGCGAAATCTTGTGGCATTCGGTTCAGTGGGACAGCACGATCGAAACAGCGAGCGCGCAACACGCTGAACAGATGCTATCCGTTATCAAGGCGTATGATCTAAGTCCTGCAGACAGGCCAGTTCGTATATTGGAAATCGGCGCTTACGCTCATTTCGGCGTTTCGACGACATGTGCCAAATTATCTGGCCAAGCCGTCGGATGGACTCATGATATTTCTCCAACGGCGCTCCGCGTTGGCTCCCTGGAGGCGTCTAGTCGTAAACTGCCCCCCTCGACGCTTGTCGCAGGCGATTTCCACGACCTGCCATTCAGCGATAATTTTTTCGACTTGGTTTTCTGTGCGTCATGCGTGCACCATACTTATCGCCCCGAACGGGTGCTTTCCGAACCGATGCGCGTTGCGCGCCCGAACGGCGTCGTTCGATTGCAAAATGAGCCAGTCAGCCGAGAGTTTTGCTTTTATCAGTTTCGCGGCAATCGTCCTGAGCTACGCACCGAGTTTGAGAAGCAACTCGAGAGCTTGGCAATGACGTGGACGATTTCGTCGCCATTTCCGGGTTCCCGCGCCGAAGCCCTTTTTGGCATGATAGAAAACGATCTCATCCCACTCAGTTCTTACACTACAGCTCTCGGGAAGAGAGGTCTCATCGACGCCTTGGATTTGATTCCTCAAGTGTCGAGCTTTGAAAAGCGAATTCTCGCGCTCAGCGTGACCGACGACCTTGTCGAAAGAATCGAGCAAGAAATTTCGAAAGACTTTAAGGCGGTTAGAGAGACTCGGACGGTGGTCGACGACTTGCTCGGCTTTGATCTGCCCAATGCTGATCAAATTTGGCGGATGAGTTATCGCGTGGCCGAGCGTTTGCGAGAGATAGCGTGCTTAACGGGCGCAGAGCGAACAAGGGCGGAAGCTGAGTTGTTCGGCGCAACGCTGCGAGCGACCGTGGTCAAAGGCAGCGGAGATGCGACCGCGTCCGAGCCAATGGCTCGATCCTTAGCCTTCGAGAATGGTGTATGGATTGATGCAACAAAAGCTCCCAACATCAAGGTCGATCTGTCCCACCCGATGCTTCCCGCAATTGAAAATGGATCAAGAGCAGAAGTTGAAGCTGTATATCCAACGAGTGATTGGATATATTTTAGGGAAGCAAACGGCCTCTTCTCATTGCTCAATCGTAATAGCTTGGGGCATATTCCACTGTCGGAGCGGCCTTCGACTTGCTTGATGTTATTCCGTTTTTATGGGGTTCAAAGAAAAAACGGCATTCCTTACGCCATTAACTTTAAGGACAGCTCCACGGGTGAGCTATTCGCTCGGCAGGTGATTTGCCAATCGGAAAGTCGGCTAGCACGATTCCTCGTGCCGATGTCTTGTCGAGAAATTGTGGTACAGTTTACGAACCTCGATAGCTCGCCCGCAGACGACACGGGTATGCACATGCATCTAGCCGTAGCGCGGCTTGTGCCGATCTCAGCCAAAAATTCAACTCTTCCGAGCGACGAAGAGCAGTATCCCGGCGACTTCGGACCCGAGAATCCCGTGCCGTCGTGATGAAACGAATCTGAGATGCGGGTCGGAAAAACCCACTTTGCGCGCCTGGTCGAGAATGTCCCAGGCTGGAATGTTGAAGACAAGGCTTCCGCCGGAAGGATCGATCGGATTGCCGTGATATTCGGGCTCGGTCAGATGAATGATCTGACCGTTCCTTAGTTCGGCTTTCCTGACCGTTGTCGCCGATGCGTAGGCCATCGGGAACGTTCCAAAAAACAAGCCGCCCGGCGCAAGAATTCGATTCGCCTCAAGCAACGCGGCTTCCACGATCGGCACGTGTTCGAGCACTTCGTTCGTAATATAGGCGTCGAAACTTCCGTCGGCGAAAGTGGTCGCCATCACGTCTTCGTGGCGGATCTCCGGATGCTTGTCGCGGTCTTCCGGCTTGGGCAAATATTCGCTGCCCTGATAAGCCACGAATTTGCGCATGACATTCGCGAAAGGCGACACCCATTCGGAGGCGTAAACGCTCAGTTGCGGGCCCTTGACGAGCATTT
>Ga0233424_10001587_pt1 | contig 19067 bp, 15 predicted proteins | sample Watercolumn_Towu_FD_181011 | JGI IMG/M metagenome (GOLD analysis project Ga0233424, IMG submission 181011) | Freshwater microbial communities from Lake Towuti, South Sulawesi, Indonesia - Watercolumn_Towuti2014_125_MG | ecosystem: Environmental > Aquatic > Freshwater > Lake | place: Indonesia...
GCAACAGGCTCTTGAGCACGTGACCACAGCCGATGTAGCCGCCGCGCCCGTTGGGCATCCACCAGGCGGTGGCCTCTGTGTTGTTGTAGCCCCAGTCCCAGATGAGTGAGCCTGCGGTGCCAAAGTCAGCCTTGAGCTGCCCGGTTTGCAGATCAATCGCGGCGACCTGGCTGTCGTTGGACGTGAAGTCCTGGCTCGAGACTGATGAACCGGTCGCCACACTGGCAATCACACGGTCGTCTTCGATGAGCAAGGTCCCAGTATTGCCCGTGCCGATGCTCAGGCCGGGGTAGCGCTGCACGCCGCCTGACCCGAACGCACTCACGGGTAGCCCTTTGCTGTTCAGCTTAAGCATGGCGGGCTGGAAGGCGACCGGCACAGAGACTGCGCCGGAAACCAGGATGTCGCCGTTGCGAGCGACGGCCAGCGAACTGACCCAGAAGCTGTCAGCGTTCGGATTGGTCGCCAGCCCATTCATACCAAACTGGCTGTCCCAGACACCGTTGCCTGTGAAGCGACGCAGGAGCAGCTGCCCCGGGATGATGGCGGCGACCAGGATGCCATCCACGTTGTCTCGCTGCAGTACGACGTTGGTCACCGTGACGAGCCCCGTGATGGGGATACCAATCACGCCTTTGTCGCCAAAGCTGGCGTCGACCGCGCAGGTGGCTTCATCGATCCTGGCGAAGTACACGGCGCAAGGCCCCATGAAGGCGGCATAGAACTGGCCACCTCGTGCCGTGGTCAAGGAAACCGGCTGCTGCCTCCGCTCGAAGCGCGCGGAAAGCTCGGTCAGGAATCGTTGCCCGTCGGTGCCGCACGCGTTGGCCCCACCGATCTTGCGCAGGAATGGCCGGCCGACCAGTCCACCCTCCCCGCCGAGGGCCCAGACACCACCGTCGCTGGCCAGGGTGATGCCCGCCAGGCCGATGCCGTCAAAGCCACCGCCTTGCCAACGGACGGTGCTGCTCGGGGTGACCGAGGTCTCTCGTGGATCCGCTGCGGGGGGTGCGGGTGTCGTGCTTGGCGCGCCTTGTGCACTGCCTCCCCCGCCGCCACAGGCGGACAGACAGGCGATCATCGTCATGCCAAGGCTTGCCCAAAGCAGCCGGGACCGGCTGCGAGCGCGGGTGTTCATCATCATGAGTTCTCCCTAGACCGCACTGCGCGACGACCACCTCGGGTGTCGGATGTGCGAATTAGTGTGTGTACGAATAAGTGTACGGACGGGACAGTCCCGCCGTGCAAGCGAGCGTTCAGTTCAAATTTGGGATGCGGGTCCGTCAGCTCAGGCTGGCGGCTGGCCTGACCCAGGAGGACCTCGCCCACCGCTGCGGGCTGTTCCGCACGTACATGAGCCGGATTGAGACCGGCCGTGCCAATCCCACGCTGACCATGGTGGACGCGCTGGCGACAAGCCTGAAGGTGCCGATCGCTGCGCTGTTCGAGACCGACCGGTAGGCAGCAAGTGAGTTCCAGGCCGGGCCTGCCTCGTGACGGCCTTCATCGTTTGCCCCGCCTCATGCCGCGTCGAGCGACGAAGAGCTGACTCACCGTCCTTGTGTCGCGACTGGATTGCTGGCCGGCCAAAGGTACGGTGCCCATCTCGCGCAGCCGCTCGAGCAAAGCCAATAGCTGCCAGACGAGCGTGCCGTCAGCCCATGCGCGGACGTGCCTCATCGGCGTGAGCTGAAGCACCAGGTCATCGCCTTGGTAGACGATTAGGTGCACGAACGCGCCTGCGTGTTCCTGGGTCCGCCAGCGGTATCGCTCGATGTCCAGCACTGACCAGCGCAAGGTCTCCAGGGCGCCGTTCCTCTCTCCGCGAAAGCCCTTCAGGCGAATGTCATGCTGATCACCGGCGCTCTCAACGGCCACTTGGCAGCATGCCGCCACGCGCAACAGCAGGTCCTCCATCAGCCATAGGGTGTCTTGTGCGATGAGCATCGCTTCGCTGCCGCCGTTCCCTGCACGATCCATCAGCCGTTCTTCGGGCTCACTGAGGAATGGAACGATGGCCGGCGGCAGTCGGTCTTCCACCCCGACCGGCATCTGGCGGATCAGTCGGATGGCCGTGAGGCGCGCTGCAGGCAGGAACCATTCGGTGTGCCCATCGAGGGTGTGCCCCGGGGAAACGCTGTAGAAGGCCAGGCCCCGGTGCAAGGCTCGCTCGAACTGCTGCGCCCGAAGCGCCGTCGGCAGCCAGACAGCATGGGAGCCAACAAGGTCCAAGGCATCCACGCTGAACTCTGGCAAGCGCTGAACCCTTACCAGGGGGTCCAGCGCCCAGCCGATCTTGAAGCGAAGGCCGTCGCGGCGCTGCAGCAAGTAGACGGCAGCAGGCACGGGCAGGTCGCCCGGCAGCTTTGGATCGACGTCTTTCATCACTGCCCCTCCAAGTCTTCGGTCGCGACATCCGACACACGAAGCACAAAGCCACCAATCGCCGCCAGGAACTCGTCGCCATCCAGTCGTCCGGCCTCGTACAGGACACGCGCGGCGTATACCGTCAGGTCATGCTGATCGGCCTCGATCCAGTAGCTGCCGGACAGGTTGGCCTTCAGGTCATCACCTTCCCGCACGATGGGGCCGACACGCGCCTGCCGCACCGCATGGACGTCCAGCAGGCACAGCAGCACGTTGGCTTGATCGACCGGCGTGAGCTCGCGGTCGGCCACAACCACGAAGCGCGTTTGGGATCCTTCGGCGCGCAGCTCGTGGCGGCTCAGCCAGTCTTCTGTGTCGCGCTGGAAGCTGACCTCATCGCTAGGTGATGCGCCGCGCCGGAGTCGCACCGACACCGCGAAGTGCGTGGGTTGCTTGTTGGGGAAAGACAGGACGTTCATCAGACGCCCTCCGGCCACGCGGTCGATGCAAGCGAACCCGGGGTACGCATACAGCGGTGCGCATGGCGTTCGCTGAGCTTTTGGCCACAAGGCACGCGGCTGGTTGGCGACCGACGAACGCGATCGAGTGACACCCTACGCACGCGGCGACTCCAGCGTTTCAAGTTGCGGGCCCCGCAAGGCTTGGCGGTGATGAACAGACTCCGCCCACGAATTGAGATCCACACCCTGCGCCCGCAGCGCCACCAAGGCGCAGACACAAGCCAGGGCGGAAGCTCCACGCGAAACTGTCCGTCTGGGCAGCGTTTCAGCACTGCAATGGCCGTCCAGCCGGATGCACGCGCGCTGCGATACCCCAGGCGACGAGCGCGGGAACGACGAGAGAGAGAGCCGCCAATGCGCATCGGCCAGGCGGGCAGCTCACGACGAGAGAAGTTGATGTCGACGGGCATGAGGAACTCCAAGGTGTGCAGGTATGGCGGGCCTGCAGCTTGCGAAGAGGCGGCTCAAGGGCTGCCGTCGTCGCCAGGGCATCTGCGAGCGCACGGGTGGGCTACACCCTCGCGCATCAGAAAGTTCGGGTAGCGCTCCGCTAGCCCGGCAGCTTCACAAGCTCAGCCGGAACAAGGCAGGTCGCAGAATCAGGCCAAGGGCCTGGCGCCGGTGAGCGCTTGGGCTCAGGCGGCTTGCTGCCGCATCACGGGCGGTGGCTGAGCCCGGCTCGCGTCATCGTTGGCAGACTCATGGCCAGATGCTGATGCCACGTTCCCGCTGGCGAACCGACTAGCCAGCAGCCGGTCCATGGCTGAGCCGTCTCTGCGCGTCAGATTGGGCACGTAGCGGCTGTAGACCTGGAACAGCATCTGCGTGTTGGCATGGCCCAGTTGGCGCGCGATCCATTCCGGCGCTTCGCCCGACGCGAGCCAGAGCGTGGCGGCGGTATGGCGCATCTGGTAGGGCCGGCGACGGTCCAGGCCCAGGTGACGCAGCAAGGGGTAGTACACGCGGTCGCTGAAGTTCTTGTTGTCGATGGGCTGACCAGCACGGTTGCAAAAGACGTAGTCGCGCTTGCCGGTTGCCTCTTGCTGGCGCTTGAGGGCTTCGAAGACGGGCTGCGACATCTGGATGTCCCGCTGCGAGCTGTCGGTTTTGGTGTATTCGTCCTCGCCCAACACGAAGGTCTCGCGGATCAGGATGAGTCGCCGCTCAAAGTCAACGTACTTCCATTTGAGGCCGTGGGCCTCGCCGGTGCGCATGCCGGTGAAGAAGCGCACCAGGAAGTAGTCCCGCCAGTCAGCGCGTACGACAGCCAGCATCCGCTGCACCTCGTCCAGCGTGAATGGCTGGACGTCGGACTTGCGGATCTTGAGCGCCTTCACATTCGCGCAGGGCGAGATGAAGTTGTATCGGTCTGCTGCCTCGGCCATGATCTGGCGCAGCACCCCGAGGATGTTGTTGATGCGCTTGTTGCTGAGCTTGGCGCCGGTGCGCCCGGGTTTGTCGGCGAGCTTGGCGCGGAAGGCCAGCACATCGGACTTGGTGATGCTCGCCACGGGGCGCACGCCGAACGCTGGGAGCAGGTGGCCGTCCAGGGTGGAGTCGAGCACCTTCATGTGCGAGCGGCGCCATTCGACCTGGTGCTCGGCTTTCCAAGTGCTGACGAACACGCTGAAAAGCGGCGACGGCGGTGCGGCAAGTGCAGCAACAGCGTTGGTTGATCTTCCCACCTGGGGCTCCCCCTCCTGCGGCCTTTCGATGCCACCGGAGCCATGATCAAACCGCACTGCCAGAGGACTTCCGGGAAAGAAGTCCGCGTAGATGAACGTTCCGGACGCGATCGCTTCGCGCAGGCGCTTGAGCGCGACCTCAGCCCGTTTTCTGTTTGCTACCGTATCCGCTAATGCCGTTTGCTCGCGGCACCGCACGCCACGGTAGGTGAAGTCAATCACCAGCCTGCCGGTTTCCTTGCGGACGGTGACCTTAGCCATGGGCCATCGTCCCGTTTGCCATAGGCAAACCGATTGGGTTTCCCAGCGATGGCAGCTTCATGTCGCGTTCGATCGCTTCCCACACGAACAGAATCTTGCGCCCACCAAACGGACGCACGTAGTGCGTCCCCTCCAATAGCACACTGTCCTTGAGACGCTCCCGAATGGTTCGGACGTCGTACTTGATGCGAGCCGACAGTTCGTCGGTCGTGAGATACGTGTGGCTCATGCTACCCTCATGTCGAGCAAACTCACCAAACATCGCGAAATTGCGACGAATGGTGTGCATATTAGTCGACGCATGACGCCTGTCAAGCACATTGGTGGAGTTTTCTCCACATTTAATGATCTGGAGCCACTTCGTGATCCGCTTCAAGCTGGGTGAACTTCTAGAAAAGAAGCAGTTCAGGGACTCGCGCAGGATCACGCTGCAGGAGGTCTCGGAAGCAACAGCGATCAACCGGTCGACGCTTTCCAAGATCCTCAATCAGAAGGGCTACAGCACAGGAACCGATGTACTGGACCGACTTTGCACCTACTTCGACTGCACCATCTCAGACGTTGTGGAGCACATTGCAGATGCAGACTTGCGTCCATCAGAGCCGGAAACGTAGGGTAGGGGGTGTTTCGCCTCGCAGCGAACTGACCGGGGGGATGCGGACGAGTTCTTGGACTACCTGGAGGTAGTTCATGTACTCATACGAGAACCGGCTTCGGGCCGTGCAGCTGTACATCAAGCAGGACCAGCCTGGCAGAATTACGCCCTGTGCGATCGGAGCACTCGGGAGTACATCTGATCGCGGTGTAGACATAGGCAGATGCAAACAAAAAGAGAAGCGATTCCGGTGATCGATCTGTTCGCCGGGCCGGGAGGACTATGCGAAGGATTTTCGTCTGTCGTGGATGCGACGGGCGAGCGTCGTTTCGACGTTAAGGTCTCCATCGAGAAGGATCCGATCGCCCACCGGACGCTGCTGCTGCGCGCGATCTTTCGCAAGTTCCCCAAGGGAAAGGTACCTCCCTGCTACTACGACTACGTCCGCGGCAAGATCAGCCGCGAACAGTTCCTGGCGCACCCTGACATCAAGGCCGCCGCGGAGTACGCGGCCAAGGAAGCCCGCTGCGCAGAACTCGGCGTCATCGCGCCCAAAGAGGTCGATGGCTGGATCAGGGAAGCGCTGGGTAACCAGACCGATTGGGTGCTCATTGGAGGGCCCCCTTGCCAAGCCTACTCGCTGGCCGGCCGCTCTCGGCTGCGCAGCAAGGACGTGAAGAAGTTCGAGGCTGACGTCAAGCACTTCCTCTACATCGAATACCTGCGGATCATTCAGCAGTTCGCCCCGGCGGTCTTCGTGATGGAGAACGTCAAGGGGATGCTGAACTCAACCAACTCCGGCAAGCGCATCTTCGAGCAGATCCTTGCCGATCTGAAAGCGCCCAAAGCTGGCCTGAGCTACGAAATTCGCTCGTTGGTAGTTCACAAGGCGAAGGGCGAACTCGACCCCAACGACTACGTGATCGAAGCTGACGACCACGGCATCCCGCAAAGCCGGCATCGGGTAATCCTGTTCGGCATCCGTTCTGACGTGGCGTCGGCGACGCCTGCGCTCAGGGAGCGCCCCGAGTCCTTCCTGCTTCGCAAGCTGACCAAGAAGGTCGGCGTGAGCGCCGCGCTGGCCGGCTTACCGGAGCTGCGTAGCCGCCTGTCCAAGGAGCCCGACTCACAAGAGGCCTGGATCAAGGCCGTCAAAGAGTCTCCGAGCGCCTTGGTGGGATGGCGCGTGCCGCTGCGCGCCGTCATCGAGACGGCAATGGAGAAGTTCATCAAGAAAGCCGAGAAGCAATCGACCTTCGGCGGCCCGTTCATCGAGGCCGTCGTCGATCCGGGCAACTACATGCCCCAGGATCTGCGGGACTGGTATCTAGATCCCAAGCTCGGCGGCGTCTTGCAGCACGAGACCCGCAGCCACATGCGCTCGGACCTGCATCGCTACATGTTCGCCTCATGCTTCGCCGCGACGCAGAAGTATGCCCCGGATCTGCGGAACTTCCCGCCCAAGCTGCTGCCCGACCATGTGAACGTGGACGAGGAGACGATCCCCTTCAAGGACCGCTTCCGGGTCCAGATGGGCAAGCATCCGGCGTCGACGGTGGTAGCCCACATCAAGAAGGATGGGCATTACTACATCCATCCTGATCCGGGCCAGTGCCGCAGCCTGACCGCACGCGAGGCCGCCCGCTTGCAGACCTTTCCCGACAACTACTTCTTCGAGGGAAACCGAACGGAGCAATACGGCCAGATCGGCAATGCCGTCCCGCCGCTGCTGGCCAAGCAGATCGGCCAGATCATTTCCGACTTCATGGCCTCCCCGCGTAAGCGGTAAGGCATGCGTTCAGCGTCGTCAGCGGCGATTTGAAAGTCCTGCTACTTGGCGAAACACCATGCTTGATCTCACAGCGCGCCGAATAGGGTCGGGCACGCTCAGCTCTGCCCCGCTGCGGCCAAGCTATGGGCGCTGATGTCACCGGTGGCCTCGCCGCTGTCGATCCAAGCTCGCAGGGCTTCGGCCAAGCCTTTGGCGGCTACTTGGTCACGGGTCGAGCACTCCCAGACGATGAGCACCCGCCAGCCCATCTCCGCGAGCGCGTCGGCGGCTCGGCGGTCGCGATCAACATTGCCCTGCAACTTGGTCGTCCAAAACTCAGTTCGCGTCGCCGGCGTCTTGGCGTATTTGCATCCCTGGTGGGCATGCCAGTGACCTGCAACCCGCCATCCGTACCACGGCAATAGAGAAGAATCCGCGCAACCGAGAGGAAGCGCGATGCGCAAGAGCAGATTCACAGACGAGCAAGTCATCGGGTTCATCAAGCAGGCCGATGCCGGCATGAGCGTGGCAGACCTTTGCCGCCGAGAGGGGTTCAGCTCGGCGACCTTCTACAAGTGGCGGGCCAAGTTCGGCGGCATGGAGACCAGCGACGCCAAGCGGCTGCGCGATCTGGAAGCCGAGAACAACCGTCTCAAGAAGCTGCTGGCCGAGGCCGTGCTGGACAAAGAGGCGCTGAAGGTGGCCTTCGGCGTAAAGCGCTGAGCCCACCGGCGAAGCGACGCGCGGTGGGCAAGATGTTGGAAGCGACTTCGATCAGTGAACGGCGCGCCTGCGCGTTGGTGGGCCTGTCCCGCGACAGCTTGCGGCACCCGCCCCAGCGTGCGCAGCACGACCAGGCGACGAGCCAGCGCATCGTCGAGCTGGCGCATGAGCGGCGGCGCTTCGGCTACCGGCGCATCGGCGATCTGCTGCGCGCCGCAGGCACCCAGATCAACGACAAGCGCGTGTACCGGCTCTACAAGCTGGCCGACCTGTCGGTGCGCAAGCGCCGGGGCAAGCAGCGGCTAAAGCTCGAACGCGTGCCGCTGCACGAGTGCCAGACGATCAACGAGGTGTGGAGCATGGACTTCATCAGCGACAGCCTGGCCAGCGGGCGACGCATCAAGTGCCTGACCGTCACCGACGATTTCAGCCACGAGTGCGTGGACATCGCCGTCGATCACGGCATGGGTGGAGAGTACGTCGTGCGCGTGCTGGACCAAGTAGCGCGGTTCCGGGGCTACCCGCAGGCCGTGAGAACCGACCAAGGGCCAGAGTTCACCAGCCGCGTCTTCATGGCCTGGGCGCAGGCCAAGGGCGTGCGCCATATCCTCAACCAGCCGGGCAAGCCCACGCAGAACGCCTACATCGAGAGCTTTAACGGCAAGTTCCGAGACGAGTGCCTCAACGAGCACTGGTTCCAGAGCCTGAAGCAGGCTCGCGCCGAGATCGCACGCTGGCGAATCGACTACAACGAGGTGCGCCCGCATAGCAGCTGCGGGCGGATGCCGCCAGCGAAGTTTGCGGCACAGCATCGACAAACGACGGGCGGCGCCGTGCCGGCGCCGCAGCAAACCCAGGAGTGATCTCCTTCAACCCAGCGGATTCCTCATATCGACTGGTACGGGTTCTGGGGGCAGGTCACCAGAAGCAGCCGTGCACGAAGATCGCGATCTTGCGGCCTCGCATGGCGACGTCAGGCGTTCCGGGTAGGTCGCGCGGATGCAGCCGGAAGCGGAGCCCCATCGCGAACAGCGTTCTGCGGACCAGCATCTCGGGAAGCGAGTTCTTGCCCTTGATGCCGGACATCATCTGACTGCGCTTCGCTGGGCTAACAACATCCGCCATGGTGGATCACGATACGCCAGCAGGCGCCGCACCTCCCCGAGCACATCGCGGAAGTATCGGAAGTGGTCCGGCCGTGGGATCACTGCGGTGCACTAGGCCGGTACGTTGCGACTTGAGGCAATGGCTCTCCGCGCCAAGCCATCGCGCTCAGCGGAGCGCTTGATGATGCGTGGTGCGACGTGCTCGGCGATCAGCGATCACTAAGATGCCTGAAAACCTTCCTGAAGAAGCTTCTGCCGGATCAGAAGTATCGCGGCCGCCTGGCGCTCGGAAGGGATCTTTCCCGGCGTCGCCGCGATGAGCAGCAGTTGCTCCTCCTTGCTCGTCAGCAACCTGTTATCGAGCCCCCACTGACGTGTCTCTCGCCACTTGGCAGGCTTGATTGCTACAACCTCCGAGATGTCGGAGATACCGCGGTCGATCCGAGCAGTCTGCACAGCATCGCCGCGGAGCTGGTCAACCTGCTCTTTCGAAATCAATTCGGCCTCGAAGTCGAGCAGGAGCTCCACCCGCTTACCCTGGGCCCGCTGCCAAGCGAGCTCCTTCTTGGCCCATTCGGTGACGTTCTCGAGTCCCTGCTCAGGCGAAGTGATCACCTGATACATCGCCCGCGCAATCAGCTTCAACTGTTCGGTGAACGCGGTCGAGATGCCTTGCTGCTTCCAGATCCGCGGAGTGTCGAGGCTCTTCCCGGGCGCCTGCTCCTCAATCATGGTCACCAGCTTCGAAATCGTGAAGGTCACGACGTTCGCGCGATACCCTCCGTCATACCAGTCCTTCTGTGCTGGGATCAGCTTCTCGAGCTCACGGAACACGATGGTGTGAGCCACTACCGTTCGGAAGTAGTCGTCATTGAATTGGAGCGGCCGGGACGCCCATTCTGCAACGATGAATTTACTGAAGACGTCGAAGTTCTTCTGTGCACCCTTGCTGACGTCATGCGGGACGCATCGCCAAGAGTTCTCAACTTTGGCAATGTCGGTTTTCGTGATGAGCTGAGCCTTTGGATTCTCCGCCTCGAAGCGCTGCTTCTCAGCTGGACTCATCTTGGCCGTTTCGATTCTGTACTGGCCTTTCGCACGCTCGTAGAACCACGCGGTAGGACGCTGGGCGCCAGCCTTCGGCGGCGCCTTGATTCTGCGCGATAGTTCCTCCATCCGTCGATGAAACTCGTGGTTCGAGAACAGGTCCGAGTCGGATACTTTGGTCTGCTTGTTTGCGAACTCCGAGATCTTCGGAATGAGTTCGCCGGAGAGCTCGTCACCGACAACCGAAAGCTTCATCTGCACGAAGATTCCCGACAGATCCGCGCCGTCCTTGCGGCGGGAGAAAGTCAACGACGCCGTCGTCTGACCGCCGTTGACAATCTGGAGGTCGGTGGCCGACTTGAGGCGCAGACCGTCCGGCGTAGCCTCCACCACCACCGAACTGGCCGTGGCCGAGATGCCGTTGTTGAAGGCGAAAAACATCTCCGGAGTTCGAAGGATGGTCTCCCGAATGCCCTTATTGACCTTGGTCGACTTCCCGAGAAATGAGCGCACATTGCCCTCGAGCAGCCTGCTTCCGTACGTGTCGTAGATCCGCGCAAGCGCATCGCCGGGAATAACGCAGAGATAGCCGTTGTACTGCGACTGGTTCAGGCTCGCGTGAAGGCAGGGAATGCCGCCTTCGGCAACGTCCGAGAAGTCGACGGTCAGCGCTTCCCGTCCTCCCCTGCTCGAAAGGGCCGAGGCGAACCGCGTCGTGTCCCAGATGTGGAATTCCGCAGGAATGCCTGCGACCAGTGCGTCGGGCCAGTCGCGCAGCTTGTCGCTGAGGATGCCGTCGGTCACGAGGTACAGCCGCAGACGAGGAATTGCTTCACGATGCGACCCGAGGAGGTCGGCGAAATCGACTACCGGATCCTCGTCGGCCGGGAGATGGTCGTCATTTCCTGCGAAGGTTTCCTCGAGGAATGCGGTGAGACGGTTGAACTCTGTCTTCGCCGACGTCTGTGTCACCGAGTGCGGTTGCTCGTCGCCTCCAAAATCGGCGATCACGACGCGAAGCGACCCATCAGCATCATCGAATGCATATCCGTCGACACCGAGGCTCCGCCTACGCGTACCAATGCCTCTGAACGGACAAGGCATGAAGTCGACGACCTCCTCCGCCTCTTCGAGCAACCGACCGGCAACAGCAACGAATCCAGCTTCGGGATCCCGTCCGCCGAACTCATCCTGGGCCTGCGACACCAAGTCGCGTCTGAACTGCAGTACCACGTCGTCCAAAACGTCCCCCTCCAGCTGCTGTAACGCCGACCGCACCTATTTTTCTTCTCTGTCCTCGTGCTTGACTTGTTACTTCCAGTATCCTATCAGCGGGACAGGGAGGTCCCGGGGAGAGACCGTCCTATGAAGGACGACACAAGTGAGCGTGGAGCCCCGTACAGAGGGCGGTTGCGGCTCGTCATAGGCGGTACAGAGCGGGAGCTGCCGGCATGGGCCGACTGGCTGATTAGCCTCGGCGAATGGATGCGTGAGCAGACTTCGAAATCGGGCAGGCGCGCCGTCATCGTGCGACTGCCGACGCGTCCGCTGGCTTCGGCCTTTGTAAGTTTGGGCTCTCTGTTTGCTGCGGCTCGAATGCACGACGAATCTCTTGACTGGGAGGCGCTGCGCGGTTTGGCGGTTGGCACCCACGTCCACTGGCGAAGCCCGAACGGAGTGAAGTCCAAGCGATTCGCCGGACGCGTTGCTTCGCTTGTCTCCGGGGATGGCGGGGAGTTTCTCATCCTCGAAGAGGTCGACTCGCGGGGCAAGCCCAAGGGGAACAAGACCTACCTTCCCAGGAAGACAGCGCTCTCCTACGGCGTAACTTTGGGGGCAGTATCCGCGCGTACCGACGCAAGTTTGACGTCCGCGGCTGGGCTCATGCAGGCGCTCAACAGCGACTCGTCGGCGGCGTGGTCGCGATCCCCGATGGCAGACAGCACTGTTGTCACCGAACGGAGCAGCTTCTTGCAGAACCTGGGAGGGATCGAACTTCGTGCGCGCCAAAGCCACGCGGCTTCGATGCTGGACGCTCTCGCGATCGCCGACGCCCAGGGACGGGAACACGGAAAGCTCAAGGTGGCATCAGTTCGCGCTGACGTTGTGGATGACGCCCCCGACGGGGTGACGATCTTGGACGGGTCGCTGGCCGCGTCGAAGCTCGGATACCTCAAGGCTCGAAGTGTGATCCTCCTGCTCTCGCATTCGGAGTACGACGAGACAGTCTTGCATGAGGTCCGACCCTTTCTGAGTCACGCAACGGATTCAGGAATTCATGGTTGGCTTCCCAATGCAACAGTCGGTGATGTGCCGCCGGGGATTGAGGTGTTCGCCTTCGGCATGGACGCCCAGGACGTGGGAGATCTGCGTGACGTCGTTTGACCGGACGGAATCCCGCGGACCCGAGCCGGAGCATGTCCAGCTCTTCGACGTCATCGACAGACGCTACGCCAACGCTGCATCTTGTCGCATGAGGAGGATCGTCATCGACCATCCCCTCTTCGCGGACATCGCCAGCTGTTGCGCTCGCATCTTCGAGATGGTGGATCGTGAGGACGACCATCAACGGCAGCTTGCCAGGAGCGTCTGGCTGCTGAAGTCGACGATTGCTCAGACCCTCGTCCCCTTCGATGACAGTCGTCTGGGGATTCAGCCCATGATCGAGAAACTCGTGCACCAAGCGGAATCGGTGCCGTCGGTCTCGGGGACAGTCAAAGCGCTCTTTGACGCCGTCGTGTCTCTGGTCCTACTCGGGCGTAACCCGAAGCGCGAGATATTCCTTGATGCGCTGGCGCAGGCCGCCTCGCGCGCCGATAGCGCCGCGGTTTTCGCGGGACTCCAGGGCGGCCTCACTCCGGGCTGGCCTGCGACGGTTGATGCTTCGAGGGATTTTCCCAACGGCGCTTGCACCGTTCTCAGGACTCGAAAGGACATAGCTGACAGCGCATTTTCGATCATCGTCATCCCCGGCACGCTCAAATTCACCTCTAAGCCGATCGCAATCGATCTTTTGCATGGGGGGCGAGCCCGAAATGTGATGCTGCTTGCCTATCGACGCGAGAACGTGTTCACGCCTGAGCCGTTGGGACTTCCGATCGATAGCAGGTTTCACCGAGCGATGCGGACTTCAGAAGAGGCCGACATCGAAGTCGCGGCTCAGGTCGTCGAGGAGGTCGACGATCAGCCTCTCGATCAATGGGCGAACGACACGTTCTGGCAGGAAATCCGCAACCAGCATGCCGGAGGGGCGCCACTCTCCGACCGAGATGTCACGGTGCCCGCGCGGTTTGTGCTCTTCGCCGACGGCAGCGGCACGTTCCTTCCGGACGAGGGCAGCGTGGTGGAGATCTCTCGACTGCTTGACAGACCCGACCAGGCGCTGGCGGGGGGCGGTCAACTACCGCGCAAGTCTGTGCGGGACCTGGAGGAGCGGGATGTTGTGATGATGAGGCTACGAGGAAGCGGCGACTACCTCGACGAAGTGGCCGACCGGCTGATGGAGCGAGACGGGCAAGCCTCGTTGAGGGACTCTGCGACGGCTTGGAAGGGCGATCTTTTCCGAGCGCTCAAGCTGCACGGTGAAGGCATTGTCGCGAGACGCGCACGCGAAGCCGGTCTCAAGTTGCGCTCCGCAAGCTATCTCTGGACGTGGGCCAGCGATGTCGTGATCGCACCGCACGATGTCGAAAGCTTTCGCGCTTTGATCCGCGCTCTGGGCAATCTTCAGGTCGGCGTTGAACCCGATTCGTCCGAAGAGTACGCGCTACACAAGTGGGCCGAGATGGAGCGGCTGAAGATCTTCCACCAGCGAGCTGCATCCGAGATTCGAAAAGCCTTGCTGGAACGCGTCCACATGCTCGTTGCGGCACGCTCGCACGTGGAGGTGGTGGAGTCCATCCACTTGCCGGGACTCGAAGCTGGAAGCATCGGACTTCTAAGGGTGTCGGCAGTCGACGTGTCCGCAGTGCGAGTGCCGTTCTCGCGGCTCTTCCATCTCATTCCGGTAAAGGTGGCCTAGTGGCTCGAATGATTCCGCCGCAGATCTCGGCGAAGGCACCTAAGGGCGAGCAGCTGATATTTCGCAAGCTGCGTGACGACCCTGGATCCCGGGACTGGATCGTCTTCCATTCCTTCGACATCCGCCGCCATGCTGTCCGGATCGAGGGCGAGGCTGATCTGGTCGTCGCCGTACCGGGCCTGGGTGTTTTGTGCGTCGAGGTCAAGGGTTGCGGCGTCAGCAGGCACGACGGACTGTGGACCTACGAGTACGACCCGCCAAGGACATCGCCGGTCGGGCCCTTCAGGCAGGCGAGCGAGGCATCTCACTCGCTGCGCGACTATCTTTTCCGGCGGGATGCGAGCTTGGCGCCGCTGGTGTTCTATTCAGCCGTAATCTTCACCGAGATCGAATTCGATGAGCGATCGCTTGAGTGGGACCCCTGGCAGGTGGTCACGAAGTCGGATCTGCTCAGGAACCCAATCTCCCGGATCGTGCAACGCGTCCTCGATAGCGCCCATTCCAAATTAGCTGCGATTCGTCCGAAGCTCGGTTGGTATGGCGAGCGAAGCCGGCCAACGGCGAAACATCTGGAATCGATGACAGCGCTAATGCGAGGTGACTTTGAATATGCGGCTGTGGGTGGCATGGCCCTCGATGTGGCAGAACAGTCCATCCGCCGCTTCACCGAGGAACAGTTCGTCGCTCTGGACCTCCTCGCCGAGAACGATCGGGTGCTGTTCAAGGGACCAGCCGGAACAGGGAAGACTCTGCTTGCGATTGAGGCCGCTCGACGTGCTGTGAGGTCAGGAAAAAGCACCATCCTGGTCTGCTTCAACAGTCTACTAGGGGCATGGCTCAAGCGCGAGACGGCTATGGTCTCCGAAGAGGCAAAAGCGCTCGGCGTTTCGTTTCAGGTTGGTACGCTTTCCAGCTTGATGCTCAGCCTCCAGAAGTCGCCTGTGCCTGACAAACCTGAGTCTGGCTTCTGGGCCGTGGACCTCCCTCTGCGTGCCACGGAGGCTCTGCTGACGGGGGACTCGAAGTTCCCTGCTCACGACATTCTGATCATCGACGAAGCCCAGGACCTCCTCTCGGACCCGATGCTCGACGTTCTCGAGCTCATCACGCGCGGCGGGTTGTCAGCAGGCCGATGGGCGGTGTTCGGCGATTTCGAGCGACAGGCCATCTATGCGGCGCTGGACGGACAGGCAGGCCTTGACCGGCTGAGGTCCCGGGCCGGAGGCAACTTCACCACGTCGCCCCTTCGGATTAACTGCCGAAACTCGCCGCGGATCGCGGAGGCGGTGACGCTTACGAGCGGCCTCGCGCCGGGATACAGCCGAGTCCTCGCGGAGACGGAATCCTCTGATGTCGATCCGGTTTTCTACAAGTCGGCATCACACCAGGCGGAGCAGCTCGCGACGACGCTCAAACGCCTGCTCAAGAAGTTCTCTCCCGATCAAATCGTTGTCCTTTCTACGCGCTCGGACGCTTCCTCGTGTGCCGCCGGATTGGTCGCCTTGAACGGCGATCTCGGATTGACGCCGTATCGGGCGGATGTGTCGAACGCCGTCGGCGTCCGGTACGCGAGCGTGCACTCATTCAAGGGCCTGGAGGCAGCTGCAATCGTCCTGACCGACATCGACTCGGTTGATGACGCGCACGGGAAATCGCTCCTCTACGTCGGAATGACTCGCGCACGACATAGCCTGACCATGCTGATCAACGATCGAGCGCGCGGTCACTACGATCGATTGCTGATGGATGGATACAAGGCGCTTATGCGAAAAGGTTCCAGATGACAACGCTCGAGACGAGTTTGGCCAATCGCGAGAAGATGCTGGCGCGGTTGCGCGCCGAGATCGTTGGTCCGGATCCGGCCGGCAACAAGGTGGGACTTGTCGAAAAGCAGGCCATGACGTGGGAGGAATTCCGCGTGGCACGGCAGCAGCTCAACGGGGAAGAGATTGTTTGGCAGGATCCCCCCACGAAGCGCTTTGGCGCCGGCATCCTCTTTCCTCAGGGCACTGACGAGCTGCTCGCGCAGGTCGCTGCGAATGCCGGTGGCGAGGCCATGCCAGATGCGCAGGACTTGGCACCGGAAGGAGCCGAACTTGACGACGACTCGGTAAAGGCGGACGGAGGAAGCCGGCTGGCCGCGACCGCGGAGTCCGAAGATCCGGATGATCAAGGCATCACCCTTGCAAACGCATTTCGCCCGTCTGCGCTCGGGTTGAGCTTTCTTGCTGACCTTTCCGACAAGGATGTCGGCTATCGCGTGGATCTGGTGAGCATCGGCCGCATCGCCGCTGATCGAACGGTGGCAGGTGCGTGCGGCGTGTACCGGCCTTTGACGGTGGTTGTGGGAGGCGCAATCGGAAAACCTGGCCTCCCGCGCAAGGTGTGGCTAAGGCATGCAGCCGTCGACACCGCCGGCGGAACGCCGGGGATGTCGGTGTCGGGCGCGGAGCTGCTCTCGGCGAAGACTCCAATTCGGCGCCCCATCGATGCAGCAGGACTGCAACTGGAGATGGTGATCGTCTCCCGCAGCTGGCCCGGTGCCCCTTCCGAACATCATCGACTCATCACGGCCTCTATCGTCAATACCGCGAAGGCGCAGCGTGAGGAGCTCGATTCGCTGAGCCTGTTCCAGGCGGGTCTGCGCGTTTCGAGCCTGTCCGGAGCGCCGACGATCGATCCGTACCCGGACTACCTCGCAGGCGAGTTCCGCGACGGGGATCCGCTGGCCGATGACAACGTCAACAAGGTGCTCTACAGGCAGAGTCGGACGTTCGCGATCGGTCACGGGTGTGGAGCCGACTGGATTCACGGGCGTCCCGAGCGCGTCTCCGAGGTCTGGACAGACGTCCTGCCTGTATTCGAGACGCCGGCAACGAGCGCCGACCTGTACGTGAAAGGGGAAAACGGGAAGACGCGGAGCCTTCGCACCAGCATGCGCTGCCTCGCCGGGCTGGATCCCGATGATGACGGACTGGAAGACGTTCTCACCTTGATAAAGGAATACCGCCGATGGATCGATGAGCTCAGCTCCGTCACAGGGACAGTTCCGCTGGAGGACCGGCCTACCGCAGCTGCGCTGATTGATCGATGTCGAGAGTGCGCTGGCCGCATCGAAGACGGGTTGCAGCTTCTCAACAGGCAGGGAGCCGAAGGCGACTTGGTGAGACGCGCCTTTAGACTCGCAAACGAGGCGATGCTGGTCGCGCAGCTGAGATCGCGTCAGCCGCTTCGCCTTCCGAAGCGCGATGCGGCAGAGAGACTGACGTGGGACAAGCCGATTGCGAGGATCGAGCCCGCCGCGAGAAACCAGTCCCAGGGCTACTGGAGACCGTTCCAGATCGCATTTCTTCTGATGTCGCTGCGAGGCATCGTCGAACCATCTCACGCCGACAGAAACACCGTCGACCTGATCTGGTTCCCGACCGGCGGAGGCAAGACCGAGGCGTATCTCGGGCTGACTGCATTCACGGTGTTCTTCAACGCCCTGTCCAGGGAGAAGGTGACGGGCGTCGATGTACTCATGCGCTACACGCTGAGGCTACTGACCGCGCAGCAGTTCCAGCGGGCAGCCACCCTCTTCTGTGCAATGGAGAGCATCAGACGAAGGGACGTCGAGAACCTCGGAGAACGGTCCTTCCGGATCGGCCTGTGGGTCGGTGGTTCCGCCACGCCAAATAAGCGCACCGAGGCTCTCGAGAAGTTACGTGCGCTGACGAGAGACCCCGATGCAGAGAACCCGTACGTACTGCTTCGCTGTCCGTGGTGCGCTGCCAAGTTCGGCCCACACGAAGCATCGTCGGATGAGCCCAAGCGATCCAAGGGATTCGGGAAATACAAGGGTGGCGCCGCCCGTTCAGAAGTTCTCGGATATTCAAAGGAACGCTTGTCTGCCGGCGATACGGTGGTGTACAGGTGCGCAGACGATGCGTGCGACTTTGGTGGACACCCGGGTTCGGCAAGACCCCCACTTCCCATCGTTGTGATCGACGAGGATCTGCTGGAACATCCGCCGAACCTGCTGATCGGCACTGTGGACAAGTTCGCAATGCTCGCTTGGAATCCTGCTGCGAGAAAGATCTTCGGTCTCAACGATGCAGGTCGCCACGACGGGATTCCGCCAACGCTGATCATCCAGGACGAACTGCATCTGATATCCGGGCCGCTCGGTTCGATGGTTGGCGCGTACGAAGCCGTCATCCAAGCTCTTTGCATCGATCCAATGGGCGGAGGCATCCTTCCGAAGGTGGTTGCGTCGACGGCCACCATCAGTCGTGCGCGCGAACAGGTGAAATCGCTCTACGCTCGAAGCTCAGTGGCGCTTTTCCCTCCTGCCGGACTCGATGCAGCAGACTCGTTCTTTGCCCGCCAGGCCGTGGACGAGAACGGCATCCCCCTGCCAGGTCGGCTGTACGCGGGGGTCCTGGCACCGGCTCATGGCTCGGTCCAGACGTCTGAGGCAAGAGTATTTGCCACGCTGATGCAGAGTGCCGCTCTTCTAGAGGGCGAGCCCTCAGACGTCGACCCCTGGTGGACGCTGCTCGTTTTCTTCAACTCGCTCAGAGAGCTCGGTGGGGCTCTGACGCTGTTTTCCGCGGACACGCGCGAATACCTGCGCGTGATGCTCGGGCGGCATGGCGTCGATTACTCGCGCATCAGACAAATGTTCCGGGTGGAGGAGCTCACAAGTCGCATTCGCGGAGATCACATCCCGCGTCTCCTCGAGCAGTTGGAGGTGCGCCTTTCGACTCCAGAGGGGAAGCACGAGGGAGCTTCGCTGCCGACACCCGTCGATGCGTGCCTCGCCTCGAACATCATCGAGGTCGGGGTCGACATTCCTCGCCTGTCTCTGATGGCAATCGTGGGTCAGCCCAAGACGACTTCACAGTACATCCAGGTCTCCAGTCGGGTTGGTCGCGATACCAGCAAGCCCGGCCTCGTCGTCGTGATCTACGGCCAGACCAAGGCGC
>Ga0233424_10001589_pt1 | contig 19059 bp, 18 predicted proteins | sample Watercolumn_Towu_FD_181011 | JGI IMG/M metagenome (GOLD analysis project Ga0233424, IMG submission 181011) | Freshwater microbial communities from Lake Towuti, South Sulawesi, Indonesia - Watercolumn_Towuti2014_125_MG | ecosystem: Environmental > Aquatic > Freshwater > Lake | place: Indonesia...
CCGCTTGGATGGACTGAACGGCATGACTAACCTGAGTCGGCTGGGTGGAGACCTGTACGATCTGTCTGACCTCCCGCACCTCTTGACGGACGACTTGCTGGACCGTTTGTACGGTCTGGATGGTCTCGGTCACCGGTTGGGCCGGGACTGGCTCCGGTGGGGGAGGAGCCGGCTTCGCCGGCCTGGCCTCGGAAGGCGTCTCGACCTGCTTTGGAATGGGGCGATCAACCATCGCGACATTCCACTTGAAGGGCTCCGGTTCCGGCGCAAGCTTAAGGTCCGACAGCACCGTCACGGCGAAGGCGATGACCAGGCCGTGAATGAGCGCGGACAGAGCCAAGCTCTGGGCATAGCAGCGGACCTCGCCGGGATGCTGGATCGATAAGGTGTTCACGACCGGACGACCTCCAGACTGACCTGTTTAAACCCAAGGCCGCGGACTTCGTCCACTACCCCGACGAACCGCTCCAGCATGGTCACGCGGTCGGCGCGGACAACTACCAGGGATTCTCTGGGGTGTGGGTTCAACACGATCTTCAGCCCATCCTGCGTCACCGGCTGGTCGTTCATATACAGCCGTCCGTCCGCGGTCAGTGTGATGACCAGCGGCACATCTTTCCGATCCCCGGCCTCCTTGGCCTTGGCGAGGTCCACCGGAATCTGCCCCGTTGTGATGAAGGTGGCGGTGGTCAGGACAATAACCAACAGCACCAGCATCACGTCTACCAGCGGGATGACGTTGATCTGATCGAGCTCACGTTCCATGCTGGACCTTGTAAAGCGTGACGAGCTCGGCGACTCGGCGCCGGAGCACATTGTTCATGACCACGCAGGGGATGGCGACGAGAAGGCCGACCGCCGTGGCCTTCAGTGCCAAGCTGAGGCCGATCATGATCGTGCTGACCGCCATTTGTCCGGATGTGCCCATGGTGTGAAAAGTCAGCATGATCCCGAGCACCGTTCCCAGCAGGCCGATGTAGGGTGCGTTTGCGGCGACAGTGCCGATGATCACCAAGCGCTTGGTCAAGGCGATTTCGAACACTTGCTGATTGGGGAACTGAGTCAAGTTGACACGACGGTAGAACAACCAACGCTCCACCGCGATAGCGACGGACCAGACGCTGAGTGCGAGCAACAGCCCGATTACTCCGTAATCCACCGTTTCTTTCAGGGCTTCCATAAAATGTACCTCAATGTGCCTCGTAAACGGGACGCACGTTAGCACGAACGCGCAGCGGATGTCCAGGCATTAATGATTTTGATTATGGATATCAATACCAGAAATAAAAGACGTCTGTCAACTCCAATGTGTGTCGGGAACAAGGCATGATAACATCCCGTTTGATCAGGGGGGATGGGCGGTCTTGCCAAAAAACGGGGCTGTCTGAGCAGGGCGATAGAAGCAGGCCGGGAATCTTCCTCGGCCATGAGTGACGGATCGTAGCCTGAGGCCTGAGATCCCTGGCCACTCAGCGGCCATCACGGCTGCTCCTGCGATCTTTGTTGAGGCGGCTGACCTCTGATTCCATCTCCGCAAGCCTGCGTTTCAGCGAGCGGTTTTCTTCTCTCAACTGCTCGATCTCGCTCTCCCGTCGGTCCGCCCCTTGTGCTTTCGCCGCGGCCGGGGACTGCGACGGGGTCGGTGATGAAGAACGGTCGGGCTTTGGCGTCGGCAGCGCAGCCAGCCGTTTATAGTCAATGGCCAAGGTGGTTAATTCTCCCAGACCAGGGGGCCCGGGATGGGGAACACGGTCGGCGTACTGGACGCTTTCGGGCACGAACTGGATTTCGAGCTGATACAGTCTGGTAAAGTCTGGGAAGTCCATGCGAGTGGCCGGCTCCAATCCGGAACGATAGTGGGTCAGTGTCAGGTAGAGGGATGGCCCCTGAACGTACAGGATGCCGGCGGTGCTGACGGGACCGGAAGGCCGTGGGTCTATGGCGCCGAAGGCCACAACCTGACGAGGCGTGGCCCCGCCCAGGGCCGTAGCGATGAGAGGAGCGAGAAACTCTGCCTCTTCGTCCGAAAAGGCCTTGGCCTGGTCGGCGGGACCGAACATCAGCGTCGTGGGCTTGCCCTGCCTGGGCTGGACGTGGATGCCTTGCAGGGTACGGGCAATTAAAGCAGGATTGAGAGATAGGGGGTGGGAAGCCCGAAAGTTGGAATCGGTGGCCTTGGCAAGGTACACCCAGCCTCGCTGGCTCTCGTGAATTGTGGTTTCGCGGACCGGGGCAGTCACGCAGCCGATGAGGAGCGTGCAGACGAGGCATATCAAAGAATCAGGTAGGTTTCGACTGGATGGCGAAAGCAGCATACGCTCTTCTTGATGTTCCTCACGCTGGCGACCGCCGGGTCGCCGTACCGACTTGACTGCCTCTGCGCGTCGAGATAGGCTGGCGTCCGATCGAGGGAGCCGTCAATCCCAACGTCTCAGGAGGAATCTCCATGCGATCGATCAAGAAAAAATCCGTTCCGGTGTTGCCGATTCTCCTGTTTGCCTGTGCAACCGCGAGTCCACCTTTGCTTCTCTCGAGCGGAGCCGATCCGGCCGCCGTTACACATAACACCGAGGGTATCCAGCACTACAACATGGCCCATTGGGACGAGGCGAAAAGGCACTTTGAGGCGGCGATCATGTCCGATCCCAAGTCGGCCGAAGCTTATTACAATATGGCGCTGGCGCTGGATAAGCTCGGCGATCATGCGAAGGCCAGAGGCTATTTCAAGCGGGCAGCCGAACTGGCCCCGAACAATACAGCCATCACCCAGTCGGATGCCTACCAAATCCACGTGAGTCCTCCCAAAGAGTCCGTCACGGGTTACGGCCTCGGGTCTGGAACAGCGGCCAGCGGGAAGTTTGGGTACTAGGCATGCCCCCTCCTCGGTGTGAAGGCCAAGGTTCCCCCTGACCCGCGTGGGCTCTCTGGCTGCTCGAACAGGACCGTGTGGGTAGCGATGATCTGGAGCTCCACCGGGGTGCCCACGGGATAGACGCTGGTGGAGGTTTCGCTGCTGTGAACGACGTGTCCGGAAGGCAGCCCGACCGTATAGAGATTTTCCGATCCGCGGAACTGCCGGGCCAGGATGCGGGCGGAGCACTGTTCCTGCGGCGCGATGTGGACGTCATCCGGACGGATCATCACCACGACCTTGGTTCCCCCTTGAAAGCCGGCCTGGTTTGGAAATTCCCCGATCTCGGTCACGACCTTTCCGTTCTGGACCAGGCCGGGAATGAAATCGGCTTGGCCGACGAAATCGGCCACGAACGGCGTGGCGGGCGTATGGTAGATGGCTTCCGGCGTGTCAAACTGTTCGACCCGGCCGTTGTTCAGGACCGCGATGCGGTCGGCCATCGCGAAGGCCTCGTCATGGTCGTGAGTGACGAGAACGGCCGTGGTCTTGGTGTGCATGAGCAGGTTGTGTAGATCTTCCCGCATCCTTCCCGTCATGTCCGGGTCGAGGTTGCTGAAAGGTTCGTCCAGCAGAAGGACCACGGGTTTTTGCGCCAAGGCCCGTGCGAGGGCGACCCGCTGCTGTTGCCCTCCAGACAGCTCGTGTGGGAACCGTCGCTCGAGACCGGTCAAGCCGACCATTGCGATCATGGTCTGAACCTGCGCATCACGCTGATCCGCGGTGAGATGGCGCAGACCGAAGGCGATGTTCTCCGCCACGCGCAGATGAGGGAACAGCGCGTACTCCTGGAAGACCATGCCGACGCGCCGTGCCTCAGTGGGTGTGAGCAGGTCCGGTGACGAAACCAGTCGGCCCTCGAGGTAGACTTCTCCGGTCGCCACCGGCTCGAACCCGGCGATCACCCGCAGCGTCGTTGTTTTCCCGCATCCTGATGGGCCGAGCAGACAGAGAATTTCTCCCTCGCGTGCGGAGAGGGAGACGTCTGCAATCGCCGGACGCCCCTTTTCATAGGCGCAGGAGACTTTTCGGAGCTCCAGCACCATTGGACGGTCCGCGCTGCTCGATAGACGCGCCGTCAACATGGGATCAGCTCTCTGCCGTTGACCGATGGACATCCTGCAACCTACGCCGCCCGCCAGTCTTTCGAGACAAGCAGCAGCAGGGCCGGCAGTGTCATGATCACGATCAAGAGTGCCGCCGGCGCCGCCAATTGAAAATATTCCTCGCTGGCCTCCAGCCAGACCCGGACGGCCAGCGTATCGAAGCCCACCGGTCGGAGCAGCAACGTGGCCGGCAGCTCCTTCATACATTGCAGGAAAATCAGCACCCAAGCGGCGACGAAGCCGCCCCGCACGAGCGGCAACGTCACCCTCCGGAGGGTCCCGAGGGTCGTGAGCCCCAGGCTCCTTGCCGCTTCTTCCAGGTTCGGCGTGACCTGTTGCAGTGCCGGCTCCATCGTCTGCAACCCGGCGGGGAGGAAATGGATGATATAGGCGAAGATCAACACAAGGATCGTGCCGTACCAGAAGGGAGCCAGGTGAGAGAAGAGGACCAGGAGGGCCAAGGCTCCCACGGGACCAGGCAGGACGTAGCCGGCATAGGCGGCTTGCAGGCAGAGGATCGTGAGCTTCGACGGCCACCGGCTGGCCAGATAGGCCAGAGGGGTGCCGAGCAGGACGGCGGCCGAGGCTGCCAACCCGGAAAGCAGGATGCTGTTCCAGATGAAGCCGACGAACCGCGGGTCGACGGTTCCTTCCGCTGCGGCCGAGACCGTCCATTGCACGAGCAACACCACCGGCAGGCCGAAGGAGGCGCCGAGCACCAGCCCTAGATAGCCGGTGATCAGCAGGGAACCGAAAGCCCCGCCCGTCTTTCTAGCCGGGACTCGGTAGCGTCCCGTGGTCTGGTAAAACCGGCTTCGCTGTCGGAACCACCGTTCGGCCAGCAGAAAAATCAGCGCGAACAGGACGAGGAGCAGGCTCAGCACAGAGCCTGCTGTTTGGTCGTACCGACCCGTGACCTGTTGATAGACGGCGTAGGTGAAGGTCTGGTAGCGCAGGAGAGACACCGCGCCGAAGTCGGACACCACATAGAGAATCACCAACGAGAGGCCGGCAACGATGGCGGGTCTCAGGAGGGGCAGGGTCACTCTCAGCCACACGTCGGCGCGGGAGGCTCCGCAAGCCCTGGCCACTTCTTCGTACGACACGTTGAAGTTCAGCAATGCGGCTCTGGTGAGCAGGTAGACGAAGGGAAAGGTATCCAGCGTCATCACCAATGTGGCGCCCGCGAAACTGTGCGGGGAGAAGACCTGCGCCTCGGGCCCGGCCACCCAGCGCCAGATCGACTCAACCGGACCGCCGGTGCCGAGGAGGTAGGTATAGACGTACGCGAGGACATAGGTCGGCATGGCCAAGGGGAGGACCAGAGCCCATTCCCAGACGGTCCGGCCTGGGAATTCATAGCGGGTCACGAGCCTGGCCAGTGAGACGCCGAGCAGGAAGGTGCCCAGCGAGACACCGAGAGCCAAGGTGCCCGTGTTCCAAAGCAACTCAGGGATCCGCGTGTTCCAGAGCCGGCTCCAGACCGAAGGATCGGCCGTGAGGGCCATGAAGCAGACGAGCAGGAGGGGGAGGCCGATGGCGGCGGCGGTGGCCAGCGACACCAGCGAGAGCGATATGGGGAGGGGCTGCCTGATCGCCTGATACATAAGGGCCTCTTGAGAGATTACCGGAGACCTGCCTGCTCGATGAGCGCCATGGTTGGTTCCCGCAACTCGCCCAGCTTGGCGAGGGGCACCGTTGCTACGCGAAAGGTGCCTCGTTTGGGCAAAGAAGGGTCGGCGAGAACGTCAGGGCGCAGGGGATACTCCTTGTTGAGGTCTGCGAACAGCTTCTGCCCCTCCTGCGCCGCCAGGAATTCCACCAGCCGCTTGGCGGCGTCCAGGTGGCGGCTGTGTTTGATGATCCCCACCCCGGCGACGTTCATGATCGCGCCCATGCCTCCCTCCTGCTGGTCCAGCATGAGGAGCGCGATCGGGGCGCCTGGATGGTCAGCCAAGTACCGATACAGGTAGTAGTGGTTCACAAGCCCCATCGCGACCTGCCCCTTGGCGATCGCGTCGACGATCTGCGAGCTCTTCCCGAAGACATCGGTGCCCGCATTGGCCTTGAGTCCCTTGAGGTATTGCTGCGTCCGGTCGTCGCCGTAGACAGCCTTGATGACCGAAATCCCGGCTTGGAGATATTCGCTGCCGGCGTTCGGGATGGCGATCTTCCCTTTCCAGCGGGGTTCGGCCAAGTCCAGGATCGATGTGACCTCGTTCGGCTTGATCAGGGTCGTGTTGTAGACCAGGACCCAGAACCGCCCGGAGAGGCCGACCCAACTGTTATCGGGAGCTCTGAAGGGAGGGGGAATGGCCTGCTCGACCGTCTTGATGCCCAGCGGCAGCAACAGGCCCAACTCACGCGTCCGTTCCAGACTGCCGGCATCGTTTGTGATCAGCAAGTCGGCCGGTGTCCGCTCTCCTTCCGCTTGCAGTCGATTGACCAACTCCGTGGTGCCTGACGAGAGCAGGTCCACCTGAATGCCGGTCTTGGCTTGAAATGAATCCAGGACCGGCTTGATGAGGCGCTCGGCACGTCCCGAGTAAACGACCAGGCGCTCACCGGCACTGCCGGCCTCCCGGACCGGGGTGGTCCAGAGGATCAGCAAGGCCAGGAAGAAGACAGACCAAACACTTCGGAAGGCCATTCGACTGCGGCTGGATGGGCTAATAGCCGTCAGCGCTCCTGGCGGGCAACCTTGATCGCTGGCAAGATGATGAAAATGAAATTGATTCATCATCTCAACAAGTTATCAAAAAAAACGCACCCCGTCAATGGCGACACGTCGCGCAGAGGCCGTAGAGCTCCAGTTTGTGAGTTTTGATCGTGAACCCGTTGCGCCTGGCCACTTCTTCCTGCAACCGTTCGATGTCGCAGTTCTCGAACTCCACGATCTTGCCGCAACCAGTACAGATGAGGTGGTCGTGGTGTCCCTTGTGCGAGACGTTGTCGTACTGGGTCTGGGTCCCGAAATGGCGCGCCTGGGCCAGCCCCGCCTCGCAGAACAGATTCAGTGTACGGTAGATGGTGGCCAAGCCGATGTGGGGGTCTTTCTTGGCCAGCAGCCGGTACATCTGCTCCGCGGAGATATGCTCCATTTTCAGAAACATGGTAAGGATCAGCTCGCGCTGGCGGGTCAGCTTGAGCTGATGCTTCGCGAGGTGGTCCTTCAGGACGCCGATTTCTTTGAGAGCTTTGTTCATGCAGGCGAGACCATTTGATAATGAATATTAAAAACTAAACGGCCAAGCAGGTCAAGCATGAGTTTGGCGCGCAGAAGAGGCGGCTCGTTCGCGTCCAGGCGCGGTTGCGTCGGCGAGCAAAGCCGCGTTGACTGGTCCCCTCTCCGCAGCATATAGTTTTGCAAGAGATGCACCTCGCTGATCGGAAGGTGCACAAAGGAATCTCACATGACTGCCACACGGATGCACAATTTTGTGAATGGAGCCTGGCGCCCGGCCCAGGCCGGCGACTGGTTCGAAAGCCGCGATCCCGCCCACCCGGCCGAGGTGATCGGGCTCTTCCCCCAGTCGGGGACCGCCGACATTGAAGAGGCGGTCTCCGCGGCCAACCGTGCGCAGGAGAGTTGGCGGTCGCTCGGGCTGGTCAAACGAGCGGAATACCTGCTGCGGGTCGCCCGCTTGATGGAAGAGGATCTGGAGCCGCTGGCGCTCGTCATCGCGCGGGAGGCCGGCAAGCAGATCAACGAAGCGCGGGCCGATGCGGTCGAGGCCATCCATACGGCCCAGTATGCGTTTTCGTTCGGACATCTGGGCCAGTACGGGCGGGTGCTGGGCGATGAGGTGCAGACGAAGCGCTGCTACGAGGTCCTGGAGCCGCGCGGGGTGGTCGTGGCCATCACCCCCTGGAACTTTCCCGTGGCGTTGCCTTTCTGGCTGACCGGCCTGTCGCTCGTCCTGGGCAATTGCGTTATCCTGAAGCCCAGCGAGTATACGCCCCTCTGCGGATCCAGGATCGCCGGGTATTTCGAGCAAGCCGGGATTCCACCGGGGGTCTTTCAGGTCATCCATGGGGCAGGAGAGACGGCCGGCGCGCCGCTGGTGGCCCACCCAAGAACCCATGTGGTGCTCTTCACCGGCAGCTACGAGGTCGGCCTCAGGATCAAGCAGGAAGTGGCCAGACATGCGCACAAGGTCTGCACGATCGAGACCGGCGGGAAGAACGCCGTGTTGGTCATGGAGGACGCGGACCTTGAGATGGCCGTGACCGCCGGCCTCCTCTCCGCCTTCAAAACGGCCGGCCAGCGCTGCGTGACGGCAGGCCGTCTGCTCGTGGACAGCCGGGTCGCAGGCCGCTTTACGGAGCAGTTCGTCGCCTCCGCCAAGCGGGTGAGGGTTGGCAACCCGATGGATGAGAGCTGTTTCTACGGCACCATGATCAACCAGCAGGGGGTGGAGAAGGGGCAGCGGTTCAACGAGTTGGCGCGGAGGGAGGGGTTTGACATATTGTTGGATCGGAACGATGAGCCGCTTCCGACGCCGGATGGCTATTGGCTGAGGCCCTTTGTCTACACCGGTCCCTGGCGGAGCGACAGCGTTTGCCTGACCGAGGAAGCCTTCAGCCCCCACGTCGGAATCGTGCCGGTCCGTGGAGTAGAAGAGGCAGTGGCCGTTTACAACGACACGAAGTACGGCTTGTCCGGCTCCATCATCACCGAGGACTACCGCAAGGCCAAGTATGCCGAAGAGCATATGCAGTGCGGGATCTTTTACTGGAACCTACCCTGCATCGGCGCTGGCGTGCGGTTGCCGTTCGGCGGGGTGAAGCAATCGGGCAACCTGATTCCCTCGGCCGCCGGGCTGGTTCCGGTTCTCACCCATCCCAAGGCTGTCACCTACAATCTGGATCGGAAGATCGTGATGGCCCAGGGGTTGAGTGCGGAGATCAAGTGAGCAGGTCCTGTCGCGGCGAACAGCCCATCCGGGCTCGCTCCACCCATCCCCCCGTGGGGAACCCCTTCCGCTGCGCGCGGATGGGCCCCGTTCGCCACGCCACCCGCTCACTTGATCGGATGATGGCTGATGGGGAAGAAATGAATGCTGACGGCTGGTTGCTGAGAGCTTAAGAATGCGTAAACCGCATGAAATGACCATCGATCGCGCACTGCTGGTGTACTTACTGCATCTGGCCGAGTCCTTCGACGAGGCTCAGGGCAGGCTCCACGGGTTCATGACCGATGTGAAGCTGCAGCAATTGGCTTTTCTTTGCGAGCTGCAACTGTTCGGCAAGGGGCTGAAAGGCTTGCACTTCGAGTTCTTCCGGTACGCCTATGGGGCCTTCAGCAAGGACCTGGACAACGACCTCCTGTCGCTGCGGCACAAGGAGCGGATCGAGAATTTCAGCCTGACCGACAAGGCGGAGGAGGTCCTCAAGATCCTGCCCGAAGCGGTGGAGGAGGCCGAACCCAACCAGCGCATGGTCGACATTGTCCAGGCGGTGGCGGCGACCTATGCGCCCCAGGACAGCAGCGCGATCACGCAATCGGTGGAGGCGGTGGAGATCAGTACACCCGAGCAGCCGGAGCAGAAACTGGCCATCCGGGACATCTCGTTCCATTCCACTCTCCTGGTGCCGTCCCGGATCGAGGTGCAGGGCGAGTTCACCCTGTCTCCGCGCATGGCGGCGCGGCTTAACGCCGCGATGGGCTACTGAGTCCTTATTGATCCGCCGGTGCGGAACATCGGCTTGGCGCGGCATCGCAGTTGATTTATGTGCGGCCCCTGTTACAATAGCGGCCGATGCTTAAGCTGCTTGCCAATCTGTTGCGGGTCCTCAACTCCGAAAGCAATCCAGGTCAAATCTCACTGGCCTTCTGCTTGGCGATGGTGGCGGGGCTCACGCCCTTCTGGAGCCTGCACAATCTGCTCGTGCTCCTGCTCGTCCTCCTGATCCGGGTCAACCTCTCGGCCTTCCTCGTCGTCCTGATGTTCTTTTCCGGGGTCGCCTACCTGCTTGATCCGCTCTTCCACCGGATCGGGCTCGCCGTTCTGACCGCCGATTCGCTTGAGGGGCTCTGGACCAACTTCTATCACTCGACCCTCTGGCGGATCGAGCGGTTCAACAACACGATCGTCATGGGCAGCCTGTCCTTCTCGCTGGTTGTGTTCATCCCCCTGTATCTCCTCTTGAACCTGGGGATCATCCGGTACCGAGCTCATGTGCTGGCCTGGGTGGAGAGGACCAGGCTGATGCAGATCCTGAAAGCCAGCCGGTTCTATAGCCTGTACCAGTCCGTTTCCGGGTGGGGAGTCGGGCTGTGAAGGACGAGCAGGCTGTTCAAGGCGGGAAAGAAGCGCCGGAGCGGCAGGATCAGCCACGCAAGCAGGGCGAGGGCAAAGACAAGAATAAAGGGTGGATCCGCTGGTGGGGGCTGGGCGTCTTTGTCCTTCTGACCGCGGCTCTTGCAGCCTCCTGGTTCCTCTTTCTCGATCTCTTCGTCAAGCGGCTGATCGAGCAGACCGGCACGCGCATCGTGGGGGCCAAGGTGGAGCTGACCTCCGCCGATGTCTCCCTGTTCCCCCTTGGTCTCACGCTCGCCAGACTGCAAGTGACCAACCCGGACGAGCCGATGACCAATGTCGTCGAGATCGGGCGGATTGCCTGCACCGTGGACGGTCTGAACCTCCTCCGCCGCAAGGTCATCATCGAAGAAATGGCCCTGGAGGGGCTCAAGCTGGGAACGCCCCGGCAGACCTCGGGGGCCGTTGCGCGTCAGCCCGAGAAGGGAACGCTCACGAAGCCAGCCAACACAATCAGCTTGCCGTCGTTCGAGGTTCCGGATGTCAAGACCATCATGGCCAGCGCCGATTTGGAATCGGTCAAGCTCGTGGAGTCGCTGCGCGCCGACGTGCAAAGCGAGCAGGAGAGCTGGAAGAAACGGCTGGCAGACCTGCCGGACAAAGCTAAATTAAATGAGTACAAGAGCCGCCTCGAACGGCTGAAGTCTTCCGCAAAGGGCGGCGTCGCGGGAATCCTGGGAGCGACCGGAGAAGTGGCAGCAATCCAGAAGGACCTTGAGCGGGATTTGGCGAATCTTCAGAGCGCCAAGACGGATTTCGAGACGAGGCTGGCCTCGCTCAAGCAACGGATGGATCAGGCGGTCAAGGCGCCGCAGGAGGACGTGCGCCGCCTCCGGGAGAAATACAGCCTTTCACCCCAGGGGCTGGCGAACATGAGCGGGATGTTGTTGAAAGGCCAGGGGGGAGAGCGGGTGCGCAAGGCGCTTGTGTGGTACGGAAAGATCCAGCCGTTCCTGGCCCGCGCCAAGGAGCAGCGAAAAGGCCACGAAGCGGTCAAGCCGGTCCGAGGCAAGGGGCTGGACGTGCGGTTCGCGGAACAGGCGCCGCTCCCGGACTTTCTGATCCGCCTGGCCAAAGTCTCCGCGCAACTGGAAGCCGGCGATGTTACCGGCCGAATCGAGAATATCACGCCTGACCAGGATGTCCTCGGCAAGCCGCTCACCTTTGTTTTTTCCGGAGAGAAGCTCAGCGGTCTGTCCTCCGTTCGTCTCGATGGGTCTCTCAACCATGTCGCGCCGGCCTCGGCCAAAGATACGGTCCAGCTTCGTCTCAGAGGCTATCAAGTGCAGGGGGTCGTGCTCTCAGAGAGCGCCGATTGGCCGGTGACGATGGAGAAGGCCCTGGCCGACCTGGACCTCCAAGCCTCTGTCAGCGGGCAGGCGCTTGCCGGCACCATGACGGCCGGCCTCAAATCGGCGCGTCTGACCGTCGGCAAGCAGGAGTCGTCCAACCAGCTCGCCAAGGCGGTCGGGTCGGCCCTGTCGGCGGTCTCGACCTTCACCGTGAAGGCCGACGTGACGGGCACGCTGGATCAGTACGAGGTGCACCTCACGTCCGATCTGGATCGCGTGCTGAAAGAGGCAGCGGGCAAACTGGTGCAGGACTATGCCGACCGGATCACAAAAGAACTGGAGGCAGCCGTCATGGCGAAAGTCGGCGGACCGTTGAGCGAGCTGAAGGGGAGCTTCAGCGGCCTGGGCGGGGTCGGCGATGAGTTGGCCGCTCGCCTGGCCCAGGGCGCTGGCTCGCCGAAGGGCTCGCCCGAGAAGCTGCTGCCCGGCGGCTTCAAGCTCCCGTTCTGACCTTCCCGGATAACCAGCCGATTCATGTGAAGAAGGAGGAGGCCTATGTCCATTCAAGACCGCATGCTGGAGCTGATGATCCGCTATGGCTTCGACGTGTTGGCGGCGTTGGTCATCCTGGCCGCTGGATTCCTGGCCGCTCGCTGGGTCGGCGACCTGGTCCAACAGTGGCTGATGCGGCAGGAGATGGAGCCGCCCATTCGTATGTTGATGGTGCGGGCCGTCAAGGCGGTTGTCGTCCTGTTCGCGGCCCTGGCAGCCCTGGAGAAGTTCGGGGTCAGCATCGGGCCCTTCCTCGCTGGCATCGGCGTCGTCGGCCTGGGCGTGGGACTGGCGCTGCAGTCCACCCTCAGTAATGTGATCGCCGGCCTGACCATCATCTTCACCAAGCCCTACCGGGTCGGCGAGTACATCGCGTTGCTGGGTGTGGAAGGCCAGGTTTCCGCGATCACGATCTTTTCCACGACGCTGGAGCATGCCGATAAGTCGCGGGTGGTCATCCCCAATCGCAAGGTCGTGGGCGAAGTCTTGCACAACTACGGCTCCGTCCGGCAGCTTCACCTGAGCGTCGGTGTGTCGTACGGCACGGACCTGAGCAAAGTGTTGGCCGTCACGCGCGAACTGGTGGCGGCGAACCCCCTGGTGCTCAGAGAGCCGGCGCCGGTCGTCGGGGTGAGCCTGCTGGCCGATTCGGCGATCACGATCGCCGTGCAGCCGTGGGTCAGGGTCGTGGACGTGGTAGCGGCCCAGGCGGAGCTGTATCACGTGATCGTGGATCGGTTCCGGGCCATGCAGATCGAGATTCCATTCCCGCAACATGAGGTCCGGCTGCTGGCCGGATCGTGAAGGAACCGTGAAAGACCTGGTCCTGCCGGAGATTGAGGCCTACGCCGAGGCGCACTCGGCCCCTGAATCGGACGTCTGCCGGGCACTGCGTGAGGAGACCTATCGGACGATGGAGGTTCCCCACATGGTGGTCGGGCCGTTGGAAGGAGCGTTCCTCAAAATGATGGTGCAACTGGTGAAGGCGAGGCGCGTCCTGGAGGTCGGCATGTTCACCGGTTACAGCGCACTGTGCATGGCCGAGGCGCTGCCGGATGACGGCCGTCTCATCACCTGCGAGATTGATCATGTTTCAGCGGCGCTGGCCAGGAAGTATTTTGCCAAGAGCCAGTCTGGACGAAAAATCGAGATCAGGATGGGACCGGCGCTGGAGACCTTGCGGGCGCTGACCGGACCGTTCGATCTGATCTTCATCGACGCGGACAAGGCCAACTACCTCCGCTATTACCGGCGGGCGCTGGAGTTGGTCTCGCCGACCGGCGTGATCTTGGTCGACAACGTGCTCTGGTCCGGTGAGGTGCTGATCCAGCCGCCTCCGGATGAGCGGACCGCTGTGATCCAGGAACTCAACCGGACCGTGGCGGCCGATCCACGCGTGACGAGCGTGCTGGTGACGATCCGGGACGGAGTGCTGGTGGTCAAGCCCAGACCAGGAGCTGCCGCGCCGGCTTGACGGCACCCATGGAGCCTGCTGTAGGCCATGGCTCATGAGTAAATCCTCTGGTCTGGCCGCCTATGGCGCGCTCACGACAGCGGCGATCGTGTGGGGTGGCTCGATCGTCGGCCAGAAGCTGGCGCTGGGGTCGTTCTCTGCGGTGGAAACCTCGGTCCTCCGCGGCCTCGGCGCGCTGGCCATCCTGATCCCCCTCTGGTGGTGGCAGGAGGGTGGATCCGTCAAGTTCTCGTCCCGCGATCTCGGCGACCTGGCTGCTTTGGGCCTGGCCGTCTTGGGTAACCATCTCCTGACCCTCTTCGGGCTCCGATACATCGGAGCAGCGGAAGCCGGGGTCATCATCGGAGCCAGCCCCGTGATCACAGCCCTGCTCTCTTCCCTCCTGATTCGCGATGTGCCGTTCCGAGCTGTCTGGGCCGGATGCGCTGTCTCGTTTGCCGGTGTCGCCCTCGTGTCCGGCTCGGGAGCCCACGGCGCCGGAGAGCAACCGTGGCTGGGCGGGAGCCTCGTTGTCTTGGGGCTGGTCAGTTGGGCCCTCTACACGGTCGGAGGCCGACGGACGATGGAGCGGTTCTCGCCTCTGACGGTCAACTGGACCACGCTGCTGATCTCCATCATTTTTCAGATTCCACTGCTGTGGACCGACCGGAAGCTCACGGTCGCCGGCGTTCAGGAGGTGCCACTGGCCGGCTGGCTGGCTCTGGCGTACCTGATCGTGTTTGCGACGGCCTTGGGGCAACAGGCTTGGCTCTACGGGGTGCAGGGGATTGGGCCGTCGCGTGCAGGTGTGTTTGTCAACGTGATCCCCGTCTCGGCCCTGATTCTGTCCGCGCTGATCCTCGGCGAACGGGTCGGACTCAAGGAGTTGGCCGGGATTGCGTTGATCCTGGCCGGCGTCTGGCTGGTCAACCGCCAATCCGCACGGGCGGCCGCCGTCGAGCCGGCTAGAAGTGCCAGATCAGGTTAAAGGACCCACCTCGGCGAATGTAGAGGAACCCGCGGTCCTCGTAGAAGGCTGAAATCTCGCCTGAGAACGACTCGGTGATCGGGAAGATCACCCCTCCCTGATAGCTCCTGCTCTCCGCGCGCGTGAAATCCTGGAAGGCGAGGATCCGTTCCCCCGAGGTGCCGAAGGCCCCGGAGGCATAAGCTTCCAGGCGATCCGTCGGCCTCCAGGTCAGTCGAGATGACAGGGTAATGGACCCGGTCTGCGGGATATACAAGAGCTTTTCCGTCAGCCACAGGTTGTAAGGGAGATAGTAGGTCAGGCTCGGAGCCAGTACGTCGATCTCCTGGGACGGGATGAACAGAGTTGCGGAGGTCCTGGCCTTGTAGCCGTAGGCCAGGCGCTTATAGCTGGCCGAGACTTCCAGCGAAGCAAGGGAGCTGTGCAGCACGCCCAAGCCCTGGACGATCTCTCCTCCGAGGAGATAGTTCGGGGCGAAATTGGGGCTTGCGGTGGCCAGTACGCTCAGGCTGCCCCAGGCCTTGTCCCAGAGCGGACTGTAGAGTTCGGCTGAGAACGGGATGTCCTCAAAGCTGAATCGGTGCAGACGTTCCAACCGCCCGACCAGGGTGTGGTTGCCGAAAGACGTGCTTGCCTCCAGCAAATAATCGCGCTCGTCGGCAATCCCTTGTGTATAGGTGTAGGGCTATAGCCGGCTTTGATGTAATCCCGGAAGGGCAAGGTCGGCAGGAGTTGGGGCTTGCCGATCGGAGCCCTGGGGCTGCCGAGCTGTTCGCCGCGCAGCTCCCGGACGCGCTGGCCGGCCTCGGGGTCTTGCGTGCTTGAAAAGATCGCTTCGTAGGCGCGCAGGGCATCCTTATCTTTCCCGCTCCAGTACAGGACATCGGCCATCCCGCGTCTGGCCTCGAGGTTGCCCGGGTCGATTCTAAGCGCCTCTTCATAGTAGCTCCGCGCCGAGCCGGGGTTCTTCTGCCAGATAAAGATTTTCCCAATGCCTACCAGAACGCCGATGTCCGACGGGCGTCTGGCAAGGACCTCCTGATAGAGGGCGATGGCCTGAGGCAGGAGCCCCTGCAGGGCCAGGGTGCGCGCCCAAGCGCCGCGGGCATCGTCATCGTCCGGCCTGGCGGCCAGGTATTCCCGGTAGGCCGCCGCTGCCTCTTTGTAACGCTGAGCCGCGTCCAGCGCGCGCGCGCGTTCCAGCAGTTCCGCTTTCACGTTTTTGATCAACTCCGCGACCGCAGCGTCTTTTGTAGCGGCATTGAAGGTTTCATAATGTGGAAGCGCAAGGGCGTGTTGGCCGCTGAGGTACAAGGTGTCCGCCAGACCCCGCCGTGCTGCCAAGCTGTTTGGATCGGTGCTGAGCACATTCTTGTAGAGGGTCTGAGCATCCTGGAATTTCTTCTGCTTGACTTTGACCCCTGCCAAGGCAAGGCTTAGGGTGAGCCGGTCAGGATATTGGGCGAGCATCGCCTCGTATTCCGCCGCTGCCTCGTCGAGCTTGCCTTGCCGGAACAGGATATCGGCCAGGACGGTCCGGGCCTTGTCATCAGCAGGCTTGACGACCAGGTATTCCCGATAAGCCGCCACGGCTTCTTCGTACTGTTTCCGGGCCTCCAGTGCTTGGGCCTGCGCCAGGATGTCTCCAGGAGACGGCTTCTTGGATGGTGGGGCCGCTTTCGGTTTGGCGAAGCAATCCGGAGAGGCCAGGAGCAGAGTGCCGAGGAGGCAGAGAAAGAGCGGGAGGAGCCGGCTTAGGGCACGAGAGGTGGAGAGCCGGTCGCCTTGTTTGAGTCGCGTCAAGGCGATGCTCCCGATGCCCTGCTCTCGAGGTGCAGTCGTTTCCGCGGTTGGGCGCTCACGCAGGACGTTCTTATCATCTTCGGGCGTTTATGGCAAGATAGTATCGGTCCGGTCCAAGGTGCGGGACCTGCGCCGTGCCGGTCAACCCACGCGGCCTATGGACGGGATCGAAGCCCGCGGGCAGCTCAAGGAAATCGAACATCTGTGAGGCATTCTCATTATCATGATGACGGGCTGGACCGAGGCCGAGTCCCTGAGGCGGATTTCTGACGATCCGCGCAGGCAGGATGAAGCCAGCTCCCCAAAAGGGTCTTGCCATGTCAGCGCGGATCGAGCTATGGTTGCGCAGGTACGGCCTTGGCGTAGCCAGGAACGGCCTGCGCTTCGCTTGCCTAATATCCTTTTATCGAGCCGCTGTGAACGTGGCGCAAAGGTAGGGCCAAGTCCATGGGCATTCTCATTGTTGATGACTCGCCGGACAGCCGGTCCCTGTTGCAAACCATGCTGGAGTCAGCAGGCCATACGGATGTCCACTGTGTCGGATCGGCCATGGCCGCCTTTCGGTATCTCGGCATCGACAATCCCGAACCGGCTCACCCCGCGGTGGACCTGATCTTGATGGATATCCAGATGCCCGGTGTCGATGGCATTGAAGCGACCCAGAAGTTACGGGCCATCGGGGCCTTTCAGGATATCCCAGTCATTGTTGTGACAGTGATGAATGAGGGCGAGATACTGCAAGCCGCCTTCTCAGCCGGGGCCGTGGACTACCTCACGAAGCCGGTGAACAAGGTGGAACTGCTGAGCCGCGTTCATTCCGCGCTGCGGCTTAAGCAGGAGTTGGACCGTCGCAGGGTCCGGGAGCAAGAATTGCTAGAAGTAGCGAGGCGTCTTGAAGCAGCCAACACCGTTCTGCTCCGTCTTTCCGCGGTGGATGAGCTGACCGGCATTGCCAATCGCCGTCGATTTGATGAGTTTTTCAACGAGGAGTGGCGGCGAGCTGTGCGCAACGGGTCGTCCCTCTCGTTGATCATGGCGGACGTGGATTATTTCAAGGCCTTCAATGATACTCAAGGCCACCAGGCCGGTGACGATTGTCTGAAGCGGGTGGCGGGCGCCCTCAATCGAAGCGTGAACCGTCCCGGCGACCTCGTGGCTCGCTATGGGGGGGAAGAATTCGCAGTCGTGCTTCCCAACACGTCAACAGAGGGTGCCAAGCATTTGGCGGAGAGTCTCCGTGCTGCGATTGAGGGTTTGGACATTCCCCATGCCGTCTCGGCATTTGGGAAACGGGTGACCATCAGCCTGGGAGTGGCCGCGATCGTGCCCACCCGTGATACGAACCTCCTGGATCTGATCACGGCGGCGGACCTCGCCCTCTACCAGGCGAAGCACGACGGCCGCAACCGGGTCGTGGTCAGGGACCTACGCGCATCCTGATCGTAAAGGGTGAAGTCCGATGATCTCCGCGTCCCTGCCGCCGGACGAAGAGGCGAGACTCGCCGAGCTGCGGCGGTATGCGGTTCTGGATACCCCGCCGGAAGACGCCTTCGATGATCTGACCCGCCTCGCCGCGCAGATCTGCGGGACCCCGATCGCTCTGGTTAGCTTCGTCGATGCCCACCGTCAGTGGTTCAAATCGAGGGTCGGGATCGACACGCCTGAAACGCCGCGCGACATCGCGTTCTGTGCCCATGCGATTCTGAACAAAGAAGAGGCGCTGGTCGTCCCGGATGCACTGCAGGACGAACGGTTTGCCGACAATCCGCTCGTGACCGGCGATCCCAAGGTCCGCTTCTATGCCGGGACTCCGCTTGTGACCCCCTCCGGCCACGCGCTGGGGACCCTCTGCGTCTTCGACCGCAAGCCTCGGCAGCTCACCGCCGCGCAGTTGGACGCGCTCCAGGTGCTCGGTCGTCAAGTGGTCCGGTTGATCCAATTGCGCGAACGCGAAGCGGTCCTCGCGAACACCCTCACCGAACGCGTGCGGGCGGAAGAAGCGCTGCGCGAGAGTCGGGAGCAGGTACAGGACTTCCTCGAGACCGCCCACGACTTGGTCCAGAGCGTGACGCCGGACGGCCGGTTCCTCTATGTGAATCAGGCATGGAAAAAGACGCTCGGATACGGGGCTGATGAGGTGCCCCGGTTGACCCTCTTCGACGTCGTTCATCCCGACAGTCTCGCTCACTGCAAAGAGCTGTTCTACCGCCTGCTGGCCGGGGCGCCCGTGCTCGATCTGGAGGCTACGTTTGTCGCCAAGGACGGTCGGCGCGTGGTCGTATCCGGCAGCACCAATTGTCTGTTCAAAGACGGCCGGCCCATCGCCACGAGGAGCATTTTGCGTGACATCACAGACCGGAAGCGGGCGGAAGAAGATCTGCGCAAGAGCGAGCAGCAGTACCGGCAGCTCGTGGATTACGCCAACGATATCATTTATAGAACCAACGCCTCCGGTTGCTTCACCTTTGTGAATCCGACGGGCGTCCGCCTCCTGAAATATACCGAAGCGGAGCTGCTTGGCCGGCGTTTCGTGGAGCTCATTCGGCCGGATTCCCGCCAAGCCGCTGAGCGGTTCTACGGGCGACAGTACGTGAGGAAGACGCCGAACACCTATTACGAATTTCCCGCCCT
>Ga0233424_10001590_pt1 | contig 19059 bp, 12 predicted proteins | sample Watercolumn_Towu_FD_181011 | JGI IMG/M metagenome (GOLD analysis project Ga0233424, IMG submission 181011) | Freshwater microbial communities from Lake Towuti, South Sulawesi, Indonesia - Watercolumn_Towuti2014_125_MG | ecosystem: Environmental > Aquatic > Freshwater > Lake | place: Indonesia...
GGCTTCGGTCCAGCAGCACGGGGTGCAGCTCGGCCACCTGGGCTTCCAGCGCGGCCATGCCGCTGCCTTCGGGCAGGGCGATCTCGACGATATGGGCTTCCAGGTCGGGGTCGGCGTCCACCCAGCCCGGGTTGGACAGGCCCAGCGGCATCGTCAGCAGCTTGCGGCGCAGGGCCGGCAGCAGCGGCAGCCGGGCTCGCATGTGCTCGCGCAGGTCCTCGACGAAATCGCCGTCGTAGCCCTCGGGCACCTCCAGCACGTGCAGCGCGCCGACATGCATCGGCATCTGCGGGGTTTCCAGATACAGGAAGCTGGCGTCCAGGCCTGCAAGCTGTTTCATGCGCTGTCTCCGTCTAGTGAGCCCAGCATACCCGCCCCAAAACAGGAGGCCCTCCGGGCCGACCCCTCCAGCGACGCCGGCCGATCCGGCTTTGCCGGTCGGCCTGGCGTGCCCCCTTGAGGGGGCGGCCGTCAGGCCGTAGGGGGTGGTCTCATTCCTCCGGTACGAAGACCCAGAGCAGGATGTACAGCAGGATGCCGCTGCCGAAGGCCAGGAACAGCACGGTGAAGATCAGGCGCCACACCCAGGAGTCCAGCCCCGTGGCGCGGGCGATGCCGCCGCACACGCCGCCCAGCCAGCGGTCCATGCGCGCACGGCGCAGGCCGTTGACGGCGCCCATGTTGGGGCCGGCCGCGGCGCCGGCCGAGGCGCGGGCCTGGCCGTCGAGCACGCGGGCCTTGGCCTTGGCGAACTCCTCGTCGTTCAGCACGCCACGCGCATGCAGGTCAGCCAGCTTGGCGAGTTCGTCGGCGTCGTTCATCTCGAGCTCCTCTCGTTGTTGATGGACTGAAGCCTAACGTCGGCACGGATGCAGGCCAGCGCCGTGCGACAGGCCGTCGAATGCGCAGGATGCACCCGCGCAAATCAGCGGACAGGCTGCTTGCTCGGGTCGATGTCGATGTACTGCCAGAAGTCCAGCCAGAACAGCGGGCGCCGGTAGCCGGTCATCCAGGGCTGCTCGATGTCGGTGAGGATGCGGTGCACATGCACCTTATAGGGCAGGTAGACCGCCGCGATGCGCTTGACCTCCTTGAACAGCGCCTCGCGCTCCGGGCCGTCGGGCATGGCCTGCATGCGTTCGTAGAGTTCGTCCAGCGGCGCGAACCTGAAGCGCGGCAGGTTCTGCGTGCCGCTGGCCGGGCCGTAGTAGCGCTGCACGATGCCCAGGCCGTCGGGCTGGGCGGCGGTCGAGCCCACCGGCCACATCTGGTAGTTGCCGGCCTGCGCGGCCTTCAGGTTCTCGGGCCACTGCTGGATCTTGAGCTGCAGCTTGATGCCGATCGCGCGCAGGGCCTTGTCCCAGAGCTCGTCGATGCTGCGGCTGAGCGAGTCGGATTGGGTGTTGCGCGTGAGCACCAGCGGGCTGCCGTCGGGCATGTCGCGCCAGCCGTCGCCGTTCTTGTCGACATAGCCATACATGTCGAGCAGGGCCTTGGCGCGCGCGGGGTCGTGGTCGCCCATCTCGCTCTTGTAGGCGCCGTCGAAGCCGGTGGTGTGGGGCTTGATCGGGCTTTGTGCCGGCACGGCCTGGCCGCGGCGGGCCAGCACGATCTCGCGGCGCACGTCGTAGGCCAGCGAGATCGCGCGGCGCAGGGCGATCTTGTCGGGCGTCATGCCGCCGATGACCGGGTCGTCCATGTTGAAGCAGGTCAGCGACACATCCGGCGCCAGCGTGAACACCGCCTGCATGCCCCGCTTGGCCAGGTTGGGCGCCAGCTTGCCGCCCGGTGCGGCCTGGGTGATGAACTCCTCGGGCACGCGCTCGATGAAGTCATGCTCGTTGTTCAGGAAGGCCAGCCAGCGCGGCTGGCGCTCGACGATGACGTCCACCACCACGCGGTCGACCATCGGCAGGCGCCGGCCCTTGAGCTTGGCCAGGATGGCCTGGCCCTCGGCATCGTCCGGCGCGGGCTGCGCGTCGTAGAGGCGCTCGCGGTAGTCGGGGTTGCGCTCCAGCACCATCTGCGAGCTGCGCCGCCAGGCCTTGAGCATGAAGGGGCCGGTGCCCACCGGATGCTCGGCGATCTTGTCGCCATAGAACTCCACCACCTCGCGCGCCACGGCACCGTACAGGTCATTGCCTGCGAAGATGGATTCCACCAGGCGCGGGCGCGGCTGCACGGTCTTGACCTGCAAGGTGTAGCGGTCCAGGGCCTTGAGGCCTTCCACCTCGGTGTCGTAGGGGAAGGGCTTCTTGCTCTTGATGACCTGGCTGCGCAGCTCGCCCAGGCCGACGATGCCGGCGTCCTCGTAGGTGACCCAGCTCTGCGAGTTGTTGGCGGGGTCGGCGAAGCGCTTGATGCTGTAGACGAAATCCTGGGCGGTGACCTCGCGCTTCCTGCCCTTGAAGGCCGGGTCGTCGGCGAAATAGATGCCGGGCCGGATCTTGAAGCGGAAGGTCTTGAAGTCGGCGCTGACCTCGGGCTCGCCCTCGGCGATCAGCGGCACGATGCGGGTCGGGCGTGCCAGCGGGTCGTAGCTGTAGAGCGACTCGAAGATGTGGGCGGTGATGCCGCGCGAGTAGATGTCCGACAGCTTCACCGGGTCGAAACCCGTCTCCGCGATCATGAAGGCATAACGCAGCGTCTTGGTGGCGGCGGACGCTTGCGCGTCGGCCGCCAGGGCCGCCCCAGGCAGCGCGAGGGCGAGGCTGGCGGCGAGGGCGGCGAGGATCGTCTTCATGACTTGGCCTTGGGTTGGGCAGCGGGGTCCACGTCGATGTACTTCCAGAAGTCGCGCACGAAGATGTTGCGGCTGTAGCCCTTCACCCAGGGGTGGGCCATGTCCGTCCAGATGCGGTGCACGTGGAACTTGTAGGGCGCGTAGGCCACCAGCAGGCGCTGGCCTTCGTTCATGAGGGCCTGGCGCTCGGGGCCGTCGGCCAGCACCTTCTGCTTCTCGTAGATCGCATCGAAGGCGGCCAGCTCGAAGCGCGGCTTGTTCGCATGGCCCTTGGCCTTGCCGGAGCCGAGCGCGAGGAAGGTGTCGCCGTCAGGCGTGGAGCCCACCCAGCCCACGCCCCACATCTGCAGCTTGCCGGCGTTGGCGGCCTTGAGCTGCTCGGGGAACTTGCCGATCTTGAAGGTCATCTTGATGCCGATGGCCGCCATGTTCTTCTGCCACTGCTCGGCGAGCTGGCGGCGCTCGCCGTCGGCCAGCGTCGAGTACTCGATGGACAGCGGGCTGCCATCGGGCTGCTCGCGCCAGCCGTCGCCGTCGACGTCCTTGTAGCCGTACATGTCCAGCAGGGCCTTGGCCTTGGGCACGCTGTACTCGGTCATCTCCGACTTGAAGTTGGGGTCGTAGCCGAACACCGTCGTCGGGATGGGGCCCTGGCTCTTGAGCGCCTGGCCGCGGCGCACGAGGCGGATCTCCTTCTCCAGGTCCACCGCGAGGTTGATCGCCCGGCGCAGCGCGATCTTCTCGGGCGTGTAGCCGCCTACCACCGGGTCTTCCATGTTGAAGTAGCTCACCGAGATGTCGGCGCGCGGGTAGCGGGTCATCGTGATGCCCTGCTTGGCGAGGTTGGGGGCGAGCTGGTTGCCCGGCATGGCCACGCCGGCGAAGTCGATCGGCACCTCCTCGATGACATCGGCCTCACCGCGCAGGAAGGACAGCCAGCGGGGCTGCGCCTCTTCGATGATGTCGATGACGACGCGGTCCACCAGCGGCAGCTTGCGGCCCTGCAGCGCGGCCACCTCGGCCTTGAGCTGCTCGCTGGCGTCCGGCGGCGCGGTCTCGACGTAGCGCACGTCGCGGTAGTTGGGGTTCTTCTCGAGCACGACGCGCGAGCTGCGGCGCCACTCGGCCAGGCGCCAGGCGTTGGTGCCCACGGGGTGCTCCATGATCTTGTCGCCATAGAACTCCACCACCTCGCGCGCCACGGCGCCGAGGAAGCCGGCGTCGCTGAACTGGTAGACGAAGCGCGGGTCGGGCACGCCGAGCTTGATCTGGAAGGTGTAGCGGTCGAGCGTCTTCAGGCCCTCGACCTCGCGGTCGTAGTCGAAGGGCTTCTTGGCCTTCATCAGCTCGCGGCGCAGCTCCGACAGCCCGACGATCTTGGCGTTCTCCAGGATGTAGAGGTTGCCGCTCTTGAACTTGGGGTCGTAGTGGCGCTTGACGCTGTAGACGTAGTCGGCCGCCGTGAGCTCGCGCTTCTGGCCCTTGAAGGCCGGGTCGTCGCTGAAGTAGATGCCCGGCTTCACGCGCATCGTGATGGTCTTGAAGTCGGGGCTGATCTCCGGCATCTCGGCCAGCGTGGCCGGGCGCAGCTTGAAGGGGCGGGCGCCGAAGTCGTACTCCAGGGGGGCGTCGAAGATGCCCGAGGCGATGGCCTTGGAATACAGGTCGGTGATCTGGGCGGGGTCGAACCCGGTTTCGGCGACCTTGAAGGCGTAGCGCAATTCCTTTCGGGGCGCAGGGCTTTGGGCCTGCGCGTCGGGCAAGGCAAAGCTCATCAGCAGGGCGCAGAGCAGGGCGGGCAGCTTCATTTCAGGCGTGGGCTTCGAAGGAAGTGGCGGAGTCTAGTGAAACCGGCATGCCGTAGGGCTTTGTGCTCGCATAGACTCCGGCCCGCTTTTGTCGCGCAACCCCGTGTCACCCGCGGGGTTTGTGGTTTCTTGGGAGCCCCACTGGAGTCCTCGATGGCGGCCTATCTGATCCGACGCCTCTGGCAGATGATCCCGACCCTGCTCGGTGTCGTCCTGCTCGTGTTCTTTTTGTTCAAGTATTTTGGAAGTGACCCTTCCGTGATCCTTGGGGGGTTGAACGCCAGCCCCGAACAGATCGAAGCCATCCGCGAACAGCTCGGCCTGAACAAGCCGGTCTGGGAGCAGCTCTACATCTTCATCAAGCAGATCGTCACCTTCGACTGGGGCAAGAGCTGGGCGACGAACGAATCGGTCGCCAACCTCTTCGCCACGCGGCTGCCGGCCACGCTCACGGTGACGGTGCCCATCCTGATCCTGGAAGTGGTGCTGGCCATCCCCTTCGCGCTGGCCGTGGCCACCGTGCGCGGCAGCTTGACCGACCGCGCCGTCATGATCTGCTCGACGGTGGCCGTGTCCATCTCGCTGCTGGTCTACGTGATCCTGGCGCAGTACGTGTTCGCCTTCCGCCTGGGTTGGTTCCCGGTGCAGGGCTGGACGGGCAATCACTGGACCAACCTCACCACCTACGCGCCGCTGCCGGTGCTGGTGGCCGTGGCGGTGTCGCTGGCGCCGCAGATCCGGCTGTACCGCAGCTTCTTCCTCGACGAGATCGGCCACGACTACGTGCGCACCGCGCGCGCCAAGGGCCTGACCGAGCGCACCGTGCTGCTCAAGCATGTGCTGCGCAACGCCATGATCCCCATCCTCACCAATGTGTCGGTGCTGCTGCCCGGCGTGCTGGTGGGCAGCTTCCTGATCGAGGTCTTCTTCTCCATCCCGGGCCTGGGCCGCGAGCTGCTGCTGGCGGTGAACCGCGGTGACTACCCCGTGCTGCAGGCCTTCGCCATCTACCTGGCCGCGCTCACGATGACCTTCAACCTGCTCGTGGACCTCCTCTACAAGCTCGTCGACCCCCGGGTGGTGCTCAAGTGACAACGGCTGTTTCCTCCTCCGGCGGCGTCTGGGCCGCCTCCTGGCGCCGCCTCAAGACCGACCGAGTCGGCATGGTCTGCATGACCATCGTGGGCTGCTTCCTCGTGCTCGTGCTGCTCGCCGCGACCGATCTCGTCGCGGCCAACTGGCAGAAGGAGATCGGCGTGCCCAACGCACCGCCAACGCTGCTGGGCCCGCAGCCCCAGGAAGACACCGGTGCCATCGTCGTGCCCAAGGGCCCCAATGTCGACCTCTCCGACATCGACCCGCTGGCCCCGCGCTACGGCGAGTGGGCCGAGCGCGCCAAGGCCTTCAAGACCGAGGAGATCGTCAAGGCCGAGACCCTGCCGCTGGGCGGCGACCGGCTGGGCCGCGACGTGCTGGCCAAGGTGGTCAAGGGCGCGGAGGTGTCCATCGTCGTGGGCCTGTCTGCGGCGCTGGTGGCCACGCTGATCGGCACCGTGCTCGGCGCGCTGTCGGGCTTCTTCGGCGGCAAGGTGGGCGACTTCCTGGAGTGGGTCTACAACGTCTTCACCGCCATCCCGACCATCCTGCTGATCTTCGCCTTCGCGGCCATCTTCCCGCGCGGCATCGGGGCGGTGGTGTGCATCCTGGCCTTCACCGGCTGGACGGGCATCTACCGGCTCGTTCGCGCGGAGTTCATGAAGCACCGGGTGCGCGAGTACGTGCGCTCGGCCGAGGCCATCGGCGCAAGCCAGTGGTCGCGCATGTTCAAGCACATCCTGCCCAACGTCAGCCACGTGGCCCTGGTGCAGTTGTCGCTGCATGTGGTGAGCTTCATCAAGAGCGAGGTCATCCTGAGCTACCTGGGTCTGGGCGTGAGCGTCGACCAGGTCTCCTGGGGCACGATGCTGGCCGAGGCGCAGAACGAGATGATCCTCGGCTACTGGTGGCAACTGGCCGCCGTGACGGCCTTCATGGCCGTGTTCGTCACCGCCTTCGCGCTCTTCACCGACGCGCTGCGCGATGCGCTCGACCCCAAGCTGCGAGGCCTCGAATGAGCCAATTGCTGAGCATCCAGGACCTCAAGGTCGCCTTCCGCATGGGCCGCAGCGGCGGCGTCATGCAGCGCCAGCTGGCCGTCAAGGGCGTCAGCTTCGACGTGCCCGAGAACAGCACCGTGGCGCTGGTGGGCGAATCGGGCTCGGGCAAGAGCGTCACGGCCATGTCCGTGCTGAACCTGCTGCCGAGCAATGCCGAGCGCGAGGGCCGCATCCTGTTCCAGGGGCGCGACCTGCTGCAGGCCTCCACGCCCGAGCTGCAGGCCATCCGCGGCAAGGACATCGCCTGCGTCTTCCAGGACCCGATGAGCTCGCTCAACCCGGTCTTCAACGTGGCCACGCAGATCAGCGAGCCGCTGATGAAGCACATGGGCATGACGCGCCGCCAGGCCCTGGTGCGTGCCGAGGAACTGCTGCACGAGGTCGGCATCCCCGAGCCCAGGCGCCGGCTGTCGGCCTACCCGCACGAGATGTCCGGCGGCCAGCAGCAGCGCGTGATGATCGCCGTGGCGCTCGCCTGCGCGCCCAAGCTGCTGATCGCCGACGAGCCCACCACCGCGCTGGACGTGACCATCCAGCGGCAGGTCATGGAGCTGATGGCCAAGCTCAAGCAGACGCACAAGATGAGCCTGCTGTTCATCTCGCACGACCTCGGCGTGGTGGGCGAGATCTCCGACCATGTCGTCGTCATGCGCCACGGCCAAGTGCGCGAGACCGCGCCCGTGGCCCGCATCTTCAGCGACCCGCAGGACGCCTACACCAAGGCCCTGCTGGCCTGCCGGCCCTCGCTCACCGAGAACCCGGCGCGGCTGATGGTCATCGACGACCACATCGCCGGCCGCGCGGCGTCGACCGACATCAAGCCCAAGGACCCGGCCGCCCCGGTCGTGCTGGAGGTGACCGGCCTGCAGAAGAGCTTCTGGCTCAAGGAAGGCCTCTTCGGCAAGCGCGAGTTCAAGGCCGTCAAGGGCGTGAACTTCAAGCTGCGCAAGGGCTACACGCTGGGCGTGGTCGGCGAGTCGGGCTCCGGCAAGACCACGATGGGCCTCACGCTGCTGCGCCTGCACGAGCCCACCGGCGGCCAGGTGCTGTTCGAGGGGCGCGACCTGCTCAAGCTCAGCGGTGCCGATTGGCAGCAGATGCGCCGCCGCATCCAGGTCGTGTTCCAGAACCCCTATGCCTCGCTGAACCCGCGCTTCACCATCGGTCAGACGCTGCGCGAGCCGATGGAGATCCACGGCATCGGCAAGGACGCCGCCGAGCGCGATGCGCGCGCCGTGGCCCTGCTGCAGCGCGTGGGCCTGGACGAGAGCGCCATGGCCAAGTACCCGCACGAGTTCTCGGGCGGCCAGCGCCAGCGCATCGCGATTGCGCGCTGCCTGACCCTGCAGCCCGAGGTGCTGGTGCTGGACGAGGCCGTCTCGGCGCTGGACGTGTCGGTCCAGGCCCAGGTGCTCAACCTGCTGAAGGACCTGCAGGACGAGTTCGGGCTCAGTTACATCTTCATCAGCCACGACCTGGCGGTGGTGAAGTTCATCTCCGACGAGGTGCTGGTGATGCAGAACGGCGACGTCGTCGAGCAGGCGCCCACCCAGGCCTTGATCGAGTCGCCGCGTGAGGAATACACGCGCCGGCTGCTCGGCGCCGTGCCCCGGGGTTACAACCCGGCCGCCACAGCCGCTGCCTGACCGGGCGGGCCGGCGGTAGCGTGCAAATTGAACGCTCCCCCGGGTTGGCCGGGGCGACAGGGCGGGCGAACCGCGCTGAAATGCAGTGGCCGAGCAGCCCGTCCGCCCGGCCACCCACCTGATGCACCCACCCCAGGCTTCACGATCGACGCTGTGCGCGGCCCTGGCCGCGCTGGTGCTGTTGTGCGCCTGCTCTCCCCGCGGGGAGGAGACGGAGCCCGCCGCGGCGGCAGCCTCGGCCTCGGCGCTGGCTGACCGGCAACTGGCCCGCGAGCTGGACCGCATTGAGCGGGCCGCGCGGGCCAAGCCCGCCGCGCTGGAGCTGGAGCTGCGCAGCCTCGGCGCGCGCGCCGGGCGCGGCAGTGCCGAGCAGCTCGAGGTGCTGGCGCTGCGCGGCTGGTTGGCTGCCCTGTCCCGCGACCGCGTGCTGACCGATGGCATCGCCCAGCAGCTCCGGGACTGGCCGGCGGGGGTGCTCCGGGCGGGTGCCGTCGTCGCGGCGGCCACCGCCACCGCCGAGTACCTGCGCGCCCAGGGCGACCTGCGGGACGCCCGCAAGACGCTGATGGCCGTGGACCCGGCCCAGGCCAACGCCGCCAGCGCGATCATCCGCTGGCGCTACTACGACCAGCTGGCGGGCATCAGCAGCGACTCCGGCGAGCTTGACGCCTCGCTCAACCAGGGTCATGCGGCCCTGCGCCTGGCTGAGCAGATGGGCCAGCCCTGGCGCGTCGCCCTGGCCCTCGTGGAGCTGGCCTACACCTCCAGCCGTGCAGACACCCCCGCCCGGGCCCGGCAGCTCATCGGCCAGGCCCTGACCGAGGCGCAGAAGGACCCCGACCCGATGACGCTGAACCGCGTCTACACGATGCGGGGCATCGTCTACTCCTCCGACAAGGACTCCGGCATCACGCTGCAGGCCTACTCCGACGCCCTGGACCAGGCCTCCCGCGCCGGTGCGGACGCCGTGCGCGCGCTCGGCCTGGCCAACCTGGCGGACTACCACCTGCGCCAGGGCCATTGGTCGCGGGCCCTGGAGCTGGCGGAGCAGGCCCTGCCGCTGGCCCGCGAGGCGCGCCACGGCAATGCCGAAAGCGTGGCGCGCGCCAACATCGGCCTGGCCAAGATCGCGATGGGCCGCGTGGCCGAGGGCCGCGACGACGTGCGGGCGAGCAACACCCTTGACGAGCAGAAGGGCGCGCTGTCCGACGCCTCCGCCGGCTGGGAGGAACTGGCCATCTACCTCGAGCGGGCGGGTGACCTGCCGGGCGCCGTGGCGGCCTACCGCGAGCACCGCCGCGTGAGCGAGCGTGTGCTGCGGGACGAGACCCGCAAGCTGCTGCTCGAAGCCCAGGAGCGACAGGACGCCGAGCAGCGGGCGCGCGACATCGAGCTGCTCAACCGCGACAACGCCCTCAAGGCCGAGCAGGTCCACCAGCACAACCTGGCCCTGATGCTGTGGGCGGCGCTCGGCGGCTGTGTGATGGTGTCGCTCGGCCTGCTCTGGCAGGCCTTCCGCCGCGTGCGCCGCACCAACGAGGCGCTGGCGCACAGCAATGCCTCGCTCAAGCGCCAGAGCGAAACCGACCCGCTGACCGGCCTGGCCAACCGGCGCCATTTCCAGGCGGCGATCAAGAGCCTGTCCAGCAGCGACGGCCTGGCCGCCAGCGTCTTCCTGGTCGACATCGACCATTTCAAGCGCATCAACGACAGCCACGGCCATGCCGCCGGCGACGCGGTGCTGATCGACATCGCGGCGCGCCTGCGCCAGGCCGTGCGCGACGACGACCTCATCGTGCGCTGGGGTGGCGAGGAATTTCTCATCGTGGCCCGTTCGCAGGAGGGGCAGTTCGCCCCGCAGCTCGCGCAGCGCCTGCTCGACCTCATCGGCACCGAGCCGGTCCGGCAGGACGGGCGCGTCATTCCCGTCACCGCCTCCATCGGCTTCGTGAGCCTGCCCGTGCCGCCGCATGGCCTGCGGCTGTCCTGGGAGCGCGCCATCGACCTCGTGGACACCGTCATGTACCTGGCCAAGGCCCATGGTCGCAACAAGGCCTACGGCGTGGAGCGCATCGAGGCCGAGGACGTGCTGGCCGCCGCTCAGCTGACGGCGCGCCTGGAGTCCGCCTGGAGCGAGGGGCTGGTGGGGTTGCAGGTGCTCGCCGGCCCGGGCCAGGCCCGCACGACCGAGGCGGGCGAACTCGGTCCACGGGGAGCCGCAGCATGAGGGCGTGGCGATCGGGCCTGGCCGGGCTGCTGCTGGCGGCAGCACCGCTGATCGCGGCCGCCACGCCGGCTGCTGTGCCGGGTGCTGCGCTGGATCCAGCGGCGGAAGACACCCTGCTGGCCACGCTCACGCGCCGGGCCTTCGACGCCCCCGAGGCCATGCTTGCCGAGCTCCAGCAGCGCTGGCCAGCCCATGCCGGCCCGGGCCAGCCGCGCGAGGCGGCCTGGCTGATGGCGCGGGGCCGCGTGTTGCTTTACGCCGGCCGGATCGAGGCCGCCGAAGCCGTGGCCGAGCAGCTCATGGCGCGCCCGGACGGCGTCAGCCGCAGCTGGCTGCTGCGCGCCCTGGCCCAGGAGCGCGCGGGGCGTTCCGGCGGTTCGCTGGCGGCCCGGGCCCTGGCCGGCTTCGACAAAGCCTGTCCGCAGGGCGACGAGAAGCGCGCCGTGCGCGAGCTGGGCTGCGATTTCCGCAACGCCTGGGAGGCGGTGCGGCTGCTGCAGCGTGAGCAGTACGCCCAGGGCGCCTTCGCGGTGAGCGAGGCCAGCGCCCGGCGTGCCCTGGCCCTGGCGCGTGGCGGCGAGGACAAGCACCTGGCTGCCCTCAGCCTGGGCATGCTGGCAGTGAGCCTGCAGTCGCAGGACAAGGTGGATGCCGCCCGTGCCGAGCTGCGCGCCGCCGAGTTGGAGGCGACGGGCGACCTGGTCGCGGCCGCCCGCGTGCGCAACTACGAAGGCGCCATCGAGCGCCGGGCGCGCGACATGCTCGGCGCGCGCAGTGCCGTCGAGGGCGCGCTGCTGCTGGCCGAGCAGGCCGACGCGCCGCACCTCGCCGCCCAGCTGCGCTCCAACCTCGTCGATGCCTACATGCACCTGGGCCTGCTGCGCGAAGCCCTGGCCGTGGGTCAGCGCGCCCTGCCGGTGCTGCAGCGCTTCGGTGACCGCTTCTTCGAGCGCAGCCTGCACCACAACCTGGCCATCGCCCACATCAAGCTGCGGCAGTTCGACCAGGCCCGGCTCGCGCTGGCCAAGGTGGGCGAGTTCGGCACCGACCCCGGCGACCTGGTGCTGCGGGCCCGCGAGCTGCGCGAACTGGCCGACACCTGGGCCGAAGCCGGCCAGTTCAAGGAAGCCCTGGTGGCGCTGCATGCCGAGCGCGACCTGAACGACCGCGCCAACGAACGCAACCGCGCCGCCGCGCTGGAAGAGCTCGGCCGCAAGTACGACAGCGCCGCCAAGCAGCGCGACCTGGACCTGCTGGCCCGCGACGGCCAGCTGAAAGACCAGCAGATCGCCAACCAGCAGCTCGCGCAGAAGCTGGGCCTGGCCGTGGGGGCGCTGCTGCTGCTGTCGCTGGCGCTGGTCGGCCTCACGCTCGTGCGCATGCGCCGGGCGCAGGCGCGGCTGACGGAAAACCAGAGCCTGCTGCGCGCCCAGAGCGAGCGCGACCCGCTGACCGACCTGTCCAACCGCCGGCATTTCCTGGCCGTCATGGACCAGCGCACCCGCGAGCAGCCCGCGGAGGGCTTCGAGGGCGCGCTGATGATGATCGACATCGATCACTTCAAGAACATCAACGACTGGCACGGCCATGCGGCCGGCGATGCGGTCATCGTCGAGGTGGCCCGGCGCATCCGCGCTGCCGTGCGCGACAGCGACCTCGTCGTGCGCTGGGGCGGCGAGGAGTTCCTCGTGTTCGCCCCGGCCCTGCCGGGCGAAGACCTCGCGCAGATGGCCGAGCGCGTGCTGCGCGGCATCGGCAGCGAGGCCATCGACACGCCCGAGGGCCCGCTGCGCGTGACGGCGTCCATCGGTTTCGCCAGCTTCCCGCTCGGCGGCGTGGCCGGGCCGCGGCTGCACCTGCACTGGGAGCAGGCCGTGAACTGGGCCGACATGGTGCTCTACAAGGCCAAGGCCGAAGGGCGCAACCGCGGCGTCGGGATCACCTCGGTCGAGGCGCCCAACGCGGATATGCTGGCGGCCTTGCTGCAAGACTTCGACGCGGCCTGCCTGAACGGTCAGGTCCAACTTCGCCAACTGCCCGGTCCGACATGACTCCCGCACGGCCACGCCGCTGGCCGCCTGCTTCCCCGCGACGCCGTGATCTGCTGGCCTGGATGGCGGCCTCTGCCGCCCCAGCCCTCGGCGCCGCCCAGCCTGCTGCCCAACCTGGCGCCACACCCGCCTGGCCCTCGAGGCCGCTGCGCATCGTGGTGCCGTTTGCACCCGGCGGCGCCAGCGAGGTGGCCGCGCGCCTGATGGCGCCCGAATTGCAGCGCAGCCTCGGGCAGCCCGTGGCCATCGACAACAAGCCGGGCGCCAACGGCAACATCGGCAGCGCCGAGGTGGCCGGTGCCACCGACGGCCACACCCTGCTGATTGGCGGCGCGGCCACCCATGTCATCAACCCCCTGCTGCACCGCCGCCTGCCCTATGACGCGGTGAAGGACTTCGCGCCGCTGTGCCTGGTCGCCACGCTGCCGCTCGTGCTGGTGATGAACCCGGCCGTGGCTCAGAGCCTGGGCGTGCGCCGCCTGACCGACCTGATCCATGCCGCCACGGCCCAGCCGGGCCGGCTGCACATCGCCTCGGGCGGCAACGGCACGCCCACGCACCTGGCTGGCGAGCTGTTCAAGCGGCTCACCCAGACCTATATGCTGCACTTTCCCTACCGCAGCACGGCCTCGGCGCAGCAGGACGTCGTGGCCGGCAACATGGACCTGATGTTCGACGCCCTGCCCACCGCGCTGGCCCAGATCCGCAGCGGCAAGCTGCTGGCCCTGGGCGTGACGACCGCGCGGCGCAGCCCCAGCCTGCCCGACCTGCCCACCGTCGAGGAGGCCGGCGGCCCGGCCCTGCGCGGCTACGAGGCCAGCGCCTGGGCCGGCCTGTTCGCGCCCAGCAGCCAGCCCGCCGATCAGCTCGCGCGCCTGCAGCGCGACAGCATGGCCGTGCTGGCCCAGCCGGCCCTGCGCGATCGGCTGACGCAGCGCGGCATGCTCGTGCACGGCAGCGGGGCCGCCGAGCTCGCCGCGCTGGTTGCGGCGGAAACCCAGAAGTGGGCCCGGGTGGTGCAGGTCTCCGGCATCCAGGGCGACCGCTGAGCGCGGGCGCGGCGCCGCCGGCCGGTCGCCGGACGGTGCGCACCGATACTTGCGGGTGATGTCGCTGAAACTTCCTGCCACCTGGCGCGCCGACCTGCTGGCCGGTGCTGTCGTGGCCGTGCTGCTGATCCCGCAAAGCCTCGCTTACGCGATGCTCGCCGGTCTGCCGCCGCAGGTGGGCCTGTATGCCAGCCTGCTGCCGCTGCTGGCCTACGCGGCCTTCGGCTCCAGCCCGGTGCTGGGCCTGGGCCCGGTGGCGGTGCTCGCGCTGATGATCGCGCAGGCCTTGGCCGGCCTGCCGCCGGGCGTGAGCCCCGAGGCCGGCGCCCTCGTGCTGGCCGCCGAGGTGGGCCTGGTGCTCGGGCTGGCCGCCCTGCTGCGCCTGGACGCGCTGGCCTCCCTGCTGTCGGTGCCCGCGCTGCGGGGCTTCGAGAACGGCGCCACGCTGATGATTGCCGCCGGCCAGCTGCCGGTGCTGCTGGGCAGTGCGGCGGCCGGCTTCACCTTGCCCGCGCTCGTGATGTCGGCTGTGGACGGTGGCTGGCGTTGGCAGAGCGCGGTCTGGGGTGGCGTGGCCATCGCCCTGCTGCTGGGCTCGCGCCGGCTGGGGCGGCCGCTGCTGACGCGGCTCGCACCGCTGCTGCTGCTCGTGGCGGCGATGGCGCTGTCGGCCCTCACGCCGGCCGCCCAGGGCGTGGCCCAGGTGGGGGCGCTGCCCTCGCTGGCGCTGCCGCTGGGCTTGCCCCTGCTGCAGCCCGCCCTGTGGCTGCAGCTGCTGCCGGCCGCGGCGCTGGTGGCGCTGATGGGTTTCGTGTCGAGCCTGGCGGTGTCGGAGTCGCTCGCCCAGCGGCGCGGCGAAAAGCTCTCGCCCGCGGCCGAGATGCGCGGCCTGGCCGCGGCCAACCTCGCCGCCTCGCTCACCGGCGGCATGCCGGTGGCGGGCAGCTTCTCGCGCAGCATCCTGCTGCACGAGGCCGGCTCGCGCACCCGCTGGAGCCTGGTGTTCGTGGCCCTCTTCATGGGGCTGGCCATGGTGGCGCTGGCCGGGCCGCTGGCCCACCTGCCCAAGCCGGTGCTGGCGGCCACCATCGTTGTGGCGGTGCTGGGCGGCTTCTCGCTGCGGCATTACGCGGACGCCTGGCGCTATGCCCCGGCCGAAGGCTTGCTGATGGCCGCCGTGACCGCCGCCGTGCTGTTGTGGAGCATCGCCGCGGCGCTGGCCATCGGCGTGGTGGGGTCGATCGCGCTGCTCATCCAGCGCACCGCGAGCCCGCACGTGGCGCGCATCGGGCGGGTGCCGGGCACCCAGCACTACCGCAATGTCGAGCGCTATGCCGTCGAATGCCGGCCCGAGGTGGTGGGGCTGCGCGTGGACGAGAGCTTGGTGTTCACCAATGCCCGGGGCCTGGCGGACGCCGTGCTGGCCCATGTGCGCGACCACCGCCGCCTCGTCGGCATGCCGCAGCGCGTGCTGATGCTGATGGCGCCGGTCAACCACATCGACGTGTCGGGGCTGACCGCCCTGCAGGAGCTGCACGCCGCGCTGGCCGCCGAGGGGCTGCGGCTGGAGTTCTCCGAGGTCAAGGGGCCGGTGCTCGACAAACTGCGCGCCATCGGCTGGCTGGAGCGCTACGACGTGTCGCTTTACCTGAGCCATCACGAAGGCATCCAGGCCGGCGAACATGCCCTGCGCCCGAGTCTGGCCGACCAGGACGCGCCGGGGCAGCTGTAGCCATCTTCTGCTACCGTCTCGGCCCGATACGCGGTCCCGCACGCCATGAACCACAAAGAGACCCTGCTCGGCATCCGCCGTGGCATTGAGAAGGAAAGCCTGCGTGCCCTGCCGGGTGGCGGCCTGGCCCTGACCCCGCATCCGGTGGCGCTGGGCGCCGCCCTGACCCACCCGCACATCACGACCGACTACAGCGAGTCCCAGCTGGAGCTCATCACGGGCGTCCACGCCGGCGTGCATGACGTGCTGACCGAGTTGACCGAGATCCACCAGGCCGTCTACCGCGCCCTGGCCGAGGAGCGGCTCTGGGTGGGCTCCATGCCCTGCGGCCTGCCCACTGACGAAACCATCCCCATCGGCCGCTACGGCAGCAGCAACGTCGGCCGCGCCAAGAGCGTCTACCGCATGGGCCTGGGCCAGCGCTACGGCCGGCGCATGCAGACCATCTCGGGCATCCACTACAACTGGTCCATCCCCGGCGTGGGGACGGACGGCTACCTGGGCGCCATCCGCAACTTCCGCCGCGACGGCTGGTTGCTGCTCTACCTCTTCGGCGCGAGCCCGGCCCTGTGCCAGAGCTTCGTCGCGGGGCGCGAGCACGGCCTGCAGCAGCTGTCGGGCAGCACCCTGTACCTGCCGCATGCCACATCGTTGCGCATGGGGCGGCTGGGCTACCAGAGCGATGCGCAAGCCAGCATCGCCGTGAGCTACAACTGCCTGGAGAGCTACGCCGCCTCGCTGCAGGGCGCGCTCACCACGCCCTATCCGGCTTACGAAGCCATCGGCGTGCAGACGCCCGGTGGCGACTACAACCAGCTCTCCACCAGCCTGCTGCAGATCGAGAACGAGTTCTACAGCACCATCCGCGCCAAGCGCGTGATCCGCAGCGGCGAGCGGCCCTTGCACGCGCTGCGTGAACGCGGGGTCGAGTACATCGAGGTGCGCCTGATGGACCTGGACCCTTTCGAGCCCGTGGGCATCGGGGCCGACACCATCCGCGTGCTCGACGCCTTCCTGCTGCATTGCCTGGATACCCCCAGCCCGAACGACACGCCGACCGAGATCGCCGCGAATGCCCGCAACCAGCACCAGGTGGCCGCGCGCGGGCGCGAGCCCGGTTTGATGCTGGAGCACTGGCAGGGCGGGCAGCGCTCGCTGGCCGACTGGGCGCGCGACATTCTGGCCGGCTGTGCCGTGCAGGCCGACGCGCTGGATGCCGCCCACGGCGGCCATGCCTACCGCGAAGCCCTGGACCGCGTGGCCGAGCGCCTGGCCCAGCCGGCGCTGTGCCCCTCGGCGCGCATGCTGGCGGCCATGCACGCGCAGTTCGACGACAGCTATGTGCGCTTCATCCGCCACCAGAGCGACGCCACCCGCAGCGCGCTGCTGGCGCTGCCTTACCCGGAAGCCCTGCAGCGTCGCTTCGAGGCGCTCGCTGCCGAGTCGCTGGCCGAGCAGGCGCGCATCGAGGCGGCCGACACCATGGACTTCGAGACTTTCCGGCGCCATTACGTCTCGCCCGAGCGCATGGCCGTGTGAGCCGCGCCCAGCGGGCGGCGCAGGTGCAAAAAAAGACCCGGTCAGCAAGCTGCCGGGTCGTGAAGCCCTCGGGGTCGAGGGCGTCGTTGGGATGAAAAGACTGTAGGCCGCCCGGCCGCCTGCGGGTGGGCAATATTTACGAGGGTCTGCGGATAATCGCGTCATGCCCCAAGCCGCGCACCGCCCGCCCGACTCCCTGTCCGAAGCCGACCTCGACCGCCTGCAGGCCCTGCTGGATGCACTGCCCGCGCCGCTGGAGCCGCTGGACGTCAGCATGGCCGACGGCTACCTCTGCGGCGTGCTGCTGCAGCCCGAGCCGGTGCCCCTGGCCCAGTGGCTGCCGCCGCTGCTCGACACCGAGGGCCGGCCCACGCCGGCGCGCGTGGACGACGAACTGCTCGCCCTGCTGCGCCGCCGCCACAAGGAGCTCAATGTCGCGATTGCCGGCCGGCAGTGGTTCGACCCGTGGATCTTCGAGCTCGACGAGACCGAGGACCCCAGCGAGACGGTGCTGCCCTGGGTGGCCGGCTTCGCGCATGCACTGGACGCGCACCCGGCCTTGATGAAGCTGCCCGAGGAGCCCCTGCTGGAGCCCCTGGCGGCGATCTACCTGCACCTCGACCCGGACGACCTCGAAGACGCCGACGCCCTGGTCGAGGAGATCGAGTCCCTGGAGCCGCCGGCTGACCTGGAGGAGGCGGTGGAAGGCCTGGTCAGCGCGGTGCTGATGCTGGCCGACGTGTCGCGGCCGCTCAAGCCCGCGGCGCGCCCGGGTGGGCGGCCGGGGCCGCATCCGGCGCAGCGGCGCCGGGGCCCGCCCCCGCGCCGCTGAAGCGCTTCAGCGCGCCGCCTCGGGGCGGGCGCCGCCGGTCTGCCGCTTCATCCAGGTGCTCATCTCCCACAGCGTGTGGCCGATGGACTCGCGCGCCGAGTAGCCGTGCGATTCGTGCGGCAGCACCACATAGCGCACCTGGCCCCCGGTACCCGCCAGCGCCTGGTAGAAGCGCGCCGACTGGATCGGGAAGGTGCCCGGGTTGTCGTCGCTCTCGCCGTGGATCAGCAGCAGCGGGGTCTTGAGCTTGTCCGCGTAGTTGAAGGGTGAGAGCTTCAGGTAGACGTCCTGGGCCTCCCAGTAGGTGCGGCGTTCGCTCTGGAAGCCGAAGGGCGTGAGCGTGCGGTTGTAGGCGCCGCTGCGTGCGATGCCGGCCTTGAAGATGTTGGTGTGGGCCAGCAGGTTGGCGGTCATGAAGGCGCCGTAGCTGTGGCCGGCCACCACCATCTGCTGCGGGTCGCTGACGCCGAGCTCGGCGGCCTTGTCCACGATGGCGCGCGCGTTCGCGGTGATCTGCTCCACGAAGCTGTCGTTCACGGTCTTGGGGTCGCCCACGACCGGCATGGTGGCGTCCATCAGCACCACATAGCCGTCCAGCAGCAGCATCAGCGGGCTGGAGCCGGCAAAGGTGGTGAAGCGGCTGCTGGAGCCGCTGACCTGGCCGGCGGTGGACGCGTCCGTGAACTCCAGCGGGTAGGCCCAGACCAGGGTCGGGCGGCGCTGGCCGGGCTGGTGGTCCGGCGGCAGGTACATCCAGAAGGACAGCTCCACGCCGTCGGCGCGCTTGAACTTGACCAGCTCGCGCTTGATGGCGCGCAGCTGCGGCGTGGGGTCGGCCACGCGGGTCAGGGCCTGCATCTGGCCGAAGCCCTCGCCGCTGCGCAGCATCAGGTTGGGCGGCTCGGCGGCACTCTCGCGGCTGGTGAGCAGCCGGCCGTCGGCCAGCAGCGTGATCGGGCGCTCGTAGTGCGTGGTGCCCGAGCGGAACAGGCGCGTGGCCTTGCCGTCCTGCAGGCTCACGGTGTCGAGGAAGGGCAGGTCACCCTCCTTGCTCGCACCGGCGCCGGTGAACAGCAGCCGGTCGCCGTCCACACGCGCGGCGAGGCGGCCATTGGGCTGCAGTCGGGTGGCGGGCTGGCCCGGGTCGTTGTAGCGGTCGCGCCAGGAGCGGTTCTGCAGGCGCAGCGGCTTGGCGCTGCCGTCCAGGGCGACCAGATCGGTCGTCACCCACAGGCGGTCGCGGTCGAAGTCGGTCACGAGGGCGCGCGGGCTGCCT
>Ga0233424_10001591_pt1 | contig 19042 bp, 16 predicted proteins | sample Watercolumn_Towu_FD_181011 | JGI IMG/M metagenome (GOLD analysis project Ga0233424, IMG submission 181011) | Freshwater microbial communities from Lake Towuti, South Sulawesi, Indonesia - Watercolumn_Towuti2014_125_MG | ecosystem: Environmental > Aquatic > Freshwater > Lake | place: Indonesia...
GCTTGGCTGCATGGAGCAGGTTGGCGATGTCCTTCTCGGGACTGAGCCGCGCGACCGTCACGATAACGCCGTCCTGGCGCGGACCTTGAAAGGCGAACCGGGTCAGGTCGATGCCGTTCCACAGCGTCGAAATCCGGCTTTCGGCGACCCCCTGCTCCACCATGTAGCGAGCGCTATCCTGCGACACGCAGACAAAGCGCGGCACGAACCGCGACGCGACGCGAATCAGCCAGCGCTGCCGGGCGCTGATGGCAGGCAGCCGGCCATGGTGGTGGGTGTGAATGCGCCGAGGAACGCCCGCCCACCATGCTGCCGGTTGACCGTAGATCAGCGGGCGATCGTCGTGGGTATGAACGACGTCAAGACGTTCCTCGCGGAACAGGCGCGCCAGCGTCAGGAGCAGGCCAGGCCGAAAACCGTTCGGCGTGTCGAGCGTGATCACGCGGGCGCCGGCCGCTTCGATCGCGTCTGCCAGCTTGCCGCGCGGACCGAGGACGATGACGATCCAGGCAAACCGCGCATGGTCCGCATGCCGCGCCATCTCGACGAGCAGCCGCTCCTGCCCGCCGATTTCCAGGCCGAGTGTGACGTGCCCGACACGCAAGCGAGTATCCTGACTCATGCAGTGAATTCAATCGCCCCACGCGCCGCCGACAACCCCCTCGCCTATTTCATTGCGCGATGGTAAGGTGAACGTATGCCCAAGAAACCTAACAAGAAGTCGCCGAAAGGCGCCAAGAAGTCCGCCGCGAAGCCGGTAAAGCTCCTCTCCGGCGGCAACCCGCAGATCGCCAAAGCGTACGGCGACGCCCCCGTGCAGGCCTACATCGCGGCCATGCCGGGCTGGAAGAGCGACGTCGGCCGCCGCCTCGACGCGCTTATCGCTGCCGCCGTCCCCAACGTGTACAAGGCCGTCAAATGGAACTCACCCCTCTACGGCATCGAAGGCGAAGGCTGGTTCCTCGGCATTCATTGCTTCACGAAGTACATCAAGGTTGCCTTCTTCCGCGGCAAGTCGCTTCGGCCCTTGCCGCCCGGCGAGTCCAAGCAAAAGGAAGTGCGCTACCTCGACATCCACGAGGCGGACGTGCTCGACGAGGCGCAATTCGCCGACTGGGTGAAACAAGCGTGCAAGCTGCCCGGAGAGCGGATGTGACGCCGCAGGTATCCATTGGTGTATAATCCTTTCAAGCACCGACTTGGATATGAGCTAGAAAGAGGACCAAGCCATGGCCGAACTTGAAACGGCGATTCGGACCGAACACGTCATGACTTTGACGGAAGCAGCAGCGTTCCTGCGGGTCAACGAGTCAGACCTGGCCGACAAGGCCGCGTTAGGAGAAGTTCCTGCCCAGCAGATTGGCGGCGAGTGGCGGTTCCTGCAGCGGGCGTTGGTCGATTGGCTTTATGGAGTTGGGTCGGTCAACGGGGCGGCACGTGCTGAACCCGGTTCCAAAGAAGCAGTCTTGAAGGTTTTCGGCATCTTCAAAGAAGATGATGATCTGGAAGCCAGGCTCTCGGACCTCCGCGGCGCGAGAGAGGCAAGCAGATGATCGTGCTAGATACGGATATTGCGACCTTACTTTCGTATGGTAAGACCGCCAAACTCAATGCTCGAATCGCCGGTCTGGACAACGGCGAGAAGCTGGCTCTCACCATTATCACACGCATGGAGATGCTTGCCGGTCGCTTTGCCAGTATCAAGAATGCGGCGGACCACAAGGAATTGCGAATGGGCATGGAGCGTTTTTTCCAGACAGAGCGATTTCTGTTATCTTTCAGCCGACTGAATGTGGACAATGCGGCGCTGACGCACTTTGAAAGCCTACTCAAGGGCAAGAAGACCAAGAAAATGCGGCGAAACGATATGCTCATTGCTTGCATCGCGCTCGCACACAAGACGTTGTTGGTGACGCGGAATGTCAGTGATTACAAGGATGTGCCTGGGTTGCGCGTCGAAAATTGGGCGGATTAGATTTCGGCCTTATTCGTTCCGCGCTCTGCGAGAATGGATTTGACAAAGGAGTGATACCACATGCCAATCCACGAAGACATTCTCGCCTACAACGCGGCACAATCCGCCGGCGATCGGCGCATTTGCGACGTCCTCGCCAAGGCCATCGATCGAAATTTGCCGGGCGCCGAGTGCAAGATCTGGCACAGGCATCCGGTGTGGTTCCTGGATGGTAATCCGATTGTCGGGTACAGCAAGCTCAAGGACTGCATTCGTCTGCTTTTCTGGAGCGGCCAATCCTTCGATGAGCCGGGGCTGGAAGTCGAAGGCAGTTTCAAGGCCGCCGAAGCGCGGTACACCTCGGCAAGTCAGATCGTGGCCGAGGACCTCAATCGCTGGCTCGCGAAGTCGATTGAGATCCAGTGGGACTACAAGAACATCGTGAAGCGCAAAGGCAAGCTCGAACGGCTGAAAGGTGTCGCGCGTTAGGACGCCGCGTCATGATTCAGCATCCGTTCGCTTGGGCGCGCTTTGGTCGGCCAACCGCTCAGACGAGGGTGCGACTTCGCCTGACGTCTGGTACGCAGGCCTAATGGGCTGGACCGGTCCGTGGGGCACGATTGCAACGTGCCGAAGCTCCCGGGACAGATAGGCACGTTCAAACGTGCCCCACGGACGATCACGGACGCGAAATCGTGATCTTCCGCGTCTGCGTGACGCCGTTGGACGAGCGGAAACGAAGCGTATGTTCGCCCAGGTCCTTCACGCGGCATTTCCACATTACCATGCTCGTCCCTGAATCGGGACCGGGCTCCGGAACGGGCTGAAGGCGCTTGCCTTCGATCAATTCCAGGCCTGCGGGCAATTCGAGGTCGAGCGTCTGATTCGCGATCGGATCATCGACATACGCGGAGATCGTGAAGAGCCGGCCAGGCTCGAACGAACCGCCCCAGGCGATGCTGACGCGCCCGTCACTCTCGGGTGTTGGAGCCAGGCCGATGCCATAGGCGTAGGCGAGTGTCACGGTCGCGCCGGGCTGGACGGTCACGGGCGACCAGTACATGACCGCATCGGAATCGCCCATCGCTTGCTGGACGTTGACGTCCCAGCCGTTGTCGCCGGCGCCGTGACCCGTGGCCACGAAGCGGTCGGGGCCGATCATGCGCGTGCCGAACTTGAGCGTGAAATGCCCGGTGGCGCCGGGATTGTCGAGGTTCGGGACCTGCATAATCTTCACGAAAGGCGGCAGCGTTTTGTCCTTCAGCTCGATGCCGTCCACGATTTGCTTCGGCATCGTCGGGGCTGCGAAGAGGGCCCCGTCGTTGTTGCAATGCGTGTCGATCCGCACGCGCACGGCGACGGTGTGAGCCTTCTGGTCCTTGTTCTCGATGATGTAGCGGATGAGGGCGACGTTGAGCTTGCGTTGCTCGCCGGGCTTGGTCGGCCGATTGGGCACCGCCTCGATCGCCTGCGTGATGCTGAGGTTGCCTTGCCTGAAGTTGCTGTAATAGCCGTGCCGGGCTTTGCCGTTGGGCGCCTTGTCGGGCAGCTTGACGGGCTGAGCCGGGCTGGGATAGACCAGTTGGTTGTCGATTTTGAAGACGGTCTGCGCCGAGCCGGCGCTGAAGGTCAGCCGCACGCCTTCCGCGTTCAGGCCGTACGCCATGTTGCCCGCCATCTGGATGTTGACGTGCACGGTCGGATCGATCGCACCCGACAACTCGGTCTCGGCGACCTCGTTCTTCGGCTCGTGGAACTTTACCTTGACCGGCGAATCCTGGGCGGCGACGAAAGCGGGAAATGACACGGCAACTGCCGCGATCAGTAACGCGCGAACGGCGTGCATATTCGAACCTCCTGTTGGCGTGAAGTTCGCGCTCGCCTTCGGCAAGCGGCTAAACGGGTCAATTCGCCGGCTCGATCTTGATTTCTTTCGACTGGACGCTGCCCGTGCTGGAGCGGACGCGGATTTCGTAGTCGCCCGGGCGCACTACGCGCGCCTTCCACAGGACGACGCTGTCGCCCGACTCGCTTGGCTGCGCGACAGGCTGGATGACGCTGCCTTCGACGCGCTCCATGCCGGCGGGCAATTCCAGCGACAACGCCTGGTCGGGTGTCGGATCTTCGACGTGAGCCGCAATCGTGAAAAGTTTCCCCGGCTCGAAGGAACCCGACAAACCCACGCTCACGCGGCCTTCGTTGTCCGGACTGGTCGAGATGCCGCCGCCGTAGCCCCAGACAAGTTCGCGCTTCTGGCCCGGCTTGAGTTCCTTCTCGTCCCAGAAGAGTGCGCACGCCGAATCGCCGGCGGGTTGCGGCGGCACGTCCCACACCTGAAAATTGGCCACGACGCTCAGGTTGGCCAGGACGACCTTGTTGGGGTTCTCCCCCTTGCTGTGCTTGAAGGTCATGGTCGCCACGAAGCCCGGATTCGTCAGGTCCGGGCGTTCGAGCACCCAGATGTAGTCGGGGAGGGTCTTGCCCTCGAGACGCACGCCGTTGAGGACCTTGCCCGGCTGCGTTGTCGGCGACGCATACAGCGCGCCGTCGTTGTTGTTGATAAGGATGTCGATGCCGGTCTTGAAGGCGACCTTGTGCGCGACTTTGTCCTTGTTCTCCAAGATGAAGCGAATGCGGCACGTGTCGAGCATCCGCTTTTGCCCCGGCTGATTCGACGCCGGCTTGCTCGGCACCACTTCGATGATCTGCGTGACGTGGATCCCTGCATGCGTCCAGGCGGACTGCGCGCCGAGCCGTTTCTTCCCCGCCGGCGTGGGAGGCAGCGGATCGGGATTCTTGGGCGGCTGCGGCGTGTTGAAATCGGTAAACGGGTCGCGGATGTTGCCATCCACCATGATTGACGACCAGATGCTCCCTTGCGGCGAGCAGGTGATGCGCTTGCCGTCCACCGACAGCCCGAACGCATTGGGCCCGCTATACTGCGGCACGATGCGCGGATTCGGATCGAGCGGCAGAATCGGCTCGCCAATCACCGTCTTGCCGTCCTTGATCGTCACCTTGACCGGCCCACGGCTTTCCTGAGCGGCGGCGCTGGCGAAGAGGATCAAGAGACAGGCAACGCCAAGAATGCGGTTCATCATGATGTCAGCTCACACGGTGTCCAACGTCGCTTGCGGTTTTGCGCGGCGCATCACTTGCGGATGCTGTGCGCTAAACCGCAAGCGAATGGGATGATGTCGCCGCTCCTAGATTAGACGACAAATGCCATCCAGATACCACACGAAAATCAGCGGCGTGCGTCCGTGAGCTTGAGGTAGTCGTCGTTCAACTCCCACAACCCCTCGGCGGGTTGCTGCAGCGGACGGCCGTTGGCGTCGCCGGGGTCGCGGCGGTCGCGCAAGACCAGCACGAGATCACTCAGTGCGGCCGGATGCGTGAAGACATAATCGTGGCGTATAAGCGAACCGGTGACCTTGCATTCGATGAACTGGATGTTCGGCATGCGTGCCAGCGCATGGCGCATCTTGGGGCTGAAGTCCTTGACGGCCAGCATGCCGAGCCGGCGGCGGCTGGCGAAGACGAGATCGGCCAGCTCGATGGCGCGGTCGTGCTCGGACGCGTAGATCGTCGTCCGCCGCGCCGTCCGCAGGACCCCCTCGGCGACGAAACGCTGCATGAAGATTTCCTCGTCCACGTCGGGCGCGGCCAGGACGAGGTTCTCCAGCTTCAGCTCGTGCTGCGTCGATTTGTCCCGAGCTCGATAGGCAATATGCAGCTCGCGCAGCGCCGTCAGCGTCACGTCGGTGCCGCGGCTGTGAGCGATCAGATGCACGCGCTCGACGTCGGGGCATTCCGCGACCGTCTTGATGAACCGCCGCAGGTGCGACACGGTGAACTCGCCCGATTCGCGATCGTAGGCATAGCCGCGTATGCCGCCCAGGCCCGAAGGCCAGGTGTAGGCTACGGGCACGCCGACGCGGCCCATGAAATGCCAGACCTCGGCCGCGCGAAAGATTCCGTCTTCGAAGGCGTTGTTGGCGCCGTGGATGTAGACGTAAACGTCCTTGTGCGAGGTCTCCGCCAGGCGCTTGCTGAGCAGTTCCTGCAACGCGCCGCGGTGCGTGGCGTCCTCGATCGCCTCGGCCGCGGACGCCTTGGTGTGGACGACGCCGGTCTCGGTCATCAGCGGCTGCTCGCGCCGCGTGCGAATCTGGCCCATCTCGTGTACGTCGCCGAGCGCGAGCGCATACCGCCGGCTTCGCTTCGCGGACGTGCTCTCGCGAATCAACTCGGTCCAGGTCGGGTTCGGATTCAAGCGAACCGTCGCGGTGCCAAACACGAGGCAGTTCGCCCGGCCATGTCCATAGTTCGGCGCCTCTCCGGCGCCAGCGAGGTTTGCCCGATCGGTGGCGTAGATGACCGGCGCGTCCGCCGTCTGGCAGTCGGCCGGGCACGACTCGAAAACGCCCGCCGGATCCCGCGCATGCAGCAAGTTCGGCGTCGCCACGAGATAGCGATGGCAACCCGACAGCGCGAGGAAAAATAGGAACCAGAAGAAGTGTCGCAACGTCCGCATGCAACGGCGGTCATAGCAGGTCGGCCGAGGCGGCACAAGGTTGATGGGATCGGTAGATGCGTGAAATGCGAAAAATGAGTTGGCCGGTCAAAATCACCAAATGAGACGTTCGCCGCAGGGACTTCGGCCTGAATGGCCGATTCTGTCAGCCCAGGCCGAAGGCCTGGGACGGAACGCCATGCCTTGATGCGGCCCTGAATGGGCCGATCAAATCAATCCCACACGTAGCGCTCGTCCCATTCGATCTGGTATTTCCGCAACCATGCCCGAAGTTCATCCTGAAACGATTGTTTTGCATGACGCTTGGCCTGATTCTGAATGTAGGCCCGGACCGCCTCGACGTTCGATTGGCTCACGGAAAAGGCGGCATACCCCGCTTGCCAGCTGAACTTTGCCGTGATGATGCCGCTTTGATTTACCCACAAGGATGAAGTCGACTTGATCTTGCCAACCGCATCAGCGAGTGCAATCGTTCGACCCAGTTGAAAGAGCATGTGCACGTGATCGGGCATGCCGCCAACGACAAGCGATTGGCACCCAAGATTGTTTGCCGTGCCGCCGAGGACGCGGAAGGCCTCGTCGCGCCATTCGTCGAGCAGCAACGGTTCGCGGTTCTTGGTGGAGAACACGGCGTGGACGTAGACCATTGCGAGTGATTGGGCCATGAACGGCTTCCCGGGATGAACGGCCCTTTCAGGGCCAATTGAATTATCGCACGATCATTCCCAGGCCTTCGGCCTGGGCTGACAGAACCGGCCTTTCAGGCCGAAATACCTACAGCGAACTTCATTCTCACCACATTAGCGCGCATTCAACGCGGCACAGGCCGCGCCGACGCCTCATTACGTTCGCGCAGATACTTGATCTCGATCGCCTTCCCTGCCTCAAACGCTGCTCGTTGCCCGCGATATTGGTCGAGACTAAGGATCGCGGCGCCGGCGGCTTCGGTTATTACATCCCCCTTCTTCAATCCCGCCACGTCCGCGGGGCCGCCTGGCTCCACGCGGTCGATGCGCACGCCTTTGCCGGAGTAGGTGGCGTCGGGAACGAAGCGCAGGCGCGGACACAGCGTGTGGTCGGGGACCATGAGCGTGAAGGGATAGACGTACGCTTGCAACAGCGTCATGACGCCGATGACGGACGCGAGGATGATGCTGTGCCAGACGACGGCCTTGAAGATGTCGGCTTCCTTGCCGAGCTGGTGCGTGGCGGCGGTGGCGACGCAGATGCTCTGGGCGTCGATCATCTTGCCCATGACGCCGCCGGTGCTGTTGGACGTGCAGATGAGCACCTCCGCCTGGCCGACCGTCAACCCGTCCGCGCCGAACGCGCCGGCGCCGTGGACCTGCTGGGCGGTGATTTTTTGCAGGCTGCCGAAGAGAGCATTGCTGCCGGCGTCGGTGCCGGTGAGGAAGACGCCCAGCCAGCCCAGGATCGGCGCGAAGAACGGATAGAGCGGGCCGGTGTAGGCGAATGCATAGCCGAGCGTCGCATCCATGCCGGCGTAGCGCGTCACGTAGCTGAGGCCGATCATGAAGGCGATGGTCGGAATCGGAATCTTCATTTGTGCGAAGGTGCGTTTGAACACGCGCCAGATCTGGGCGCCTGTCATTCGCAAGAACAGCATCGAAATCAACGCCGCGACGAACACGGCGGTACCCGGCGCTGTGAGCCACGCGAAGTTGAAGAGGGCCCGCTCGCGCTCGTCCCGGATGTAGGAGAACAGAATCGTGTTCGTCTCGGCGGACGTCCGTTCGGCGACGATGGTTTCGATCCAGGCATGGGCCGGGGCGTGCACCTGAACGATTCCGCGGTCCGCCGTGTTGATCTCAGCAAGGAGGTCGCCCTGCTTGACGAGGCTGCCGGCTTTGACATGAACCCTGGCCACGGTCCCGGCGTCGGTGGCACGAACTTCCACGGGCTTATTGCCCAGCTCCTTGTCGCGCATCACCTGCTTGTGCAGCGTTGGGATCTCGATCAAATAGTTGGTCTGGATCCGCGTGCAAGGAATGTAGATGGGACCGACGCCGTCGAGCTCGGCCTTGACGGGATTCTCCAACCAGGTGTCATATTTCCACTTGCCTTCCTTTTCGCGGACGATGCCGGTGAGCATGAGCAGGACCGACATGAGGATGTAGGGCATCCAGGCGAGCGTGACGTTGCCGAACGTCAACGGCTTGGTGTCGTTCTCGGAAGCTTGCTTAGACTCGCCCCCCATCATCGCCATCGCCTCGGCCGCATGGGGATCGTTGGGGTCGAGCGCAACCTGCGGCGCGGGCGTCGGCGCCGCATCGGTGACGGCTGACGGCGACTGCGCCGTGATCGCGGCGGGGTTGGTCGTGCTGAAGGCCGCGTCGGTCGGCGTCGTGAAGTGCCATTCCTCTTTCGGCTTCCAGAACTTCAAGAAGACAGCGGTCACGATCAAACAGAAGATGCCACCGCCGATGTCGGTCATCGGATAGAGGACGACGCCGGGAAGGTAATCGTGCATCGTCGCGAAGACGTACTGAAAGATTGCAAACGAGCCGCCAGCGACGACCAGGGCCGGCCAGACTTCGAACGTCTTCTTCCACGAGCACATGCACTTCACCATGTAGGCGGGCACGATCAGCGACATGATCGGCAGCTGGTGCCCCGCCATGGTGCTCAGGGTTTCGCCTTTGATATCGGTCACGCCGTTGAGGACGAGGATGGGCGTGCCCAGGCCGCCGTAGGCGACGGGGGACGTGTTGGCGATGAGGCAGAGAACCGCGGCGAGGAACGGGTCGAAGCCGAGGCCGACCATGATGGCGCCGCAGATGGCGACGGGCGTGCCGCCGCCGGCCGCGCCTTCGAGAAACGCGCCGAAGGCAAAGCCGATCAGGATCGCCTGGATGCGGGCGTCGCCGGACAGGCTCGCCACGGAGCGCTTGACGATCGTGAATTGGCCCGTCTCGACGGTGATGTTATAAAGCAGCATCGCGGCAAAAATGGTCCAGCCGACGGGCAAGAGGCCGAAGGCGACGCCGTAGCCGAACGACCAGAGGGCCTGGTCCCAGGGCATGCCGAAGATGAGGATGGCAATGACGATGGCGGTCAGCGCGCCCGCCGCCCCGGCCCGCGACGCCAGCCAGCGCATCGGCACGAGCAGCCAGAACAGCACGATGATCGGAATGGCGGCCAAGATCGTGGACCAGAGCGCCGTCCAGGGGACGTCGATGCCGAAGATGTGAGTGTTTTCGAGCGGGTCGAGCAGTTGATGATACGGTTCCATCGGAGAGCGGTCCTCGGATTGGAAAGCACAGCGCCCTCGCGATTGTAGGGAGCTCTCGCGCCGATGCAAGAAAGAACTCGCCGCATTCTCGCGAGCGGATCGATTCACCGCGGAGATCACGGAGTTCACGGAGAGAATTCAGATGAAATCTGAACTCTATCGGAACACTATCTCCACTAATAAACACTCGAGCAGGTTCCGAGTCAGTGTAGCGGACGCGTGTAGCGGGAGGGCGAGGCTCCTGCCGAGCCGGAACCCGCGGAGAACTTTCAACGTGAACAGGGTTCTGGCTCGGCAGGAGCCTCGCCCTCCCGCTACACGCGTCCGCAAGTCGCTCTAATAGGGAAAAGTGATGAGTCTCTATCAGCGAAGATAAGTACGAATTAGTGTTCCAGTAACTGGATTGACGATCTTTACATGAAACGCGAGCGCATGGCACGGTTGACGGACGTAATAGTTGGGGCCGCCCACACTCAGCATGTCTCCGTGGTCTCGGCGGTCTCTGTGGTGAATTCAGGGCGATTGGACCTTGCATTCATCCGCGTGCGGCGTCCACAACCTCGGCCTGACCTTCCCCCTCGTCAACAAACAGATCGACGCCGGCAGCGGGCCCGTCACCGACCGATGGCGCGCCGATTGATGCGGCATTTCACGCCCTGGGATGACGTACTCCGAATCCCAGGGAAATCCGCGCTACGCCGGCTCGGTCGCAAAGACGCGATCGTACGTCGTCAGCGCCGCTCCGCCCAGCCGCTCGGCCATGCGCCGGTACGCAGCGCGGCGATAGCCCCAGCCATAGCGTGATCGAGGCACCTGCTCCAGCCAATCGAAAAGGTGCACCCGGCACAGGTCGTCGAAGTCGCGCCGCGGCAATTCAACCGGGTCCTGCGTGATGCGATCGACGAACCGGTACGTTTCGCCGTTCGCCTCGGCAGCGCGATCGAAGCTGGCACGGTCCATCGCGCAATTGAGGTAAGCGAGCTTTTCCGCACGGTCGCCGATCAACTTCCGCACCAGGTCGCGCTGGGTCAACTCAAGCTTGAAGCCCTGGAATTTCTCGGTCCCGTAGATGGAATGGAACATGCCGGCACTGCACAATTCCGGCGTGCAGCCTTCCGTTTCCATCAGGCGATAGACGTTGACGAGATGGCCGAGGTAGGTTTTCTCGGTGTGAGCGACCTTGTCGATGCCGAGTTCGAGAAGGAAGTCGGTGAATTGCTTGTAGTTTGCTTGCATGGTTGTCCCTCTGTTAGCCCGCTGCGCCAGCAAGGAAAGTGCGTCATTCCTTGCTGGCGCAGCGGGCTAACGGGTTGGAAGCTCGTCGTACGTTCGGCCATCCAGTTCGCGGCCGGTGCGGCTCTTTTGCACGCCGCCCCATTGCTTGAAGAAGAAGGAGACATTCGCGCGCCCACATTGATCCCTTATCGACGTCACCCATTCGCGCTGCATCGGCCGCGCGCCGGGTCCCGATTCGCCGCCGACAATGACCCAGTGTATCCGGTCCAGGTTGATGTTGTCCACCGGCCCGATTAGCGGCTCGCACGAAAGGAAGCGAACGTGGGCCGGGACAAGGCGCAAGTCGTCGATGCGCGACAGCACGCGCTCATCCTCGACGCTCACGCCCATCCACGTGTTCTTCGGCCACGGCAACCGGCTCGCAAGCTCTCGCAGCCGGTCGCTGCGTTTGGTGAGAATCTGAAACGTATGCTGCGGGCAGGCGACCATCGTCTCGAAGACGCGAGCGATAAAGGCTTCGGGCACGTCGGCGTGAAAGAGATCGCTCATCGAGTTGACGAAGATGTAGCGCGGCCTGCGCATCGTCCGCGGCAGGTCCACGAGATCGTCGTGCAGCGTGACGTCGAAGCCGTTGGTGTAGCGCGGATTGCTCATGGCGCGCAGGCGCAGGGCCAGGCGCTCGGCATAGCAATGCCGGCAGCCGTCGCTGATCTTGGTGCAACCGGTGACGGGGTTCCATGTCATCTCGGTCCACTCGATGGTTGAATTGGCGGCCATTGATGCTCACCACAAGCGGATCGACAATGCGCTTGGTGACGTACCATTGTGATTGTATACTCGTGCGAAATGTGGCTCGCAATGAGGATCGTGCATGCGCCGGCTCAGTTTGATTGTTGTCGTGCTTTCCGCCATGGTCGCCCGCGCACAAGAACCGCCACGCTGGCCGCAATTTCGCGGCGTGGATGGGCGGGCCATCGCCGCGGACGCCAAGGCGCTGCCGAGCGAACTCAACCCGGCGAAGAACCTGCGCTGGAAAACGCCGGTGCCGGAAGGATGGTCCTCGCCGTGCATCTGGGGTGAGCGCGTCTTCCTGACGGCACATGATCCGAAAAACCAGAAGCTCGACACCATCTGCATCGATCGCACCGACGGCAAGGTGCTCTGGCGCCAGACGGCGCCGGCCGAGAAGATCGAACGCGTCTACAAGGTCAACAGCCCCGCCTCCTCGACGCCGGCCACCGACGGACAGCGCGTCGTCGTCTACTTCGGCTCCTACGGCCTGCTCTGCTACGACTTCACCGGCAAGGAACAATGGCGTCGTCCGCTTGGGCCGCCGCGCGCGGGGTTCGGGTCTGCTACCTCCCCCATGTTTGCGGGCGACGTCATCCTGCTCAACGGGCAGGGGAAGGACTCGCACCTCATCGCCGTCAATGCGAAGAACGGCGAGACGGCGTGGACGACCGAGGGGAACCTGTTTCCGTCCGATTACCCGGTGCCGATGGTTTGGCCTCAGGGCAAGATGACGGAGGTGATCCTGCCGTGCCGCGGTGGGCTGCTGGCCTTCGACCTCAAGGACGGCAAGCGCCGCTGGTGGATTCCCGGGCTATCGCCGGAGGCGAATTCGTCCCCCACGATCGGCGACGGGTTGCTTTTCGTCGCCACGCACCTGCCCGGCGGCGATCCCGACCGGCGCATGACGCTGCCTCCCTTTGCCGAGTTGCTTAAGAAGCACGACAAGAACAACGACGGCAAGCTGAGCCGGCAGGAGGTGCCCAACGACCTCGTCATCTTCCAGCGCGACGGCAAGGACGGCGTCGGCGAGATTCGTCTCAACCAGATGTTCTGGCTCTTCGACAAGAACAAGGACAACCACATCGACGAGGCCGAGTACAACAGCATCCTCAAGACGCCGTACCAGAATTCGCTGCTGGCCATCCGCCCCGGCGGCGACGGCGACATCAGCGGCACCCACATCGCGTTCCAGGTGAAGCGCGGCGCCCCCGAAGTGCCGTCGCCGCTCTACTACGAAGGCCGCATCTACATGGTCCGCAACGGCGGCATCCTCACCGTCATCGACGCCAAGACCGGCAAAGAAGCGTACGAGCAAACCCGCCTCAGCCCAGGCGGCATCTTCTACGCGTCCCCCGTAGCGGGGGACGGCAAGGTCTATCTGGCTTCCGACGCGGGCGTCCTCATTGTGCTCAAATCGAGCGACAAGCATGAAGTGCTGAGCGAGACCGACCTCGGCGACACGATCCGCGCCACGCCTGCGATTGTCGATGGCGTGGTCTATGTCCGGTCGGCGGGGCATCTTTGGGCGTTCGGGAAATAGGCCTACCGTTCGATTCAATGCGGCGCGCCGTGAAGATTTTGGCGGTTTCAATGAGGAATGAGGAACGAGGAATAGGGAATTTGGAAGTCATCAAGCCTGAGGAATCATTGGAAACGAGCGTTCACTTCTCAATTCCTCATTCCCCGTTCATCATTCCTCATTGAATTGTCCCTCGCAAGTTGCGGCTCTGCATCGTTAGGACTGGAGGCGGCTACTTGCCCCCCTCTTTCAGCCGTTCGCGGAGCTTGGCGAGCAGGGCGGTCTTTGAGACGGCTTCGGGCTTCTTGGGGGGCGGGCTGATAGCGGTGGCTTCCATCGGCGGGTCCTCGGCCATATCCTCGGCCGGCTCAGGCGACGGCGAATCTGGCGACTCGACCGGCAAGTCCGCGACGGCGGGGGGGGCGCCTTTGCCGAACAGTCCATTCAGTTCGGGATCCTTCAACGGTTTGGTCAGCGACACGAACGCCAGCTTGTCGTACGGAATCAGCACGACGCGGCCGCTGTCCTGGGTTCCCGCCACTCGGCCGCGGACGATCATGAAATCGGGCTCCAGCTTGACGATCTTCTGCACGACGATCTCGGCGCCGGTGGTGAGACCGAGGGCGATGGCGTCTTGCATCGTGCCGGGAATTCGGCGAAACATGGCGATCCAGTTTTGATTTTCTTGCATTTGCAGCACCGTTTCGAGTGGCGTTATGGTATCAGTGTAACGCACGGCATCCCTTCAGCACAAGGGAGACGCGGGGCGAGAAATGGAGCTCCTCAACGAACATTGGCCCGGCATCTGCGCGGTGGCGGCGCTCGTGACGCTGCTGGTGCTGGTGATCCGCTTCAAGGTCCACGCTTTTCTTGCCCTCATGGTCGTCAGCCTGGGATTGGGATTCGTCGCCGGCTTGCCCCCCATGCAAATTGCCGACGCGATTTCGAAGGGGATCGGCGACATCCTGCGCGATGTGCTCCTCTTGCTCGCGCTGGGCGCCTTGCTGGGGCGGATGTTGGAGACGTCGGGGGCGGCCGAACTGATCGCCCGGCGCATCATCGACGTGTGCGGGTCGTCCAATACCTCCTTCGCCATCTTGATTGCGGCCTACATCATTGGCATTCCGATTCTGTTCAACGTCGGCTTCCTGGTGCTGATCCCGATCGTCTGGCGATTGCAGCGCGAGACGAAACAGAGCTTGCTGTTCTTCCTGCTTCCGCTGGCGTTGAGTCTCGGCATCACGCATTCGCTCGTGCCGCCGCATCCGGGCATCGTCAGCGCGGTGACGACGATCGCCGGCGAGGCCAACAGCAAGCGCGTCATGGTCGAGACCATCGTCTTCGGCATCGCGCTCAGCTTGCCTTTGGCGCTCATCGGCTGGTTCGGCTTGGGGCGATTCTGGGCGCATCGGCAATTCGTGACCGTTCCCGAATCCATGGCCGGCGGCGCATCGCCTGATCCCTCACATCAGCACGCGGTGACGACGCCGGAGAATGTCGGCGCGGGAGTGCCGAAGGACCCACCTGTGGCAAGGTCGTTTGCGCTGGCGCTGACGATCATTCTGCTGCCGCTCGTCCTGAGCCTGGCCGGGTTCGGCGCGGACCTCTTGCAGCGGCGCGACATGCTGCCGGAACGCATGGAGTACACGCCGCTCGATCCGGCCGACCTGCCGCGCTACCTCGGCTGGCTCAACCATAGCGCCCTGGACTGGCTGCGATTCCTGTCGCGGCCGACCGTGGCGCTATTCGTGCCGACGGCGCTTGCCCTCTGCGTCTATGGATTGGGACGCGGCTGGTCGCATGCGCAGATCGCCAAGCTCACGAATGAATCGCTGGTTGACGTGGGAAGCATGGTCTTCCTGTTCGGCGCGGCCGGCGGATTCAAGGAGGTCATCCAGGCAACGGGCGTCGGCGAGTACCTCAAGACGCATATGGCCAACCTCGAAATCTCGCCCGTCGCGATCGGCTTCATCGTCGCCGCCATCGTGCGCGTCGCGCTCGGCTCCGCGACGGCGGCGATCGCAACCGCGTCCGCGCTCGTCGCCACGCTCGCCCAATCGATGCCGGGGCACGAGACGCTGCTGGTCCTGTCCGTGGCGTGCGGCGTCACTGTGGCCACCCAGCCTGCCGACAGCGGCTTCTGGATGCTGAAGGAGTACGGCAACCTGAGCGAAAGCGACGTCATTCTCAAGGTCAACGCCGTCCGCACCAGCATGGCCCTGAGCGGGTTGGCGATCTTGCTCGTTGTCGAGTGGTGGCTGGGCTAGATCCACCTCGCTTGCGGTTTCGCGCGCAGTATCCGCAAGTGATGCGCAGCGCGAAACCGCAAGCGAGCGTGGGTGCGGACTTACGAGAATTGAGATATAGCGCATAAAATCCCTGAGCATCTTGGAAAGAATATGAGAGGGAGGTTCACGCCTTGAGCCAGATGCGGATGCAGCAAGTGGTTGATCGCCTGCGCCAGGCCGACGCGCTCGATGAGACGGCCGACGCGGACCTCGTCGGCGCGTTCGTCGCGCGGCGTTGCGAGTCAGCGTTTGCGGAGTTAGTGCGCCGGCATGGGCCGATGGTATGGGGCGTGTGCAGGCGTCTGGTCCGGCAGCAACAGGACGCCGAGGATTGCTATCAGGCGACGTTCCTCGTGCTCATGCGCAAAGCGGCGTCGATCCATCCTCGCGGTCGGGTCGGCGCCTGGCTGCACGGGGTCGCCTATCACACGGCGCTCAAGGCCCGCGCCGTCGCCGCCAAGCGAGGTCACATGGAGAAGCAGGTCCTCACGATGCCCGATCCGCTCGAAGCGAAAGTGGGCGACACTATGAGCGAGTTGCTCGACCGCGAGCTGCAGCCGCATGAATCGCCGTTCATGCCGGCCGGCATCAGCGTGACCTAGTCGGCGGTAAGGTGGCAAGTAAGACGATCAATTCGCAATGGCTGGCGAAGTAGCCAATCACGTTAGCCCGCAGCGTAAGCAAGGGAGGAGCATTCCTTGCTTGCGCGGCGGTCTAACACGACGTCGCGCCGCTCCGCTCTGGTTGTGCGAAATGTCTTCGGCCTCATCAATGCACCAGCATGAAGTCGCGGCTGTTGAGGAGCGCCCAGAAGAGGTCCTGCACCGCCTCCGCGCGGCGGTCTGCGTGGGTTTTGAGGTACGCCGTGCTGATCTTCATCTCCGCGTCGCTGGGATGGCGGGCGATCGACCAGAGATACAGTTCCGTCACCACCTGCGGATCGCTCAGCTTTTCGCGCGTCAGCAGGGCGGCTCGGCCGTTGGGGTTGGCGACGCGGGCCTGGATGCTTTTGCTGTTGATGAAGTGCAGGGCCATGAGCATGTTGGAGCCGGTGTCCTTTTCGCATTCGCAGGCTTCCATGCGCTGGCTTTTGCCGAAGAGGCGCAGGAAGGCGTTCTCGCTGTTGGCGTCGGGGAGCTGGGCGGCGCGGAATCCCGCGGGGACGCCGGGGAAGTTCTCGGGGACGGCCGTCGCCTGGATTAACGTATCGAGCAGCGCCTCGGCCGGGATGCGGCGCGGGATGGCGTGCGAGAAGTTCTGCTCGTCGTGCTTGTTCGACGCGTTGGGGATGCTCGAGCGATGATAGGTCTGCGACATGACGATCGTTTTCATCAGGCGCCGGCCATCGAATTTGCGGTCGATGAAGTCCTTCGTCAGCGCGTCGAGCAGCTCGGGATTGATCGGCGGGTTGGTGCTGCGGATGTCGTCCACCGGGTCGATGATGCCGCGATGAAAGAAGTAGCTCCAGTAGCGATTGACCAGGCCGCGAGCGAAGAACGGATTCTGCGGCGACGTCAGCCAATCGGCATATGCGACGCGGCGATCGCTGTTGGGTTCCAGCTTCGGCTCCACGCCGCCGAGGAAGCGCGGCGGCTGCGGCTTGCCCGAGCGCGGGTTGTTTGCGTTCCCCGCGGCAAGGTTGAGCTGGATGAACTTCATGTTCTGCACGCCTTGCGGGGCGCGCGTGTCGTTCTTGACGCTGACCTGATTGAAGAAGCTGGCCAGGCCGTAGTAGTCGGCCTGCGTCCAGTTTTCGAGCGGATGGCTGTGGCAGCGGGCGCAGAGCATGCGAACGCCGCAGAAGACCTGCGTGGCGCGTTCGAGCGTGTCGTTGGTGTCCTTGGAGATAGCGAAGTAGACGCTGGCCGGATCGTCGATGGCGCCGCCGCGGGCGGTGAGGACCTTGCGGGCGAACTCGTCCATCGGCATGTTGGCCGCCAGGGCGCTGCGCATCCACTCGCGGAAGAGGTAGACGCTGCCGGAGTTCGACACGGTGCGCGAGTTCTGAAGTAGATCGCCCCACTTGAGCGACCAGTGATCGATGAACTCGGGCCGATCGAAAAGCGCGTCGATCGCCTTTTCGCGCTTCGCCGGATTCTTGTCGGCGAGGAACGCCTTGATCTCGTCCGGCTTCGGTTGAATGCCGATCAGGTCGAGGTGTACGCGGCGCAGGAACTCCTCATCGGACGCCTGAGCCGACGGCGTGATCTTGAGGCGGTTGAGCTTCTCGACGACGTGCTTGTCGATGAAGTTCGGCGGCGCCGGCGTCGGCGTGAACTTGTCGTTGGGCGCGAGCACGATGACGCCCGTCGCCGCGAAGACGCGCTCGAAGCGCGCGACAATCGCCGTCTCGCCTGCGTCTCCCGCGGTGACGACGCCCTCCTCATCGACGTCGGCATACTGCGTGTTGTTCGCGGACAGGACGCCGAGGCGCGTGACATCGCGGATGAGGCCGTTGTCGTACTGCGCGATGAGTTGAACGCGGTGGCGCTGGCCGGGCTTGAGGACCAGCTTGTCGGGCACGAGGCGAACGCTGACGACCTCTGCCTTGTCGGCCAGATCGCCGGGAGCGCCTTGCTGAATCCAGCGCGTGAGGATTTCGAACGACAGGCTCTTGCGCGAGAAGCGGACGCTGCCTTCATGAGCGACGTCGCCGACCGGCTTGGCGACGAGCAGGCTGGCCTCGGGAACCTGGAAGTTGACGCGCCGGCTCAGCGAGTCCTTGGTGATGGCGAGGAAATCGGGATCGGGATCGGCGCCGCGCAGCGAGAGCTTGAAGCCGTTCTTGCCGAGCGAGTAGCCGTGACAGCCGCCGCCGTTGCACGCCCCGCGCGACAGCACCGGCATCACCTCGTGGCGAAAGCTGATGCTTGGCTCAGCTGCGGGGAGCGCCACCTTGACCGTGACCGTCTTGGTGACGCCGGCGATCGAAACGGTGACCTGCGTCGTCCCGTTGCCGACCGGACGCACCCAGCCATCCGCATCGACGTTGGCAACCTTGGTGTCGGCGCTGGCGTATTTCGCCTGCGAGCGGAGGTCGAGCGTGTAGCCGTCGGCGGATGCGCCCAGCACCTGGAGCGCGTGCGGGTGCCGGTGCTGCTTGATCTCGATCGCAGCGGGGTGCACGCTGATGGAGGCGGGTAGGGCGGGACCATCCTGCGCTTGAGCGGTCGCAAAGGAAACGGCAATGCACACGATAGCGGTGAATTGATAGCGCATGATGATTTGTTTCCAGGCGGGAGGTATCATCGTATCTTACGCGATTCTCGGGAGGGGGACCAGCCGCGATTACAGGGGCGTAGTCGCGCCGACGATACTGCGCGCGAAACCGCAAGCGAGCGTGTTCGCGATTGCCGTTGCGTCAATGCTCGCTTGCGGTTTCGCGCGGGCGTCCTTTCAGAAAACATCGAGCACGTCGGCGCGCGGCCCATTCCGCTTTTGCACGCCGAGCCAGACGCCGACC
>Ga0233424_10001592_pt1 | contig 19025 bp, 17 predicted proteins | sample Watercolumn_Towu_FD_181011 | JGI IMG/M metagenome (GOLD analysis project Ga0233424, IMG submission 181011) | Freshwater microbial communities from Lake Towuti, South Sulawesi, Indonesia - Watercolumn_Towuti2014_125_MG | ecosystem: Environmental > Aquatic > Freshwater > Lake | place: Indonesia...
GACGTACTCCTCGCCGCCCTTGTCCGGGTTGGACTGGTGGAAGTGCTGGGCCGTCGGATCAACCTCGTACTCGATCAGGTAGCCCAGCTCCTCGGCGGTGGCGAACGTTCCCGATGGCCGCCACGGCTTCCAGATCAGCAGGAGCGCGGCAACCCCCACGAGCAATAAAGCGACTGCCAACGGCACACGCCACGAGCTCTTCATGGGGTCCTCTGCCTCCGCCGTCGAAAGAATCCATGCATGCCGCCGCTAGTGTAGATAGTGGAATTTCAATCCACCTTTACAGGAGGCATGCGACGGATGGTCTCATTCTGGCAATCGATCTGGGCAAGTTCAACAGTGTTTGTTGTTGGTACGACACCTCAACGAAGTCGGCGACGTTTCTCCATGCGCGGACCACTCGTGCCGACCTTGGCCGTGATTTGACCCGCCAACCTGTGCTGGGCGTCGTCGTAACGCAAGTCGAGCGCAACTTCAGCAATGAAGCGGACGTTGTCCTAACGAAAGCGGGACCCGGCCTCGTATGTGATCCCGGCGGCCGGCCTTTGGCCGTGACCGCGAATAGTCGAGTGAATCCCGAATCTTCCAACGTGCGAATCGCCACGAGAAAAAACCGACGACGCACTGTACGTGGCTGCGGCATCATAGTCGAACGAGTTCAGCAGCGGGGCCGGCTCGAGGAACTTCAATGCTCGGAAAGCCGACGTGCCGGCCCCGTCTGCTGCAACGGCTGGTTCGGCCCGAGCGGCTCCAGTCCAGAACCCAATCACCGTTGCCTTGCGACAACCACGAGGGTCACGTCATCAGCGCACTCCTCTCCCGCCAAGCGGTTCGGCGCTCATGTATTAGCCTGCCTCTTTTCCTCAGACACCGGTCTAGCTTCAAGTCAACCAGCGGGAGCCCTCTTGATGATCGCGGCTGTCGCGTCATCAAACGGACCTTCGGGCGGGCAGAAGTCTTGCACAGCCGCAAGTAGCGCCTGACAGATTTTCGTGGGTGTTTCCTCAAAGTGGGTAGCCACCACATGGAGCGCACGCTCCACACCGAAAGGTACTTCGTCAGGGGATCTGGCTTCAAGGACCCCATCGGTAACCACAAGAACCAGTTCATCGGGTTGCAGCGTAACGGCAGGCGCCTGCGGGAACTTGGCTCGGGGCTCGATACCGAGTGGCATGCCTGTGGGGGGCAACGTTAGGCGGACTTTGCCGTCGCGCTGCAGGATGTAGCCGATACAGTGCCCCGCACTGCTGTAGGCCAGGGAATGATTCTTTGGGTCAATACGGGCCAGGAAGAAAGTCACAAAGTGATCCGTTACAAGCTCCTCGATAAGGAGCTGGTTAACAACGGCGAGAATCTCGCCTGGATCGCGATGCGTCAGGGCGAGGGTGCGCAGAGCGGTGCATGTGGCCGATATGATCAGGGCGGCGGCGATGCCGTGGCCGCTGGCATCGCCGACGGCAATGCCGACGCCGGGCTCACCCAATGGGAACAAATCGTAATAGTCGCCGCCGGTCTCTTGGCGAAAGCGCGCCGCGCCGCCGAACGCATAACCGGGCACGACGGGCACGGCCCGCGGCAGCAGCCCAAGCTGAATCTGCCGCGCCAGTGCGAACTCCCGCTCGCGCTCGTGGACCATTCGGTCGGCCGTGCGCCATTCGATGAACTGACTGATCTGCCCTCCGATCATCGTCATCATTTCCAGGAGCTTCTCATCCGGCTCTTGGATGCTGCGGCTGAAGAACTCGACGACGCCTAGAAACTCCACACCGCTGCGGATAGGAAACGCGAAAGCACCGTGCAAACCGTCCGCGGCAGCGACAGGCGCCCGGGGGAAGTTATCCTCCGACGTGACATCGGGGATCCAGGCGGGACGCTCGTTGGCCCAAACCCGGCCCGGCAAGCCAATGCCCTTGCTGAAGGTGCGTTCCCGGCTGGTGCGCTCGAAGGCCGGCACCTCGATATTCGCCGCATGCCACACATCGACACAGCGGAGCACCTGGGCAGGCCGGTCCAACTTCCAGACCGCGCCAACATCCCAGTCGAGACTCGCGCAGATGGCTCGCAGGATCCCAGGAGCAGCATCCACCAGCTCAGCCGATTGCGCCAAGATACGCGTAACCGCGTGTTCGGCGGCGATTAACCGGTCTGCGCGCTTTCTTTCGGTGATATCCGTGCTGATGCAAGTCACCGCGATCACTTGGCCGTTGGTGGTGACTGGGCCCATCCGTGTCGCATACCAGTGCAACTCGTCTAGTCGAGGCAGGATCGCAGCAACCTCCCCACTCCAGGGCTCGCTGGTCCGAAACACCGTGTCCAGGGCTTGGCGAAATGGTTCCTGCTGCTCGATCGGCAGGAGCTGGTAGACGCTGGTGCCGATCACATCGGCGGGGAGAAGTCCCGCTGGCAAATGATTGACAAATGCAATCGTGCCGTCGCGCTGGAGCCAGGTAATGTAGTCCGTGGTCGTCTGTACGAGGATACGCCAAAAGGCTTCAGATGCAAGCACGTCAGTGGGTGCGTGCATCGGGATGGTACGGCGAGCGAGCAACTCGGACTCGGCATCCAGCCAATGTTGCAGGTCGCAGCCCTCTGGCCGGCCTCGCTCCAACCATATCGCATAGGCCCGTTCAGCAATGCATCCGGCAGAGCAACGTTCTTTCGCATCAGCCACGGGACCATGCGCACTGTCCGTTTCTGGATTGTCCATGGCAACCACCAGGGAGATTGGAAGTGGCCGAAAAGGTGATTATCGCAATAGCGCGATTGCGATAAGTCAGAAACTGAATTCAGATAATACGCCTCGCATAACGGAATGCAACAAGAAAGGCTTGCAGCATTCTGAGTTTACATCGGAGATATTCATATGCTCATATGCTTATCCCAATGCGAAAACTGAATGAGAGGCGGTCTCATGAAACTGCTCGATGAGCCGGTCGCGGCTTGTCGCACCCTGAACTGACACGCTCTTCAAGGCTCCTGCCTCACGGACGCCGACTCGTCCTTCCAACTGCACGTCGTGACCTCGATCAGCCCCGGCCGGCCCTCGCAGTTCCACCTAGTTACGACAGAAGAGGGGAGGACCCTCGTAGCCAGGCAGAAAAACATTCAACTGGGGACAATGCCGTCTTCGTCTGCAACAAGCGAATGGCAATCCGCATTCCGCAATCGTTTTGACATTCCCAAACCGGATCGTAGCGTTGGTTCGGTTGATTGCAAAGGCGCGGAATCGCGTTTACGTACGCGGTGCGCGCAACTTCAGGAACAGGTGTCACAAAATGTCACAATTTGTCACGGTTGGCGGTGTTTTTCGGGAAACAACGCAGTGGGCGGAAGAAGGGATTGGTCAGGAGATCATTCCATAACACGGGAGTCTCCATAATTTGCGACCCGTTGCGCAAGAAGTGTGGCGAGTGCATTTGATTCTGATTGCGGCCGGCTTCAAGCATTTTCGAGAACGGTCATGGTCAACGAGAAACTGCTGCGAACTACTTGGACCGGGGCACGAACCGTGCGCTGCACCAAAGGGCGCACGCCGCACGACATCGCGCACATTACGACCAGCACTACTGCGCACTGCACTACGTCCAGCGACATAACCACACGACGTCACGGTGTCTCACCACGATTCCACAATTTTGACAGTTTTTGTTTGCAGTCGTTACAAACGGCCGATCGGCTGGCCCAATCGGGAGTTGCGACAAAGCTACGATTTCTGTTTGAGTCTTTGCGCTGCGTTTTGACATGGGTCGGTGATGCATGGCGCCGTGCTGTCCGGCACATTTTGACATGGGTAGGTGATGCAAGGCGCGGTGCTGTCGGGCACACTTTGACATGGGTCGGTGATGCCGTGTGCTTAGGGAACTGGGCTTACACGTCGGTGGAGCCCAAGGGAACGTCTCATGCCTCGAGTGGGTCCGTTTGTATAATCGCTGAATCACAGTCGGGAGTCGCCCGGCAGTGTGTTTTCGAAGAAAAAGGACTCGTCATGGCCGAAAAGATCACGCCGCGCGGCACGGACTACTCGCAGTGGTATCTCGATATCGTCAAGCAGGCTCAGTTGGCGGACAACTCCGATGTTCGCGGCTGCATGGTAATTAAGCCGACCGGCTACGCCCTGTGGGAGAAAATGCAGCGTGCCATGGACGGGCTTTTCAAAGCGACGGGGCACGTCAACGCGTACTTTCCTTTGTTCATCCCCAAGAGCTTTTTTCAGCGCGAAGAGCAGATGGCGGAGGGATTCGCCAAGGAATGTGCCGTGGTCACGCATTATCGCCTGCGTTCGAAGGACGGCAAGATCGAAGTCGATCCCGAGGCGAAGCTTGAAGAGGAACTGATTGTTCGGCCGACGAGCGAGACGATTATCTGGAACACGTACAAGGGTTGGATTCAGAGTTACCGCGATTTGCCGATCCTCGTCAATCAGTGGTGCAACGTCGTTCGTTGGGAAATGCGTACGCGATTATTCCTGCGTACGGCGGAGTTCCTCTGGCAGGAGGGCCACACGGCGCACGCGACGCAGGAAGAGGCGGAGAAGGAAACGTTGATGATCTTGATGGACTGCTACCGCCGGTTCGCCGAGGAATGGATGGCGATGCCGGTGCTGACAGGTCCGAAGAGCGACGGCCAGAAGTTTCCAGGCGCAGTGTACACCTTGTGCATCGAAGCGATGATGCAAGACGGCAAGGCGCTGCAGGCTGGAACGAGCCATTACCTCGGCCAGAACTTCTCGAAGGCGTTCGACGTGCAGTTTCAGGGCAAAGACGGCAAGCTAGATTTTCCGTATGCGACCAGTTGGGGCGTGTCAACGCGCATGATCGGCGGCCTGATCATGACGCATTCCGACGATCAGGGGCTGATCGTGCCGCCTCGGATCGCGCCGTTGCACGTGGTGATCTGTCCGCTGGGCAAGAACGATGCAGAGCGATCGGCTTCGATTGCGGCTGCCGAGAAACTTGCGACCGACTTGCGGGCGCTGCCGAGAGACGACTTTTTCGGCTACGAGCCATTGGCGGTGAAAGTCGATCTGGATTTTGACAATTCGCCGGGCTTCCGCTTCAACGAGTACGAACTTCGCGGCGTGCCCGTCCGCGTCGAAATCGGCCCAAAAGACATCGAGAAGCAGGCGTGCGTGGTCGCTCGGCGCGATCGACCGGGCAAGGAAGGCAAGCAATTCGGCATTCCGCTTGGCGGCGCAGCGGTACACATCGACAAGCTCTTGCGCGAGATTCAGCAGAGCCTGTTCGATAAAGCGAAAGCCTATCGCGACAACTGGATTCGGCCGGTCGAAAGTTACGACCAGTTCAAGGAAGAGATCGAAAAGGGCGGCTTCCTGATGGCCCACTGGGACGGAACGCGCGAAACCGAAGACAAGATTCAGACCGAAACGAAAGCGACGATCCGCTGCATCCCGTTCAATGCTGCAAAAGAACCAGGTAAATGCATGGTGACGGGCCAACCGTCGACACAGCGTGTTGCGTTTGCGAGGGCGTATTAGCAGCCGCGGTTTGCGTTTCACGCTCGTTGTAGGCGTGCGAACGCGAAACGTAGACAAGGACTGATTCAGGCTTTGAATTCATGTTGAACATTCTCTTTGAGGACTACCATTGCATCGTCGTCAACAAACCCGCGCCGTTGTTGACGCAGGCGCCGCCTGGCATCGATTCGTTGGAGTCACAGGTCAAGGAGTACATCCGGGAGAAATTCTCAAAGCCGGCAGGGGTTTATCTTGGAGTGCCGCATCGGCTGGATCGACCGGTATCCGGCGCGATTGTGTTTGCCCGCAACAGCAAAGCGGCCCGGCGACTGGCGGAGCAGTTTCAGAAGCACGAAGTGGGAAAGGCTTATTGGGCGATTGTCGAAGGTCAGGTGACGCCGTTGGAAGGAACGCTCGAAGACTGGCTGCTGAAACAATCGGCGGAAGCAAGGACCGAGATTGTGCATGCCGGGACTTCGGGCGCAAAGCGCGCAGTCCTGTCGTACTGCGTATTGAGATCTGTTGATGTCGGCTCGCTTGTAGAGATTCGACCGACGACGGGACGAGCCCATCAGTTGCGAGTGCAGTTCGCCAGTCGCGGATGGCCGATTTGGGGCGATGCGGCTTATGGGTCAAAAGCTTCTTTCGGGCCGAGTGTCGACTTCCCGCGGGAACGAGTGATAGCGTTGCATGCCAGGCAGTTGACTTTTCACCATCCGACGACGCGAGAAGCGATTACTGTGACTGCCCCGTTGCCGGACTACTGGCCGGCGACGACGCAATGAGTCGACGGACTTCGATCCCGGCGATGCCGAGGAGTACAAACCCGGCGCCAAGGCTCCAACCGCCAAAGACATCGGTCAGCCAGTGGACGCCGAGGACGAGGCGAGTGTAGCTTACGAGCGGTATTAGCCCCACCAGCACCATGGCCGCCGGTTTGCTGCCGCGAAAGGAAGTGTTCCAGAGTAGATAGGCTGCCATGCCGAAGACCAATGCACTGCCGCCGGCATGCCCGCTGGGGAAACTGGGAGACATGGACAGTGTGAGTTCCGGCGTCGGCCTAGGTCGTGCGACGATGTACTTGGTGAATTCGATTGCGAGCATTCCGCCAAACGTGACGGCAATCCAGGTCAGCGCGAGGAAGGTCTGTCGGCGACGAAACAGGACGATGGCGACAACGCCGCAAAGTGACAGCAGAACAAACCTGTCGCCAAGATGAGTAGCGACTTGAGCCAAGTGATATTCGAGAGGGCTGTTCTGACGAGCATTGATAAATGAGTTGTAGCACTCGCGTTCCCATTGAGCGCCGATCCACTCGTGACGTGGGCGTTCGCTCAGCGCAATGGTGACGTAGAAGGCGACAGCGCCGAGGATAACGGCCAAAGCGACGCGAGTGCGGCGAGCCGTACGGGAAGGGCTGGTTGTCGATGCGGACATAATTGCCTGAAACGAAACACTGCGGCGGTTCATCGCTCACAATGAGTTCGTATTGCCGTCGGCATGAAATGCCCATAGTTGAAACACCGGGACCGACAAGAAACCTGCCCGCCAAATTCGAGGAGAACTTCATGCTGTCTCTATCCCGTCGCCAGATGTTGTTTGCCGGCGGCGCCGGCATTGCCGGATTGTTGTTGCCGCGAGCGACTGTTCGAGCGGAAGACAAGCCGATGGGATTCACGTTGCCCAAACTGCCTTACGCGGTCGACGCATTGGAACCGCACATCGACGCGGAGACCATGACGATTCACCATACAAAGCATCATCAGGCCTATGTCGACAATCTCAACAAGGCGATTGCAGGCACTGACTGGGTAGGCAAGTCACTTGACGATATCGTCAAATCCGTCAAACAGATTCCCGAAAAGGTCCGTCAGGCGGTCATCAACAACGGCGGCGGCCACTGGAACCACGACTTCTTCTGGAAGATCATGTCACCCGCCGCCAAGAGCGGTGAGCCGAAGGGCGACCTCGCCAAGGCGATTGAGACCTACGGCGGATTGGCCGCGCTGAAGAAGGACGTCCTCACGGCAGCGACTGCGCGCTTTGGCAGCGGCTGGGTTTGGGTTGTGCCGGGCGGTGAAAAAGGCCTTGCGGTCGTGCACACGCCGAATCAGGACAATCCACTAATGGTCGGAAAGACGCCGATTTTTGGTATCGACGTATGGGAACACGCTTATTACCTGAAGTATCGCAACCTGCGTGCGAAATATGTCGAGGCCTGGTGGAACGTCGCCAACTGGGATGCGATCAGCGCCAACTTTGCGAAGGGTTAGTGCTTATCAACTGCGGATCGCACAACGAAGTTTCGCCGAGCGCGAGCGAGGATTGATCCGCCTTTCTGCCTCGCCTGCGCGGATCGGCTCATCGGAGATAGCTGAGTAAACGCCGGACCGCAGCCCTTCGCGAAACGACTGTTTGACACGGCGATCCTCGCCCGAGTGAAAGCTGATGATCGCGGCACGGCCGCCGGGTTGCAAACATTCGGGCAGCGTTCGCAACAGGTGTTCGAGGTTGGCCATTTCACGATTCACCAGTATTCGAAGCGCCTGAAAGACACGTGTGGCGGGTCGCAGCCGCTGCTGCCGAGGAGTGGCTTGTCCCGGTCCATGCTCGATGCGCACCGGCGCAGCCTCCTGAACAAGCTCGGTCAGCTCGGTGGTTCGCGTCAACCGGTGGACGCTTCGGCGGGCAACGATCGCAGCAGCGATTCCCTCGGCTTCCGGCTCGTCGCCGAAGTCGCGAAACGCCTCTGCCAATGCGGTTGCCGGAAGTGTCGCCAGTAGGTCCGCTGCGCTCTGGCCTCGTGTCGGGTCCATGCGCATGTCGAGCGGCCCGTCGCGCAACAAAGAGAAGCCTCGCTCAGCTTCATCGACTTGCATGCTGGACATTCCCAGGTCGGCAAGCAATCCGTCGGCCAGAAGGCCCTCTCGCTGCAACAGCGACGACGCTCCCGCGAAGTTCAAGAGGTGCAGCGCGAAATTTGGGCCAATCGGCGATAGTCGTTCACGGGCAGGCTCGATATTGGCAGGGTCCAAGTCGAGGCCGATCAACTGACCTTCGGCGCCAATTACACGCAGCAACTCGACGGCATGACCGGCGCGCCCCAACGTGCAATCCATCACGACATCGCCGGGCTGCGGTGCCAATGCTTCGAGCACCGCGCTCAGGAGCACGGGTTGATGCTCGCCTTGAGGCGTACTGCGTGGGCCGCGAGGATGGTATCGGCGTTTCAAGTAGAGTCTCTCTTGGAAGCGATCCTATTCGACGCGTCGAAACAGATCGAGAAAGCGATCTTCATAATCCTTGAAGACTTCCAGTCGGTCTAGTTCTTGTTTGAGTTCAAAGGCCTTTGACCTGTCTTTCTGCGCTTGAGCAAAAAGCGACTCGATGCGTTCCTTTTCGGCATCACTGGGCTTTTCCTCTTCGACGGCTTCGCTCGTTGGGGCCTCGTCACCGCTAAGGATGCTACGGCCGTAGGTTTGTTCCATCTGCTCCAACAATTCGGATAGCCTTTGTTCCATCGCGCGAGACTGTTCGCTCAGTTCTTCCAAATCGAGTTCGATGCCGGCAATCGTCGCAAAGACTTCGAGAATCGCAAGCGATGCTTTTGGAAACGGCAGTTGATGAAAGACGTGCGGCATTTCGCCGAGCAAGCAGGCGCCGCGCACGCCGATCTCCGCCGCCGCACCTAGCAATACGCCGTTGAGTCCGTCTTCCAGCAATTCCAATTCCAGGCGGCGAAGCTCCTTCAAGCTTTCGTTTTCAGTGGCTGCGCCGAAAACTCGCGCTCGGTTCGATGGATGCATTTGCGTGGCCATCGCCGCGAAAGTGAACACTCGCTCGACGTGTTGTTCACCCGCAAAGTCGAGTAGTTTTCGGCAAAAGTGGTACTTGCCGATTGGCGGTTGCGTTTCGCCGAGAAACAAGATCAAGTCGTGCTTGCCTTCAGGATGTCGCCAAATAAAGAATCGGTTTCGAGGCCGCGAACCGGCCTGGATCAGCCCGTCCTTTACCTCGACCCTTTCCACGTCGAACAGTTCGTTCGCTTCATATTCGGCAAACGCACTCATATCCAATTTCGACAAAAGGTAATAGCCGGCGGTCAGCGCCACGTGACCCATTCCGGGCCAAACGGCGACCAGCCAGGGATCCTTGAGGTCCAGCGACTCTGCCATGGACTTACTCACTTGGGTCTAACCCGATGGGGTCTTAGTCGTTCTTGTTATCGTTCTGCTCACATTGTAACGCCTTTGACAACAGTGAGTGAAGTAAGCGTGAATTCGAAGTCGGGAAGATTTGGCTTCGTTGAGCGTTTCACTTGCGAATCAGCGATTGGCTGACCACGAATGGCAAGTGACGATGATTCGGAGGCGGTCATGCTTCGTGCTTTTCTTATTGCAATTGCAATTGCAGCGTGGTGCGGCGGCTGCTACTCCGACGCATGTCTGTCGCAGAAGCTGGCACACATAGAGTCCGAGGAACAAGCGTTGTTCTTGCATCCGACAGAGCAAAATGCCGAAGACCTGCCGTTTTCATCGCAATAATCTCCTGCACATTACGAATATTCAGTTTGTGGCGTGCTTGTTTTGCTCCCGTCTCTAAGTAGATCGTTTGCATGTTGTTTCAACTCGAAAACGTCACCAAGACATATGGTGCGGTGACCGCATTGAACAACCTTTCTGTTGCGGTTCCGTCAGGCGCAGTGGGTTTGCTCGGGCCCAACGGCTCGGGCAAGACAACCATGATCCGGACGTTATTGGGCCTGATTCCGGTGGATACCGGAAGCGGATCGATTCTCGACCTTGACTTTCGTTCTCAGCAGCTCAACATCCGCCGTTTGGTGGGTTTCGCTCCTGAAGATGAATGCCTCTTTCCGCGAGTTCCCAGCGTCGAATTTGTCGCGTATGCCGGGGAACTTGTGGGCATGAGCACCAAGGACGCTTTGCAGCGGTCTCATGAGGTATTGGATTATGTCGGTCTTGGCGAGGCCCGTTATCGCCAGGTCGAGTCGTATTCCACCGGCATGAAGCAGCGGCTGAAATTGGCATCGGCAATCGTTCATGATCCGAAGCTGCTGATACTTGATGAACCAACGAATGGCATGGACCCGGCCGGACGAGATGAGATACTGCAATTGGCGCGCGATCTTGCGCACAACAAAGGCATGAGCCTGGTGTTTTCGAGCCATTTGCTTCCCGACGTCGAGTCAGTCTGCGAGCACGTCATTGTGTTGGGAGCAGGCAAGCTGCTCGCAGAAGGCAAAATCTCTGAGTTGAAGCAGGTGCATCGCCATCGTTATGAAGTGCGACTCAAGGCGGAGCCCGGCGTTTTTGCAGGCCGGTTGCAGGCATTGGGCTGTCTTGTCGACTATCGCGACGACCTGCTTCTGGTGCAGGTTCCTGACGGCGAAACCCAACAAATGATCTGGCGGGCTGCCGCTGAAAACCGTGAGCAGATTCGCAGTTTGCGTCCGCAACGCAGTACGCTCGAGGAGGTCTTCCTCAAAGCCGTGGAGCATGCGTAATGCCGATCTTCGATCAAGGCTATCAACACTGGTCCGGCACATTATCCAGCCATTCGATGCGTTGGTGGGCGATTACGCGCCACGGGGTACGAGTTGGGTTGCGCAGTTGGATCGTTCGCATCGCGTTGCTTCTGTCGTGGATTCCTGCAGGTTTCCTGGCGTTCTTTTTGAGCATCTGGGGCTTGCTCGAACGCAAGTCGGAACTTGTCGCACCGCTTTTGCCGTTGCTCGGATTTCTTGACCCTGCTGTGCTGGAAAACCCACAAAACTATCGCGTCGAATTCTGGACTTTGTGTTTTGACCAATTCTTGGCGTTCGAGTTGTTCTTCTCGATGGTGATGGTGTTGATCATCGGACCAAGTCTCATCAGTCAGGATCTGCGATTCAACGCGATGCCGCTGTACTTCTCTCGACCCATGCGTCGAATTGACTACTTTGTCGGCAAGCTGGGGATCATTGCGGCATTCCTGGGCCTCGTGCTGGTCGTGCCGTCTCTGATGGCATATGTGTTGGGGCTTTTGTTCAGCCTCGACCTCACGATCCTTCGCGACACGTTGCTGTTGTTGTTATCATGCATCGCGTACGGTGTCGTGATCGTGTTGTCGGCTGGCACGCTCATGCTGGCATTGTCAAGCCTTTCGCGCAACTCACGGTTCGTTGCATTGTTTTGGCTTGGGTTGTGGTTCGTCAGCAGCATTGTTGGCGCCGTTCTCAAAACTGTTGATACCGAACAACGCAGGCATGCCCATTTTCGACGCGTGTATGAGGCCGAAAACGCAGAACCCATGGCCATTCCAACCAATCGCGACGAACAGCGACAACAACAGCAGGCGCGACGAGAGCAAAGACGAAATATCGAAGAAGAATTCTCCGCCAACGAATTGAAGTCAGCGAAATCCAATTGGCGGCCGCTCTTGTCGTATGCCGGCAATCTTTCTCGCATTGGGCAGGCGTTGCTGAATACCGATGCATCTTGGCGGCGACTTGCCGAAAGCCGGCCGGAAAACAATCGTCAGCGATTCATGCTGGAAAACATGGGACCGCAATATCCCTGGTATTGGTCGGCGATCACGCTGGCCGGACTTTTCGGGCTTTCTGTCGTCGTTTTGAATTTCCGCATTCGTTCATTGGATCGCCTCAAATGAAACCGATCGTGGTATTCCACGAAGTCTCAAAATGGTATGGCAACGTCATCGGCATTAACAAGTTGTCGATTTCGATACCTGCCGGCGTCACGGGTCTGCTTGGCCCGAACGGCGCCGGTAAATCGACTTTGCTGCAATTGGCGACGGGGCAACTTTGCCCAAGCCAAGGCAGCGTGCGAGTTCTTGAGCAGGAAGTTTGGAATAACCCAGGACTTAACCGCTATATCGGCCTCTGTCCCGAACAAGATGCTTTTTACGAGTGGATGACCGGCTTGGACTTCGTGCAAACATGCGCGCGACTCAGCGGCATGAATCAGTCGGCTTCCAAAGAGGCCGCCGAACGCGCCATTTACTCGGTTGGCATGACCAAGAACAGCCGGCGCGCAATTCGCGGTTACTCCAAAGGCATGCGGCAGCGCATCAAATTGGCGCAAGCGCTCGTGCACGATCCGGAAGTGCTCTTTCTCGATGAACCGCTTACCGGCACCGACCCAGTTGCGAGGCGTGACTTGATGGACATCGTTCTGCGACTTGGCGCTGGCGGAAAGAGCGTCCTGGTATCGAGTCACGTGCTGCACGAAGTGCAATCATTGACGCCAAACATTATTCTGCTGAATCGCGGCCGACTGCTCGCCGAAGGCCACGTCCGCCAGATTCGTGAGTTGATCGACAAACATCCGCACCAGATTGTTCTGATCTGCGACGAGTATCGAAAGCTCGCAGGCCGCGTCTTGGCCTGGGACGATGTCGAAAGCGTCCGAGTGATGCCGCGCGAACGCGGCGTAACTGTCGAAACTCGTTCTCCGGATGCGTTCTATCAGCGGCTTCCCGCGCTGGCATTGGAGCCTGGTCTCGCGTTGAACGAAGTCTATTCAGACGATGACAATCTCGAAGCCGTCTTTAAGTACTTGGTGAATGCATGACCGTAACCGCAATCAGTGATATGCCCCAGAGCGATCGCTTGGCTCGTACGAGCGGATTTGGACTCTCGGCCATCAGCGCGATGTTTGGGTTGACAATTCGCCAGCACCTGAACGGCAAGCGATGGATGGTGCTTGCGGGGTTGTTTCTCTTGCCCGTCGGTCTGGCGATTCTCATACGCGCCGTCTCGCCGGATGTGCCTCATCGGCTGTTGGAGTTCCTGCTGGCGTTCATGTTCATTCCCCAAGCACTGTTGCCGCTCGTTGCACTTGTCTACGCTTCCGGCATTATTCAGGACGAGCAGGAGGATCAAACGTTGACCTACCTGTTGGTTCGGCCACTTCCAAAATGGTCGATCTATGTCGTCAAACTGCTTGGAACACTCACAACCGCGGTCTTATTGACCTCGATGTTCACGATTCTCACATATATTGCCGTTTACATTGGATCGCCGGAGGGCGCCGGCAGCGTTGTGACTCGCTGTCTGAAGGCAGTCGGCATCCATTCGTTAGCGGTGATCAGCTACAGTTGCCTGTTTGGACTGTTGAGCTTATTCACACGTTACACGCTGATCATTGGCATTCTCTACACGGCTTTGGTCGAAGGGCTCTTGGCGAACTTGCCGTTCGGCATCCGCCTGGCGACGGTGATCTACTACACTCGACTGATTGCTTATCGTTCGCTCGATTTCATCGTAAACGTGCACGGACACACGACAAACGCGTCAGCCAACGCCTGGCAGCTCGACGTAAGGAACGATCCCAACCTTTTGGAACATCCAAGCCTTCGAAGTTGCCTCATGATCCTTGCCGGTGCGAGCATCTTGCTTACTTTCGTCGGCGCAGCAATGTGCTCTCGTTGCGAATTCCGAGTGAAAACGCCGGGGGGGAACTGATCAATTAGGACGGACGATTCATTCGAATACCGATTGGTATTGGTCCATGTTGCGAGTTCACCTGCAACGTTGGTTCGATCGACATGCAAGCGGACTAATGCGCCAGGAAGCGTTCGGCGTCGAGCGCCGCCATGCAACCGGTTCCAGCGGCCGTTATCGCTTGGCGGTAGTAATCATCAGCGACATCGCCGGCTGCAAAGACGCCTGGTACGCTCGTATACGTCCGTGCTAATTGGGTCCATTTGATGTAACCTTTTTCATTCAATTCGAGTTGACCTTCGAGAAAATCAGTATTTGGCGTATGGCCGATGGCGAGAAATACGCCACCGACATCCAAGGTCAGGTCCGGTTCGCCGCGAGTGCTCTTGAGGCGGATTCCTGTAACGCCGTCCGTGTCGGTGCCGAGGACTTCTTCAAGTGTTCGGTGGTATTTGACCTGTATTTTGGAGTTCGTCAGAGCACGCTGCTGCATAATTTTGCTGGCTCGAAACTGATCGCGTCTTAGCGCCATGTAGACGACGCTGGCGTATTTGGTCAAATACGACGCTTCCTCCACGGCCGAATCGCCGCCGCCGACGACCAAAAGGGGTTTGTTGCGAAATCGTGGTAGAGCGCCGTCGCAAACCGCACACGCCGAAACGCCGTTGTTCTTGAATCGGTCTTCCGAAGGCAATCCGAGGTAATTTGCGCGTGCGCCGGTTGCAATGATGACGGTCTTGGATTCGACGGTGCTGCCGCCGAGACTTTGAAGCCGAAACGGGCGAGACTTCAAATTCACCTTGACGATGTCATCGGTGATGACGCGGGTACCGAAGTTGAGGGCCTGTTGTTTCATCAGGGCCATCAATTCCGGGCCGTTGATGCCGTGACCAGGTTGCGGTTTGTTTGCCTGGACCCAGTAAGGAACCAATTCCGGCGACTTGAGCGCACTTGCGAGATAGGCGCGCGTATCGCCGGACGGCGTACCGGGGTAGTTTTCGACTTCTGTGGTCAGATTGAGTTGGCCGAGGGGCAACGTCCCTTTGACGGCATTCTCGGGCGTCACCGCGCCCTCATAAACCAGCGGGTTGAGCGCGGCACGCGCTGCATAAATGGCGGCGGTCCATCCGGCTGGCCCCGATCCGATGATCACAACATTTTCAGGCATTCTTGAAGTTCCTTGAAGGTCGAACTCTTGGCCTACGCTGACTGTCGAATTGTATGTATAGTGCTCTGCGTATGTGCAGCAACGGGAAGCAGCCGACCGATGAGGTTCACAATCAGCGATGAAGCATCTGACGGACTTGCGCGACATTCTTCGTTACGTGCCGCGATTTCGTGACCGAGTCTTTGTGATCGCTCTCGATGGAGCGGTCGTTGCCGGCGACAACTTCGCCAACTTATTGCTCGACATTGCGCTCCTTCGCAGCCTGAGCATCGGCGTAGCGCTCGTGCATGGCGCCAGCCAACAGCTTCGACAACTGGCTGATGCAACCGGCAAGTCAATTTCCAATAGCGACGGAACGGGCATTACCGATTCCGTGACGCTCGATCTCGCCATTACCGCCGCGAATCGCATCAGCCATGAGATTCTCGAAGGCTTGGCGGCAAACGACCTTCGCGCCGCATACTCTAATTCCTTGGTGGCACACCCTGCCGGCATTCTCAAAGGCGTCGATCAGCAGTTCACCGGCCGCGTCGAGCGCGTCGACACCATGCTGCTGCAGGCGTTATTGGAAAAAGATGTCGTACCGGTCATTCCGCCCCTCGGTTGCGACGGGGAAGGGCATACGTTTCGTCTAAATTCTGATGCGGTCGCGGTCGAAGTAGCGCGTTCGCTTCGCGCCGTCAAGCTTGTCTATCTGACATCAACTCCGGGGATTCGTCTTGGCGATCAGTTGCTGCGGCAACTGGACCTTTCGGAGGCACAGCACATTCTCAAGGCTCAGCGTAACCTGGTGCCGGTGAGCGACATTTCAAAGTTGGAGCAAGGCGTGCGCGCTGCGGAGTTAGGGGTGCCGCGCGTGCACATCATTGACGGCCGCGAGGAAGAAGGATTATTGGCGGAGGTATTTTCGAACGAGGGCATTGGCACGCTGATTCACGCCAACGAGTATCAGTCCATTCGGCAGGCGATGAAGAAGGATGCGCGGTCAATTCATGCACTGATTCAGGCGGGCGTGGCAAACGACGAACTGATGCGTCGAACTCGCAGTGAAATTGAGCGCCAGATCAGCGACTACTTCATGTTTGAAGTCGATCGTACGCCGATCGCATGTGTAGCCTTGCACCATTATCCTGCCGAGAACGCGGCCGAAGTGGCATGTGTGTTTGTTGATCCTCGATTCGAGAACCAGGGTATCGGCCATCGACTGGTGCAGTATGCCGAGAATCAAGCGCGTCAGGTCGGGGTCGGTACGTTGATCGCGCTTTCGACCCAAGCCGTTAATTACTTCGTACAAAAGTGCGGGTTTCAATTGGGCGATCCGAGCGATCTGCCTGCACTGCGCCGCGACCAATATGATCGAAGCGGTCGCAAGTCTCAAGTGTTGATCAAGCGCCTCGGTTAGCGACATGACAGAGTTTGCTTTACAATCGACCAGTCGTGACTTAAGGTTAGGTAGATGTCATCAATTCACTCCGTTTGATCGCCAGAGCGCTCATGGTTCCGACCAACGCCAATCAACTTGCCGAAGAGCTGCGGAAGGCGGAACTGCTGACTCGTCAACAGCTTACACAGATTGTCCCTATCCTTGCCGCCCTGTCCGATCCGCAGGAATTCGCTTTTGCATTGGTACAAAAAGGCTGGCTTACGTCGTTTCAGGCGGAGCAAGCACTGGCGGGAAAATGTCCCGAATTGGTTTTTGGCGGATATGTTTTGCAGGAACAGGTCGGTATCGGCGGAATGGGCTTGGTGTACAAAGCACTTCAGCAACGACTCAAACGAACGGTCGCAATCAAAGTAATCAAACCGGAATTAGTGGACAATAATCCAGCATCCATTGAGCGATTTCGGCGGGAGGCGCTGGCCGTCGCCCGCTTGTCTCACCCAAATATTGTTGTGATTTACGACGCGAATCAGTCTGGCAACATCCACTACCTGGTTATGGAATTTGCCGATGGCCCGGACTTGGGGCGTCTCGTCCGCGAAACCGGACCACTACCAATTGGAATGGCCTGTGATTTCGTTCGGCAAGCGTCGTTGGGATTGCAGCACGCGTACGAATCAGGGCTGGTTCACCGCGACATCAAGCCGTCGAACTTGCTTGTGGCACGGAGGGATGTAAATCGAAAGTCGGCTCCGCGTGAGAATCCCCCCCCTGGGTGGAATTCCTGGTGGGACTCTCTTGCGAACGGCGTCGTCAAGATCCTTGATATGGGTCTGGCACGCATTGAGTCAATGATTGAAATCGAGCGATCGTTGACTCATGAAGGCGCTATGCTTGGTACGCCTGATTATGTGGCGCCAGAGCAAGCGCGCGATGCCAGCACGGCTGACATACGAGCGGACATTTATAGCTTGGGTTGTACGCTTTACTATCTACTTGCCGGTCGGCCGCCGTTTCCGGACGGCACCATGATCGAAAAACTGATGCGCCACCAAATGGAGCTCGCTCAGCCGATCGAGTCGCTTCGCACAGATGTCAGTCCGCAATTGGCTTCGACGATTCGAATGATGATGGCCAAGGAGCCGTCTCATCGGCAACAAACGCCAAATGAGGTTGCGCAGGCGCTTGCCATGGCGTCAAATACGCCCAGCCAAAAAATCGTGCTTGAGTCCCCAGTCGTTGCCGGCGTTTCCGCGCCGCGAAGTTATGAAGGCTCTCCGGCAACCGTTGCACGCGAGTTTTCAATATTGAAGCCAAGCGCTGCAGCGGTTTTGGAATCAGATAGCTCTAATCCCGACGATCCAAGTACGGAGACGGAACCGGCCGTTGCGGTTGTCACGGCCCACTCATTGCAATCTGCGGGTCCCACAAACGAGCAGGACAATTATCCCCGTTTGGAAGCGAAGAAGCTGGCGGTACTTCGGGCACACAGCGGGCCTGTGATGGCACTCGCAATGTCCCCGGATTGCAAGATGTTGGCGACCGGGGGGCTCGACCGCTGCGTTCGGCTGTGGTACTTGAGTCAACCGCCGCGGGAACAGGCGCAGTTCCAGGAACCGCAGCTCGGGGACTTGCAACGCGTCGCGTTTTCGCCGAATGGTGAGATTATCGTTACCGGGTCGAGCTCGTTTGATGCAAAAATGTGGTGCTGGCATTGGCGCAAATCCGTCAGCCGCGACCGGTTCTATTTTGAGGGTGTCAACTCTTACTCCGACTCGCTTGCGTTTTCTCCGGACGGAGGGACTGTTGCCAGTGCGGTCGGCGAGTCGATCAATCAATGGTCGATCACGGATGATGTTCCCAAAAAACGCTCAGCGCTTCGAGTTGAAGGCGCCGACGCTCGCGTTGTCGTCTTTTCGCCTGACAACAAGAAAATCGCGGCAGGTCAAGCTGACGGCGGCGTTCAGGTATGGAAGGTGGGCTGGCTTGGTTCGAGACCCATGAACAAGCTAAAGGGGCATGCCGATTGCGTAACATGCCTTAGTTACTCAACGGACTGCACATTGCTTGCATCCGCGGCAAAGGACCATACCGTCCGAATTTGGGACGGTACTGGCGCATCCGAAACTGCCAAGGCGATCATCCCGGAGATTCGCGGTGTCGTTCGGCAGTTGATGTTCTTGCCGGATGCACAATTTCTCCTCACTTTGAGCGATGCCGGCCAGGCGATTGTCTGGACCTGGGCAAATGGTCAGCGCGTTTGTGAATGGAAGCTCAATCAGAGCATCATTTGCAGCTTAGCTCTTGCCAGCGACGGAGGCACAGTCGCAGCAGGCAGTTCCGACGGTTCCGTGACCGTTTATGACCTCACACCCGAATAGCCGTTCAGCAAAATTATCGATTCTCAGCAACGAAGTAACTTGCCGCCTTCCGAGACTGCGCTCGGAAGGCGTGGCCGCTGCGCGGCAGTTGGGCGGGTTGATAGAATCGGGCGATCTTCTTTGATGGGAGACGCCGATGATTGGACTCGATGCCTTCA
>Ga0233424_10001594_pt1 | contig 19008 bp, 21 predicted proteins | sample Watercolumn_Towu_FD_181011 | JGI IMG/M metagenome (GOLD analysis project Ga0233424, IMG submission 181011) | Freshwater microbial communities from Lake Towuti, South Sulawesi, Indonesia - Watercolumn_Towuti2014_125_MG | ecosystem: Environmental > Aquatic > Freshwater > Lake | place: Indonesia...
CAATCCGGGCGGCTTTCTTGAGGCCGCCGTGGACATGGCGAGCTGGTTTCTGCCGGAAGGGAAGGTTGTGGTAACCGAAGACGCAGGGGGCAAGAGCCAGACCAAGGTACACCGGAGCAAGGGCTACAATGTCTTTAACAAGAGGTTGAAGATGGTGATTCTCGTCAACGCCGGTTCCGCGTCCGCATCCGAAATTCTCGCCGGAGCTTTGCAACAGCACGGAATTGCTACTCTTGTCGGCGCCCAAACGTTCGGCAAGGGCTCGGTGCAGGAGCTTGTGAAGTTGACCGCAGACACGTCACTCAAGGTCACGGTGGCGCGGTGGCTGACGCCAGACGGCACGTCGATCTCCGACGGAGGGCTCACACCCGACATCGAGGTGAAGATGACTCTGGAGGATGTCGAAAAGAAGCGGGATCCGCAGATGGATGAGGCCATAAAATTACTCACCACAGACAACTGACAACCAACTACTGAAGCCGAAACCGAATTGACGCACTCTTGTTGTTGGTGGTAGGTTTCTGGTTGTAGGTTATATTTCCATGAAAATCATACTGCTCAAAGATGTCGCCGGAGTCGGCCGCCGATACGAGGCAAAGAATGTCTCGGACGGCTATGCGCTCAATTTTCTTATCCCCAAAAAGCTTGCGGAGGTTGCGACGCCGGCCGCTCTCGGCCGCGCCGAACGAATGAAGAGGGAAGAGGGTGCATTGCGTCGCGAGCACGAAGATCTCCTGCTACAAAATCTTGCCGCACTCGGGGAAGCGCGTGTCGAGGTGCAGGGAAAAGCCAACGAGAAAGGTCACCTTTTTGCAAGCATCCACGCCGAGGCAATCGTTCGTGAACTCAAAAAGCAAACTGGCATTGATGTTCTGCCGGAGTTTCTCGTAATCGAGAAACCGGTCAAAGAGGTCGGGGAGCATACCATCCCGGTCAAAGTGCAGGACAAGGTCGCGCATCTCAAAGTTGTGGTGAAGGCCGTCGCGTGATACGCTCCGCTACAGATGGATACCCACAACTTGACGGCACTCAAGGCGCTTCTCTATGAGGCCTTTTCGTATCATCTTGAATACGGTGAGCGGTATGCAGTAGTCAACACTGCGACGCGCGGCATTGTCGAAGAATACGATGTGAGCGGGACGCTGGAGCTTCGGAACACATTCGAGACACTTCGAGCGCGCATCGGCGCGGCAGAGAGTTACGACGAAGTGGGCATAATCGTAGCGGAGGCACGTTCCCTTCAGGTGAACCGCAATTTCTTCTGTCCACGGGAGCACATCCTCATGCATCAGCGTCTTGTCACGATCCAGACGCTTGCCCTCGAGGGAGTTCTTGAGTGCGAGGAGTGGTCTTCGTGGGGTTCCGCAAGAAAGGCCCTCGCACTGTGGCACAAGAGAAAAAAATAGCCCGCGCAGAGGTGCGCGGGTTACTTTATGAATACGAATCAGCCCATGATACAAGTCGACGAATACCTGCGAATGGGAACACCCAGCACTGTTGTTTTACCCACATCATGTTGACCGCGCTCATAGAGCACGGCGTGTTTTTATCTCTTAAAGCAATATTTGATGTGTTGAGAACAATAGTGCTGGATGGTTCGATGCGTCTCGCAGGGTCTCATGCCCTGCGGCGGAGCTCTTAATCTTCACGCGTAGGAAACTTACTTTACCTCCACCATCTTTCGAATGACGGTCCTGCCGTCATAACCGATTTTGCGAGTATTTTTGAATGTGACAACTCCGTCCTTTGCGGCGTAGATTGTGTGGTCCTTTCCGAGGAGAACATTTTTCCCCGTGACGAACTTAGTGCCGCGTTGGCGGATGATAACGTTCCCTGTCTTCGCCTGTTCTCCGGCATACAGCTTCACCCCGAGATACTTTGGGTTCGATTTGGTCAGGTTTTTAGCTGTTCCTCCGGCTTTACGATGGGCCATGGATAAGTTGAAAGTTAAAAGTTAAAAGTTGAAAGTAACGCTGGGGTCCCGCCAGACGTGCGCTATAATGACGGCATGAATATACAGGAGGCACGCAATAAAATCAAGTTTCTGTTCGAGTCGGAGGGGAACAAGGCTGTATTCACAGCGCTCCTCATCATGCTGGTCGGTCTTGCATCCTTTGGCCTAGGCAGAATGTCGACAATAGAAGGAACAAAAACGCCCGTGACGATTGAGTATCCGGACAGGACCGAGGTGGCAACGGGGTCGGAACGCGAAGTATCCAAAACGCACACTGCCGCAGTGGCGCGAGCCGCCATGGAGAATAAGGGTGGCGGTGTTGTTGCATCAAAGAGCGGCACCAAGTACCACTTCCCGTGGTGTGCGGGCGCGAGCCAGATTTCCGAGAAAAACAAGGTCAACTTTGCCTCGATTGAAGATGCGCGAAAAGCAGGGTATACTCCGGCGAGCAACTGCAAGGGGTTGAGGTAGAAAGTAGAAGATAGTAAGTAGATGGTAGGAGAAAAAAGCGCCTTTAGCTCAGTGGTAGAGCGTTCCGTTCACATCGGAAAGGCCGTAAGTTCGATCCTTACAAGGCGCACAGGAGGACTTGTAACGGGGCAGGTTCGCAAGGTCGAAGGCCCCCAGCCACCTTTGAGTACTCTTGTACTTCAACTTCCTTCAAAAAACTGACCGGCCTCTCTTGCGAGATGCCGGTCATTCGACAGGATTCGTTCGGTCCTGCCGTGAAAGCTGTCTAGATAAATTCGTTGATGAGGTTTTCCAGGAACTCCTGCCGCCCGCTCTTATTTGTTCGGACTTCGCCCAAACCGAGCGCGTATCTTTCCAGGCCGGCGAAATTGACCGCTCCTTGTTCGATCTGTTTCCCAATACCAGAATCCCAAGAGCTGTAGCGCTGCTTAACAAACTCGGCCAGGCGCCCGTCTTTGCGGATGGCAGCGGCGATCTTAAGGCCGCGAGCGAAGGTGTCCATTCCCGCGATGTGCGCGTGGAAGAGATCCACCGGCTCGAAACTTTCCCGCCGCACCTTGGCGTCGAAGTTCGTGCCGCCGGTCGTGAACCCACCCGCCCTGAGAATCGTCAACATGACCTGCGTCGTCAGATAGAGGTCTGTCGGGAACTGGTCGGTGTCCCAGCCGAGCAAAACATCGCCGGTGTTGGCGTCTATCGAACCGAGTGCATTGGCCGCGACCGCGACTTCGAGTTCATGTTGCATCGTGTGGCCAGCGAGGGTGGCATGGTTGGTTTCAAGATTGAGCTTGAAATCGCCGAGGAGGTGATATTCACGCAGGAAGTTCAGACAGGCCGCCGCATCGGAGTCGTATTGGTGTTTGGTCGGTTCCTTCGGTTTTGGCTCGATGTAGAACTGGCCCTTGAAACCGATCTCCCGCTTGAATCCCACTGCCATGCTCAGGAATCTCCCCAAATGATGCATTTCCCGCGCTAGGTCCGTGTTGAGGAGCGTCGTATATCCCTCACGACCGCCCCAGAAGACATAACCGGCGCCCTCCAATGCGTCCGTAACTTCAATCGCCTTTTTCACTTGCGCGGAAGCGTATGCAAAGGCATCGGCGTTACAGCTTGTGGCCGCCCCGTGCATGTATCGCGGATGAGTAAACAGGCAGGCTGTACCCCACAGGAGCTTAATGCCGGTTCGCTGTTGTTCCTCCTTCAAGACTCTGACGATAATGTCGAGGTTCTTGTTGGTTTGGCGCAAATTCTGTCCTTCCGGGGCGACATCACGGTCATGAAAGGCATACAGCCAAACGCCCAGTTTCTCCATGAACTCGAATGCGACGCGCACTCGCCGCTCCGCCATCTTAAGCAAATCCGTCCCGTCTTCCCACGGACGAACTGCAGTGCCGACGCCAAACATATCGGCAAGTTTACCGCGCATCGTGTGCCAGTAGGTGACGGAAAATCGAAGATGGGATGACATGGGTTTCCCCTCGACGAGCTCGTCCGGATTGTAGTGTTTGAAGGCCAGAGGATTCTTGGAACCCGGACCCTCGAATGGTATCTTCCCTATGTTAGGGAAGGCCGGTTTTATTTTCAGAATGTTTGCCATAACAGTTTTTCTGTTTTTGCCCGTTCCTGGGCGAGGAGTTTCCGACCGCAAAGCAGTCTATAGTACTGTTTTGAAGAGCGAAAACTTGAGCTATTTCATACTAATCTCAAAAAAAGTCAAGGTTTTGGTGGCATGGCAAAGACGTTAAGCTGTATGGATGTGTATGGATGCACAGCGGCTGTTCGGAGCAAAAAACATATGCGTTTCTGTCATTTTCATCTTACTGGTAGCCGGCTTGCTGGCCGGAGTGATGTGGGGGAAACAGGAGCGCTCTGTTACGAGCCCAGCCCCTTCTTTTGAGACGTGTCGTGCGGGACTTCACGGATCTTACTTGGTCAATCGCTCCTTTTTCGATCAGGCATACGAGGCAATGCCGGCAGAGCCGACAATGGCGAAGGATGTGGCAGGCGTCATCGTCAATCATCATCTCCTCGCGCCGCATCTTATCGCAAAGACAATCTCCGCCCTCGCGACCACGAGCCCGGTTACCGCCGTACTTGTAAGCCCCAATCATTTTGGGGCAGGGCAAGGACAGATAATCGCCTCACGATACAACTGGCAGACGCCGTACGGAGTGCTTAAAGGCGATTGTGCCGCAGTAGATACACTCGCACGTAAGGGCGTTGCTGCGGTAGAGGAGTTGCCGTTCGAGAAAGAGCACGGCGTATCCGGCATTGTCCCGTTCATCAAACATTCGCTCCCAAACGCGCGCGTGCTCCCCGTTATCGTCAAAGACACGCTATCGGAGACTGAACTTCTTCGCTTCGTGGAGGAGCTCTCTGCGCTTTTTGGCAATACGGCGGTTCTTGTCGGTTCGTTTGATTTCTCGCACGATCTGTATCCGGATGCCGCCCGCTTCCACGATGCGAAAAGTCTCGCGGTGGTGCGGTCATTTGACTACCACGGCATCCATGCTCTCGACATCGACTCGATGCCTGGTCTCGAGATACTTCTGCGATATATGGAGCGTAAAGGAGCGCGGCAGTTCGATCTTGTCGCACACGCGAGTTCCGCCGAACTTTTAGGGAAACCCGATCAAACTGATACCACGAGCTACATTGACGGCACCTTTTCGAGAGGAGGCACAGGGAGTGACAGTACGGTGACAGCGCTGTTTTTCGGAGATATGATGCTCGATCGCGCGGTCCGCAAAGAGATCGACATACATGGAGCTCGATACCCCTTCAAGCCGCTCCAGCGATTTCTTATCGGTAGCGATATTGTAGCCGCGAATGCGGAAGGGCCATTCACCGACAATCCGTCAAAAACGACAGAGATCGGGAGTACGCTTCTTCAATTCACATTCGACCCCACGCTTCTACCGGTTCTTAAAAAACTCGGGTTTACTGCTCTTGGACAGGCGAACAACCACACGCTCGATTTCGGTCATGAGGGACTCGCCACGTCCCGTACGGTCCTTACCGATGCAGGACTTTCCACCTTCGGCGACTCTTTGAATAGAGACCCACTGTCGTACAGCGCGACAGTGCGTGGACAGAAGGTCACGCTCGCCGGCTACCATGACTTTGCAGGCGGGATAGAACGAGTGATCGAAGAAGTGCGGTCAGCGAAAGCAAGTGGCGCCTTTGTGGCCGTCTTTGCACATTGGGGGATCGAGTACGACAAAGAGCCGTCGGTGCGCCAGCGCGAGAGAGCACATGCGTTCATTGACGCGGGAGCGGACGTCATTATCGGGGCACACCCGCATGTCATACAGCCCGTCGAGGTCTATCGTGGCAAGGCGATATTCTATTCACTCGGCAACTTCATTTTCGACCAGTATTTTTCGAAAGAGACCAGCGAAGGCCTCGCGATTGGTATGGTACGTGCGGGGAGTCGGGTTTCCTTTACGTTGTTTCCGCTCGACATTCGACAGGGGCAGGCATCGTTGATGCCGCCATCGAGGCGTGCTATCGTACTACATGACATCGCGGCACACTCAATCGTCCCTCCCGACGTGCGCACAGAGATTGCAAAGGGAGTTTTTACCCTCTCTCGTTAGGATCACTCTTCATGAATACTAATCAGTCTATGATACGAATCTACCTGTCCGCGTGTACGCACAGGCGGGCGAATGCCAGCGAATGGGAACACGGAGCCGTAGTTTGTTGCAAACTAAGCCTGGGTCATTCGGTGCGCCCCGCAGGGTCTGACCTGTCTGCGTGCTTGCCTGCGCGCCGCGCGCAAGCAGGCGTACACGCACAGGCAGACGCCCTGCGGTGGCGCTCTTAATCTTCACATATGCTCGCCATTCGTTTCATCGTATTCGCTCTTGGGGCCCTCACTTTCTCCGTGCTTGCCGGATACGGCATCGGCAAAACGTTCTCACCGCAGAGGCCTGCGGACGATGCCGTTGCAACAGAGATTGCTTCAGAAGAAGTCTCTGTGGTATCCGACTCGGAATTTTCGCCAGCTGCCGATTCCGAAGCGGGGGAGTCGCTCGGAATACCCACCGCCGTGGCGTGGCACGAGCCCGTGTCCGTTGCCGCGCTCGGCGTTCCTCTTGAAAAACACATCGAGAATCTCATTGGATTCTTTTCCGCACTGCTGTAGCAGCGCTCCTGATTTTCTGCTACAGTGGTGCAGTACGGGATGCAGTATACCGGTAGTATCTACGACCTGCCCCCTCACTCAATTGACGGAGTATAGTATAGTGGCAGTATACACGCTTCGGGTGCGTGAGGTCTCGGTTCGATTCCGAGTACTCCGAAGGCATGAGTGAGGGGGTGAAGATTCGGCCGAACATCCGCCAAAGCGGATGAACGGCCACGTAGGGTCCGGGTCCCCTGCGTGCGGCAGTTAGGAAATCTCGGCATCCCGATTATGAAAACATGGACTCTGGAAGTGGGGGATTTGTTCAAGGAAGTCGGTATACAAAAGACCGGCAACGTCCTGATGAATGAAAATACCTACGACTTCGATCCCAAGCACCCGCGTTATAGCTGGTTATATGCCGCACTTCTTGGATTTCAGAAGTTAAAACATCAGGGGTTTTCGCCGAAAAGTTTTGCAACGATAGGCACAGGTTCCGGTATCGACTCGGCGGGAGTGTACGAGATATTTCATCCAGAAAAGATTTTTCAGATAGACGTTCATCCTAATGTTCCTGAAATTGCGGATAAGAACGCAAAAACACTTATCGGAAACGGAGCAAAGGTAGAGACATTTCTTGGGGACCTTTGTCAGCCGCTTGTCGAAAGGGGAATCATCGTCGATTTGGTGTATGCGAATATACCAAACATCCCTTCCGATGAGCCAATCTGGGACAAGAAGGTGAGCGCATCCAAGTTTTTGGTGCGTGATGCCAAAGATTGTCCAAGAATTTTTCAGAAATGGTGTCTCACATTACAATATCTATTTCTGAAGGAAGCAAAAAAGGTGCTTGCCCCGCGAGGAGTAGTTGTAGACGCCATCGGAGCCAGAGTGCCGTATGAAATACTGGAACAACTTTTTACCGACAACAGCTATGCCGTGCAGGAGCTTGCAAGTGTGTATAAGCTTCAAAGCGAGCCGGAAGACGTACTTTCGGGATATGTCAAAGCGGAAAAAGAAAGCGGAATTGAGTTTGATTTTTACGACCACGAGAAAGCGTGGCCACTTTGGGAAAGAAAACTCAGAGCGCAGAAACTTTCCACTCCTGCATTGAAACTGGAACTCGGTCCTTTCCGTATGAGCGCCGCACAAGCCCTAGTGGCATTTGAACAGGACGGAGCTACCGCAGGCCACATCTGCAGTATTTTAGGAGGGAGACAATGAAAAAGGCAGAAACACTTTTTGAGGCAATAGGCAATACGCCATTGGTACGAATTCCGCTTAAGACGCAAGGAAGCGTTTATGCGAAGCTCGAATATCTGAACATCGGAGGGAGCATCAAAGACCGTTCGGCCCTTTTTATGATAGAAGCTGCTGAAAAGGAGGGTACTTTAAAACCAGGTGCAACAATAATTGAGGCCTCTTCAGGAAATCAGGGGATAGCCGTCGCCATGATAGGCGCCGCGAAAGGCTATAAAGTCATCATCACTGTTTCAGATAAGATAAGCAAGGAAAAGCTCGCGACCATAAAGTCATATGGAGCCGAAGTAGTTGTCTGTCCCTCAACTGACTTTATAGCAGACCCTCGAGGCTATCATTGCCAAGCGAAAATCCTCCACGAACGGTTGCTCCATTCAGTCTTTCTTAATCAGTACTTTAATCTCCAAAATCCGCAGGCGCATTATTCCACGCTCGGACCGGAGCTTTGGGAGCAGACAGGAGGCACGATAACCCACTTTTTTGCCGCGGCAGGCACGGGGGGAGTGATAAGCGGAGTGGGAAAGTATCTCAAAGAAAGAAATTCTAGAGTCAAGATTATTGCCGTTGATACCGCCACCTCTTTTCGCTCGACAGGTGGAAAACCAAAACCTTACAAAATGGAAGGCATCGGGATAGACTTCAAGACCCCCTGTCTCAATGAATTGGTGATTGATGAGTTTATTCCGGTAACGGACGAACAGGGACTCGGAATGCTTCCGGTACTTTCAGCACAATACGGCTTTCTAGTCGGTCCGAGTAGTGGCGCGGTGGCGTACGCCCTAGAAAGTTATGCCAGCAAACTTACAGTCAAAGACACCGCAGTGATTGTTTTTGCCGACTCCGGTCGAGCGTATTTATCGAAAAGTTACTATTCTTAGTTGTTATGATAATCGTTGATGTAGAAACAACCGGTGTTGACTCACGGCTTTGCTCGCTCCTTTCGGTGGGGGCGCTTGATTTTGCGAACCCACAATACCAGTTCTATATGGAGTGTCGCATCTTTGACGGCGCACATGTCGAGAAGGAAGCCCTTGCCGTCAACGGATTCAAGCTAGACAAGCTCCGTGATGCAAAAAAGAAGACCGATAGGGAGGTGGTGGAGGCGTTTTTGGAGTGGATGAAAACCTGTAACGAGTGGACGCTTGCGGGACAAAACCCCTCCTTCGACAGAGATTTTCTGGAGCAGACTGCACATCGCTACCATATAAACTGGCCGCTCGCACAGCGCACCATCGACCTGCATTCGGTTGCCTATTACCATATGACGAGGGCAGGGAAGACGATTCCCTCCAAAAACAACCACTCCGCGCTCAATCTCGATGCCATTTTGCTGTACGTTGGGCTTCCGGAGAGGAATGGAAGCCACAATGCTTTAGAAGATGCACAGCTTGAGGCCGAAGCATTCTCGCGCCTCTTCACGGGGAAGGGACTTCTGCCTGAATTTGAGGACTTTGCGGTGTCCATAGGCCTGACATAGTCAGTACTGACTACATCGGGGGACCTGTGGATAACTTTTTAGTGGCTTTATAGAGCCATTTTCTGGTGTTGACGTACCCTGAAATTCATGTGGAAGTATTGACAGGTCGCTAGGCATATGCTATTATGGGCCGGCAATCAAGCACTGCTTGGTTGTTTTGTTTAATCAAAAAAATCAATGACGCCTCGCCGTGTACACTACACGCTCGGTGAGACGCCTACAAACTATGATGGAATTATCAGCGGCCGCACTCTTTCTCTTCTCTACGTTGTATGGCCCTTCGACGGACGGCACTGCCCCGAAACTTACTTTGACACCAGTCGAGGTTGCGCAGGTCGGGATACATGATCGGCCGGTCACGCTTGAGACCTATGTGCGCGAGTACTTCAAAGACACCCCCGTATTGGCGGAGATCGCCAAGTGCGAGTCTCGCTTCAGGCACGTTTTGAACTCCGGAGCGGTCATACGCGGCGAAGTAACTCCTGACGACATCGGCGTCATGCAGGTCAATGAGTACTTCCACGAGAAAGCCGCGAAGGTCCTTGGACTCAACCTCCATACCCTTGACGGAAATCTTGCCTACGCCAAGTGGCTTTACACTAAGGAAGGCACGAAACCGTGGTTCTCATCGTCCAAGTGTTGGCACGCATCTCCGACGCTTGCACAGGCATCTGACGTTCTCGCACAGGCACACTAACGAAAGTCTTCCCTGAATCGCCTTTGGCGGTCGGACGAACAAAATCCCACTCATACGTGGGATTTTGTTTTCTAGCCGAGGCGGTTCTTATCAATCCGGTTTACAGTTAAGCACCCCGGATTCACAGTCATCAAGTATGGTCTCCACCATCCGTAAGTTGCTGCCTTCCTTTTGTTTGATAACCTCATTTACGATAGAAAAGAAAGGGTCCTGTGGACAGTCCGGACCGTTTTCCTTGTCAGCGAGCCGTATTTTTTTCACGGTCCTTCCAGTTCGTATCTCCTGCTTAACGTATTCTGCCCACAAGCGGCGATACAGCTCCACACAATGGTCATAATGCTCACGAAGGTATTGAATCGCCTGCGACTCCCACAACCGCGGGTCCACGTTGGAACCGTGAGCAATTGCACTCTCAACTGTCGTTTTGAATCCAGCGACAATTTTGGCTGCCTCCCACGCTGGGTCGGGAGGTGTATCATTTTCGGCAGGATTTCGCGGTCTCTCGGCTGTCATGGGAATACTCTAGCATGATGTGACGGGTTCACAAGCCCTCGCCGCCGTGGAACTTGCGGTGGACATCCCGAAGGCGCTTTGAGGTGACATGAGTATAAATCTGCGTCGTGGCAATATTTCGATGGCCGAGGAACTCCTGAATGATACGAAGGTCCACGCCCTTGTTCATAAGGTCGGTGGCGAAAGAGTGCCGAAAGGTATGCGGGGTCGCCAAAAAGGGCATTCCGGCGAGTTTCGAATACTTCTCAACGATAAGCTCAACACCGCGTACCGAGATACGCCTCGAGTCTTTTTTCGGGCCCTTAAAGTTGATAAACAGGGCGGTGTCACCGTCATCGCGGCTCGTGAGATATTCTTTGAGCCAATGCAAGGCGCGGTCCGAGAAGTAGACGGTGCGCGAATGTCCGCCTTTGCCGATAACACTAAGTTCAAAGTCTTCTTTGGAGAGGCCGCTCTCGACTTGCTTACTGTCGAGTGCGACCAGCTCGGCAACTCGAAGGCCGGTGCTGAAAAGCGTCTCCAGTATCGCGCGGTCGCGCCGGCCGGTCGCGGTTTTGGTATCCGGAGCATCGAAAAACCGACGGAGCTGGTCAACATCGAAAAACTTTATGATATGCTCCTTGCGGCTTTTCGGAAGCTTAATCTTTTCAGTCGGCATCGCCTTAACATTCTTTTCATGAAAAAACGATACAAAGGCCCGCAGGGCTATGAGATAGAGTCTCTGGGTCGACGGGTGGAGGGCCACAGACGTTTTGCGAACCGCATTCGGGCGGCGTGAAAGCCAGACACGGTATTTGGCAACGTGGTCTTCATTCAGTCTGTCAGGAGAAAGTTTCTCAAGTTTGCTTTCCGTAAGCCAATCAAAAAACTTTTGCAAAAATCTGGAGTAGTTCCTGACCGTGCTTATCGAAAGTCCCTTTTCGACTTCCGAATACTCCAAAAAATCATTCAGGTATTGGGGGAGCGGTTTGGGCATAGTAGTTCTTAGAGACGTCTCTTGCTTGTTACCTGCGCTAGACGTGGATTAACATATATTATACGAAGTATCGTCCACGATGAAAACCACGTTATCCCCACCTCTTCCCTTGCCTCTCGCATTCAAAAAGAAACCGGAGCGCATGAAACTCCGGTAATCCCCATTATATAAACCCAGTCCGTTGGACCGGCAAACACCTTGGCCTATATGGGAGGCACGTGGGGCGTTTGGTTGTGGAACTAACTAACCATACTGCACCCGAGGACACAGTCATCCTCGGCCTTCTCATTATGCCGCCTTTGGGAGAAGCATGCAAGAGCGTGTTCCCTCTCCTTTCTGCTTAACCGGATGTCTTACTCAAAATGCCTTGCAGATTGTTCCAGATGAGATTGATGATGATGTTGTCCCAGATCCATCGCGCGGGTGTTGCAAGAACCATATCCCAGAGCTTGACCACGAGCCCCCACGCGTACGCGAGATTGTCTTGCACCGCCGGGGACGCGATAATGTCGCGAAGGTTATAGCCGAAAAAGCCCAGTACGATGAGAGCGATAACGATGAGCAGTATCGCTTTGATGAGTCCCCCTTCCCTGCTTTTGGATGCGCTTTTCATAGAGACAGTATAGAACGTCACGCTTCTTATTCCAAGTACCAAACTATCTTCCTATCAAAGATACGAAAGCGGGTTGAGATACGCCTTGAGGTCAGCAACCGGCATGGTATACGTGCCACCGCAGACCGATGACTTTCGATTCATAATGCGAACACCTTGCGTGGCGTAGACCGTGAAGTGGAGATGCGGGCCGGTCGCATAGCCGGTCTCGCCGCCGTAGCCGATTGTCTCGCCCGTTACGACACGTTGTCCGGACTCTGCCTTGATAAGGGAAAGGTGGGCGTAGAGCGTTGAGAGGCCGTTTTCATGCTCGATAAGGACCCAACGGCCGTAGGAGGCCCCAGGGCACACTTTGTCGGTATCGCCCACTCCTTTCACGGTGCCAGCACGGGCCGCCTTGATCGGTGTGCCGACAGGGGCCCGAAAGTCAACGCCATTGTGTGTGCCAGACGCGTAAAGACGAACCGAGTCATTTGTTTTGCCGAAAAGTTGGGTGATTTTTATATTGTCGAGCGGCCACTTGAGTACACCCGAGCCCACAGGCGGGAGTCTCGTCGGGTCTATTTCAAGCCGTAATTGCGACTCGAACTCAAGAAGTTCCTGTGCGAACGCATCACGCTTGGCGACCTTGTCTGCAAGAAGCTTCCGGTATTCTGACTCCTTGTTCTTGGTCGCTGTGAGAAGTTTGTTCTTTTGGCCTTTGGACAGTGTGAGCACCTGTTTCTGGTCAGAAAGCTTGTTTTTGAGGACAGTGAGCTCACGGCGTTTCGCCTCCGTGTTTCTCTTCTGCGCTTCAAGGTCCTCCTTACGCACTTTTTGACGACCAAGTTCTTCATGGACCTTCTCCTGAAAACGTTCAAGGTTGTCCACGGTCTCCCAAAAGCCCGAAAGACTCTCCCCTCCCAAAAAGGCAGTGACAAATGAGGCGGTTTCAATTCTGTCAACGTTGCGCAGACTCTCCCCGATGGCACTGCGACCTCTATTAATCTGGTCTGCCGTGTCCGAGATAGTGGAGGTGAGTTGCTTCACCGTGAGCGTTGTTGCCTCGATACGCCTCTCGGTAAGCCGAATATCTGCCGACAACGATTTTTGTTGCAGATCAAGAGTTTTGATTGCTCCCCGCAAACTCTGCGTCTCCTTGTTGACCTTCTCGATGTCCTCCTGATATCCGGCTATTTCCTTCTCGAGTTCCGTAATGGCCGAATTGTGTTCCGCGATTTTCTGCTGAAGATTCTCGACAGTCGAAGAGTGCACGTAAGCCCCTAGGGTAAAAAGGGCAAGAAAAAAAACAAAAGCGCATGCACCTCGTCTCATGCTTCTATCATACCAAAGTTCGGCCTACTTTCCCTGCGTTCCTCTCCGTTTCTGATAGTGCCGGTTGAGCCAGTTGAGCTTATTCACGTCGAACACCGCTCCTCCCTTTTGAACGCGCTCAAGCTCGAATTGCTTCAGAAGCTCGTCGCGCGAGAGCACTTCACTCGCGTCGCTCGCACTCGGGTGCCAGCCGAGTAGCGCAAGAAAGTTAACCATCGCCTCCGGCAGAATGCCCGTCTTGCGGTAATGCGAAAGAGACGCACACTCAGCGTGCTTGCGTTTTGAAAGCTTGCTTCGGTCAGCGGCAAGAATGAGTGGAAGATGCGCGTAATAGGGCCGAGGCGCACAGATGGCTTCTTGAATGAGCATTTGTCGTGGTGTATTGGAAATGTGGTCTTCGCCCCGGATGATATGTGACACCTTCGATTCAAAGTCATCCACAACGACTGCAAGATGGAATAGTGGTTCGTCAATGGACTTCGCGATAACGAAATCCTTAAGCTCGGTAGTGTCGAAAGACACCTCTCCACGTATCAGGTCTTTCCACCCGACCCGTGTGTTCGGATTGCGAAACCGTACGACGTCAATTTCCCCCGTCCCGTCCCTCTTCTGCTCTCGAGAAACATATGCGCGATCCCTTGAAACAAGAGACTGCAGATATTTTTTATATACATCGGTTAGGTCAGACTGTCGGTATGTTTCGTCAGGAGTAATTTCAAGCCATGCAAGACCCTCGAGTATATCCCGTTCGTACTCGGGCTTTGAACGCTCTTTGTCGGTGTCTTCAATACGCAAGATAAAACGCCCGGACGTTTGCTTGGCGTAGAGGTAGCTCACAAGCGCGGTGCGCGCGCCGCCGACATGGAGAGGTCCCGTAGGAGACGGGGCAAATCGGGTTACGATATTCATAGGTCTAAACTTCAAACGACGTGTTTTTCGACAAAGATGGTAAGAGAACGAAGTAAGTTCCTCACCTTCGTCAACTGTTCCTCAGCACGCTGAAAATCTTCCTTGCTCGGGAGGGTGAGGATAAGCTTTTGTATGCGCTTGAAGTCGGAATCACTGAGCATACACACAGTGTATCACGGAGGACAACCACACGGTTGTTGACATCTGGCTCATATTGTGCTTTTCTCTCCTATGGAGAGGAACAACTCTTTCCGCTAATCAGTCACAAAACATTCAACAGAAAGAACGACCACTTGAAAACCTCGATTTTCGCATCCGATTGGAGCGGTGTCATCAACGACAATCATTTCATTGTCGATGGCAGTGAAAATTCCATTCTTAACCCCGACCCAGAAGCTGAAGGATACCTTACTGTTCAGCCAGTTGAGAACGCACTCAAAGCTCTTACTCGCATCTCGGAGATCGGCTATGTGGTGCATATCGTTTCTCGCATTGACCCGGGAGATCTTATCGAGTCGCGCGTGAGAAGGTGGCTTTGCTATCACGGCTTTGAAAGAGCAGTGCCCCAGAGGCGAGTTCACTTCTGCCAGCAGTGGCACGAAAAGGCCGACATCTGTCGGCGCATCGAGCCACGTTGCTTCGTCGACGACCGACTGGAAGTTTTGCAGCACCTTGTGGAACTTGTCCCGCATCTCTTTGTCTTTCGGCCTCGGTTGACCGACAGTGAAGAACAGCCGCTCGCACATCTTCTTCACACCGGGAAAGTTACTCGTGTTGACGGCTGGACGTCTCTCGTAGGGTCATTACCGTCGGCGTGAGAACACACCAATCCCTCAAGGCTGGAGCATGAACGTTCCAGCCATTTTGTATGCAACAACATTCGATAAGCAATAACAAGCGACCGCTTGTTATTGCTAAAGGGTCCTTTTGGTGATACCCCGCTACTGCTCGTGTGTAAGCGCCATGGTGATAAGTTCCCGCGCGATCACTGCCGCGGCGTCGCGCTTCGCGAAACGCGACGCCGCCTCGCGCATCTTCGCCGCACGGTCGTCGTCTCCGAGAATCTTCTCAATCTCACCCTTAAGGATAGCGGACGTGAGATTGTACTCCTCAACCACTTCCGCGGCGCCGCTTGCCGCGTAGTTGTAAGCGTTTTCAGTCTGGTGATTTCCGCTGGAGTCACCTATCGGGACAAGTATTGAGGGCCTCCCCCATGCGGCAATCTCAAAAATCGTTGAACCGGCGCGAGAAATGATAAGGTCAGCGCGGTGTCCAATCCCTGCAAGGTCTTTGCCCGAAATATATCCCACGGGATGGTATGCATCCTGCCTTGGGTGATTTTGGAGGAGTACTTTTGCGCGAGCCGCGATATCACCCACATTTTTTTCACCGGCCTGGTGAATGATCGAATACGCTTCGAGAAGCGTGGGAAGAATTCGAAATACTGCCTCGTTTATCGTCACGGAACCAAGCGATCCGCCGATGATGAGAATAACCTTCTCTGTGCCCTTGACCGCATAGTCCGCCGGCATCGCCTCGCTCTTCTGGAGGAGAATGCTCCGAATGGGGTTGCCGGTATAGGCGGTGTGTGCCTCCGGGAAAAATTTTGCCGCCTCGGGAAATGAGACTGCGATACGCTTCGCGAACGTTCCCGCCCACCTGTTCACGCGACCCGGCACACTGTCGGACTCGTGCACGAAAACGGGAATGTTGAAGAGCCGAGCCGCGACCAGTGCGGGGAAACTCCCGTATCCTCCCTTCCCCACCATCACATCCGGAAAGATGCGAAAGACGGTGAACAGCGCGAAAAAAAGTCCGAACATCGTCTTGCACATATCCACCGCATTTTTCAGCGAGAAGTAACGTCGGGCCTTTCCGGCAATCACAGGGACGTACGTTATCTCATTGTCGAAGAGAAGTCCTTTGTCGTACGGGTCGGGAGCCATAAAGTAGAGCCGTGGCGAGATAAGCCGCTCTTCATTCGCGATACGCCGAACTTCTTCGGCAATCGCAATAAGCGGATAAAAATGTCCTCCGGAACCCCCGCCTGTGAATAGTATCTTCATAAGGAACCTACAACTTACAACCCACCACTGACAACAAGAATCCTCGGTATAGGTTGTTGGTTGTGAGTAGTTGGTTGCTGGTTAACTTCGTTGATATCTCGAGATGTTAAGCAATATTCCGACCTCGGCAAGGGCGATAAACAAAGCCGTTCCCCCGTGGCTTACGAACGAAAGCGGCAGGCCGGAGAGAGGTATGATCGCAAGCATTGATGCCATGTTCATGAATGCAGATGCGCCTATGAGTATAACAATCCCGGTCGAGAGGAGTCCACTAAAAAGATCGGGCGCACGCGCCCCAGTACGCAATCCGCGCAGGATGAGTGCAAGGAAAAGCATAACGAGAAAAACACTGCCCACGAACCCGAATTCCTCGCCCGCAATCGCGAAAATGGAGTCGCCGATGGGTTCCGGAAGATAAGAAAACTTTTGGACGCTTTGGCCGAACCCCTTTCCGAGAAGGCCGCCCGACCCGATAGCGATAAGCGACTGATTGACCTGGTACCCTGCCCCGCTCAGGTCGGCTCCCGGATATATAAACGTGGTGATTCGCGCCATAAGATACGGACGCGAGAAAATGAGAAGGGAAAGTACGAGTGCACCGCCCACAAACACAACGGCAAGGTGCCTAAATCTTCCATTCGCAACGAGAAATTGACCCACGAGGGCGAGAAACAGAACGATAAAAGTATCTGTGTCGGGCTGTAGGAGAAGAAGCAGTCCCGCAATGCAAAGAAGCGCAATAAGGGGAATAAACCCATACGTAATCGTGGCAATCCGATCGCGCATGGCGGCGAAGAGCGCCGCCGCATAAATGACAAAGGCCACCTTGAGTAGTTCTGAAGGCTGGAATGTGACAAGACCGAAAAGCGATATCCACCGTTGGGCTCCGCCGTGAGTGACCCCTATTTCCGGTACGAACACAAGCCCGGCAAGCACCATCGATGCAAGAAGAAACGCGAGCGCATATTTACGCAGAAGTCGGTAGTCAATGACCGAGGCAACATATGCCGCGCACGCCCCTGCGAGGGTTGCGAGCAGGCGCGTCAGAACAATGGTGCTCATCTGGGCTCCTTCGCGCGCGAGGAGACCGATCGATGCGGAAGTGAGGATGATAAAACCGAGGACCGTCAATCCGATGGTGATCCAGAGAAGCCACGGATCGACCGGATGTTTTGCCGCTGGTCCAAAAAAGCGCATACGGTCAACTTAAAAGCGCCACAATGACTCCAAGAATAGCGCACACAATCCCTATGATCCAGTACCGCATCGTCACTTTATATGCCGGCCAACCCAGAGCTTCAAAGTGATGGTGGAGCGGCGAGATAAGAAAAAGTTTTCGTTTGAATGTCTTGCGCCAGATGAGTTGAAGAATGACCGAGAGACTGGTAATGACGAGCGGGAATGCGATAAGGGGAAGCACAAACAGCCCTCTACCGCCTCCCAGGGTGTCGGTCATGAACGCAACTACGGACAATGTGAGCGTAAGCGCCATGCTCCCGGTCTCCGACATGTAAAAGCGCGCGGGCGGGATGTTGAACCATAAAAACGCAAGAATGGATCCGACAAGCGCGACGCAAAATGCCGCGAGATTGATTTGGTCTTGCAGGAACGCAATAACTCCGTATGACGCGAATATACTTGCAAAAATGCCTCCGGCGAGACCATCGATGCCATCAATAATGCCGCCGGAGTACACGCCGATGGCTACCACCGCAAAAAGCGGGATGATGAATACTCCCATCGGAAGCTCCCCGATAAAAGGCATCCCGATACTGCCCACGTCGAGCTTCAGGTAGAACCATGCGCCGGCGAGAAGTCCTAGGATTCCGACGAGGAGAAGTCTCTTTCGGAGCGAAAGGCCGCCGGCAACGTGATCCTTTGTTCCCCGGATTTCAAAAAGATCGTCGAGGAAACCAATGCACCCGCCAATAAGAAGCGCGGTCAAGGGTATCCATGTCTGATTACGGCTGAGGAAATCAAGTTTAAGAAGAATGTCGGCATTCGTAAGATTCGCCAGAAGATAGACTCCGAACGTCGCCACGGCCGCCGAGAACCAGATTACCAAGCCGCCAAACCTCGGTGTGCCGGTTTCTCTCGCCTCGTGCAGTTTGTTAAACATCGGCGTTCCCTTCCCTCCGAGATCCACTTTTCCAGCCTTCTTTTTCCACATCCGGTGTTCATAGAGATAGTGGGTAAGAAGGGGGGTGAGTGCAATGCCAATGCTAAACGAAAGCACGGCAGGAGCGAATACTTTGATGAAATCTAGGAGCATGTAGCGGGTATTAGGTAGTATGTAGTGTGAAGAAGTGACTGTGTGTTTGTCTACTTCTGTCCAAGGGCATCGAGCGTAGCCCACACCAGTGCTTGCACGTCCGTGAACCGTCCATCGACGCTTGAACCGAGGACCGCAACGACCACAGGATGGTCGAATCCGGCGTCAAATGCGATTACCAAATTGCCTCCCGCAAGATCGGTGAAGCCCGTTTTTGAAGCGAGGAGTAGGGGAAGTTTGTCTGTTTCCGTATTCGTGTTTCGCGCGGTTTTTGTCGCTCCCCCCTCATCTTCGACGAGAAGTTCGCTCCATCGTGTCAACCTGAACACGGAAGGATGGTGTTCAAGCGCATACCCC
>Ga0233424_10001596_pt1 | contig 18984 bp, 17 predicted proteins | sample Watercolumn_Towu_FD_181011 | JGI IMG/M metagenome (GOLD analysis project Ga0233424, IMG submission 181011) | Freshwater microbial communities from Lake Towuti, South Sulawesi, Indonesia - Watercolumn_Towuti2014_125_MG | ecosystem: Environmental > Aquatic > Freshwater > Lake | place: Indonesia...
GCTGTCGTTCTGGGCGGCTGGCAGGGGCAGGCAGCCGGTCAAAGCCATGCTAGGCAGCCGAGGAATTGCAATCCAATCAATTTCCTCGGTGTACCGATACTGAAACTGGCATCAGTCGCGCCGGGATGGGCGCCCGAAGCGCGGCATGCCATCGGCCGACCAGCCGAGCGGCTTCACGAAGGTGTGCCGGTCGGGGTTCCAGAGCGGGTCGCCGACGATCTCGGTGTAGGTGCGGGCGTGGTAGACCAGCAGCACCTCGTCCGGCGTGTCGCCCTCGGTGAAGCTGTTGTGGCCGGGGCCGAAGACGCTGTCCTCGGCGCAGCTGCGCATGACCGGCTCGGGGGACTTGTGCCAGCTGCGCGGGTCGAGCAGGTCGGCGCTGTCGTCGGCCCAGAGCAGGCCCATGGCGTAGTTCTCGTCGGTGGCGCTGGCGGAGTAGCTGATGAAGACGCGGCCGTGGCGCTGCAGCACCGACGGGCCCTCGTTGACGAGGAAGCCCCGGCATTCCCAGTCGAACTCGGGCCGGCTCAGCAGCACGGGGGCGCCGGCAAGCTGCCACGGCGTCTGCATGGGCGCGATGTAGAGGTTGGAGTTGCCGGCGATGGCCGGGTCCTTCTGTGCCCACAGGTAGTAGAGCTGGCCGCGGTGGGTGAAGGTGGTGGCGTCGAGGCAGAAGCTGTCGAGGCCGGTGTCCACGGGGCCGAGGAATTCCCAGTGGTCGGTGAGGGGGTCGGGGTTGGGGTTGCGCAGCGCGTACATGCGGTGCTGGAACATGCCCAGGCCGTCGAGCGCGCGGGTGGGGGCGGCGGCGAAATAGACGTACCAGGCGCCCTGGTTGAAGTGCAGCTCGGGCGCCCAGATCAGCTCGGAGGCGGGGCCGGTGTCGGGCTTGCGCCAGGCGACGAAGGCGGGGGCGGTGGCCAGGCCTGCCACGCTGTCGGCGCGGCGGAGCTCGATGCGGTCGTACTCGGGGACCGAGGCGGTGAAGAGATAGCGGCCGTCGGTGTGGCGGGTGATGTGAGGGTCGGCGCGCTGGGGGATCAACGGCGTGATGAGGTCGGACATGCGGGGCGTGTTTGACGCTGGTGGAGGGTTGGGCGCAGGAGGGCGGGGAGGCCTGATGCTCCATGTCCCCCGGGCCGCTGCGCGTCCCTCCTCCTTTACTTGCGCATCAGGCCTCCCCGCCCTCCTGCTTCTCGGTGCATCGGTTTGCTGGCCCGACTACCGCTGGTGGACAAGCCAGGGTGTGCCTGCCCGCCATTGCGAAGGTAAAGGAGGAGGACCGCGTAGCGGGCCGGGGGACTGAGCCCGGACACAGACAGTCCTGAGGACTGTCTGTGCCTGGCGAAGGATCGGGCCTCTGGCCCGAGCAATGGAGCAATGGCGGGCAGGCGCAGCCTGGCGCCCACCCGCTCGCTGCAGGGGCTTGTCGCGCTTACAGCTTCCAGCGGAACCCCACCGACACCGCACGGCCGATCTGCACCGTGCCGAAGTTGGTGACCTCCGGGTTGCCGGCGTCGCCGAAGCGGTAGTACTGCTGCTGCTTCTCGTTGGTGAGGTTGACGCCGCTGATGTCGAAGGCCATGCGGTCGTTCAGGTTGTAGGTCAGCTGGAAGTCCACGCTCTTCTCGGGCTGGCGCCAGATGCCGATCGGGTTGGCGAACAGCGCGGCCTCGTTGCCGGCCAGGAAGGCCGAGCGGCGCACATAGGACAGGCGCGCGCCCACCGGGCCCTTCTCGTAGGCCAGCGTCGCGTTCCACGACAGCTTGGACACGCCGAAGAACGGGGCCTCCAGCTGCGAGACGATCTGGCCGGCGTTGTTGGCCGTCGGCACGTTCTGCGACGAGGTCAGGCGCGTGACGCTGCCCTGGAAGCCCAGGCCGTCCAGCAGGCTCGGCAGGCCCTTCGGGAAGTAGATGGCGCCCAGCTCCAGGCCGCTGATCTTGCCGTTGGAGGCATTGACCGGCGAGCTGATGACGTAGTCGTAGCCGTTGCTGTGGTCGCCGCCCGAGGTGGAGTTGCGGAAGGGGTCGTTGGCCGGGTCGACGCGCACGCGGCGGCGCAGGGGCACGACCAGGCCGTCGATCTTGCGCTGGAACACCGTGCCGTAGAGCGCGCTGTCCTTCTGGAAGTACCACTCGCCCGTCAGGTCCAGGTTCTTGGAGCGGGTCGGCTCCAGGCCGGGGTTGCCGCCGCTGCCGCCGCCGTAGCCCACCTTGGAGACGTCGTCGCTCAGCTGCAGCACCGGGTTCAGGTCGCCGAAGCCCGGGCGGCGCAGGGTCTCGCCGTAGTTCAGGCGCACCAGCACGTCCTTCACCGGTTCATAGCGCAGCGTGAGGCTGGGCAGGAACTTGCGGGCCGTCTTCTCGCCGTTGGTCGGCGTGACCGCCTTGGTCGTGGCGTTCACGCTGTAGGCCGTCATGCTGGTGTTCACCTGCACATAGCGCACGCCGAAGTTGGCGCGCAGCCGGCGGCCGAAGAGCTCGCTGTCGGTGTCGGCCATCAGGAAGAGGTTGGTGGTGTCTTCCTTGACGTCGAAGGTCTTCTGCAGGCTGAGCTTGTCGCTCGTCATGAAGTTGGCGTCGACCGAGTTGTAGAGCTTGCGCCAGGCGTCGATGTTGTCGCGGATGTAGTAGGCGTTGGGCTCCATCCACGAGCGCGGCACGTCGGCGATGTCGGTGCCGAAGCCGGAGTTGACGTGGTAGTAGTTGGCGCCCAGCGAGGCCAGGTTGCGGCCCAGGAAGCCGGACTGCGTGCGGTTGGCCTCCGAGGCCTTGCGGCTGTCGAAGCGTGCGCCGAAGCTCAGGGTCTTGAGCGCGCCCCAGTCGGCGTCGTAGCTGCCCGAGAGGCTGGCCGTGCCGGCGCTGCCTTCGTTGCGGTTGGCGTTGTCGTAGAACTGCGCGACGTTCCACTTGGCCGGGTCCACCAGTTCCGCGTTGTCGTTGAACTTGAAGGCCATGTTGCCGCCGCCCGAGTTGAAGTCGACGGTGATGGACGGGGCGACGCGGTCGATGCGGGTGGCCGTGAATTCCGAATGGAAGCTGCTGGTCTGGTAGGACAGGTCGCCTTCCAGGCGCAGGCGGTCGCCGAGGTTCCACTTGCCGTTGAGCGCGAGGATGCGTGAGTCGGTGGCCGAGGTGGTGTAGTCGCCGCTGTTGAAGCCGTAGACGTTGTTGACCGTGCGCGTCTTGATGACGTTGGTGCCGGGGAAGGTCGTGATCGTCGAGGCGGGGTTGGGGCCGAGGCTGCCCCACCAGTCGACGAAGCTGAACAGCAGCCGGTTGAAGATCTTGTCCCGGTAGCCGTTGTACATGGCCTCGAAGGTGTACACGGCGTCGTCGTTCGGCTGCCATTGCAGGGCGACGTTGGCGGCCGGGCGCTCGCGCCGGCCCTCGACGTCACTCTGGAAGATGGCGTCGCGGGACAGGTAGTAGGGGTAGGCCTTGCCGTTGAAGTTCAGCGTCGAGCCCGCCTTCTGCGGCAGGCCGGTGTAGGTGCCCGGGGTCCAGACGTTGTTGTCGAAGACGCGCTGCAGCGGCGTGTAGCCCGGCGGCACTTCGGCGGCATTCGGGCTGGTGAAGGGCACCATCGCGCCGGGCGTCACGCTCTCGTTGCGGTAGTTCGTGCGGGTCATCGACAGGTTGACCAGCGCGCCCACATCACCGATGTCGGTCTTCCAGCGGTTGCTGGCCATGGCGCTGAGCTGCGGGTTCCACTTCTTGGCCGGGTCGAGGTAGGTCTCGCGCGCCAGCAGCGAGTACTTCTCGCCCTTGAAGTCGAAGGGGCGCAGGGACTTCACGTCGATCTGGCCAGCGATGCCGTTCTCCAGCTGGCTCGCGTCGCGGGTCTTGTAGACGTCGATCTGGCGCACCAGCGTGGAGGGGATGTCCTGCAGGGCCACCTGCGTGCCCGAGGCGGTGAAGATGTTGCGGCCGTTCCAGGTGGTCGCGACGTCAGGCAGGCCGCGGATGGACAGCGTGCCCACCTCGCCGCCGGCGCGGTTCGTCACCTGGATGCCGGTCACGCGCTGCAGCGCCTCGACCACGTTGTTGTCCGGCAGCTTGCCGATGTCTTCGGCCACCACCGACTCGACCACCTGGTCGGCCGTGCGCTTGTTGGCCAGGCTCTTGGTCAAGGAGGCCCGCACGCCGGTGACGGTCACCTTCTCCAGCTGCGTCTCGTTGTTGGGGGCATCCTGGGCGGTCGCCGCGCCCGCTATCGCCGCGAGGGCGGCAGCGGCAGTCATGCGCAGGGCGAAACGGCAGGAAACGGCGGCCGCGCGCGGCTGCACCTTCGCTGGTTGGGTCATCGTGTCTCCGGAATCGTTATGGGGCGGTCCAACCTCGCCGGCCGCTGCGGTCACTCCGGACGGCTGGGGCGGGGGTCTGAAATTCATGCTAGGGGCCCGACCGATCCACGGCTAATCACATTTTTCGACTTCTCGATGCTGGTTTTTGCATCTGCACCACGGGTTATCCCGTGCGATGCAGGCGCGTGCTGCAGGGGGATGCCCGCCTGCGCGCGCGCAGCGGCACACGGGCCGGCGCACTCGCCGCCCGCGCGGGCCGGCCGCCCTGCGGCGCCGGCGCAACGCCGTGCCTCAGCTGGCGGCCTTGAGGGCGGCCTGGTGCAGGCGCACGATGGGGTAGGGGTCGGGCTGCTCGTCCCGGCAGCCGCCACTCTTGCAGGGCAGGGCGTCGGCCGCGCGCCAGCCGCCATGCTCGGGGTCGACGAGCTCGCGCTTGATCAGCGACTGCGTCTGCTCATAACGCCGCCACAGATCGGTGCGGCCGCTGGCCTGCGCGGCCGCGAGCAGGCCCTGCAGGCACTCGGCCTGCTGGCGCCAGCCCTTCTGCATTTCGGGCTTGCCGCCGTCGGGGAAGGCCCAGCTGCCGCAGCCGCCGGCGGCTTCGTCGTAGCCCGTGGCCATGGCGTAAGCCAGCAGGCGCTCGCCCACCTGGGCGTAGACCGAGGACACCACCGCCCCGGTGGCCAGCAGGTGGCTCCACGCGAACTGGTGGCCCAGGTCGATGAGCCCGCCCTCGTTGCGCGTGGCCAGGGGCTTCCAGGCGGCGTCGTAGCGCTCCGGGATCAGGGCGCCGCCGTCGGCCTGGCCTTGCAGCAGCTTGTTGGCGGCGAAGTCGCCCAGGCGCCGCGCTGCGGTCTCGGCCACCTTGTCGCCGCTGGCGGCCCGAAGGGCCAGCAGGGCGTCGAACATGTGCATGACCGGCAGCTGGGAGCGCGGGCCGTCCACCGGCTGGAAGTTGCGGTCGCAGACGGTGTAGAGGCCCCCGTCGGTGTCGCTCAAGCCGCGTTCGATGTCCTGCCAGGCCAGCTGGGCGGCCTCGCGGTAGCGCACATCGCCGGTCAGGCGGTAGAGCTCGGCCAGCGTCTGCAGCACGAAGGCGTGCTCGTCGGCGTGCTTCTGCGTGGACTGCGGCCGGCCGTCAGGCCCCACCGAATGGAAGAAGCCGCCGTTGATCTCGTCGCGAAAGCGCAGCAGCATGTAGCTCGCGCCCCGCTTGGCAATCGCCATGCAGCCGGCATCGGGCATGAACTCGTGGACGGCAGCGAAGGCGTAGACGAGGTGGGCCTGCTGGGCGAGCGTCACCTCCGTCTGCGGCAAGGGCTTCCAGGCGCGGTCGAAGCGGGCCTGGAAGCTGCCGTCGGGCCGGGGCGCATGACTCTGCCAGCGCAGCATCAGCGCCTCCATGTCATCGCGGTGCCAGCCGGTGTCGATGCGGTTGCGGTAGCTGCCGTCGGGGTCGCTGCAGCCGGCCAGGGCCGGAAGGGCGGCCAGGGCGGCCAGGGCGCCGCGGCGCGTGAGGGGCGCCAGGCTGGAGCGGGCGGTCGCGGCGGTGGCGGTGGCGAGCAGGGTCGGGCGGGTCACGTCAGCGTCCATGGGGCCAGGTGGCTTTCTTCGTCGCGCCTTTGCTGGTCTTGCCGCGGGCGGCCCACACCTTGTAGGCGGCCGGGGTCAGTTCGCGCTTGAGCAGGGCCACCAGTTCGCCATGCCCGATGCCGTGCATGAGCAGCACCTTGTTGTAGGGCGGCACGTCCTCGAAGGCGGTCGCGATGACGCGCTGGACGTCTTCCGGGCTGAGTCGGGGGGCGGTCTTGGCCATGGGGCGGATTGTGGCGTCGCCGCCCGGCGCCGTCAGCCGGCGGGAGCCCCAGGGTCGCGGGGTGCGCCCTCAGCCGCGCCGCGCCACCCAGGCTGCGGCGGCGCCAGCCAGGGTGCTGGCCAGGCAGCCCCAGGCGGTGTCCACCACCGCCAGCCGCACCGGCCAGTGCTGCAGCGTGGCCAGGTTGGTCAGGTCGTAGACGCCATAGCCCACCAGGCCCACGAGCGCGGCACGGGCGATCTGGTGGGACATCGGCTGGCCCGCCGGAAACAGGGCCAGCCCCACGAGAGCGGCCGGATAACCGAAATAGAAGAGCGCGGCCGGCACCCAGCGCACCTGCTCGGCCATCAGGGCGCCCAGGGCCTCGCGGTAGAAGTCGCGGGCCAGCACACCCAGCCAGAGGGCATCGAGCACGCTGAGCACGAGCAGCGCGGCGAGGTAGGGCTTGAAGAAGGTCTGCATGGCTGCCGGAGTGTGCCCGCAGGGCGGGGCCGGCGGGCGCAGGAAGCCGCCGCGTCGCCCGTCGCCTCAGGGCTGGCCGCCCGGCGCACCGGCACCGGGCGCGGGGATGGTCGGCAGGCGCACCGTCACGCAGGTGCCGCGCTGCGGCTCGCTGGCGAACTGCAGGCTGCCGCCCATCAGCTCCACGATCTCCTTGACGATGGCCATGCCCAGGCCGGTGCCGGGAATGGCGCCGGACTTGTCCGCGCGGTAGAAGCGTTCGGTCACGCGGGCCAGCTCCTCCGGCGTCATGCCGATGCCCTCGTCCTGCACCTCGACATCGACATGGCTGCCGGCCACCGGCGCCACGCGCACCGTCACCTGGCCGCCGCCGGGCGAGTATTTGTAGGCGTTGGACAGCAGGTTGCGCAGGGCCTGGCCGAGCTTGCTGGCGTCCACATGCACCCACTGCGGCGTGTCGCAGAGCTGCAGCACCGCAGCGCTGCGGCCCTCGGGGGCGCCGAAATCGTCGACCGTCTGGCGCACCAGGTCGCGCAGGCAGACGGCCGCGAACTCGAAGTCCAGCGCGCGGCGCGATTCGATGCGGGCCAGGTCCAGCAGCTCGTTGAGGATGTCCACCATGGCCCGGCTCTGGCGGTGGATGCGCTGCAGCAGGTCGGCCTGCACCTCGGGCTTCATCTGGCGGTGCAGCAGCAGCTCCGAGAAGCCGAAGATGCTCGTCATCGGCGTGCGCAGCTCGTGCGCGGCCGTGGTCAGGAACTCGCTCTTCATGCGGTCCAGCTCGAACTGCTGGCTCACGTCGCGGATGTGCAGCATCTGCGAGGTCTGCGCGCCGCCGCCGTCGTGCAGCGCAAAGCTCAGCACGCGCGGCATCGGGCGGGCCATCTGCACGGTGCGGGGCTGCTCGCGCAGGTCCTGCAGGCGCAGCGGGCGCTGGCTGTCGGCATGCTCGATGCGGCCCTGCAGCAGGGCCTAAAGGCCGGCCTCGTCCTGGCCCAGCACCTGGCGGTCGCCCAGCGCCGTCAGCAGCGCGCAGGCCGGGCTCACGTACTGCACGCGGCGTTCGGCATCGAAGGAGATGAAGCCGTCGGGGCTGAGGTTGAAGATGGCGCGCAGCTGGTCGGCCTGCTGGCGAAGGCGCACGACGAGGTCGCCCACCTGGCGCGACAGCGCCTCCACCGCATTCACCTGCCGCGCATCGGCCGGGGCGCCGGCCGAGCCGAGCAGCTCGCTCATGGTCTGCATCGCGTGGGCGCGGGCCGAGAGTTCGCTGCGCAGCTGGTCTTCCAGCGCCTGCTGGCTGCTGATGTCGCGCAGCACGAGCACCACGCCCGCCGCTTCGCCCTGCTCGCCGCGCACCACCGTGAGGCTGGCTTCCAGCACCTGCTCGCCGCGCTCGAAGCGCCGGCCGTGCCAGCCGTCCTCGCCGGGGTTCTGCAGGCCGTCGGCCAGCTCGGGCAGCAGCGCGGCCACCGGCTGGCCGAGCAGGGCCTGGCTGGGCTGCTGCAGCAGCTCGCCCAGCACCGGGTTGGCCAGCACGACCTCGCCCGAGCGGTTCACGGCCGCCACGCCTTCGGCGATGGAGGCCAGGGTGACGGCGGCCTGGGCGCGCTTGGCCTGCAGCGAGGCCGCGACCTGGTTGAACACCTCGAAGGTGCGCTGGAACTCCAGCGGCGCCTCGCCCGAGCTGACGGGCTGGATGAGCGCATCCCCCTGGCTGAGCTGGGCGCTGAAGGTCTGGATGCGCGCCAGCTGCCCCAGCCATTGGCGCAGCGGCCACCACACCAGTGCCGCGCCCGCCATCAGTCCGAACAGGGCCAGGCCCAGGCCCAGGCGCATGACGCTCCAGATGTCGGCCGCGATGCGCTCGCCCCACACATGCAGCCGGGTGATGCCGTAGTCGCGGCCGCCCACGACGATGGGCGTGTTGATCGTGTCCAGCTCCGCGTTGACGCGATCCACCAGCCACTGCGGCGGTGTCGGGGTCGGGTGGTCCTGGCGCGCGACCTCGATGCGCGAGCCCTTGAGGTCGATGAAGGCGGCGCGCTCGAACAGCGGGTGCGCAATGGCGCGGTCCAGGGTGCGCTTGATGGTGTCGTAGTCGCCGATGACAGCCGACTCCGACACGGCCGGCGCCAGCAAAGCCGACATGGCCTGCGAGCCGACCTCGGCATCGTCCAGCGTCGAGCGGATCTCATAGGTCAGGAAGGCCCCGAAGCCGAGAGACACCAGCAGCACGAGCGCCGCCACGTACAGCAGCATCACGCGGCTGAGCAGCGAGCGCGGCAGCAGGGACGCCAGGCGGAGCATCGGCCGGTGCGGTCAGCGCAGGGTGGCGGGGGCGGACTGGTAGAAGCGCCGGTAGGCTGCGTACTCGCGGCCGTCCGAGGCGATGAAGACGGCATCGGTCGGCAGGCCGATGAGCTTGTTGACGCTGGCCAGGATCTCGCGGCCCTGCGGGTCGCTGGCCATGCCCACGAAGGCGCGGGCCACCGCCTGGGCGTCGCGCTCGGGCACCTTGGGCGCCACCATCAGCGCGAGGTCGTGGTAGGCCTCCGAGGTCCAGAGCGTGCGGAACTGCTTGCCCTCACGCTTGGTGTAGCCCTCGGCCAGCTGCGAATTGGCACCCACCGCCGCCACCTTGCCGCTGAACAGCTGCGCGAAGGCACCGTCCATATTGCCGCCGAACACGGTGCGCACATTGATCTTGCGCTGCAGCAGCTGCGCATAGGTGGTCTTGTAGGCAATGAAGGCCTCGGGGCCCGGGAAGCCCACTTCCTTGCCTTCGAGCTGCGCCAGGTCGGTGATGGGCGAGTCGGCCGGCACGACGATGACGCCATGCGGCGCGGGCGTGTTGCGCCGGCCGAACACCTTCCAGCCGAGCTGCTCGCGGTCGGGGCTGAAGAGGTGGTTGGTGAAGGCGAAGTCCACCTCCTGCGCAAGCACGTAGGCCGTCGTGTCGGCCGAGGTGCGGCCGAGCTTGAGCGTGAGCTTCACGCCGCTCTTCTCCGACACATAGGCCACGATGGGGTTCCAGTACGAGGCGGCCGTGGCGATGTTGGCCTGGTTGACGGGCGAGAAGCGGTACTCCGTCTGCGCGGCGGCAGGCAGGGCGAGACAGAGTGTGGTCGCGAGGGCGGTCAGGAATTTCATCAGCACTCCAGCGGTGCAATCGATGCGCACCTGACCGAAATTCTGTTCTTTCAGGCTGACGGTGCCCCGTGTGAAAGATCAAGAAAGCGCACGCGCCTGTGCAGAGGCACCGAAAGCGTGAACTTCTGCGCGGGCCGCGGGGTCAGCGCCGGGTCAGCGGCATGAGCGCGGGCGGCGTGTGACGTTGGGCCTTCGCCGCGTCGAGCGCCGCGCGAATGGCCGCCAGGCCGGTGCTGCGCTCGTCGCGGTAGAACAGGTTGTAGGCCTCGAACGGCACCATGCGGCCGTCCGGCCGGGCCATGTGCACGCAGCTCTTCTTCAGCGCCCGGATGTCCAGCGATTGCGCATCCATGAACTGCACGATCAGCACGCGGAAGACGTCCCGGTAGCTCAGGGTCGGCGCGTCGATGCGCGGCAGGCAGCACAGCAGCTCCGACAGGCAGTTCGCGCCGCTCTCCGGCGAATGGTTGGTGGAGAAGAGCTGGAAGAGCCGCTGCTTGAAGTTCAGGTCGCCCTCGAAGGCGATGGTGCTGCGTTCCCCGGACAGCAGCGTGGCGGCGTCGACGTAGCGCGTCAGCGGTGCCAGGCCCGCGGGCGTGCGCAGCGCGTAGGCCATGGCCAGCGTGTCGGGGTTGCAGGGCACGGGCAGCACGTCGTCCAGCGTGAAGCTGCCGCTTTGCAGCGCGATGCGCCGGCGCAGCTCGCTGACCGTCAGCCGGTGTTTCGCGGGGTCGTAGCCTTGCACGCGGCCGGCGTCCTGGATGGGCTGCAGCGTCACGCCGCGCACGCAGGCGTGGGCCACGCCGTGGCGGATGACATCGCCGATCTCGTCATCGTTCACGCCGCGCTTGACCGTCATCACCAGCGTGGTGGAGAGGCCGAGCGCATCGAGCCGCGCCAGCGCCGCCTCATGCGGGCCGCGCAGGTCGGCGCCGCGCAGGTCCATCAGCGCCTCGCGCCGGAGCGAGTCGAACTGCAGGTAGATCTCCAGCCCCGGCGCATAGCCCGCCAGCCGCTCGGCGAACGCCGCGTCCTGGGCGATGCGCAGGCCGTTGGTGTTGACCATCAGGTGCTTGATGGGGCGAGCCCGGGCGGCGTCGAGGATCTCGAAGAACTGCGGGTGCAGCGTGGGTTCGCCGCCGGAGATCTGCACCACGTCGGCCTCGCCTTCGCTGGCGACGACGGCGTCGAGCATGGCGATGACCTCGGCCAGCGGCCGGTGCGTGAGGCGCTCAGGGCCCGAGGCGGCGTAGCAGGTGGGGCAGCGCAGATTGCAGTGGTCGGTGATCTCGACGATGGACAGGCAGCTGTGCTGCATGTGGTCGGGGCACAGGCCGCAGTCGTAGGGGCAGCCGTAGCGCATCGGTGTGGCAAAGCGCGCGGGCATCTCCGGCGGCTTCACGAACACCTCGCGGCACAGTCGGTAGTAGTCGGCGTCATCGCTCACCAGCACGCGCTCCGTGCCGTGGGCGGGGCACCATTTGTCCATGAACACCTGACCGTCCTTGATGAGGATCTTGGCCTCCACGGGGTGCAGGCAGGTCGTGCAGACCGATTGCGTCGTGTCGTAGAACAGGTAGGGGCGGACTTTGCGACTCATGGAGGGGTGCGCAGCGCGCGCAGCGTGAGGGGCAGGTAGACGATGAGTGCCACGAGGCAGGTCCACTGGATGCCCGACAGGCCCAGAGGCCAGGCGACCGGCACAGGCTTCAGGAACTCCACGGCGAAGCGCCAGGCCAGGTAGCTGCTGAGGAACACCTTGAATGCGGCGCCCGGCGTGCGGAAGGGTGTGCGGCGCAGCGCCCAGCCCAGCGGCAGCACGACGGCGATCTCGTAGAGCTGCGTCGGGTGGCGCGGGATGCCATCGCCGAAGTCCACGCCCCAGGGCAGGCTCGTGGGCGTGCCATAGGTGTCGTCATGCAGGCCCGCCAGGAAGCAGCCCACGCGCCCGAGGGCCAGGCCCACCGCAATGGGCCACACCATCGCGTCGCCGGTGCTGCGGGACTGGCGCGTCAAGGCCTTGGCGATCTCCACGCCGATCAGCCCGCCCAGCAGCCCGCCGACGATGCTCTGCCCCGGCCACACCGGCTGGCCTTGCCACATGGCCAGCGCCACGTCGGGTCGCTCCAGCAGGAAGACCGCCTTGTTGCCCAAGGCCGCGCCCATCAGCAGGCCGACCACGAGGGCGAAGTTGCCCGGCGCCAGCGCGCCGCCGCTGGGCTGGTGGCGGATCGCGGCCCGCCACATCGCCGCGCCGAGGGCCATGCCGGCCCAGGCGAAGGCGCTGTGCACCCAGGCGGCTGAGGCGGCGGCGAGCGTCAAGGCCTGCGCTTGAGCAGCCGCCACAGCATCCGACCGCACCACCAGGCCACCGCACCGCCGATGAGCAAGCTGGGCACGGCGATGACGAGGGCGGCGCCGGCGTAGTTCTCATGGCGGGACGAGAACACGTCGGGCAGCGACATCAGGGTGAATGCCGCGCCACACAGGCCGGCCGCCCCGAAGCCCAGGGTCGCGATCGCGAGGATGACCGCGATGGCCATGCGTCCGGCGCGGTTCATGCCAGCAGCCCCTGCACCCGCGCGCGCAGCATGTCGGGTGTCACCTCGGCCGCCTTCAGCGGCTCATCCACCGTCAGGCTCACCGGGCTCCAGAGGCCGCGGCGCAGCGGCTTGACCATGGCCTGGCCGCCCTCCACCCGCGAGAAGAAGCTGCCCCACAGATTGCCCAGCGCCATCGGGATGACGGGCAGTCCAGGGCGGCCTTCGACGAGCTTCATGACGCCGCCCCTGAAGGGCTGCAGCGTGCCGTCCCGCGTGATGCCGCCCTCCGGGAAGATGCAGATCATCTCGCCATCGTCCAGCACCGCACGGGCAGCGGCGAAGGCAGCTTCGTAGGTGGCGGGGTCGGTTTTCTGCGGCGCGATCGGGATGGCCTTGGCGAGGCGGAACATCCAGCCCAGCACCGGGATGCGGAAGATCTGCGCGTCCATCAGGAAGCGGATCGGCCGGGGGCTGGCGGCCATCAGCAGCACGGCGTCGACGAAGCTCACGTGGTTGCAGACCAGCACCGCCGCGCCGGTCGTGGGCAGGCGCTCGTCGTTGACGATGCGAAAGCGGTAGACCAGGCGCGTCAGCACGAAGGCGACGAAGCGCAGCAGGTATTCCGGCACGATCAGGAAGATGTAGGCCGCGACGAAGGCGTTGGCGATGCCGACCGCCAGGAACACCTGCGGGATGCTCAGGCCCGCGCCGAGCATGGCGCCGGCGATGACCGAGCTGGCGATCATGAAGACCGCGTTCAGGATGTTGTTGGCCGCGATGATGCGGGCGCGGTGGCTGGGCTGGGCGCGCAGCTGGATGAGGGCGTACATCGGCACGCTGTACAGGCCGGCGAACAGCGCGAGCAGGGTCAGGTCGGCCAGCACGCGCCAGTGGGCGGGCACGGCCAGGAAGGCGCTCACCGTGTAGGGCTCGGCCGCCGGCAGGCCGGTGGCGGCGAAGTAGAGGTCGATGGCGAACACGCTCATGCCGAGGGCGCCCAGCGGCACCAGGCCGATCTCCACATGCCGCTTGGACAGCATCTCGCACAGCAGCGAGCCGATGCCGATGCCGATGGAGAACACCGCCAGCAGCAGCGAGGCCACCTGCGGGCTGCCGTGCAGCACCTCCTTGGCGAAGGCCGGGAAGTTGGACAGGAAGACCGCGCCGAAGAACCACATCCACGAAATGCCCAGCAGCGAGCGGAACACCGCCAGGCCCTGGTGGGCGAGCTTGAGGTTGCGCCAGGTCTCGGTGAAGGGGTTCCAGTTGATGACGAGGTTCGGGTCGGTCGACGGGCTGGCTGGAATCGCCTGCGCCGTCACGCGGTCCAGCACGGCGATCACCAGGCAGGCGATGGCCACGTGATGCGGGCCGACCACCGGCGTGTCCACCAGCACGCCGCCGAGCAATTGGCCGAGCAGGATGGCCACGAAGGTGCCCATCTCCACCATGCCGTTGCCACCGGTGAGCTCGCGTTCGCTCAACTGCTGCGGCAGGTAGGCGTACTTGACCGGCCCGAACAGCGTGGAATGCAGGCCCATCAGGAAGACGCAGGCCAGCAGGGCGGGCACGTTCGTCGTCCAGAAGCCCCAGGCCGCGATCACCATGATGGCGATCTCCAGGCTCTTCACGAGCTGCATCAGGCGCGCCTTGTCGTGCTTGTCGGCGAGCTGGCCGCTGGTGGCCGAGAACAGCACATAGGGCAGGATGAACAGCGCCCCGATCACGAGGCCCGCCATCTTCGGCTCCAGCCAGCTCAGCTGCAGCTGGTAGGTCACCATCAGCGTGAAGGCGAACTTGAAGACGTTGTCGTTCGCCGCCCCCAGGAACTGCGTCCAGAAGAAGGGCGCGAAGCGGCGCTGGCCCAGCAGGGCGAACTGGTTCGGGTGTTCGGTGCTCATCGGGGGGCGGGGGGCGGGACGGGTTGCGGTGGGGTGGACAGGCCGGCACGCGCCAGCCAGGCGAACATCGAGTCCACGGTGACCGTGTCGATGTGGCCGGCAAAGCGCCGCGCACTCGGATGATCGTCGAAAGCGATGTTGGCCTGCGTGAGCCGGCCGCCCAGGCGCGTCATCGTGGACAGGCGCAGGTCGGTGGGGGCGTAGCCCTGGCTCTGCAGCCAGTCCTGGGCCGCCCGGCGGCTGACGACGCCGGGCGCGGCGGCGCCGGCCAGCGTCTCCAGCACCCATTGGTTGCTCTGTTGGTAACGCGTGCCGAAGGCGTAGGCCACCATGCTGTAGCGCCGCTCGTTGAAGCGCACCACCTGTGCGTTGTCGGCCAGCACCGGCAGCAGCGCCTGCTGCAGTTCGGGCTTGAGCACGACGAAGGCGGCTTCGTAGCGGTAGGGGTTGTCCAGGAAGAACTCACCCAGGCCCTGGCGGTACAGCGCGGCATGGTCGGTGCCGCAGTGGTTGAGCTTGTGCATGACGCGCCAGACGCCGTCCTGTCGGTACACGAAGCCCAGGTGCGACCAGCGCAGGCCGTACTTGGACAGGTCCTGCCCCGCGCGGGCGAGCACCACGACCTGCGCGCCGCTGGCGTCCAGCGCCTGGGCCGTGGCCTGCGCGAGGTTCAGGCCCTGCTCCACCTGGCGCGCGGTGGCCGGTTTCTCGTCGCAGGGCCGGCCGGCGTGAGCGCCGGCTGCCACGGCCAGCAGCGCCACCGCGAGCGCGAGGGCGGGGCGCCTCATCGGCTCACCTGCTCGTTGTAGAGCAGGGCCTTGCCGATCTCGCTCGGGATGAAGGCGATCACCTGGCCGGCCGCCGAGAGCACCGTGCCGGCGCCGATGACCGACACCGTCACGACGGCCCCGGTGGAGACGACCAGGCCCTCGGCCAGCTTGCCGGCGACCTTGAGGCTGATGCGGGCGCCGTCGGAGGCGCGCTCCAGCACCCAGACCGTGGCGCCGCCCACGACCTCGACGCTGACCACCACCAGCGTGACGCCGGCCGACAGGATGCCGGCCGGCAGGGTGCTCAGCACGACACCGGTGGCGCTGACCGCGCCGACCGACAGCACCAGCGGTGCCGCCGAGACGGCCACGCTGAGCTCGGACTGGGCCCGGGCCGGCGTGGCGAGTGCCGCCGCCAGGGCGAGGGTGGTGCAGGCCAAGAGATGCTTCATGTCGGTCTCCGGTTTCAGAGGGCAGCGGGGGCGTCGGCGTCGAGGGCGGCCTCGCGGCGGCCTTGCAGGCGGGCTTCGAGCAGGTCGGCCTCATGCGCATCGCGCAGCATCTTGGCCAGCGTGAACACGTTGGAGATCAGGTAGAGCCAGCAGACGCCGAGGTAGGCCTTCCAGACCGGCTGGATCTCCATGCGCCACAGGCCCCAGCCCGTCAGGCCCATGGCCAGCGCGAAGCCGGCCCACACGACGATGCGCCACATGGGCGTGTCGACCTGGCGGTTCTCGTTGTCGCGGATGAACTTGGCCAGGGCGAAGGCGGTGGACAGGCAGAACACATAGCCCATCACCATGAAGGCGCGGTCCAGGTCTTGCCCCGGCAGCCAGGCCAGGCCCGAGCCGCAGAGCATGACGCTCAGGCCGAAGGAGATCCAGACCTGCAGGCGCCAGGCGGGCGTGTCACGGCGGATGGGGAAGGGGGCGGTCATGTCGGGTCTCCCTGTGGGGTGCTTGAGTTGGAATGGCCGCGATCTTGCGGGAAGTCGCCAGCGGCCGGCCGGGGAATAGTTCCGGGTGGCGTGCCAAGCCCCGTGAAGGAGCGTCAGACGACACCGGCGGGCCGCTGGCGGTCGCATTTCGCAGGTTGACGCCGTGCAAGAGGCGCGTCATGCGCTACCGTCCGGCCCCATGTCGAGCACCCAATCCCTCGTGGCCCTGATCAAGGCCGAGTTGAAGAGCCAGGGCCTGAGCTATGCCGACCTGGCCGAGGCCCTGGCCCTGTCGGAGAGCAGCGTCAAGCGCATGCTCGCGCCCGGCGGCGAGATGCCGCTGTCGCGCGTGGACGAGATCTGCCGGGTGCTGAAGCTGGAGTTCGCCGAGCTGGCCGGCCGGCTGGCCTCGCAGGCGCCGGCGCTGCGCGAGCTGAGCCTGGAGCAGGAGCGCGCCGTGGTGGCCTCGCCGGTGCTGCTGCTGGTGGCCATCTGCTGCCTGAGCCACTGGGCCATCGAGGACGTGCTCGCCCGCTACCGCATCGCTGAGGCGGATGCGGTGGCCGCGCTGGTGCAGCTGGATCGCCTCGGCGTCATCGAGCTGCGCCCGCACAACCGCTATCGCCTCAAGGTGGCCAAGACCCTGCGCTGGCGCCCGCAGGGCCCGGTCATGCAGTTCTTCCGCGAGCGCGTGATGGCCGATTTCTTCGCCGGTGGCTTCGACGGCGATGGCGAGCTGCTGACGCTGGTGCACGGCGAGTTCGGTGCCGGCCATGCGCGCGAGCTGGCCGAGCGGCTGCAACGCGCGGCGGACGACTTCGCCCGCCAGCACCTGCTCGACCAGAAGCTGCCCGCCTCGGAGAAGCGGCCCTACAGCGTCGTCATCGGGCTGCGCTCCTGGGTGTTCGAGGCCTTCCGCGACCTGGAGCGGCCGGGCCTGGGCCAGCGCAAGGGCGAGCCGGCCGGCACGCGGCGCTGAGGTCGCCGGGGGGGCCTCAGTCTTCCTGGAAGGCAGCCAGCGCCGCGGCGATGTCGGCCTCGCTGGCACTGCGCTCGACGGGGGCGCCAGCCACCCAGCCCTCGCGCTTGAGGCGGGCCACCCACTGGCCGGCGTCGCGGCCCTGCTCGAAGGCCTGGCTCTGCAGCAGCAGCTCGCCGCCGGCCGACAGCAGCTTGAAGTAGAACTTGCCGTCGGCCTCGCGGTACTGCTTGAACACCGGCTGCGCGACCTTCTCGGCCTTGGCGGTGGCCGTGGTGGCCGTGGACGTGTAGGGCCGCAGGCCGACCGCCTCGCGCAGGCGCTGCAGCGCCGGGCCGGCGATGGCGCGGGCCTTGGCGGCACCGGCCTGCAGCAGGGCTTCGAGCTCGGCGGGGTGGGCCATCAGGTGCTCGTAGCGGGCGCGCATCGGGCCGATCTGGCCGTCGATGAGAGCGAAGAGCTGTTGCTTGGCCTCGCCCCAGGCCAGGCCGCCGCGCAGGGCCGCGCGGAAGGCGGCGCGCTGCTCGGGCGTGGCGAAGGCGTCGTAGATCGTGACGAGGGCCTGGCCGTCCGGGTCCTTGGGTTCGCCGGGCAGCTTGCTGTCGGTGACGATGCGCGCGATGGCGTCCTTCAGCGCAGCGGCGCCGCCTTCGAAGAGCGGGATGACGTTGTCATAGCTCTTGCTCATCTTGCGGCCGTCCAGGCCGGGCAGCAGCTCCATCTCGGCGTCCACCTGCGCCTCGGGCAGCACGAAGAGCTCCTGGCCACGGCCGTAGAGGTGGTTGAAGCGCTGGCCGACGTCGCGCGCCATCTCGATGTGCTGGACCTGGTCCTTGCCGACCGGCACGCGGTGGGCGTTGAACATCAGGATGTCGGCCGCCATCAGCACCGGGTAGCTGAACAGGCCCATGCTGACGTTGGCATCCGGCTCCTCGCCCGCGGCCACGGCGGCGTCCACCGCAGCCTTGTAGGCATGGGCGCGGTTCATCTGGCCCTTGGCGGTGACGCAGGTCAGCAGCCAGGTCAGCTCGGGGATCTCGGGGATGTCGCTCTGGCGGTAGAGCGTCACGCGGTCGGTGTCCAGGCCGGCGGCGATCCAGGTGGCGGCGATGGAGCGGCTGGAGTGGGCGATGCGGTCCGGCTCGTCGCACTTGATCAGCGCGTGGAAGTCGGCCATGAAGAAGAAGCTCTCCACGCCGGGGGCGCGGCTGGCGGCGACGGCCGGGCGGATGGCGCCGACGTAGTTGCCGAGGTGCAGGGTGCCGGTCGTGGTGATGCCGGTCAGGACGCGGTGGGACATGGGCTCAAACCAGAGTTCAGCCCTGGATTGTGGCCTGTCGGGCGGCTCAGGCGCGCCGCCGGGACGGGGGAGCGGCGACCGAGGCGCGCCAGGTGACGGAGATCTCGAAGGCGCGCGACACCGGCAGGGCCAGGTCGTAGCAGCGGTTGAGCAGGTAGTGCAGGCCGGCGAGCGTGACCTCGTGGCTCGGGATGTGGACGGACGTGAGGCGAGGCGCGGCGAACTCGGCGCTGGGCGAATCGTCGTAGCCGAGCACCGACACCTCGTGCGGCACCGACACCCCGCGCTCCTGGAAATGCGCGAGCAGGCCGATGGCCATCTCGTCGTTGGCGCAGAACACGGCGGTCGGCAGGCGCTTGCGCTGCAGCAGCACCTCGGCGGCGTCCCAGCCGGCCTGGTTGGAGAAGTCGCCGGGCACGGTCAGCACCTTGGAGACGTCCAGCCCGCGCTGCGCCAGCTCGCCCATGAAACCGCCCAGGCGTGCGACGTTGTCGGGCGAGGTGGTCGGCCCGGAGACGATGGCGATGTCCTTGTGCTTGTGCTGCAGCAGCGCGCGCGCGGCCTGCACGCCGCCCTGCACGTGGTCGGCGGTGAAGCACTGCTCCTTGACGCGGTCGAAGTGGCGGTTGAGCACCACGACCTGGCGTGCCGCAGGGCCGAGGGCCTTGAGGTCCTCGTCCTGCAGCGCGTTGGACAGCACGACGAGGCCGTCGCAGTCGCGGTCCAGCAGGAAGCGCATGCCGTCGTTGGTCTCGACGCGTTCGTCTTCGATGCCCTCGCCGAAGGCCACCACCATGTGCAGGCCGTGGGCGCG